>Ga0209542_10001522_pt1 | contig 54210 bp, 61 predicted proteins | sample RifCSPhighO2_01_FD_184028 | JGI IMG/M metagenome (GOLD analysis project Ga0209542, IMG submission 184028) | Soil microbial communities from Rifle, Colorado - Rifle CSP2_plank highO2_0.1 (SPAdes) (version 2) | ecosystem: Environmental > Terrestrial > Deep subsurface > Rock core/Sediment ... | reverse complement strand
CAAACACTACTTGAGATATATGACAAATCATACATTACAAGCCAGGCAACACTTGATACATTTGCCAGAACAAAGATAGTATCAGAGAAATCCTCTATTGCACCAGTTACTGATAAGCTTGGAAATACCATTGCAAGACCTGCAATGATATATTCATCAAATGATGGTACAGGAGAATTTAGAGTTACATCACCAGATGGAACATGCGTAATTGGAGCTGGCTGTCTGGTGGAGAAATCCACACTCAAGCATCGTGGTGGAATTGACAGTGTAATAATTGACGGACACATATACAGAGTAAGATATTCAGGTGCTGACAGTCCATTAGAGCGATTCTCTATAACATCACTAGATTCTGTATTGGGACAATGGGATGTAACTATAGAAGACAATAGTATGTTTACAGCAGCGGCAGCGGGAGATGTGCCAGTAAAGATACAGTATAGGGCAGAGCGCAGTCCGGTAGTTACTGTGAGGTCTGAATAATGTTAATTTTTGAAAATTAAGCGAAAAACCAATTCTTACAGTGTTTATGTGAAATGGACAAACTGTTCCTTATAGATAAAAATTAACCAAATACACTATGGCATTACGGGTAATTTCAACCAAATTATCAGAAGAGGAATATGGGAAAATCACACAAATTTGTAACAATGCTGGATGCACACTATCAGCATTTCTAAAGGAGTGTGTGATGGATTTGGTTGATAAAGAAGGAAATAAAATTGAAAGATCGATTGAAGAGACAATAAATTCTCCAGAGTTCACATTAAGTAATGAACCTCCAGTGCAGGAACAGAAATTAGCTGCCAGAATACGTTATCAGTATTTTTAACTAGCCGCTAGAACAAAAGGTTGTTTGAGAACAAAATCTACACTGATGCTTATATGGTATATTCTACTACAAATAAAATGATGGGATCAAAGGTAGTTTCAACAAAATTAACTGAAGAAGAGTATGGAAAACTGGTTGGCTTATGCAGTGCCAGTGGATATACAGTATCAAAACTACTAAAGCGTGCCATACTAACAAGAATGAATGAAGAAGCACGAGAAGATACTCCAACTCCAAAACAGGTAATCAGAGCAGAACCTCAAATCATGCAGGAGTATCAAATTAAAAAGGCAGTAGGTTCAGAAGACAAGTTTCTATATTATTAGAAAAATAATCAAAGTTTTGCTCAAATAATATCTTATACTAATATTTGTCAATCTTAGGTGCGAATTCTTAGATTTTATTCAGATTGGCTGTTCTGTATGTAATAAATTACTTACAAGGGATTATGTGCTTGAGATGTATAGTAACAAGTTGAGATATTGATACAAATACATGAGCATGTAATAATTTTTCTTTTAGTTATGGCACCAATAAGTTCAGTACAAAATTCGTATGCACTAGACAGTGTAAACCAAAATCCTGTTGCTGTCGATGACGTTTATGTGTCCTTTGTGGATAGCACTTTACAAGCTCATGTTGGGATTGGTCTATTAGCTAATGATTATGACCCAGATGGGGATACAATATTGGCTATATTAGAAGATGCACCATTACAAGGATCTGTGTCGGTAAATAGTGACGGCAGCTTCACATATACTTCAAAACCAGGTTTTAGTGGAGAGGATCGTTTTACATATGCTATTACTGATGGGAAAGGGTTTGATCTTGGGGTGGCAATGATTTCTGTGGAAACGCAATCACCAATAGTCTATGTAGAACAAGTCATTGATGATATAAAGGAAATGGTACAAGATGGGGATTTAAATAAAAAAACAGCAGATATACTAATTAAAAAACTTCAAAGTGCAGTAACTCAACTAGAAAATGATAAAGTCACTTCGGCCATTGGTAATCTGAATGCAGCCATCAACGAGATAAATGCCGCAATAAATTCGAAAAAAATTGATCTGGTAGAAGGCAAAATCCTGATAGATAAAATTCAAGAGATCATCGACTATCTTAAAGGGATATAACAATACATTAAAAGTGATTAAACAAAACTTTTCTTTTAACTAAAACCAATCCATTCTAATCATAGATATTATACTAATATTACCATTAATTCTAATCAAATCAGTACATGATTAAGAGCTCTGAAATTAAAAAAATTGTAAACGAGTATACTGATCTAAAAATAGGAGTTTTGGGAAGCCATTCTGCATTAGAAGTGATGGATGGTGCAAAAGATGAAGACCTTAAAACAATTGTAATTTGCCAAAAAGGCAGAGACACACCATATAGAAGGTTTGGCAGAATTGCTGATGAAATAGTTGTATTAAACAAGTTCAAAGAGATGGCATCACAAAAATTTCAGAAAAAATTACGTGAAGAAAATACAATAATTGTACCACATAGAGCATTGACTGCGTATCTAGGATACAAAACAATTGAAAATAACTTCAAAGTACCAATATTTGGGAATAGGGCTTTGTTTCAAGCAGAAGAGCGTGCAAACAAGAAAAATCAATATTATTTGTTAGAAAAGGCTAGAATCAAACATCCGAGACTCTTTAAGAATCCTAAAAATATTAACACACCATCCATAGTTAAAGTTCAAGAAAAAAGTAGAAAACTAGAAAGGGCTTTTTTTACTGTAACCTCGTACTCTGATTATAAGAAAAAATCTGATGAAAAAATAAAGCAAGGAATAATTTCAAAAAAAGATCTTCAAAATTCTAGTATTGAAGAACATATTATTGGAACATATATGAATTTTAATTATTTTCATACACCAATTTCAGAAAATGTTGATTTTATTGGAATAGAACGAAGGCTTCAAACCAACTTACATGACTTTAATGCATTACCTGCAAAACAGCAATTAGAAATGGATATTGAGCTACAAAATATCGAAGTAGGACATACACCCGCAAGTATTCGTGAATCTCTACTTGAAAAAGTAATCACCATGGGGGATAAATTCGTAAAAGCCGTGAAAAAAGAATATTCACCAGGAATTATTGGCCCATTTTCTTTACAAAGTGTAATTACAAAGGATTTAGAATTAATTGTATATGATGTTTCTTTAAGAGTTCCTGGAAACCCTATTGTTGCAACAACGAGTCCATACACAAAATATCAATATGGAACAACGTTTGGGGTTGGCAGAAGAATTGCAATGGAAATTAAGAAAGCGCAAGAACAAGGAAGATTAGAAGAAATAGTAACTTAGGCTTCCATCTTTTCTTTAAGAAGATTTTTTCTAACTAAAATTGGAATTTTATAAAATGTAGCTAATGCCAAGCCATCAGAAGCACGGTAATTTCTTAAAACTAGATCTTTTTTTCCTGTGAAATACAAATTTGCTCTCAAAACTTCACCGCTTTCATAAATTTTGACTTTTACAAGCACTAGTTCGTTTTCTTCACAGATTTCTTCAACCATTTTGTAAATCGTTGGAACAGAGTTTTTATTTTCTTCAGAAAAACTGGAAATGTGTTTTGCTACTTCACCAGAAAAAGCTCTCATGTGAAACTCCTTTCCATTATCTGCAGTTAAGACAAGCATTCCCTCAACGGCGTATGGGTCGACAAAACCAACGTATGTAATTTTTACAACATCATAATCAGGTTCTTGGCCTTGATCAATCTTCACTATGTACTCACTAGATAGCTAATTTGTTAATGCATATAAAGATACAATTTAATTCAACGGTTTAATTTTTTTAATTATGAAAAAACAGACTGACGTTAGAACCCAAAAAGGCAAATCTTTAATAATTTTAGGTTTTGTAGTCATTGCAATTCTCTTTTTAATTTATGCAAGAACCGCTAGTCTGGGATTAACTCCTGAGGCGGTTTTAGCAATAGAACGGCTCGCAGGTATTTTTTACGTCATTCTCATTATGGCTTTTGGGGTAATTACATTTGGACTGTATAGATACCATAAACAAAAAGCACTTGAAAATAATGGAGGAGTACTTTCAATAATAGCTGCAACAACGTTTAACAAAAAATCACGGAGAATATTTCTTCTAACTTTCATTGGATATGGAATCTTTTTTTCTCTAACTTCAGGCATGTTAGTATACCAACCAGAAGTTGTTTTCTCTTATCACTATGGTGCAATAATTCCCTCAGCACATCTTATTGCTTGTTGCGGGGATCCAGGGTATATGCCTAAAATTACAGTGTATCTTACAGAACACATAGGATTACAAATTGTTCCAATCAATCTAGTTCTTCAGATAATTGTTTCATATCTTGTTGGACTTAATACAACATTAGCTGTAAGTGCTTTTACTTTTTTTAAAAAAGAAGGAGGGCTAAGCAGTGTGGGTGCTACAACAGGATTATTTATTGCATGTCCAACATGTGTGGGAGCATTTAGCTCTATTTTTGTTGGAAGCGCAGGTGCAATCGCATTCACATTAGCAATTACCCAGCTACAAACTATGTTTATTCTAATCACAATTCCTATTTTACTTATTACGCCCTTTATTATGGCAAAAAAATTAAGAGTACAAGGAGGAAATTGTGCAACAGAAACTAAGCATGAGTAAATTTCTTGATTTCAGGAATTTTCGAATTTCCTATATCAAATCCATCTAGTCTTAGATACTTTAATGATAGTTTGTAAATGAGCTCATCATGATCAACTTTTTCTAAAAGTTCCTTCCATGAAACCTTACCATTTTCTAAAATCTGTTTTTGGATTTGTATGTTAATTGATTTTGCTATTTCTTTACATTGATCAAAAGTCTTTCCATTTCTATATGCTTTAATTCGTCTATCACAACTTTCCATAACATACCATTATTTTCATAAGATAAAAAGAAATTAATTATTCTTTAACTTCGTCAACTCTGGCAAGATAATTTTTTCAAAAACCAAGTCATCACTAATCCAAATACAGGCAATACCATTTGCTTTACATGCCTTTCCAGGTTCTTTATCCTTAGTAATGAAAACCATATCATTTTCTTTGGCATATTGAATAACATTATAGTCATGCCCCATTTTTTCATTTTTATTTCTCAGTTTTTTTACGCTTTCAGCATAATAACCGGCATTTTGTAATTTGATATCTAACCCATCACTAGTCTCATCGACAAGAATTTTTAGTGATTTTGATGACATCGACAAATTTGTGGCATTATGCTAATTATATAGTTTAGAAGATTTAAAATTAATTTTATTGAGAAAACCCAATAATCAAGGGTAAGAGAAATCCTAATGCTGCTAATCCAGCTAATATTAGAAGTATTACATGCAAATGAGTTTTCTCCATTTTAAAAATTGTTTAGAACATATTGATATCCATGTATGTTCAGTATGGACAGATATCTAGTTTACATTAAAATTTTTTATAATAGATCATAAATGAGTAGTAAGTTTTTTAATTCGCATTACTAATTGTAATTTTTTGTTAATGCTTAATTCAGGCTCCACAGTAAAGTAAATGGTTTTGCGTTTTGAATAAATCACCAGCTGAGTAACTTTTTCTCGCTCGACATGTACATAACGAACTTTACCTAGATGTCTATCAAACTCATGCCGCATTTTCCTTCTTTTGGCAACTTGTTGGCAAAAGTGTAATTCTTCTTTTTGGGTTTTTAATGAAGTCTTGCCACGTTTCATAATCGACTCCATGATATTTCCTCTTAGATCAATGATGGCTACAAACCTCATCTTAGTATTAAGGTCAATAATATCTTCAACAAGTTCTAATAGTTTTGATTTTTTTGGTTTATTCAAATCGATATGAAAAAATTTTGATTCATTAAATATATCTTTGTTAAAAATTCTAAAACAATATCAAATTTTATGATCTAAAAGTATTACTAGGTTTTGTTTTCCTTTTTGTTTTTCTAGGTTTGATTGGTTTAGTTAATGTTTTTGATTTGATTTTTAATGGTTTTAAGGATTTTTTTGATATTTTATTTTTCAAATCTTTTAACTTTTCATTTTTGCGCTTGACTTTTTCTTCCATTTTTTTCCGTTTTTCTTTTAGTTTCTCATATTTTACATGATCTCTTTTTAGTTTTTCAACAAGTTTACTTTGTTTTAACAAATTGATGTTTTCTTGTTTGGTAAGGGAGTTTAGCTTTTCTTGCTCTTTTGTTAATTGTTCTGTGACCTTGATTCTTTTTTCGGCAATATTTTTTAGAGCGCGTTCTTTACGAATAATTGATTTCTTAATATTTTCTTGTTCTGTTAGCTTTTCTTTTCTTTGTTGTTCCTGGATTGCTACTTTTTGTTGTTCTAGTTTTATCTCTTGAAGATTCTCAACTTCTTTTTTGTTTTGTGTGGTTAATCTTTCCTCTTCTTGTTTTAATTGTTCAGCTAAATTTAATCGCTTTTCTGAGATCTTCTTAAGAGTTCTTTCATTTTTAATAATTTCTTGTTTAATTTTTTCCTGTTCCGCTAGCTTTATTTTTTCCTGTCTAATAGTTTCGGTTATCTCTTTTTGCTCAAGTTTTATTTCACTAAGATTCTCTTGATCTTGTTTGATTTTTTGTACTAGTATAGTCTGTTTTTCAAGACGCGATTTTTCCTCTTTTATTTTTTCAGCAATCAAAGTCTTTTCTAATTGTGCTTGTTTTTCGATCTTTTCACGCTCAACTTTTGCATTTTCTAGATTTTGTTTTTCTTTTTTTAGTTCTAAAGAGATTAATGCCTGTTTTTCTTGTATTTGTTTAACAATTTTGTCTCTTTCGATTCTTGCACAATCTAATTCAATTTTTTGATTAGTTATTTGCTTTGCTAATTTAGTTTGTAACTCTACTTTTTGACGCTCAGTTTTTATTTGCTCTTCTAATCGATTTTTTTCTATCTCAACTTGTTTTTCATATTCTTTTCTATTTAGTACAAGCTGGGTTAGTTTCGATTTTTGTATTTCTATTTGCTGAGAAATTCTTTTTTGTTCTTCGAATTTATCGTTTTCAATTTTAATCTTCTCTGAAATCTCAGCAAGCTCGTTTCTCTTTTGTTCCAATACAACATTTTGGTGGTGTTCTTTTTCAGGCATGACCCAGCCTTTTGGCATAATACCTGGACTTTGTTTGACTAACTGTACTTCTTGTTTTGGAGATTCAGTCTGCATTGAAATTTCAAGTTTGGATTTGCTTTTATCCAAAAGAGTTTCTAGATGATTGATTTTTCTGTTAGCTTCAACTAGATCGGATTTTAATTCTGTAATTGATTCTCTTTCTATTATAGGCGTATCTTGAATATTACTTGTTATTGGTGATGGAGAAATTGTAGAATTTAATTTTTCGTTAAGATATTTTTGATCAGATTTGTAAAGGGGTTTTCCCTTTTGTAGTGTTTCATTGATAAATTGTAGTCTGCCAGAGTCACCAATTCCAAGTTTAATTAGTTCCCGTATGGATGAAATTAATTCAAATTCGGGTTTAGGTTCCTCGTGATGTTTTTCTACTAAAACAAATGTAGTGTTTAATTTTTTTTCTAGATATTTTTGATCAGATTTGTAAAGTGGATTTCCTCTTCTAAGAGTCATCAAAATAAATCGTAATCTGCCTAGATCACCTTCTCCAGAATCCATTAATTCTTGAATGTTCCCTAAGAGTTCATCTAGTGTAATGGTAGTCATTTTTAACAATCCCCCATTTTATCGATAATGTTCATACGGATCTAGATAAACATGCTCGATGACTAGGAAATATCATGTCGAATGGATTAGGAGTTGATTCTAATATTGCAGGATTTCGTATGTTCAAATCATACACACATAGCTAGTATTATTCTGATTTCATACCTAGAAAATAATTGACTCGAAAATTCATTAATCGTGAAGATAAAAAAGGATTAGATGCAAAAAAAGAGGTAGCTGCAGAAGATGAATGGGCGCATCTTGCTGGAGGAGAAGATGGCGGTATACAAACAAAGATTGAAAAAAAGATTGAAGCCGCAGATGCTGCTGATGTAAGTGATAGAAGTATTACTTTTGGAAATCAACAGCAAGTAGGTCAAAAAACTAAATTTGATATTGTAAGGGAGGAAGCGAGAAATGCAATGGATGCGGCTGGAAATACAGGTCAGTACATTCGATTTGTCAATAAACATATTGACAACCAAAAACGAGAGATAGATAAGATTAAGAAAATTAAGGAAAGATTTGACCATGAAATTGATTTACTACAATCAAATCGTTATAAGCTAGATACATTAAACAATAAATTATCACCTAAGCCTGATGTGAAAACTATTACTGAATCTCTACATCAACTTTTGTTAGAAAAAGGTATTACTAAAGCTAAATTAGATAATTTAAAAAATGAGATAGGTGCAGTGGAAGAAGAACTTCAACAGCAAGAAAACCAAATTGAAGAAGTAAGTGAAGAAATTAAGAATAAAAAATTAGTCTCAGTGAATGAGGATAAAAAAGAAAAAATGAAAGAAGATCTAGAAACCCTTATGAAAAAATATGGTGTTACTAACATATCGGATCTTGAGAAATTTATGAAATAATAGTAAAGGCTATCTGAATTTACTAGAAAAAGATGTATTCTTTTCACATCGTGGACACTTGAGGCCATTTGTCTTATAGCCACATTTTTTACAGTGCACATTCATTGTTACTGCCTCGTATGCAGGAGTTTTTACAACTTTAACAAGCAAGATTACTGCTATAAGAATCCCTACTGCAATACCAATCCAAATAAGAACCAAGATAGATAAAATACGGCTTTCTCTCTTTTATAGGCTCACTTGATTACTAAATTATGGAAGTTCTACTGCTTCAGTTAAACAGTGTTTGTGTACCCATTTTCCAGAATTATCTTTAGCAATCTCCTTTCCAGGATTAATTTCTCCATTACAAGAGATACATGTTGTTTTGAATTTGGCTTTCATGCATTCATTGGAACACTAGATGATAAAATTCCTAGTATTGAAATTGGTTAAACCATAGGTTAGTATGTAGTTTATTCTTTGTCGATAAATTCGTCTGCAGTTGGAGGATCTGGGCTAAGACCCTTTCTTTTTCTAATTTCAGATACTAGTTTAGCCTGTATTGATTTTGGTGCAGGAGTCCATGCCTTAAAGTGAGTATTCCACATTGCTTTTCCAGCGGTTTGACCTCGCATTACCTCAGATATATCAAATGTTTCAGATGCAGGGATTTCGCCAATTACAATATTTAAGATGCCTTTTTGTTGCATATCAATTATCTTGCCTCTCTTACTAGTTATTACACCTGCAACATTTCCAATAAGATCTTGCGGCACTCTGACCTCAATTCCAAGCATGGGTTCTAAGAGTACTGGTTCTGCTTTAATAGCAACTCCCATACATGCACGTCTTGAGGCAGGACCAAGTTGGGATAATCCTCTATGAGCAGTATCTTCGTGAGGAACAAAGTGTGTAAAGATAAACTTGCAGTTTCTCATTTGCTCTTTAGCAAGTGGACCTTCCTTCATTACGTCCTCAAACCCAGACAAAATTGAGTCAGATGATTCTTGAATAAATTGAACGCCTCTTGTTGCATTAATCATTACGTTTCCACGAGAATCAAACCTCATAACATTTTTTGCTCTGTCGGGATCCCAGCCTTTTTCTCGCAAGATCCTAATCATTTCCTTTTTATCTTTCATCTCGCCAAGTTGGCCAGTTCTTATCATCTCAGCAATGTCTTCTTCAAGTGGTTCAACTGCCATGAAGATCTTGTTATGTCTGTTTGGAGATTTTGCCATAATCGCATCGTGAGACTTTGAGATTGTCTCTCTATAGTTAATTAGCGGTTCAGAAGTAACAACTTCTACTCCTGCCTGTTTAATTAATGAAGATGCAATTTCAAGGTGCAAAACACCCATACCTGCAATTACTGTCTCTCCACTTTCTTCGTTAATTTTTACAACAAGGTTTGGATCCTCAATAGTTATTCTACGTAATGCCTCAACAAGTTTTGGTAAATCTTTTGGATGCTTTGGTTCAACTGCCATTTGAATGACGGGTTCAGAAACATATTGAACCCCTTCAAAAAGCGCTATTCCTTTAACTGAGGAAAGAGTTTGACCGGCTCTAGCGTCTTGTAACCCAAGTAAAGCAGGAATGTTTCCTGCACCAAGTTCTCCTACCATCTCTCTTTGATTTCCCATAAAGAAATTGACAGATTGAACTCTACCCTCACGTTTAGTATCAATAAGATTAACTGTTTGACCATCTTTGATTGTTCCAGAAAACAAGCGTCCAATGGCTACTGGTCCTGCAGCTGGGTCAAATGTCATGTTAACAATCATCATAATTGTAGGGCCGTCATCCTCGCAATTCAAAAGGGCTTTTCCAATGTCTGAGTCTAGATCACCTTTCCATATTTTTGGAATTCTATATTTTTGAGCAACTTGTGGAGGAGGGTGATGTTTAACAACCATTCCTAAAACTGCGTCAGCCAACGGTGCTTTTTTGACAAGATCTTCTACTTTACCTCCTTCGGAATATGCTTCAAATACATCTTTGAAAGAAATTCCTTTTTCTTTCATTAAATCTATGTTAATAGCCCATTTGTCCTTCGCAGAACCTAGAGACACACTGCCGTCCTGAATTGAAACTTTCCACTTGTCTTTGAATTCAGGTTCAGCATAAGTGTCAATTAATCCATTAAAGTTTGCAACTAAAGATGCTAGCTGTTCTTGCATCTTCTCTGGGGTAAGTCTGAGCTCCTTAATTAGACGGTCAACTTTATTGATATATAAAACAGGTTTTACTCTTTCTTCTAATGCCATTCTTGTCACAGTTTCAGTTTGAGTCATGACTCCTTCAACTGCATCACACACTACAACTGCCCCATCAATTGCTCTAAGGCTTCGAATAACCCTACCAGAAAAGTCTACGTGACCAGGTGTATCAATCATGTTAATAACGTATTCTTTATCATCTTTGGAAAAATGCAAAGTAACATTGGCTTGTACAATAGTAATTCCTCGCTCTTGTTCATCTTTCATATAGTCAAGTGCTAGGGCTTCACCTACAGCAGAAGGAGCGATGATTCCACTAGCTGCCAAAAGACTATCACTCATTGTGGTTTTACCGTGATCTACATGAGCGATAACACCAAAATTTCTAATTTGGTTCTTATCCTTAATTATTTTTAAGACCTGTTCAGTGGACTTGTACTTCATAAACGCGATAAATCCTTTTTGTGCATCTATTAAATCTTATGAAGAAAATTAATGTTTTTTAGATCAATAAATCATATCGGAGCTTGCATTTCTTAGTTTTTTAGCAGTAATGAAATAGCATTCTTTTTGATAATTTTTTTTTGCATAAAATAATGGGGTTAATTGTGAGAAAAATGTGAAAAAAATTATCTGTGCAACTTTGTTACTTGTGCCTGGATTTGGCTGATAAACGTTCAAACCAAGTTTTTTCAAATTTTTTGTAGTTCTTGAATTATGAGAATTTTTTTCTTCAAAGATTATCACAGTATCTCCTGACTTTGCTGAAAAAAGCCCCATGTGTAAGAACTGTTCAATTCTTTCATAATATGCATCTGTGCCTAATATCTCATAGAATTTTGCGGCACCGTACATTGCTACAGGAAAAGTATGCAAATTACCTATAATGAAGATTTTTTTTCCAAGTTTTATCTTTTTACTTTCAAGTAAGGCTCTTTTGAATAATTCCATTATGCCTCTAATGTTGAACTTGGAAACTAAAGAAATACTAGTCAAGGCACTTGAAATAAATCCAATACTTCCAGAAGTAAATACACCAGAACTTGGATAATCAAGATGAATACATTTAGAACAGGCTTTAGCAAGCTTGCTTTTATCATTTAAGGTAATCGCGGTTGCTCTTTTAGCATTTTTTGCAACCTTTATGTTTGAAATTGTATTTCCTGAAATAGAAATTAGATAAACATCGTTATTTTTTATCATAGATTTATTTTTCAGCAAATCGAGTGGATCGGCAGCTCGAACTCGAAAATTCGAAAATGCTTCTGCCAATAAAGCTGCTGCAAATGAATCACCACTTCCACAAAAAATTGTTTTCCGTTGGTTTTTCTCTGATAACTGTTTTTGAAGATGTATTGTTTGTAAATAAGGAATTTGTAACAGAATATCATTTTCAAATGCTTCGATTGTTTTCATGCTTTATCATTCAAATTTCCTTGTAATATTTATAACGAGATTCTAAGAGCAAATACGTGGAAATTTCTGTAGGACACACTCCTGATTCAGATGACGCATTCATGTTTTACGCTATGCTCACAGGAAAGATACAATCTCCAGATTTTACTATAAAACATGTTATTGGAGATATTGAAGAGCTAAACAAAAAAGCAGCTAATCCAGAGCTTGATGTAACTGCAGTTTCAGTCCATGCATGTGCCTATATTCCTAATTACACCATTTTAAGAAGTGGCGGAAGTTTTGGATTAGGATACGGTCCTATAGTAATTGCAAAAAAAATGATTCCAATTGATGAACTAAAAAAATTAAAAATTGCCATTCCGGGTAAAATGACATCAGCATTTCTACTTTTACAATTAATGATTGGAAAATTTGAATATGTAGAGATGAACTTTGCTGAAATTCCAAAAGCAGTTTTAGAGGGAAAAGTTGATGCAGGTCTGGTCATACATGAAACACAGCTTTCCTATGACCAAGAAAATCTAACTAAAATTCTAGACGTAGGGGAATGGTGGGATAAAACTACTAACGGTTTGCCAGTCCCTCTTGGGATAAACGTGATAAGCAATAGGTTAGGTTCAGATATAATTAAAAAATTTGACAATTATCTTCGGGATTCAATAAACTATGCTCGTTCACATACAGAAGAAGCCTTAGACTATGCCATGCAGTACAGTAGAGGAAAACAGCGTTCTCTTATTGAAAAATTTGTAAAAATGTATGTAAACGATGTTACTGTGGATATGGGGAAAAAAGGCGAAGAATCAATTAGGCATCTCTTTGAGATGGCAAAAAAGAAAAATCTAGTTCCAAATTTTGAATTGAAAATAGCATAGTAATTATACATTAAACGTCATTTGTAATTGAGGGTAGTTTTGCTAATTGATAAAAAAATTCTAGTAGCAGGAATTATCATGGTATCTATAGGAATTTCTCTTTCACTGTATCTGAACTCTACAAGTCCAGTTGGAACAGCAGGTATGACAGAAGAAGAGACATTGAATCTTCTAATTGAACAGCAGAAAAATCAGGACTTTAATACATTGGCCGGAATATTAATTGGCATAGGCTTTATGTTAGTATTAATTAGTTTTGGAGCACGCAGAAGAAGAAAGGGTAGTCCTAAGAAAGTTGAAAAAAAACCTGAAACCTAGTAATTACAATGTAATTAATTTAGAATGTTTTCAAAATATTAAAAAATGTATCACGTTGTGCTGGCTTTTTCCCTACTTCTTTAACCATATTTGCAAGATCTAATACTGATGAATCAGTTGGCTTGCCAGCTGCACGATAGATTTCTTCAGAAAAGGCTGTGCCTACCAAGTCGTTTCCCCCGTTTGATAATGCAACCTGCGCTAGTTTTTTGCCGTATGCAACCCAATATACCGAAATATTGTTAAGAACATTTGCAAGCATTAGTCGTGATAATGCAATTACTTGAAGGTCATACACTGAAGAACATTCATGAGTAACTTGCTTTTCTTGTTCAAGTTCTGTATTATCTAAACTAAACTTTAGTGGAATTAATGTGATAAATCCTCCCGTCTTTTTTTGTAGTTCCCTAATCTTAATTAAATGATCAATTACATGTTCAGGTTTTTCAATGTGACCATAAAGCATTGTTGCATTGCTCTTAATTCCTAAATTGTGTGCCTGTTCAATTGTATCAAGCCATTCTTGGCCTGTGCATTTTCCTCTAACTATTTTATTTCTAATAGCGGGATGGAAGAGTTCTGCTCCACCTCCAGGCATAGAGTCAAGACCTGCTTCCTTTAATCTTGAAAGTATTTCTTTTACAGAATTTTTTGTGAGTTTAGATAAATAGAAAATTTCTGCTGCAGTAAAAGCTTTGATATTTAGATGTGGATGATTCTTTTTGATGGTTCTCATCATCTCTTCATAATAATCAAGTTGGAGTTTTGGATGAAATCCACCAACAATATGCACCTCAGTTGCACCCATCGCCTTTGCCATCGAAACTCTTTTTTCAATTTGTTCAGGAGTTAGCGTGTATGCATCATCCTCGTGTCCTTTTCTATAAAAAGCACACATCTGACAGCTAGCTGCACAAACGTTTGTGTAGTTCAGGTAATAGGATGCTGTAAAAGTAACAGCGTCTCCTACAAGTTTTTTTCTTGTGGTATCAGCTACTGCGCCTAGCATATGGAGATTTTCAAAATTCATTAGTTCCATTCCGTCCTTAAGTGATAATTCTTCTCCAGCAATTGCACGATCAAGTGCTTGTGATTCACCTACCAGTTGTTCTAACACACCTTGAATCCAATTTTATGCAAATATATAATTTGACTAATCAATCTCAAAAGATAAGTAACCTAGACGCACCCAAATAGTATGGTATTACCACTAGTTGATGAAGATAAACCAAAATGCTTCCTGTGCCACGAAGGTTTTGAAAATATAGAAGAACTTCAAAATCATCAAAAAACGATTCACAAAGAGTTTTTTGATTTCCATGAGAAGAATGTGAGAAGAGAGCCTGCACCAGGCGATGTTACTGTATTTTAGAGTGTTTTAATTCCTTCATTTTTGACTTTAGAAGGTCTTGGGCCATCTTTTTACTCAAGTTTGCAAGATCATAGTCCAGGTCAATTTCTAAGGCTTTTTTGAAATATTTTAAGGCCTCCTGAATTTCATCTAGCTCACCTAAGGACAGTCCTTTGTATGCAAGTGCAATAGCACATTTTTTATCAAGGTCAAGGGCTTTATCATACAAAATTATTGCTTCGTTGAATTTTCCTAAAGAATGTAAGGCAGTTCCCTTGTTAATTAGAGCATCTAGATTTTTTGGATTGATTTTTAGTGCTTTATCATAAAGTGTGAGAGATTGTTTAAATCTTCCAAGATTTTGTAATGTAACTCCCTTGTCAATTAATGCTCTAACATTTTTTGGATCTTCACTTAAAACCTTATCATAACATTGTAAAGCCTCAGCATACTCTTCATTTTCACTCAGATCAAAAGCCTGTTCTAATAAATTCATTAGTTCTCTCTTCACTATTTACAATTAATGGTTTGTCTATAATATAGATTGACGATTAGTTAATAGTGAAACTCAAATGTCAGTCACCATTACGATGCTTTTTTATCTCTTGGATCAAGTTCTAATGATTTGTTAAAACATTCTATAGCCTCATCGTATCGCCCCATACTTCTCAAGGTAACTCCCTTATGATTCCATAATTCCGGATCGTTTTGATTTAATAAAAGAGCCTGATCAAAAAAACCTAGAGCTTCTTCAAATTTACCTGCTTCAAGGAATCTATTTCCTTTGTCTACAAGATCCTCAATTCGGCTCATGTTATGCTACAACGCTGTTTGTTTGTTTTAAACATACTTGTCTTAAAAGACAAAAATGAGAAAATAATTTGGATTAAAATGGCATTAAACATACTCATTGCAGAAGACAACGACTTTACTGCTTTACAGTATAATAGAATCCTAGAAAAATATGGCCACAAAGTAATAGTTACAAAAGATGGTGAAGAATGTCTACAAAGATACAAAGATGAAAAGAAAAAAAACGAGTATAAAATGCTTGGAGAAAGTCCTTTTGATGTAGTTGTTTTAGATCAGTCAATGCCAAAAAAAACTGGAAAGGAAGTTGCTAATGAAATCTTAAAAACTACACCTAACCAGAGGATAATTTTTGCCTCAGCATACGCCTTGAGTGGTGAGAATGAGGCAACAGAATATTTTAAGGAAAACGTAGAATTTTTACAAAAACCATTTTCATTGACAAAGCTAGTTAGACAAGTAGGAAATTAGCTTCATAAACCAATTATTTAACGAATTTTATACAGTTACAGTCTAAAACTAAGCAGGTTTCAGAGTTTCTAATATGGTCATTTAATGAATGTCTGCATTGAAGGTTTTTACACTTGCGCCTTTCAATTTCTCTTTTAATAATATTTTGAGCTATTGAGTTTGCTTGTTCCTTTGAAAAATGTTTCTTGTCTACATAGTAATGAACAATTTTATTGTAAAGTAAATCTGACTCGAATTTTTTTTCAATCAAATTTTCAGATCCTTTTGTTCGAATTGAAGAAATACATTAAGGATAATATGTGCTCAATAAATATATGATTTATCATATGAAGAATCAAATTCTTATTTTATTTTCAATTTTTATGCTTCCCTTGATAATTCCTGTATTTCCACAGGATGAAGCACCGATAAAAAATCCAAACGAATTGATTGTGAGTAACGAGGATTTAATAGTTATTTTTTCTAGTTTTATTGTGGCTGTAATAGCAATTTTTCTTTATTTAGCTCGTAATCAAATTCTTCGAAAAAAATTTTCTTATGATGTGGGGGATTATGAATCTAAAAAGAATAGAGATTATGAAAAATATCATTCTGATTGGACGAGTGATGAGTTTGTTGGTAAAAAGAGTATCAATAAAGATGATGAAGAATTTAGAAAATCCATGCAAAATGCTAATTTTCCTAATTACTATAAGATCCTCGAGGTATCAAATGATGCTACTCAAGGAGAGATTAAAAATCAGTTTAGACGGCTGGTAAAGGAATGGCATCCAGATAAAAATCCTGAACCCACAACCAAAGAAAAAATGGCAGAAATTAACAAAGCGTATGAAGTTTTATCAGATAAAGAACGCCGGAAAAATTACGACAAGTATTTTGATATCTCGTAAATTCAGAGATTATCCAATTTTTAATCTAATAATTGTCATATTCAATTCAATATGAGATGAACTTTGTATGCTATTTGTTAGATTTACAAAGAATGTGACTTTTTTTATTGAATCTTTAATTGGCACATTTGTAGTAATTTCAAGTTCTTGAAATTCAGGGTTTGGCCCCAACATACTCTTTGATAACAATTTTGCTATAGAGATATCATCTACAACGGCTTTAATTTTGAAAGCAAAAGTATCGGAAAAATAGACGCCCCCTCTATTTGTAGATCTATTTACTGGAGTAGAAGATTTGGTAATTGCTACACTATCCAGCGAATAAGTGACTTTTCCTAGATGAAGTACGTAATCTAATTTATGAGATTTTTGAGCTTCAATAATTTCAACTAGAATTTTTTCATCTAACGTCAAAGTGTAAATGATTTCATTTCAGATGTATAAATAGAATATACATCACGTGCTGTTCAATCTAGTGAAGCTATCTCTCAAATCGTAGATTTTAAGATTAATGTTAATGAAAAATAAGAATTTTCTAGAAGGGTTTATTGTATTTTCTGTGATGACTGGGTTGTTATTACCAGTTAGACTTTTTTTTGTAACGTATATTTCCACTGATTGGTTTGGATCATTTGGCATAGTTTCTACCATTTCGGTTTTAATGATAATTCTAACCAAAAAAGGAAAACTTGGACGATTTGGAAAAATGTTCGAGCGTCAAATGAACAAGTTACAAAAAGGAAAGCGGGCTAAAATAATTTATGGACAATCCATAATTTTTCTGCTAATTTTAGGAGGAACTATTTTTGCAATCGAACAAGGAAATTCAGTCTATGTAGATTTGAAAAACCAACTATTGAAAGAACATGAAGAATTTGCAAATCCAGAGGAAATTCTCAAAAAAACAGATGAGTTACAATTTCAAGATTGGATTTATGGAATTGTCGGTATGTTTTTAGCAATATTCTTTGCATTTCCACAATTGTCTGCAGTTCTTGCTGTTCTAAATGATAGTCTTGATGGATGGATCCTACATTTTTACACAGTAGCCTTTGTTGAATATTTAGAATTATTTGGTATTTTGATATTTTTCAGGTTTTCTCTTTCAAAAAAAAATTCACTGCAGCCATCAGGGGATAAAAAGCCTGAGAGTGAAATTGTATAAAATATTATGGAATAATTTACTGCCAGATTTCAAGTTGGGAAATTTTGCATCTCAAATCTAAGTGATAATCTAAAATGTGGATTGAAAACCTCATAATAACACACACCTTTAAAAACCAGAAATCAGATTAATATTTAGTGCAACTGGTTTCAGATACACAAACACTAAGAGATGAAATTAACAACTTAGCAGTCCTAATGGGTTTGGATAAACCGTGCTACTCTGAAATGCTAGATTTTACAATTGACTTGTTTGAAACACAAGGGCTTGGAGTTGATTATTATGGTTATCACAATATAGAACATGAATTAGAGGTAACCTACATCACCCTAGTTGCTGCAAACTGGAAAAGTAGTCTCAACCCCATAAATCAAGATGACCTCAAGTATCTCTACACGGCAGCACTTTTTCATGATTTTGATCCCGATAAGAGCGTAGACAAACCTCATGAAGAAAGTGTATTAAAATTTCTCTCTGAGAGTGAGACATTAAAAAAATTTCTTATTGATGCAGAGATTGATCTCAACTTAATAAAAGCTCTCATATTAAGAACTACATTTCCATGGAAGGGAAATTTAAAAGAAAATGCTGAAAAAGAAATAAAAAAATGTTTTGAGAATTGTGAAATTATAAAAAATAATCCACAAAAACAAGATCATTATATGAGATTAGGTTGGTTTTTGTCAGTAGTTGATAGAATAAGTGGATATGCATTGGGCGATTTTTCTAAAGGAATGGAAATGGCAAAAAAGAATGCGCATGCACTTGCATGGCATCCATCACTCATATTTCAAAGATCGGTTGCTTATTTTGAAGATCTTCTAAATAATGAATCTGAAATGTGTGAGCGCGTACTTAGTTCTATTCCAAAACATATGAGAAAAAACTTTATGCATAATGTTCTGTCATTTTTGAAACTTCGCCAACAAGAAATTCAAATTCATGCAGATTTTGTGTATGAAAATCTAAAAATTGTACCAACAATAGAGCAAAACATAACTAGAACACATGATGACTTTGTAAAAACTCTCCGTGAAATTTATGATGAGTTACCAAGACCATTACAAATAACCAGAGAGAATTTTGAAGAATCAGTTAGAGATCCTAATACAATCCTTAGTACCATAAGATTAACTGACTCAGGCGGGCCAATAATTGGATTTGCTAAAGGAGGTCCTCTTGAAAATTATGAAATTTTACATCAAAAAGTAAATGATGAAAACTTTGGTGCTAAAAATACAATATTTTTAGAACCACTTGCAATCAAGATGGGTTATTGGGGACATCATGGAGGAAGTGAACTACGCCACTTGTTTACAATGCAGGCACATTCAAAAAGATACAAGTATCAGACGAGTTTTGCTCTTCGAGATGTGATTTCCAAGCGTGCAAAAACTCATGAAGAAGCAAAGTTTGTTACTCAGTTTGACCCAGAACGATGGGATTACTATAGAATAGAGCTATAATACCTATCCAAGAAAATTATTCGATTATAGATAAGGTCAGGAGGAAATTAGGAGACCCCAGTATTACTTCCAAAATCATTTTTTACTATATCAAGTATCTCTTCTATGTCTTTGGCTGGTATCATTTTTTGCTTCTTTTATAATGTTAGGGGTTTGACACCCAACGGCAATAATTTTATATTTTGAGAACGCTAGCGATAGAAAATGATCTTTGTTCTCCAGTTTTGAATTCTTTATTTGTATTTATGATTTCATCTAATGGTTTTAGTTTTTAGCGTTATAAAGAATCGCTGTTTCCATATCCTTTACCATCTCCTTAATCACATTAGCTGGAATTATGATGTAGCAGTTTTTTTAATCCCAAGCCTAGGACAAAAAAGATAGTTAACAGATTAGTTGATTGAATAAGATGTGACCCCCAAAACTGTATACTGGCAGATAAAAGGCCTAATCGAAATGTTTTTGAAAGTAGGAAAAACTAATCGTCAAATTTTTCTTAGTTCTTTTGTATGTTTGTAAATATTTTCATGTTAAAGTGTTGAATATTTTCTGTCCAATTAAATAACTTAATATTTTTGATTATTTTTGCTAAAGAATGATTTTCGATTCCTATTTTTAGTTTATAATAAAGTTGTCGAAGGATTTGTCATTAAAATTTCTGAAAATCAGGAAAAATCAGATTTTTTGTTCCAAAATTTGCGTTTTCATATAAAAAAAATTAGATCGATACTACCCTGTGGTTAAATAATTTTTACAGCATGTCGCTAATATCACCTCACACCTGATGGATACCATGACAACTGGATACTGTGTCAAATGCAGAAGTAAAAGAGAAATGCAAAAAACTCAGGCAGTAACCCTGAAAAACGGCAAACCTGCCACTAAAGGTCAATGTCCTACCTGCAACACAAAGATGTTTAGAATTGGGAAAGCCTAAGGGCTTACCTTCACTTTTTTAATTTATCAAATTTATTGGGTCAGTATTTCCATTCTTTAGAATTTTCGTTCCATAATGCTCTAAATGGTTTTGGGTCTTTTCCTATCTCCTCAGTGATTCTGTTTTGAATGGCAAAAAACATGTTTTCCATAGCATCGACCCCACCATCCAAATAGAGGTCTTTACCGATTTCCGAAATCCGACTTTTTTTACCCTCAACTTCGTCAGAATCTGGATTTTGGAAACAAAATGTTATCAGGTCAATCATTTCTTCTTCAAGCATTGCGTCCATAATTGTATATGTTTTAGAATGGGATAAAAAGATTCAAAAAATTAGTTTGTGATAATTTCTTGGGCAGAATTTAATTTATCTTGAATTTGAGCAAGTATCAATTCGGCCTTTTCCTTATTCTCAAAAGATTCACTGACTGTGTCCATTACAGAGTCTATTTCATAACTCTTATCAACTAAGATTTTTGCAACATGATCATCTAAAGTTCCATTACCTATCAAATAGTAAGCGAAGACAGTATTTTTTTGTCCCATTCTGTGTAGCCTGTCTTCTGCTTGTCTATGGATGGCAGGGCTCCAATCTAATTCAGCAAAGATGACATATTTTGCACGTGTTAAATTAATTCCAACATTTCCAGCTCTTAATCCAGCAATCATTAGTTTAGTTTTCCCTTCCTGAAACATGTCAATTTGAAGTTGTCTGATATTATCGGATTGGCCTCCAATTATAGAAGATGGATTATATTCACTTAGACTCTTGTGTAACAAATCATGAATCGCTCTATGATGGCAAAAAACAACTACACTTTCATCAATTTCCATAATATTTTTTACAAAATTAATTACATGTGGAAGCTTTGCCACTCCTGCAGCTTGTCTTTCACTTTGTATTGCCCGGTGATACGAAGCTGATTTGTCAAATTCGGTTTCAGCTTGTTTTTGTTCTTCTTCTAATTTTTTCCAAATTTTGTCTAACTCTTTATTATAATAAGTTGAGTCAGAATCTATAACTTCTTTATAGCGTACTTTGTCTTTAAGTTCCTTTAGGACGTCAGATTTTTTTCGTCTGAGCATTACGTGATTACATAATTCAGATCGTAGAGATTCACGTTTATTTTCTAAAACAATTGCTTTTCCCTTATCATTTACATAACAAAAATATTCACAAAATTCTTTAAAACTTCCTAGCATTCCGGGTCGTAAGATGTCAACAATTGGCCATATTTCAGAACCACGATTATAAATTGGAGTACCAGAAAGACCAATTCTATATTTTACAGAGTCTAAGGCTGCAAGTTTTTTTACTGCAGCATATTTTTTAGTAGATTTTGAGCGGAGATTTTGAACTTCATCACAGATAATTGATCTAATGTTTAATTTGGATAAATCTGCTAGTCGTTTTTCTAACAATTCATAATTTATTATATAAAAATCAAATTTACCAATTTCTTGGGATTTGCCTTTTCTAATTAGAGTTGATGAAGGAATTTCTCGTTCTATCAATCGTCCATTTCTACTCTTTTTTTTCATAAAATTACCAATTTCTCTTTGCCAGTTCCTTAGAGTAACCAATGGAGCAATCACAAGAGCTGGCAGGGCCTGTTTTTCTGTTGCAAGATAAGCCAATGTTTGAACTGTTTTTCCCAAGCCCATCTCATCAGCTAGTAATGCGTTTCCAGATGATTTTAAAAGAAAATCAAGGCCTTCTTTTTGAAAATTATGTAATTTCCCCCGAAATTGCTTACTAGGAGTAGCTTTGCTAAGCTTTTCTATTTTTTTTAATTTAATTTGTGGTGTAGAAGATTTTGAAATTTTTCTATGCCATGTGGATTTTGAAAGAATTTCCATAGGATATCTTTCCAGAATCCACTGGATTTGTTGGATATTTTGAGGACTGTCTGGGATAATTGCCTCGTTTGGGCCTTCGCCATACCATGATTGAGGTATAAGTCTTGAAACCATTGTGACGGCACGAGTTCCAGTTACCTTCCAGCTCCAGGTTCTAGAATATTTATCCAATACATATTCTAAAGTTCCAAAATTTTTTGCTTTACTCAGATCTACTTGCTCGGTAATTACTTTCAAATCAGCCCGTAAGCTTGTTTTAGGGGAATTTAAGCCGTTCGAGTCAAATTATGAACACCTGATTTTATCCATTATATTTAGGAACGAATTTTCATTTTTTTCTTGAATATAGGAATATCTGTTGTTTGTTTATTTGAACAGCGGTTTTGTTAAGCCCTTTCTTCAATACCTGATTATAGACAAAGATCTGAGAACTTGACAAGCCATTCCTAATTTTTGAGTTCTCAGTGTAGGTAATAGGGGCTTTTAGCCCTCTATTCTTAATAATTTATTACTGATAGAAAAAAAGAATAGAAAGTTACAAAAATGGATTCATTTATTGTTGAAGATGTAAATGCACTTCTCAAATTAAAAAAAGGAGATTCCAGTAGGCTTAATCATATTAAGGATTTATGTGAAGCCAATGAAATTGTTTCTCTTTCTGATCGTAAATACATTGAAAGACTGGCATCACAGTACCTAAGTAAATTTGAGCAGAAAAAACCAAAAAGTCAAGACAAACCGAGATTGATTCCAATTGAGGAATCAATTTCTACACCTAAGATTTTTGAGACAGATGCACCTAAACATCAAACTGAGTTATTAAAAGAAGTACAAGTTACTGAAGATGTAGATTCTAAAAAAATTCTCTCAAAACCCTTCGATTTAAGCTCAAATAAAAAAATTCTATTGGGGGCTGGGGCTATCATTTTAGCAATCATCTTGGTATATACAGTAGGTATTGCGTACGATAGCACCCAAATCCCATATGGCTCTGACACAAAGAGTGATACATTGCAAGAATTTTCTTTAGAAACTGATGAATCATCTTATGAAACAGCAGATATTATTTCAATATCTGGGCAGATTTTGTCATCTTCAAGTGGAACTGTTAGATTATCAATTGAAAATGAAAATAGTAAATTGGTATGGGCAGAAAATTTGAACATAAAAAATGATGGGAATTTTTCAACATTATTGATTGCGGGAGGAACAGGATGGGAAAATAGTGGCAAGTATACTTTGAATGCAGAACATGAGGGGTTAACAAATCAAATTTCATTTGATTTTATTGCTAAAAAGTAGTTCAAAGTTTTATTAATTAATTTCAATTATTCCTTGTTCAATTAAAAATTTTAGTGCAGATATTAATTCATTTTCTGTAATATTGCCATCTGCATATAAAATGAAGATATTTTTTACCCAATCTGGAATGTTTTGAACGTTTTCCAATTCTGATTCAATCTCAATAGATTCCTCAGCAGATTCTGTTTTGCCAGTCTGATCATTTTCTTCAGTTGTATCAGTATCAGATTCCTCAGATTCTGGATTTTCTATAACTAGAATATTTTGAGATACACTGGGTTTTATTATTGAAAATGTGGTAGCACCAATCGAGTTGCCATTTTCAGAAAACACTTCAATGGCATAATCACCTTGAATAATAGTACCATTTGTGTTAATTACATCATCATCTATCAAGTAAGCAATATCAGTACCTGCCTCGCCGTTACTTTTTTCACGAATTACGATTTCTTTTTCTGTAATTATTTTATCAGTAGGAGTTTGAACTATTCGCATATAATAGAACCCATCGCTTGGATTAAAATTTAAAATATCAACATAAGCTCGAATCAGTCTGTTATCAGAATCCAAATTAATTATAGAATTTCCAACGATTGAAACGCTTATCTGGGATTCTTCTTCCCAGCTTGTCTCTTCATCTGCTTTAGCGACATAACTTGTAGGTATTAGAAAAATTACAAAAATGGAAACTAATAACCAACTTTTAATTTCTGCTGACAATATTAGGCAATTAGAATTCTGATTATTAAAAACCTGTTTGAATTATAACTACAATCATCATTAAAACTGAATATAATTTTCAAAATGTTTATGTTGTTATAAATTGGAGTTGGGCCGAACGCACAGCTGCACGCCCATGAGGTATGTGTCGACACAATGCGTCCGTGCCCAAAAAAATTAAAACAAAATTGGCTTTAGCATCATGTATGTTCAAGTTGAACAAATTTAATTTGATTCTAATCACCAGTTGGCAATTGTTTTGATTTTAAGTAAAAATATCGAGCATCATTTCATCTATTTGCTCTATTTGTCCTTCAACAATCTTGTAAGCTGATTCTAAATCCTCATCTCTTACCAAGGAGACTTCGAGGGCACATGTAGGGCAATATAATATGCCTTTCCAGCTAGCAACAACTCTTCCCTGTAAATGATCGTTACATGATATGCATTTGGAATTATAGGGATAAAAATACACAAAAGTACTTTCGCCTATTTTCAAAGACTACCCCTTCTTTGACAAATTTCCTTCATCAAAATTTTCTTAACATATTTTGTAATAAGATGGAATTTGTCCGAATAAAACAGACACTAGTCAAAAATCAGATTATGTTTAAAATTTGATGCTTAATGTTTCTGTTCTTTATGGGGCTTTGTTGAAGCATTGTGGCAGTCACATTCACATAGATATGTCTTATGATCGCTCTGGCAATCTATACAATCATAGTGCTTGTGGTTCTCGCAATTGGCACATTTCATGATATACTTCTGGTAAATACTACTTGAAAACTTTTTTATTTTTATTGGTCAACTTCGCTTTTTTCTTGTAATTTTTCAGTCAATTCCACATAATTACATGGATCTAATTCTTTGGCAAACCCCTTGTCAATATGTATTAAATAAACCGAATGTAACCTTGCGTTTAAAATCTCATTATACTCTATTGGGGGATTTTTGTAATATCGATTACAAAGGGATTGTGCTTTGATTATATCATTTTTATCACGTGAATGTGGTGGGGTAAGAAAAATTTTTGGTATTGGCAAAAGTCCGATCACTGGAGTTGCTAATGAAAATTTTGAACAGTGTTGACTATATCTTGCAATTTTACTCATAATTCTTGCAGTATAGTAATCAATTGTATCCAAAGCATGTTCAGGAGGTGTAAAACCTGTTTCTATTTCTATGATAGCTGAACCATCACCCTTTTTTGCAAAAATGTCACATACTAAGATGTCAGAAACTGATTTTTCAGCATCTACTGTGTATCCTCGACCGATTAGATTTGCTGCACAAATAAGTTCCAATACAGAGTGATTGATTTTTACAAGATTTTCTTTATAGAGATCGATTAGCCTTTGCCTGACATAATTTAGTTTTGGAATCTCGTTATCATTAAGATTTTTTCCTAGTCTTTCTGTAATTTCATATACATCGTTTTGAAATTTTTCTAAATCCAAAATTAACTGTACCTCTCCATTTATTTGAATTGCGTAAATTGGTTTAAAATTATTAATTACTTAAAGTTGAGATTTTACCTGAAAACATTAATTTTTTTCTTGAAAACACAACTCCGGTAATTATTGCAACAATCAATATCAACACAGCAAAAGAACCAAACTCTGGAATCACAAATGTACCAATGACTTCAATTTCTTCAGTTCCTGCAGGGAACATAATAGTTACATCATTACCACTTATAGTTACATCATCCCATTCCTGGCCGTCAACTAGAACTAGTGATATGCCTTTTATGATATTAGTAGAAGGTGTTATGGCAAGTGTCCCTTCATCAGAGTCACTCAACATTATCACAATTGACTTGTTTTTTGTGTTAAGTGATGAACTTGATACAGTTGCACCAGTAATGCTATATGGGATACAATAATCATTTGCATTTAATTCATTTACAGCACATTCTACACCGGTAGGAACTCCACCAGTTAACTCAACTTTTGTTTTAAAGATTGTAGATGCACCCCCTCCTTGTGCTTTAATTATATACATACCGTCCTTTGTCCAGAGAGGACCACCTGAGTTAAATTTAACGTTAAAGTCGGAATTTGGCGCTACCATAATTTGCTGTACTGTAACTAGGTTACCAATTGGGTCAGTCACCGTAATTAGGATTGGAGTTTCTGGATTATTGAGTTTAGAGTGACCATTAATAATAATTACTGAATTGTGATCGTATGTATAATCAAAATCCTCTGCCCAAAGAATTATTGGTAATGGGAGATTTTTGTGAAGCCCCAAAGTTTTGGTATCAGATATCGTGATACAGCTAGGGCATGAGATATCCTGCATTGTTTGAGCAAAGATGGAATTTAAGGAAGATACGGCTATAACAATCATCGCTAATGAGACAAGAGTGATTTTACTTCTAGACATATTCAACTTATAAAACGAACATTTGTTATTATTTATATATAATTGATAAATTATCCTTCACTAATAATTCAGCATTTCAATTATATTGATGCTCTAAAAATCTCTCATAATCTAATGGTAGTGAATTCTGCCAAGAGTAATTAAATAGTTTTTTCATTGAACTGATCAAAGAATTAGTATCTGTCCAAAACGCAAAAGCATTTCTTGAAGTTTGATCGGCATTTCTCAAAAATACTAGAACCTCATCTGAATCCTTTACAATAAAACATTGGTTGTCTACATCGTTTGTTGGCATCAATCGAATTTTAGAACGATCAAGTGTCTGAATAAAACGAGGAATTTTTTGAGTTGGTGATATAATCAGCTTTACATCAATGGGTAGATTTCCCAACATGTCAAGAAAATCTGAATAATAGAATCGTGAAAGATCCTTTTCAGTACATATAATTTTGATTTCATTTTCTGCATCCTTTATCATTTCTTTTAGTTTGTTGTTAATTCTAGGAATTCCTTGAAGCATTTGAAATTTTTCTAACTTGCCATCAGTTAAACTTGAATCAAATGATGGAACTTTATTCCATAATTGTGCTACCTCTAATTCTTTTTTTGCTAACTTGTTGACATTTTCTTGTGCATCATTTACCATTGTTAAGATTGCCTTATCCATTTGCAGTGCAGAATATTTAGTTGGATGATGAAATTCAGAAGAAATTATTCCAAGATTTAATAAATCATTTAAAACATTGTATGTTTCAGTTCTGGGTAATTTTAAAGCCTTACAAACTTCGGGGGACGTCTTTGAGCCATACTTTCCTAAATATATGAAAACTTTTGCTTGATTTCTTGTAAGACCAAATTTTAAAAGCTCATTACATATTTTTTCAAGTTCAAGCTTATACTCGTGCATTTGTGAGTTTGGTTCAGAATCAAAAACTGTAGTTATTACCTGCTCTGTAGACTTCATGATTATAGATGATTCAGAATCACTTATAGTCAATATGGAAATATCTTCTAATTTTTTGTTCCAATATGGAAGAGTATAAGAAATTACTTGATTCTAAAGGCTATCAGAACTAGAGTCTGAGGCCTTGTAGTATCCACGAAGATTTTTTGGCAATCTGACACTAAATACTGTAGGTGGACTAGATACCTCAATACTACCTCCATGTTGCTCTACAATATTTTTACAAATAGATAATCCAAGACCTGTTCCCGTATCTTTTGTTGTATATAGCGGGTCAAAGATCTTTTCCATAACAGATTTTGTCATGCCAGGACCAGAATCTTCAAACTTTATCAAAGCATCATCGTCATCTTCTACAACTTTAATTTTAATTTCGCCTTTACCATCCATTGCCTGATATGCATTTGTAATTATATTAGAAAAAACTGCCTCTAGTTTTCTAGAGTCACAGTTTACTACAATATTTTGAGAGTTTAGTTTTATCTTGACATCATTTGGAATATCCATTCCTGCGATAGTTGATTTTAAAATCTCTTCAACAGATTGTCTTTTCAAATGTAGTTCTGATTGTCTTACAAAATCTAAAACATCCTCTATTTGGTAAGTAATCTTTTTGAGGGCACTTTGAATTCGTTGAAATTTTTGTGCTGTCTTTTCGTCCATGTTGTTGTTTCCAAGTTTTAAAAGTTCTACTGTACTCTTTATAACACTAAGGGGGTTACGTAAATCATGAACTAGTCTAGATGATAGCTGGCCAACGCTTGCCATTTTTTCTGTTTTGATTAGATCACGGGTTTTAGTTTCCACTTCCATGAGAAGTTTATTACGTTGAATTTCAAGATTTTTTTCTCTTTCCACAACACTTCCGAAATCTTTTTTGAGTTTTTTTGACAGCTGGTTATAATGTGCCTTTTGGGTTTCTAATTCCAAATTAATGCGCTCCAAGTATTGATTTTTTTCATTTAAACTATTTGTAATTTCTTGTAAAAATTCTACTTTGCCTTTTAGTTCTCGATTTGCCCGTGCAGAATCATTAATTTTTTGATTTGCTAAGGTAGCCAAATCCATTAGTTGAAGTTCTTTTTCATTTAATTCCTGTTTTGTTAATTCAAGCTCTTTGTAGGTCTTGATGGTCATTTCTGACAGATCTTCTAATAATTTATGATTATGACTAGGCTCCGGCGTCTGCAAATGAATCTAGGGATATTTTCCAAAAAATTTCCTATTATCTTATGTATGTTAATTACGGACACACATTATTCTCTTCTAGCCCTACCCTTGAGAAATAGGCTTTTGCCTAAAATACCAATTTGGAACTTGGAAATTCGATCAAATTCCGCGCTCGATATATGAAATTTGATAGTATGGATATCATGTTTGAAACGAGGGTGAACTTGGGCTGCGGGATAATCAAAAACCTCTCATCTATTCTAATAGATGAGCAGGGAGTCCCTATTGAAAATATCTGGGGCACCATAGAGGAATTTGGAATCAGGAGAGAGGAACTAAAGAAGCTTGATCCTACCTACAAAGAACTCTTTGAGATATACTCTGCAATTAGAGCATATCGAGTAAGTGTCAGATATCTAAAGCAATTGAAAACTCGCTTTGCCTAAATTAGCGAAAACTCAGATAAATCGTAAAGGTAGACAGATAGGTCTCGATACGTGTATCGGCATCTTTAATCATCTTTCTCAAACAGTAAAACTGGGCATGGGGTAAATGAAAATGGATAAAAAAGATTTAAAAGAAAAAATAATTGTTTTAGGCGTAACAGTTGGATTATTTTTTCCTGTTAGAATATTTTTTTCAGTATATGTCTCAGAGCACTGGCTAGGTAGCTTAGGCGTAATGTCTGCCTTGGCAATTTTATTGGTTGTGTTCATAAAGAAAAAGAAACTTGGATGGTTTGGCATAATATTTGAAAAACAGATGAGAAAAACCGTAGGAGGAAAAACTGGCAAATATCTGATAGGTTTTGCAATATTTTTCCTTGTTTATTTTGGAGCAACTTTATTTTTTATTGATAGAGGTAATAATACCTATGTTGATGATAAAGAGATATTTTATTTAGCAATCATGGAAGAAGGAGGTTATAATATCAATGATTTATCTAGCTATGAGTTAATAGGACCTAAATTAATATCTCAAAAAGATTTTCAAAATTTTGAAGTGTTGGGAAATATTGATTATATGTTTTCTATAGCGTATGCTGTAATGAATGACATGTCAGAAGGATGGCTTGAACATGTTGTTATGGTAATGGTTGTTGAGCAAATTGAGTTAATTGGTCTATTATTTGTCTATAGAAATATTTTCAAGTCAACCAAAGTCCAAGTTACAAATTAGTTCCCATTTTTTTATAATTTTCAATTTATCATTTTATGCCGTCAAAGTTAATTTTGGGGCAAAAACTGACTTTTTTTATAAAGAGATGAACGACTTATCAGTCCTACGCGCGTCTTATAACTAAAATTTGTTCTGTTTACTTTATGGAACAATTATTTGTCACATGTCCAACATGTGGGGGAAACAGATTATTTCTCACAAAATATGACGCACCATTAAAGATCCTAAAGGAGCGTAGTTGGCTAATTTGCAAAGATTGTGATTATCAAGTCCAAATGGAAGAATTCAAAAAGTCACTTTTTTGCGTATAAATCCAAAAATTCCCTTTTTTCTACTAAAAATCAGTCTGCTACGTAATATGTTTAGTATGAACAGACAAAATCGGATATAATTTAATTAAAAATTAAACTTGGGCACAAATGGTAATTAGTCTATCAACGCTTTATGTTATGATTCATTTATTAGCAGTTTTTGCATTAGCCACAGCTCCGTTTATTTTCTTTAGTGTGTATGCAGATGATACTCAAAATGAGTGGAAAATAACTATTCCAAATGGAGCATCAGATAAAGTACCAGTACAAGGTTTTTACCCTAATCAGTTACCGGTTTTGGTTGGGGACACTATAGTGTGGGAGAATAAGGACAGTATTACTCATAGTATAACAAGTGGCGTACCAGAATATCCAGAACATTCTGGGTTATTTTTTAATCTGGGTGAGGTAGCACCTGGAAAATCTGTTTCACATGTGATGCCAGATACAGATTTTCTAGCATTTTATTATTTTTGTGAAATTCATCCATGGATGACTGGAAAATTTTTTAATAGTAGTTTGGAAGTTGCACAGCCAGAAACTGATACTGAAATAATAACTAAAGAAAACAAATACGCTTATGGAGACACGATTACCATCTCAGGGCAAGTTCATAAAGATTTTGCAAAAACAGAGTATATGGTACTAATTTATGATCAAAGTAATAATTTAGTCGATATTTCATATGGATATTTTGATGAGAATTCAACTTATTTGCAATCAATAAATGCAAAGGGTCCTACTTGGACAACAAATGGAAATTATCAAGTAAAATTGGTATATGGAGTACCAAGTAAAGCATCCCAAACAAGTTTTCAGTTCTCTAGTGAATTAGGCGTCCTAGAAACTGAATTAATTCCCTCATGGGTAAAAAACATAGGAGGTTTTTGGTGTAACGATAAGATTAATGACTCGGAATTTGTTAGCGCTGTTCAGTATTTGGTTCATGAAGACATCATTCATTTAAAAAATGCAGTATCTGATTCTTCTACTTCGAACAAAGTCCCAGATTGGGTTAAAAGCAATGCTTGCTGGTGGGTAGATGATAAAATACCTGAGGTTGATTTTATTTCTGGTATAGAATATTTAGTGAATGTTGGAACAATTAGGATTTAGTTATTTTTCTTTTTTGAAAATTCGTACTGCTTCAAGGTGGGAACAATTTGCTTTTAGTCCTTTTCCATGATGAAACTTGTAAAAGTTCTTGAATCCCTCACATTCACAGGTTTCAGATGTAACAAAATACGATTTAGTTGGATCTGTTGACGATTTGATTTGAAAAAGATCTTCTTCGATCTGTATCACGCCTCCACTTTCAACGAGTTTTTTTGCTTTCCTTAGTGTACTTGCACTCATTATCGATCAAAGATTCAGTTGTTTTTTCAAAATATTGATGTTTTGCTAAATATAGGCAATCTAAAATAGTTAACAAAAAATCATTTTATTCGAAGGGGAGATTAACTGTCAGTAGAGAGGAGGTTCAACCAAACACCTGGGGATACTAATATTAGCGTTTTAGGATACTTGACTAAAATTGGTACATGGTTAAATCTAAGACAAATTACAACTGGCACCCCAGGATCTGACCTAAACAGAGATAGATTAAAAAAAATTATTGATGGGTTTATTGAAAAAGGATTTGTAGAAACAAGGGATAGCGAAAATCCAAAGGCCAAATTTGAATATAAAATAACAGACAAAGGGAAAAATGCATTTAGAAAATGCATCAGTTTTGATCCTGACATTAAATTTGTTTTGGGATTACAAGATACAGAATTTTTCCCAACAGGGGACTAGTCTATCCACAACATAGAGTATCCGTGTTCTTCTTCAAAAATTAAATCAAGTTTAAAGTACTTTGGTAACTGGTCCATGATACCAATTAATTTGTTTGATTGAAGTTCTTCGTCATAATCCTTTGCGACACATAGCACTCGAAATATTTTATCACGTGATTTAGATAATAGAGTAACCAAGTTTTTGATATCAGAAGCAGTTACAGTCTTGTCATAAAACTTTACGATAAAATCGCCTTTCTTAGTTGATACTATTCCATCTATTGTATCACCATTAATTTTTTGATCTAATTTGTATGGAATTTTAGTTTGTTTTTGTTTTGCTTTGCGTTGAATTTCTTTTAGAGTGGGAAATACATGAATTGCTTCATTTAGAATTTTTTCAACCCTTGTTTGGCCTTCTGGAACTGATGTTTCAAAATTAACTAGGTATGATTGACGGATAAACTGTCTTTCTATTGATTCAAACTCTTGGGTATGTGCTTTTCCTCTGTATGTGACCCATACAAAAAGAAAGGATAGTAACGCTATAACTATACCGTTTCCATACATCAACCAAACTTGAGTAATGTATAGTGCGACTATACCTTCTGCAGGGAAGATATCCTCGGTAAAGGGGATAAATGCAAGAACTGTAATGTCTTTGTCTTGAATATAAATTTCATCAATATATCCATGCTTGCCAATTTCATCATGAAAATAAAATTGTGACATTGAAATAATTCCAGACAAGGAAGCTAAACCAACTAAAACTATTATAATGCTAATTCTGTACCAAGCACCTAATTGTTTAATTGCATTGTCTAGCTTCTCTGCTAAAGATAGATCCTGTGGCCCCTTCGACACGATGTGATGTCAATACGCCAATATTTAACGTGATGTTACAAATTGTAACATGACAAATAAGGTTCTGATCAAAAGTTAAAAACAGATACAATTTGTAACATGATACGTTTGCTTCAAAATCGCTTTTATAGTCTAAACTAATGGTTTGTATTGCCAATTAATAATACAGGACAGCCAGTGGTAGTAGATTCGGACATAATTATTAAAGAGATTCAAGAGGGAAGATCATTAAAACCAATAGCCAAGAGAATTAAAAAACATAAATCAAAAATGGTCATTCCAGAGTCTGTTCTAGGTGAGGTACAAAAGGTTACTGGTAATCAAACAGATTCAATAATGGATACCATTTACCAGTATTGCAAGTATCCAATCACGCTTGATAAGACTGATGAGATTAATGCTGAATCAGATAGATTAGTTGCTCAATACAATGAATGTCATCATCCACATAGTTTGATTTTGGCTACAGCAAAGGTAACAGGTTCTGCTCTGGTAAGTTTTGATAGAGAATTCTTAGAGACTGCAAAACTAGAGGGGATACAAGCATTTTTGCCTCGTAATTTTGTTAGATGGTGGTAAGGAGGAAATGATTCAATGAAACTGCTTGTGCTAGAACAAAATGAACTAGTTTCAAAGATTTATAAAAAAATTTTCGAGGAAAAAAAATATGATGCAGACTATGCAAGAAATGACTTGGAGTGTTTAGAGATATTTGATAAAAATTATGATTATGTGGTATTAGAAAACTCCAATTCAGGCACACTTGAGCAAAAAATTCGAAAAATCAAGCCAGACCAAAAAATACTCTCTTTATCTCAATACATCAACTCTGAATGCCCATCTGAGCTTAAAGAGACTAGAGAACTAATCGAGAAACCCTTTGCTGTTTTAACAATGATTAGTAGATTAGAACTAGAGTGCACAAATTTACATATATAATCTTCTAGATGTTCATATAATTTTTTTTATTCAAAAACTTGTTTACAAAAATAACGTCATGATTCAACTTTCATTAAATTATAAACGCAGAACTAGAGATTAATATTTTTACAAAACACTACTTACACTTTTTCTTATGCTTTCGTAGGTCTTCTGAATAATCAAATTCGGTTCCACAAACTCTACATTTTTCTTTAGTTTTTTTGTGTGCTTTTTCTTGGTGTTTTTTTAACCGTTCAGAATCTGAAAGTTCTAGTCCACATTCTTTACACTTTGTGCTGTTGGAACCAAAGCTAAATAATCCCATAACCTGATTATACTATCTCTAATAGAAAAATAGTTCTAGACAGTAAAATAATTTAGGCATCAAAAATTGTATCATTTGAAGATTCATCTGACTTTGGAAGAATTATTCTTGCAGATGTAATCTTGAGCCAGGTTTGTGACTCGCCTGAATAGATTATTTGTGCACTCATTTATTATTCAGTTTTTTTTCAAGTAAGAAAATAATACACTTTATGAAACTTGTAATCTAGACTCGCTGATTCATATTGTAAGTTAGCGAGGAACAGAGTAATTAAGATAGAAATAGTTATTCCTGCTCTTTAACAACATTTAATGTCATTGTTGTTCTGATAAATTTCAATTTTCTTATCTTTTTTGTAATTATCTTTTCAAGTTCCTTATGGTTTTCAGCTTCAATTTTTCCTACAACATCATAGTTACCATAAACTACATCTGCTTCTTTTACCTCAGGAATTTCATTGAGGTCTCGTAGTACAAGATCTTCTTTTCCCTGGTCACAATGAATGACAATGTAAGCTTGTGCATCATTTTTTCCCAAAAGGGAACCCATTAATTTTTCATGGTGTGCTTTAAACAATTCCTCTCCTTCTACTTTCATAAGTGTCATTGTAGAACCAATTTTTTCCACCTTCCTAATTTTTTCGGTAATGGTTTGCTTAATTTTTTCATCAGAATCTGCTTCAAGCTTTGCAATAATGTCGTATAGTCCTAGAGTTCCATGGACCTCCTTTACATTTTCGATTGATTTTAGCTCTGAAATTAAAGGTTTTTCGTATCCTAGATTACAACTCATTAGAACATACGCTTTTGCCACATCAATTCACTAAACTATAGTAGATCATAACTTGATTATTTCCTTTTATCTTTCTAAACTAGTTTTTTTGGATAAAGTGATTTAGAGAGATTAGAACGTAAAGAAAATGAACCTGAAATATTATAAGCTGAATTTTCTAAAATCAATGTGTGGGATTAAAAAAATATCTTGCCACTCGTGGAATTACCATGTTTGGTGTACTAATGGTCACCTTACTTCTTACAGTTATTCTAGTTGGCTCTAACATGGATACTATTCTAAAGCAGGGAATAACATTTCAAGTAAGAGCAGAAATCACTGAAGATCCTAAAATATCTGATAGTTTTTCAGACCCTGCAGAGTTTGAAGCATTTGTTCAAGATCAAATAGGGCAAAGAGTCAAAGCCCTTGGTCTTGATACTCCATGGTATTCTCCCCAACGAATTGGCTTGACAATGTACAAAATTTTAATACTAGACTTTGGTCATGCTACATTTCTAACAAGTGATTCGGGCTCATCAGACGTAAAAGACATTATACTTGAAAAGCTTCCAAGAACTATTTTACTTTTTACTACTGCGACAATAATAATTTCTATAATTGGAATTTTTCTTGGAGCATTAGCTGGAAGTAAGGTTGGTTCTGCAGTTGATAGAATAACTTCAACGTTTGCAGTTGTTAGCAGTAGCTTTCCTGTTTGGTGGATAGGAATGCTAATGATATTTTTATTTTCCTTTGTTTATCAGATTTTTCCTGCTCGTGCTACTCCCTCCATACCTCCAACAGATCCTGGCTACATCGCGGCCTTACTATATCACATGGCCTTACCTGTAATTACTATAGTCATGATTGGGTTTGGGGCATGGGCATACCTTGTTCGCAACTTTATGATTGGAATAATGCAAGAAGATTTTATTTCTGCAAAGCGAGCAATGGGAATTAGTCAAAAGAAAATAATTTATGGTCATGCAATCAAAAATGCAGCACCGCCAATCATTACCATATTAGCTCTTAGTTTGTCAGGCTCACTTGGTGGTGCAATCATCACAGAGGCAGTGTTTGATTGGCCAGGCATGGGCCGTCTATACTTTGAAGCAATTACAGTCATGGATTTGCCTGTAATTATTGGTGCAACATATGTCCTTACACTATTTTTCTTAATCAGCATCCTTGTTGCAGACTTGCTTTATGGTTACTTTGATCCACGGGTGAAGACTGGAAGTTGAGCAGTGTATCAGCTAGTGAGATAAAACAAGAGTTTCTTAAAAGTAAGATTGGCATTGCGGGAATTGGAATACTAGTAATTCTTGTTGCAATATCAATTGGTGCTGCAGTAATAATTCCTGTTGAGACGTTTCAGCAGTGGAACAATCCACAAAGTTGGATTTTCTATCCAAAAACTGCCATACCGTCATGGATTAACTGGTTTATGTTTGAAAAAATTCCTGAACATAAAATACTTGATGAGCCTAATGTTAGCACTAAATCCCTAGATGAAATATCAGTTGTTTCACACCAATTTCATGTAAATTATGTGTATGACGACTTTCCAAGTGATTTTATTTACGAGTTTACTGCCAAGTACTCGGGCTCACCACTCTTACAGATTTCAGTGATTCGACCTGACGGGAGCATAATAAAACTACTTTCAAGGTCACTTCCTCTCACTGATGATATAGTATTGCACAATGAAAAAATATTTTCAACAGATGAATCTATTAAAAAAAATCTATTTTTACAATCTGACAAGTTTAATTTTCTCATAGAGGGGTTTTCTGCAGAAGACATTGTATTTTCAAAATCTACAGATAATGTTGTTCTAAAGGGCGATTATGTGTTTTTAGTTAACTTGTACGGAGTTCAAAAGGAAAACTCTATTGTAGACTCTACTCTTATTGTTGGAGGTAAAGCATTTGGCATAATGGGTACAGATGAGCTGCGACGTGACCTTGCAGTCGGCATTCTATGGGGGACGCCACTTGCATTATTCATTGGAATTGCAGTAGCAATTGGTTCAGTTGTCATGGGTTTAGTTTATGGAGTATATGCAGGATTTAAGGGAAAATTAACTGATGAATCAATGATGCGATTCAATGATGTAATTTATGCGCTGCCAGTTCTTCCTTTTCTAATTATTTTGGCAGTGACAATTAGTAATAGCATTTTTCTTATGATTGGTTTTCTTACAATCTTTGGTTGGGTAGGCATTGCCAAGGTCTCTCGCAGTATGGCATTACAAATCAAAACTAGAGGATATGTAGAGGCATCAAAGATGATGGGTCAAAAAAACTCTAAAATTATTTTCAAGCACATATTGCCTCAGCTTTTGCCTTATGCCTTTGCAAGCATTGCAATATCTGTTCCAGCAGCAATAACTACAGAAGCTGGCCTAAGCTTTCTTGGACTGGGCGATCCTTCATTTCCTACATGGGGACAAATTCTTCATGATGCTAACACCCATGGTGCTGCTGCACGAGGACTGTGGTGGTGGATTGTTCCTCCAGGATTAATGATTGCAATAACTGGCTTGGCATTTGTGTTTTTAGGAAATGCGCTAGATGTTATTGTAAACCCAAGGTTAAAGCGATAAAATTTATCTAGTCAATTTGGAAGAGTTTTCATCTTCACTTTTAGTATAATCTATTTTTACTGCACCAGACAGATGTTTGCCTTCGTTGCATGCCTTGCAAAGACCAGAGTCTTCATATGTGTATATTGCACACTTGCAACTTTTGCAGCTGCATATTATTGGAAATGTTTTCATGGTATAGTCTTTGTTGCTAATAATAAAAATCTAGTTACAGCTTAAACTTGCGAATAATTTCCATTGTAGCATCATTTAGTTTGACGGTATATGCGGCAGCGTTTGGATCTTCAGAGGTTGCAAGAGTTTCTGCAAACTTTGTTTTATCACGGCCTCGCTCATACTCACTACCTACCTCTTTTATGCATAGAGGAAACTTTTGCATCTTTAGATTGTTTTTGTTTAGAAATGTAATGAACTTTTTATAATTTTCAGTCTCATACCAGTCAATTTTTTTTTCCTCACATGCAGCAATCCAGGTATCAATCGTATTTTGATAAATTGCCTTTTTTCTTAGTTGTTCTAGTGACATGTTTTGGGAGTTAGTTACTAAAAGTCTGCACGCTTCATCGTGGAGCCACATCGTGGACATTCACGGCCTTTGAATTTATTACTGCAAGTAAGGCAGACATACTTTACACTAGTAGAAGAACTTCCTCCAAAGAATCCGCCGCCACCAAAATCTCCAGAGCCACGCATTCTGCCCATCATTTTTCGGCGAAGGACTAGAGGAAATGCAATAAAAATTGCTAATGCTACGCCAAGCCCCCACGGAAATGGCAAAACCATTTGCAATCCAATACTTATTGCCAATGAGGCAAATAAGAAAATTAAGTACATCCTGTAATTCATCAAGATAATTCCATTTTCTCAAAAATGCATATAAAGTTTTGTCAGTTTTTTTACCAATCTATCAGAAATCTAGATAATTGTCATTTTTACCGAATTTCCTTTGCTATCCCATGCAAAAATATCTTCATCCTCATATGGAGACTTGACTATCAATGAGATTAACCCAAAAAAGTTGAACAGATCAGGAAGAGATGGTTCTGCAGAGCCACGTGGATGCGAATGAACTACCCCTACATAACTAAGATCAAAAGGCAAAAATGAATTAGGAAAGCCTGCAAACGTAGGACCTGTTTCTGAAAATGGTGGAATAACTAACGAGTCTATGGTGATGTTTCCGTTTTTTAACTTGCCACGAAGAATTAAGATGCATTCGTTAGGATGCTTCATCTTACAATATGATAAAATTCCGTCTCTGACATCTTTTTTTAGTGATACTAGGCGCTCAAATTTTTTCTTTTTAAACAGCAATAGTATGGTTTTCTCTTAGAAATTAATTAATTGTATCTACAAAATACTAGTTTTATGTGGTTTTAGGAATTTGTAAGCATTTTTCTTAGTTTAATTTGTTGTTTTATGACATTATTTTAAAAAAAATTTGAACTATATGGAATTTATAACAAAACCAATACTAACAATTCAATCTTAGAGTTTCGTTTGGCATGTATAAGGAGTGTAAAATACACTCCCGCAACACCAAATGCAGTCTGCAACATATTATGTAGCTAACCAAATAACCTTGACCGCGGATTTTTTGTCCGCTGTACTGAAATCCCCTAATATCTCAGATGAGTATTTACTAACTGTCGAGGCTATGATTTGGTTGTCTCGCCAATCGGAGCCACATGTAGGGCAGATATCTCCTAGCCCTATTGACTTTGCTCCAAAGTATGCATGGTCTACACCAGAACCACAGCGAGTACACAGAACCCATATTCTCTGCATGCTATTATTACAGCATTCAAGTTCATTAGAATGATCAAGCAGTTTAGCTTAGTTTTCAACAAATCAGCTTATCAGAAGACCAAATTATCATTAAGAACGATGTGCTGAAAATTATTAGTTTTTAGGCATTATATTAAAATGGTAAGCAAGACTAAAATTTTTGCTCTGGTTTTAGTTTCTTTTTTTGTATGACAAAAAATGCAATGACGGCAGATATTGCTCCTGCTCCAAGAATTCCAATTATTGTGCTAAAATCATCAAGGGTATTTTGGTCCCTTTCAACATCATTTACTATTGAAAGAATAGAGTGCCCAGAATAAGTGGTGTATATCTTGTTTGTTTTTGGGTTTATCATCAACTCAAAAGGTTGCTCGACTGGAATCGAATCAATTACCTCATTTGTTTCGCCATCAATAACTGAAAGCGAGTTTGAGATTTGATTACTTACGTATATGATATTAGTGTCAGGATTTACTACAACTCTTCTTGGAGTTGTTCCTACAGTTATAGTATCAATTACCTCGTTTTTAGAGCCATCAATAACATCTACTGTACCTGCAAGCTGATTAGTCACATATACCATATTTGTATAAGGATTAGCTACAACACCACGAGGGCTTTTTCCAATATCTATAGTAGTTACAAGATTATTTTTAGAGCCATCAATTACATGTACCTTATTGGTAGATTCACTGGTAACATAGACCATATTTGTTGCCTCGTTTACAGCTATACCACAAGGCTTTGCAACATCAAATGTTGAAATAATTTCATTTGTAGAACCGTCTACTAACGAAACGAGATTAGTCTTGTCACTTGTTACATAAACTTTATTGGTTTTAGAATTAACTGCAATGTCATAAGGCTCAACAAGTTCAATATTTTTGATGATTTCACCAGTAGTGGTATTGATTATTGCAAGAGTGTCATTGTGCTCTAGTGCTACGTACAACATTTTGGTATCAGTATTAATTCCAATTCCGTATGGGGTTTTACCAACCTCAATTACTGATACTGGGGTGTTTGTATTACCATCAATAACTGTAACAGTAGTTGATTTGAAATTTGTGACATAAACTTTAGAGGTTTCTGCATCAACTGCGGTAACTCCCCATCCTTCATTTTTTTCTATTTTATCAACTAGAACAGAGCCAGAAGCAGTAGCGCTTGGCATATCTGTTAAAGTGAAATAAACTAAAGATCCGCCTATTGTAATTAGTGAAAACAGTATTAATTTTTTAAAACTTACTTTATTTAATTCTTGTATCATTTAGAGTATATACCAGTGTATAATGAACAAAGTTATCTCTTTTTTAATATTTTAGAGTTAAAATATACTTTTCTTGTTTTGATTTTTTATCTAATGTGGTTGAATTAATCCCATATCCCTTAGGTATTTGACGCTCTTGGTAAATTCATCATCTGTTATTTTATCGTCTAACCACCACGTTGCTGTTTGTTTAAACCAAGAGGGCAATCCAATTTGGAGGTCATCTTCATAAACTCTGTTTAGATCCGATTCAAAATCATAAGGTATTATTGAAAATAATTTTTCTTTATTATTTGTTCCAGGGTATTTAATAATGTCAAACCAATTTGGACCAGGATCATCAACTGGTCCATCTGCAAACATTATATCCCTTGATTTGAGATCAGATAATTCCTCTTCACTCACTAGATACCCAAGGGCATTACCATAATCTGCTTCATTTATTTTTCCTTCTGACCACCATTGGGTAATGAATTTATTTAATTGAATTAGCTGAGGAGAAATAGTACCTTCTTGTGTCTCAGATTCTAGAACTCCAATAGCAGAGTCGTATGGTGGCATTACAGAGTAAGAGTATGCTGCATTATCAACACGTATTTTTTCAACTACCTTACTACATTCTGATGAATAGGACTCTCTACATCTATCATATGTATCATCATAGGTATGAACAAGTGTCTCAATAATTTTTGAATCATAGTTTAACGAATACAAAACAAAATGAGATAACTCATGGGATAGTGTCCACACTGGATCTGAATAATAAAAGTTAGAGCAATCACAGATGAGGATAACATGGTTAAGATCTTTATCAAGACCGCTATGAGCGTACAGTCCACCTAGTTTTACAGAGTTTAATTTTTCTTCGCCCAAGTCATTATCAAGCATTATAATTAGTAAATCAAGGTCTTTTGGAACGTTATAATTATATGACAATTTTCCTAGAGTTGTACAAATCGAATCATAATTTGAGTTTGGAAAATGATATGACTCTAGATATTTTTCTGTAATTTCAGTATATTTTGATACACTCTGAAAATCATAATTACTGCACACTGGATTATGAGTAACAAAGACTAGCTGCCATTTTGTATCATCGGATAAATGTGTAGCATAGGATTTTTGGGAATTTAGAGGAATTATCAAAATCATTGCGACAAAAAATACAAATGTAATGCTTAGTAATCTAGACGTCATTTATGCTACCACCTGTATTATATTATTTGAGATCATCCATTCAATTGCTGTGATAAATTCATCCTCACTAATCATTCCGTCTGCCCACCACCCTGCAGTGCTTTTAATCCAAGATGGCATTTCTGAAATAGAATTATCAGTTCCCTCTGTTAATGAGACGCTAATTATTCCTTCATTAACTAGATATTCTAGTCCTGAAATAAAATTGTCATTATCTATTTTATCATCAGACCACCATTTTGCGTTACTTTTCACCCACACCGGGATTATTGTATCGTCTGTCACATCTTCTAGGAATGTCTCGACTGGTTCTGATTCAGTCTCTTCAACAATACCTGAAGATATTACCTCAATAGCGTTAGGAATTTTATTTATTGTTGACCATTTTTTTAGGTTCCATGATTCTACTATAAGGTCAGACATTGGCATGGGCTTTGCAAAAGTTAGAATGTATTTTAAGACAAACTTTGTAACATCCATTTGTAAAAGTTCAAAGTTTGCCTCTGAGAATAGTCCGTTTGGATCATGTACAGTTACTTGTGGCGATTTTAAAGGATCATAAGAGACGGAAGCATCACTGTCTTGTCTTTTTTGTCCATCTCGAACGTTTGTGAACAGCTTAATGTGTTCAATCTTTCCAATTCCTCCCCCTTCGGTAAAGTCAATTCGTATAACAGCCTTTTCTCCAACCTTGAATGTCTTTGTTTGCTCTAAAGTGTTAACGTCATTATCATTTATTATTCCCCCAAATCCTTCCTCTCCTCCAGAAATTATTGCAAATGAAGATTGACCAAATGATGGAGGACTATTACCACCTCCACTACCACCGCCAAATATTTTCAACGCCCCAACTGCATTTAACACAAGGCCACCCTTTGTTATGCCTCCTGACCCACTACCAACACCACCAACATCAAAACCTAAGATGTACCTCCCTTGTATAGTGGGCAATGGTAAACCAAAATCATCAGGATAAGCAGAATTATACAACTGACCAACCCCATATGGAAAAGTAGGATTGCTCATAATAGTTTTTGAACCATCATCGTGAGAAGCGACATCATCAAGGGATGTAATCAAACCATAAGCAAGTGCTGGATTTTGGTAGTACATCTGCAATAGTGATGCATCGTTAGGTGCAAAATCTGCGTAGGACATTGTTACTTCCATATTTGTGCCAGCTTCTACCATACCACCGTGCGTAAAGGTTACGCTAAGTGGATGAACGACTGGCGAGATGCCATCAACTCCTGTAGAAATTTCACTTGCATCTAAAATTATGTCCTCAACTATAATGTCTCCTTTTCCATCAAATGCATCAGCTGCAATTATAGAACCCCCAAAATAGCCTTGGATTGGAATATTTGCCAGTCTTACATCGCCGATACTAACGTCATCACTGAAATCTGCATCTAGATACACTGCTTCTGCAACATCAAATACAGTAGCTGTTAATCCAGAATCCTCATGTTTTTCGTCAACAAATGAGAATAATTCAGCAGCGACATCAGGATCAAAAGCTGCAGCGTCTACTACTGAACCATCCACAAAAGGTGGTAACAAATTTGCATTTGCGAGCCTTATATCGCCATCGCTAACAAAGCCATCATCAGCTACATCATTGTAGATTATATCAAATGGATCAAATACACCAGGTGAGATACCAAAATCTGCATATTTTTCATCTAGAGCAAATGGTACAAGCAGTGTTCCCCCTTCAGGATCTACGTCAAATTCAAAATTTATCGTAGCCCTGGCCAATCCAAGGGTTCCTGGGTCATAGGAGACAGAATCGCCCGCATTTACAGTGAATGTAAAAATTCCTGTATTTACATCAGTTTCCTCAAGTACTACATCAACTCCGTTTATCTGGACAGTAATAAGTTCCTTTGATGTCAGATCAACGTTTGCATTGTGATCTGTTACGGTTAAGGTTCCACTCTCAAATGAAAATAATGTAGGGATATCAATGCTAGGTTCAAGTCCATTGATAACTGAAATATCTCTAAACTGTATTGTGATTGGGTCAGGTCCAGGTATTACGTCCTTAAACACTAGAATTGCTGCATTACTGTCTGGCTGTAAAAAAGAGTCTGTGAAAGTAGAATCTCCAGAGTCATTCGTTGATACGACGAGTCTTACATTATAAGATGTGTTATCTAAAAGGGAAGCAGTGCTGATCTTATTTAGAGTAGCGCCGTCACAAATTAAACCAGAAGTACTAATATCTATACTATCAAAGCTTATACTATCATCTATATCAAAAACATTTCCAGTAATAATTGTTCCATCACTAACAGCTGGATCCATACATAAAAAATCAATGCTTGCTGGATTTACAGTTATGATAAATATCGATGCATCTGCATCAATTGTTGCAAATGCTTGTGGTACAACATATGTGATTGTAGATAATAAAATTAAAACCGATAAATATTTTGTGTATTCAGACATGTCCTCATGTCAATATTTAGGTAATTTCCACTTTCAAGCTCATAATGTTACCATTATTTGTGTATGTTGGGTTAGTTGTTGGGATTTTATCTTTTGTTACTTGTGTTCCTTCCGGAGTAGTAAGAGTTAACTCAATGTACCATGTTCCTTTTGAGGTAATTTTAGATGGATGAATTGCTGTAACCCAGGTCTTAAGAAGTTTGGAATAAAACAGAGAACCTGATGCTTTGACTGTGCTATCTCCAGACTTGAATAGTTCGTAAGATACAGTTCCATCGTTGTTATTTAGTGGATTGTTTGCTCCATCAAACAATCTAATGTCAATAGGGATTGGAATACCTTTCTTTATTTTTAGGCTTGAGTCTGCCTTCCATGGGATTAGAGCGTTATGGTATGCACTAAGTAACTGTTGTTGGTCAACTATTTGGGCATCAATATCAGGTACTGCTAAACTATAAGAGTTGTCAAATGGACGAGCTGCATCATATGAACCACCTGGAAGGCCTCTAAAGTTATAGTTTAATTCGTTCCATTCATCGTAGTTCTTTAATCTATAAGTGGAAAAAGAACCAGACTCACAACCATAAAAGCCAAACCCATTGAGATCTCGTTTTAGGTGAGTGCCAGGGTCTGTTGCTACTCCATTACCGTTCCAGTCAACATTATTACTTACACCTGCTGCCCTAGCTTGTTGTTTTAAATATGTCTGTGGAGCTGGCGAAGACAATCCTACGGCACTTCCCAGGCTTGGGGTTCCCCAAATAAGCCACGGCACTGCTTCCGGATCAATTCTTCTTGGATTATCATGATGATAGAGATTACCATTTGATTCAGCAATATTTCCTGGATTAGAAGGAGTTCCACCGCTCTCTTTTAGAAAGTTCAATGTACTAGATGGTGAGGAGTTGGGACTAAGACCACCATCAGAATAATCTAGTCTCCATTCAGATGGTAAGCTCAAAAGATTTGGCAACTGTCTTGAATAACTCATAACACTATCGTGGTTTGGCTTGCAGTTAATACTTCGATCTTGGTAATTTACATTAGCTGGGCCACCATGGTCTAAATTCAGATTATGACCAAGCTCATGCATGAATGTGCCAGATACTTGTTGATTTTGATTTTCATTAAATCCAGCACCTCCCAAGGCCACAACCCCATCATTTTGGCCGACTTCTGCTATTCCAGATGAACCACCTGGAAGACTATTTGCAAAAATAAAATAGTGATATGCTTGTGCTCTTGCGTTCTTGCGAGCTACACTATCACCAGGATTGCCAAAGTATAATGCCTTTAGACAATCAAAATCATTACAAGTAGAAGCGTCAGTGTCAGTCCACACGTTAAGAACTGGAACGGATTGTGTTATTTGCTGTCCTTGCTCTACAGTAAGAATAATTCCATTAGTGGAAGGAGTAGGGTTTGAAACGGGTGCATTAGCAAAGGCAGTTCTTACATCATCCATAGGTGTGGTAGTGTAACCTGGAGGAATATCAAAAGGACTTCGGCCTGTGAAATAGTCTACTTCAACGTAAATGTTCTTTTTCTGTGGATCTGCTCCTGGAAGCATAAGGTTTGGTTCACCAGCTACTGGTATTCCAGTGGTTTCCCAGGAAGTACATAACGAGTCTCCGTCAGGATCTGGACAATCGAATGTATTTGTAAATCCTCCTCCATTAGATGATATAAATGGGACAGCCCCACCAAAGCCTGCGGCTGTAGTAAACAGTACATTATATGTTTGGATGTTAGTTGGAGTACACTCTTCCTCTTCTCCACATGGCTCTGATGCAGAGGGGTCATAACTTTCGTCGCCATCAAAGTGTGCGTCAACTGTCAATTCAGTTGTTGTAAAAGTAGACTGTGCTGTGCCTATAGAAAAGAATGAGCCTTCTGCAAAAGATTGTGGACTTGGTCCAGATGCTGCGTCATCAAACTCTTCGTCGATATATCGTACTAGTTGTGAGTTAAAAGCCTCAACTCTCGTAATACCTGCTGTACCGTCTGAAATATCTGTAATTTCTATACTTGATATGCCATCAGCATCAGTCAAAATAAAGGCTCCTACATCAGAATCCTGCCCAACTCCCGTTGCGGTAAATGAGGTGGGGAATCCTAGTGTGGTTACTTGTACATCAAATGTCGCAAAACCCATATCACTCAACAATAAAATTACTTGAGGAGGATTTGATGGAAAGTCAATTGTTGCACCCTCGTTTAGACGAAGTATATTATCTCCGGTGCTATCGTCTATTTCTATTCCAGGAGAATCATTAACTGTAAAACTACTTGTTGTTGCGTCAGGTGGACCCTCTACGTTACCAGGAACATCAGCAGGAACGTTTCCTGTACCAGTGCCGTCAAACTTTACTATTTTTCCTGCAATCCCACGTCCAGTATTATCATTAATTAGTTTGCCAGTCACTGTAAATTTGTCATCTGTATATGGGTCTGTAATTGGATCAAGTATAACAGATGTTGGAATTGGTTCCTGTCCGTCTGTTAATGGTTGTAATGTATCAGAGGCTATTGCGTTACCTGCACTATCTTCGACTGTTTCTCCACCTGACAGATTGATGGTGACAAAGCCTGTTGCATCTGTATTAACTGCAGAGCCGCCACTAAAGGTAAGGGTGTGAGTGGCAGTACCACTTCCAGATATAGAATCAATAATTCTTGGTTCGCCAGCAACAACAAGGAAATCATAGTTCCCACTAATTGCTTCTCCAGTTACAACTGCATTTTCAGAATAAACAATTTGGGCTTGAGTAGGACCGATAATCTTTGCAGATACAGCTACGGGCGGAGTTGTATCAATACCAGTAAAAGAACCTTCTTGGATGAAGACTGCGGAATCTAAGACCAAATCAAATGCATCTGCTATTGCAAGTTTAACATGATGAGTGCCAAGACCGATACCTATTTTGGATGCAGTGAAAGTGTTGGTATAACCATCATATTGTAGACTAACAAATGGGCCACCATCAGTGGGATCATTGTTATTATATAATGTGGGATTAACTGCATTAAGTGCACCAAAGGGATTTCCTCCATTTACATTGTTTATGGAAACTGGAGTACCAGGAGCTGCAGGAGGAGGCGCCAGTGCAATATTTGTTCCATCTACAAATAATCCAAAAACATCATTAAAACTAAAAACAAATTCGTTATATTCATCACTAGCAAAAGCATAATTAAAAAACAAATCTCCAGTGGAAGTTGTAATATAAAATTCTAAAACACATTTATCAAAAGTTGGGCCACCGCCAATCAAGGCGTCTAAGTCTGCATCCGCGCCCCCTCCAGTGACTCCAGTAATATCATCATCAGTATTTGGCGTAACAGCGGCATTAGATGCAAAACCTGAAGTTAAAATAATTCCTGACGGTATACCAATTCCTGCTGAAGCGCCACCAGTGAAGGTTCCAGAACATTCAGAACCAGCAGTAGTTCCACCAGTAAGAATAGGACTGGCTGGTACAATTGTCACTCCTGGACCAGCCAATGCATTTGCCAAAGTATTTGCATCAGCAGTTGGAGTTACTGCCACAGTTGCAAATGCTTCTGATAGATTAGCTGTTGCAAGAACAAAAAGGATAACAAAAACAGAGAATATTGATGTTTTAAAGTTCATTGTTTTTTTCACTTATTAATCGTCAAGATACACGGTAAGAGGGGTAGAACCAGGTCTTACATACTTGCAAATAAAACCATTTTGATTTTCATCATATTGTGGAGCCTCAGAAGCAGGTACTTGCCAAAATGTTGGCATGCATACTGCACTTAAAGATGCTGGCATTAATGCGAATGCTAACACACTTGCAATACCAACAGCTAGGATTCCAAGAAGAATAGATTTATGCATATAAAAATTCCCTCGATTGAATTTTGTTAGATTATAGAAGTTACATAATACACTATCAATGATATGCCCCACTTTGCCCATGTTGAATCTTATTATAGTAATAAGATATGAGTATAAAACAATTATGAATTAAGTATGCCAGATCTAAAAATATCATAAAAAAATAGAAATATTATAGAAAAATTAGTTAAATAATATTATTTTTTTAAACCTTAAACTGACTTGAAGTGACTTGCCTTTCTCTAAAAGTCATTTAGAGAATAAAATTATTGTATTAAAGTCACTACCAGAGAAATTGGTAGGCATCATATGCCTTTAGATTTTGCTTTGACCAGCTAACTATTGTTTTATCCTCTAAATGTTTTACAGAGGGTGCAGGGTCTGCAAGTATCTTCAAACCAGTATCCATGTCGACCTTTAAAACACGAATCTTGATATCAACTCCTTTAGGTATTGAAAAGAGATAAGTTAATTGTTTACAATCTGATGGCACACGATTAAGAAATGTTCTATCTGGTTCTTCCCAATCATATTGTAGTTTGATTGATTTTATCTTTTTTGGAGGGATTGGTGGCAATTTCACAACAAATTCTTTATGGTATGGTTTGTTTACATTAAGACTTTGAATCTCAAGTTGTTTACCCTTATCATCTGAAATTTTCACATTCATTTGAGAAAAATCTTTTGGTGAATCCCCGTCAAGAGTGTAGAAGATTTGATCTTTGGTTTCCTTTGATACATTTCTTACTGTCCAAGACCATGTATGATGAGTCAACATTGTTTTGATATCAATAACATCTAAGGCAATCTCGATCGTTTCGAATTTAAAATTGTAAATGCTTCTCATTGATTGATCAAGTGTTACGGTCTTTACCTTCTTTAATCGCGGAGCTATCTTGTTTCCAAATCCTTCGCCATAAATGTTGAAAAGATGAAGCTCTTCTCCATGTTTTATGTGATAGCTTCCAATAGGATGCAGCATTTTTTTGTAATCTGAAGAAAGTTTCAAGACATCTTCAGCTATTCTGGCGGATGCAAAGATGTTCATGTCTCCTGCAAGGTCCATTACCCTTCTTGTAAGAATAATCCCAGGCCCCCAGACATTATCCATGTTGTTAATGTCTTTAATCACATATACTGGCCCCATATCGATTCCTACTCGAATCAATAGTTTTTCATTTCCACGTTGAGATTCGTTATAGCGATTAAGTGCCTTGTGTAACTCCATAGCAAGATGGATGGGTTTTTCAGGGCTATCACTAAACCCTATTGCATAACCATCACCTGTTGGAAGAGCAACTGTTGTTGCAGGATCTCGTTTTGAGAATGTTTCAGTTCTTAAAAGCAACTCATTTAATACAATTATTTTTTTTACCTGGTTCTTAGTAGGAATCGTTGGATTAGAGCCAGCTACAATATCTGTAAAAAACCAGTGGTAAGTTTTAGTCATTGTTTTAATGTCTTCAAAACCTGCAATGTCTTCGCCCTTTAGTGAACGCAGCATCTGGGACAAAAAATCATCTGAGCATTCTTTTAGAATTTCATAATTATTTATGGTATTTTTTACGGAAATTTTGTGTTTTTTTATCTGATCAACTAGCCATTGTTTTCCTCTGTTTGTTTCATCAATTAATCCCAAAATCTCTGCAATCTGGGACAATTTATTAAAAGATAGTTTCTCCTTAGCTGACATTTTTGCTCATATGTTATTGAAAAACCATAAAATTATAAAGTTATTTTTTATCTCTCAAAATGCAGTCTTTAATTCTTCAAGATCAGCCTTTCGTTTTTTTGACATCATTCAGGTAAATCATTTGGAGATTCAACCCACATGTCCTTATGGGTAAATCCATTATTTTGAGGATCATATTCACTAATCATACCATATCCACTTTTTCCATCAGTCATAGGATATTCAAAGTACAAAGCTGAAAAAATTTTTTCAGAACCCTCCTTTGCTTTTTTAATTAACCTAGAATCAATGAAAACCCAATAATGCTTTTCCATGTTTGGCAATAGTACCAAATAAAAAGGTCTATCCGAAAGTATGAATTTTTTAATTCCAAATAATGTTTATTTGTTACCGTATTAATTTGGGATGAGAATTCCAATATGTTAATTAGAAAGAACCTTCTAGATATTAAAAATGCCCTTTATGCCAGTTGCACCACACTGTGGTCATAGAAATAATGAGGGAGAAAATTGTGAGTTATCACCAGGTCATGATGGTCCACACAGGGCTAATGGAACTCCATTTGAGGATTAAAGTGCTTTAGAATAATTTAGACAACAAAGTAACCATGCCTTTCTAATAAAATCACCACTACCATTCAATTCTAATGGTTTCACCTTTGATGTTTTCATCTCTGACATATTTTGCAACATAATACTCGCCAATCTTTACAATTTCAGGTTGGTTTTTTGATTTTATCCAGTGCTAAATTACTCTACAACATGATATTTTATAGACGAGACTCTGCGTAGTCTAACTTCAACATCCATTAAAATTTCTGGGAGGCTTTTTTTGATTTCAGAAATTTCATGCTCCAAGCTTTGAATTTTTGATTCTGCATCAGACTTGTCGAGGTTGGTTTTTGCCAAAAAATCCTCATTTTGTTTTAATTCATGTATGTTAAAGAGTTCAAGTTCTTTTTGGAGATTATTTTTCTTGTCTGTAAATTCTAATATTTCTTTTACAAATCCATCTAGCATCTCTATTGTTTCATCTATATTTGTAACAGATTTTTCAGGATCCTTTACAGATATGGTTCCTCCTTCTACTCCTTTTCGAACTGCTGAAAGTATTTTTATAATGTCATTTTTATTTCCAGTGGTTAAAACATCAAATGGATTTACAACTAATTTTTCCATCAAAACTTTTTGAGGTTTTTCAAGTGATGACCCATACTCGTATCTACCTAACGGTCTTGATATTTTTGTAAATTGAAAATCAATGTTACTTTTAATTTGATTTTGTTCTGATGATAATGAATCTAGTTTTTTTTGCGTCTCTTGATATTTTGAATACTCTATTCCAGATTTTAGTTTTGAGATGCTTTTTGTAGTCTCGACTATTTTCTTCTCAAACTCTTCAATAGAGTTTTTCATATCTGTAATGCGTTTTTCAGTTTCTTTTAGTTTCATTTTTGATTCATCATAGTTTGTAATTTTTTGAGCAATTTGAGAGGCTTCATCGTTTAATTTTGTTTGCTTGTCAATCATAGTTTGCATCTCGCTTCGGTCAGAGTTTAACGCAGCAAGATGGTCTTTTAGTTTAATTGCATATTTTTTTGCAAAGATATGAATGACCCTAGATTGCCTCCCAAGCACATCGCCAATTCTTTTGAGTCTTTGCGTAAGTAATTCAGTTAGAGCTAAAACATCATCATATGATTTAATGTCAGGGAGTTTCTCGGAATTTTCTTTTTTTATTGTATCAATTACCTGTTTTTTTCCACGCACTACTAGAATTTCCAGGTGTTTATCAATGTCATCTACATGTAGATTATCTTGTTCTAGTTCTTTGATTATTTTTGAGATCGTATCTAGGTTTTCTTCAATTTTTTTTCTAAATGACTTTATCTCTGTGATTATAGTTTTTACACGCAAGCTTTGAATCTCGTCTATTTTGGATTTTATTTCAGATAGTTTGATTTTTTTTTCTTCTTGAATAGAGGTTTCTGGCTCTTGATTTTTCTTTTTTCCCCATCCAAAGACCATTAGTAAAATCAGGTTAAAGGGGATTAAATGTGTTAAAATGGTCTTGTGCAGATGCCAATATGTTTAGAGCAAAAGTTTTCAAAAATTTAAAAACCAATCAACTACAACAATAAAAATGACAAAATCTAAAAAACAAAAAAAGTCAAATTATTCTGGTATAGTAAAAAAATCAATCCTCATAAATGCTACAAGAGATAAAGTTTGGAAAAAAATTAGTAACATTGTAGGTCTATCTGAATGGGTTTTAGATGTAAAAAAAACTGTTTATCTTTCAAAAATAAAACGAGGAATAGGAGCAATTCGTAATATTACATTTGATGATGGCAATCAGATTGAAGAACATGTTGTTGCGTGGGAAAATAGAAAATATTTTTCATATCTTGCTGTTAATGGCCTTCCATTAAGGGTGTATCATGCAACAATTACAATAAAGCCCCAAACTAGCAAAGCAACTCACGTAACTTGGCAATCCTATCTTAATAGCAAAAAAATGACAAAAAAAGAGTTTGACGAGTTTGTATCTGATCTTGGCAGATTTTATCAAGATTCACTTGAGAATCTTAAATCAAAATTAGAAAAATAGCGTGTCTGTACGCTTTAAACAAACAGGAAATTATTACAATTCTAAAGCAACAAAAATTGGATTGGCTCAAGTTTCTAATGATGAGGATCCAAAAAAATTGGAGCCTCTTACTGTCCCCAGGATTATTGAGCAGCTAGAACGTGCTCTAATGGATATTAAATACAAGCAAACAGATGATGAATTTGTTTTTAACAATATTGAAAATGTACCAATTGAATCCAAAACTCGTCCTCAGTTTATTGGAAAAGAGCTTATGCTCTTTGAGATGATTGGTATTTTAAATGGAAAAATTACAGAGTTGCAAAAAAAATATCAGAAACTAAAAAGCTTAGAAGATAGAGAAGAAGAGTTTGTTTCTTCTAAAGCAAATCAAATCACAGAACCGGTTCAAGATATTTTAGAGTATGCAAAGCTTGCAAAATCAGGTCAGATGGATCCCAATGAAGCATTAGAAGGAGTATCAGAAGTTGCAAAAAAGCTTCAAAATGTAACTACTGTTGTTTTAGATACTAATCGTGTCACAAATGATAGTCTTACTTTATTTAAAAAGAATCTAAACATCAATGAGATAATCTCAGATGTTATTGACTCTGTAAAATCTTCTGCAGTAAAGGTTCCAATTCGTGTTGGCCTTGATCATGATATTGAGATTCCAGTTGACAGAGTTCGTTTCAGCCAAGTAATTCAAACTATTCTAAATAACGCTATCAAATACACAAAGACAGGTCACATCAAAGTTGAAAGCTTTGTAGCTCATCAGCAAAATCTATTCATCATTAGAATCAATGATACTGGCAAAGGAATACCAAAAGAGATTCTTCCTAAGATATTTGATAAAGAAATTACAGGGAATCGCAAAGATGGTAATGATACAAAATTGAGTTTGTATTTGTGTCAAGGAATTATTGAGGCGCATGGAGGAAAAATTACTGCAAAAAACAATGAAGGCGGTGGTTGTACTTTTACAATTACGTTACCAATTAAGAAGAGCATCTAAATTAAATACCCCAAGTATTATTTTTCATTGTGAGTGATACTCGCTTTACATTACTTGGGATAGGTTTGATTTTTGCAGGTTTTATTATTCTAGGGATTTTTGGCGCCCCATATTTTGATGCGACAATTCAGGCTGAAGAGTTTGGAGATTGTTTTGAATATTTTGACGATAGTCCTCCTGTTCAAGTAGAGTGCAAAGTCAAACTACAAGATAAAATGATGTTCTCCGGATTAGTAATTGGTTTGGTAGGAGCAGGAGTTGCAGCCCTAGTTAAGGGAGTAAAAGGTCGCTGGGATCAGGATGTAAAACCTGAAGATATGGTTGGCCCAGGTCATCCTAGATCTGATAAGCCTAGTAATCCTACAAACAATGAGGATTAGGTTTTACCTTAATTTGGTATCTTCTGGGTCGTATTCACTTACTTTCATGATGTTATTTACTCAATACCAGTCATAACTCCTAGTAAGCTAGGTTTATGATTTTTCAGCTTTGTTTTTCTTCGAGTCCATTTGCGTCTATAATATAATAATTCTTATGGGTGTCATTTAGATTAAGAAAATAGAAATGGAATTTCGTAAAGCAAGATTTGCAAAAAGGTCCGATAGATACCCAAGTAATGATAGAACACAAGGTGAACGTGGTTCAAGAAGCGGAGGTTCTAGATATGGTGGAAGTTCTGGTGGAGGTTCTAGATATGGTGGAAGTTCTGGTGGAGGTTCTAGATATGGTGGAAGTTCTGGTGGAGGTTCTAGATATGGTGGAAGTTCCAGTGGAGGTTCTAGATATGGTGGAAGTTCTGGTGGAGGTTCTAGATATGGTGGAAGTTCCAGTGGAGG
>Ga0209542_10001521_pt1 | contig 54211 bp, 67 predicted proteins | sample RifCSPhighO2_01_FD_184028 | JGI IMG/M metagenome (GOLD analysis project Ga0209542, IMG submission 184028) | Soil microbial communities from Rifle, Colorado - Rifle CSP2_plank highO2_0.1 (SPAdes) (version 2) | ecosystem: Environmental > Terrestrial > Deep subsurface > Rock core/Sediment ... | reverse complement strand
CTCACTTGGTACAATACCCAAAGACCGCACCATGCGCTGAACCTGATGAGCCCGGACCAATACTTGTTACAGGTAGAGAAAGGAGCAAAAAGTCTCAAAAGTGTGTGACCAGGACAATGGGCTTGTCAACAGTTGAAAACTGCTTTATAGTGTCATCACAGAATCGTAAAAAGCATGAAAAAGTTTTTGTTCTTCTCGGTTGTTGTATTGAACGCAGTTCTCATCTGCGCGCCCTCCGCCCTTGCCGTGATCGCTGTCCCTGCCGGGGAAAGTAAAACCGTGATGCTCGGAAAGAACGAGGTCGTCAATGATGACCTGTTCATCTCCGGGGACGAGGTGCTTGTCGAAGGCACGGTCAATGGCGATCTCTATGCGGCCGGCGGCATGGTGACCATTCGCGGTACGGTTAACGGAGACATTTTGGCGGCGGGAGGCAATCTTGAGATCTCGGGTAAGATTGCTGATGATATTCGGGCGGCGGGAGGCAATATCCGGATCGAAAAAGCGGCGGTCGGTGACAGCGTCTCCGTCGCCGGAGGCAACTTGAGCATTGATGAGGAGACGACCATCGGAGGAGGATTGGTCGTTGCCGGCGGAACGATTGTTTCCCGCGCGGATGTGGCAAGGGGTGTAACGGGCGGCGGCGGCTCCGTCAATTTGGACGGCAAGGTGGGCAAAGACGTGTATTTGGGCGCCGGTATGTTGACGCTCTCTTCCGGTGCTGACATAGCCGGAGATTTGGTCTATTCAAGCGAAGAGAAACCGCAATTTGTCGGAGAAGCGACAGTCTCGGGTGAAATCCGGCAGTTGAAGCCGGAAGTCATGCGTGTTGCCGGGGGGGTGAAGAATGAAGATGTCCGTCGGCTCGGAGAAGGCATCTTCCGCGGCATACATGCGGGTTTCCGCGTCTGGTCGTTCTTTGCTTCTCTCCTGGTTGGACTCGTCATGCTTGCCCTATTTCCCAAAGTCAGCGAAGAAGTGGCCGGCAAGATTAGCAAACGGTTTTTTGCCAGTCTAGGCTGGGGCTTGTTGGTGTTTATTATTGCTGGACCGGCGCTCTTCTTGCTGGTCATCACCGTGGTGGGTATTCCCTTGGCAATGATCCTGGGAATGCTTTTTCTTATAGACCTCTACGTCGCCAAACTCTTTGTCGCTCTGGCACTGGGCAGCTGGATGCAGAAACTTCTCAATCAAAAATGGAATCACTACATCGGCTTTACGTTGGGCTTGGTTGCCTTCTACATCCTGCATTCCCTGCCCTGGATCGGATTTATGGTCTGGCTGGTCGCCCTGCTCCTGGGGGTCGGGTCCCTGTTCCAATACAAAAAGCTTCTCTGGAAAAAGCGCTGACACACTTGACTTTCTTCCCGGCAACCCGTTAGAATGCAAAAACCCATGAAAAAACTTCTCATCATTGGTATTCCTCTCCTCTTGCTTTTGGGCGGCGTCGGCGCCTATGTGCTGATGAGCAGCCGCCAATCCGCTCCCCAATCAAGCGGAGGTCAGTCCCCGCAATCGGAAACGAAAGGAGAGGATGCTTCCGAGGAAAGCGGGTCCAACCCATTCTCCGGTTCGCTCAAGGACCTTTTGGCGTTGGGTAAAAACTATATGTGCGTCTTTGACACGACGGATGAGAACGCCAACAACAGCAAAGGCACGGCGTATATCGCCGGAGGCGGAGAAAAGTTGAATGTCGCCTCTACCCTGACCCAGAAGAACGGAACCCAAACGCAGAGCAATGTCATCCAGTCGGAGGGGTACAGCTACGTCTGGGGTTCATCAAGCGGGCAGGGGTTTAAAATGAAAATCGATCCTCAGAGCAAATCGATGTTCGAAAGCACCGGTTCAGGCAGCAAGAGCACATCCATTTCTGAGGATCAGCCGATGGACTTTGACTGCAGGCCGTGGATCGTTGACAACTCCAAATTTGTGCCCCCGGCAAATATTGAATTCCAAGATTTTTCTGCCAATCTGATCCCGATGCAGGAGAGCCAAGGGGATGGCACAAACCTCCAATGCTCAGCCTGCGATCAGGTTCCGGCAGGTCCGAGCCGGGACCAATGTCTCGCTTCCCTCGGCTGTAACTGAATCCCAGGAGCCAAAGAACTTGACACCTTCCGGCTTGCCAAATATGATCTCTTTTCCAAGATCCCCGGTCGTGAGAGTTTAGTAATCGACAACACCAAACTTTCTCCAAAGATTGCAGCTCGTAGAATCTCCCAACAGTATCAGCTCCAGCAGTCTTAAAGAAGGGGAAATCTCCGTCATATCCGATAGTATTGACGCAGCCGGATTGCTGGAGTAGAATTCCTCCCCAAGATGACAGCTGAAGCCAACATTTCAGAGATTGTTGATTCTTCTTTGACGAAAAATCCTGAGGAATTTATCCCACGGACGGAAAAGGTCGCTCGGGCTTTGGAACTGGCGACAAGCGCCCACGAAGGTCAGATTCGGGCGGAAGGCAAGCCGTATGTGACGCACTGTATAGCCGTGGCGCAAATCCTTGAAGGCTGGGGAATTCAAGAAGAAAATATGATTACCGCCGCTCTTCTGCACGATGTCGTGGAGGATAGTCCGACGACTTTGGAAGCGATCGAAGCGTCATTTGGGGTCGATGTTGCGGAGTTGGTCGACGGGGTTTCCAAATTCCGATCCGCTTCCGGGAAAACCGACGACCGGGAAACGCTCAAAAAGTTTTTCACGAAAACATACATCGATCCGCGGATGGCGGTCCTCAAACTTGCTGACCGTTTGCACAACATGCGCACGCTCGCTCCGATGCCGGAGCACAAGCGGATCGCCAAATCCAGAGAGACGCTGGATGTCTATACCGGGCTTGCCGAATCGTTGGGGATGTGGGAAGTAAAGATCGAACTTGAAGATTTGGCATTTCAATATGTGAAACCTCATGAATATCAGGAAGTCATAGACGAAGTCGAAAGTGATACCCGCTTGAATCCTGCTTTCTTGGGATACTGGACATCAAATCTCGAGAGGGTCCTGGTTGAAGAAGGTTTTATCGGCCGGGTGGTGGTTCGCAAAAATGGTTTGTTCAGTCTTTCAGAGAAACGCAGGCGGGCAGCGCTTCAAGGAAAAAGTTTGCCGGGAAGCTTCTCCGAGATTAACGACCTTGTGAGCTTCAGGGTCATTTTGCCCGAAATCGGTGACTGCTATCGATGTGTGGGTGCCCTTCATCATAATTTTGGAGAGCGCGTTGATTTCAAGCGTTTCGATGAATTTTTCGGAGCAAATAGAAGGACGAATGGGTATCAGGCACTGCAAACGACTTTGGACCTTCCGCAGGGAGCGACCGAAATAGCCGTTGTTACTGAAGAATTGGAAGAATTCAATCACTGGGGAGTTGTGAACCTCATGAGAAGCGGAGGGCAGGAGTTAAGCGAGTATGTGTTAAAGCTCATCTTCACGCCCAAAGGCGAGGCTCGCTTTCTTCCCAGAGGCGCAACAGGAGTTGATTTTGCCTATTCATTAAGCGAGAGGCTCGGAGCGCAGGCGGAATCTTTGCTCGTCGATGGCAAGCAGATGGCGTTGACGACAGTGATCCCCAATGCCAGCACGGTCGAAGTGTTGTTTGCAGAGGAAACGCGCAGTGCCCCGGATCCGGAATTGCTTGAGTATTGTTTGCCGGCTACCGGACAGAAGATTGAGGACCAATTGATCATCGCGGAACGCGACCGTTTCGTGAAAGAGGGAAAAGAATCGATGGAACCGGACATTGAAACCCGCGGACTATTGGATTTGGGCGATTTGGGCGAGCGCGTAACAAAGCTGGTGTATTGGTTCGGCTGTCAAAGGTTGGATGATCTGTACTTTAAAGTCGGCGGCGGGTATCTGCCGGTATCGGATATCGCGAATTGGCTTGATAAAGAAGGGATTACCAAGAATGAGCTCGGATGGACGACGATTCAGGTGTCAGGAGAGGATGATAAAGGGATTTTAAAGGATTTAACAGCCTGGATCTTTGAACAAGGCGGCAACATTATCAATGTTGCCATTCCGAAGCGGGGAGACAGGTACGTATTGCGGTTGGTCCTGGAAGATATGGGCGGCAAGGGGGATGAAGCGCTCCGCCGCCATTTAGCCGCCGATGCGCGTTTCGAAACCTGGAAAGTGGTGTAGGTTCACCCTAACATCCTCTATCCACCCTTAATCTCCCTTAACTTCCCCTTTTTTGATAAAATACGTTTGTTTCTCATAATCGGATAGTAATCACTAAATTCTATGCCAGGAGAACAAGGCGATTCGCTTCCAACCCCAGAGATAGATGCTGAGGCGTATCAAAAAGTCAAACGAACCATTGAGCAAGGGGGCTATACCACGTTGATCGGTGCCCTCGATGAAGCAAAACCGATTGTAGATAGACTCATGAATGAGCTTGCTCAAACTCACGCTACAATGAGAGTGACAGTTCCAGAAAGAGGTAAAGACTTTCCGGGTGTCCTATCGGAGTTCATCCCCCTAGCCCCCGAAGCGGCAAAAGGCGCAGTGCGTGAAGGCTTTAACACCACGTTCAACTTCAGCATGCTCATGGAAAAAATAGCCCAAGTGAATGAGAAGCCTGTGCTCGCAATCATCGAAAATGTACAACACGTTACCTATGCCAGGGATGATTTGATCAGAGCAATCAGGGCTTTACACGAAGGTCGTGCGAGGGAAAAAGATCTAGAAAAATTGACATTTTTACTGGTAGCCGACCAACACCCGAGTGATCTTCTAGAAGACACAAGACTTACCCCCTACAACATAGGGACCAACGTCTATCTCCAATCTTGACGAAGAAAAACTTCAAAACCCCGTAATTTCTTAGAAATTTCGTTCCGGGAATGGAATAGCCTTGACGTTCCGGGATTATTTATTCTTCCCTGCCTGCGCAGGCAGGCACTCCGGTATGGAAACGCCTTGATTAAACGTTCTCTCCACGCCCCCTCACAATTCGGCCTCTTATATTGATGGTATACTGGCTCAATTGCGATGAAGCTTCTCAAAAGACCCATCACCCGTGAGGAACTCGGCCAAATAGCCAAACGCCGTTTCGGGAATATTGTGAAGGCTGTCGTGGATATTCAAAAGGAGATCATGGTGATTGACGCAGAACTTCATGCCGACCAAGAAGCGCTCCTGCTTGAGCAAGGCTCAAGCCAAGGAGATCTTTGGGGGATTAATCTTTACCCGGAACTCAAAGATGATGATTTTATCGAATTCGACTCGATGATCAATTTTCGACCCTCTGCGGGAAATCTGTCTCGAAATGTTGATGATCCGCAAATGAGGAAGACGATCGTGTCGGTAGTACGGAAATGGATAAAAGAATAATTCAACACGAGGAATTGGCCGGCGGCCGCTGGCGGAACTTGAGTTTGTCCCAACAACTGGCAAATGTCGGTAGCGAAGTGGAGAGAACAAGCAACTGGCGTCGGAAAGGAAATCAGGAGTATATGCAACTGGCTTTCGCGAGAACGTTAGAGCTTCTTGATCTCACAATCGGCTGCTATCGGGAGTTCGGTACACTCAAAGAGCTGACTCGCCTCCGTGAGGCGCTGGTGGATGATTTTTCCGGAGAGAACCATTTTTCTTCATCGGACGAACTCTGGAGGAAATACTTCTATCCGTTCAACTACTCAGCCAGATTGAAGCTCTAAGGGCTACAGTGTCCTTCCGTAGCCTCCGGCGAAGGAGGAAAAGCCCTCGGATTCCTTCATTGGTAAAAAGAAAGCTCCTATGCCCAAAGCTGAAATCCTGCCGACCTGCCTCGCCGAGTCAAGGCGGGCCTGTCCGCCCCTGGAGGAACACCTCGGAATATGCTCTACGTGTCTGAACCGCCAATTGATCTGGAAATCTGGAGTTGATCTTCAACTCGGTTTTTCAAAGATCCTTCATTTGGCAGCGATTCAGCCGATGCATCCATCGCCCAAGCAATGCAAAGCTCAATAGAAATCTTGAAATAATGATTTCTGGTAAAATACGCTTATATATCGTAATCGTATAGTAACTATAGAATTCTATGCCAGAGTCACAAGGAGATCCGCTTCCAACCCCAGAGATAGATGCTGAGGCGTATCAAAGCGTAAAAAGCTCTGTAGAACAAGGAGACTATACGAACTTAATTTGTTCGCCGGAAGAAGGGAAGAAAATCGTGGATAAATTGGTCAGCGAGCTTGCTGAAAGCCATACGACCATGAGGGTTACAGTCCCGGAAAAAGGCAGAGATTTTCCCGGTGTGGTTTCTGACTTTGAGTCCATAGCTCCCGATGAAGCTAAAGGAAGAATTAAAAAAAACCTTAAAGATTACGTTACTTTCCCTTATTACTTAAGTACTCTCATGGAAAAATGTGCCCAAGTCAGTGAAAAGCCTTTGCTCGCAATCATCGAAAATGTACAGTATGTTACCGATGCAAGGGATGATTTGCTTGGTATGGTCAGAGGTTCGCACACCTGGCGTCACGACAAGGAAGGTCTAACCAATATGACATTTTTACTGGTTGCCGATCGACATCCGACCGATCTTTACCAGTATAGAGGTGATGTTCCTTCTTTTAACATAGGGACTAATATTAGACTTCGATCTTGACGGAGTGAGATTGCAAAATTCCCCGGAACTTCTGATAAGATTCACCTAATGAAGAAATTGTATTTGGCATCCGCAATTGATAGAACAGCGCAGAGTATCGCGAAAGATATCGGAGGAAAAAAGCTCAAGCTCGCCTTTATAAACACCGCTTCGGAGGTTGAAACAGGGAACAAGCAGTGGTCGAGAGATGACCGTGCAGGGCTTGTAAAAGCCGACTTTGATCTATTCGACTACACGTTAACCGATAAAACGAGAGTAGATTTGGAGCGGGATTTGCACACCGTTGACGTTATACACGTTGACGGCGGGACTACCGTTTACCTCTTAGTTCAGGCAAGAAAATGCGGTTTTGACAAATGGATAAAAGAGGCGCTTGCCAAAGACAAAATCTATACGGGTTCAAGTACCGGCTCCCTCGCCGCTACCCCCGACATTGAGTTGTTGAAAAGTAAGGAGACCGAAAAGTATGAACAAGAACTCGGAGATTATAAGGCTTTCGGTTTGGTCGATTTCATCGCCCTTTCCCATTGGGGAAACAAGGACTTTAAAGATAAGTTTCTTAAAAAGAGACTTCCCTTCGCGTTAAAACGCGAACTTACGGAATATAAAATAATCCTTCTCAATGATTGGCAATACGTGAAAGTCGCGAACGACATGTACAGGATCGTTGACACCAGAGATTAATAACGTGTCTTAACAATGAGTTCCTTTCAATTCTTAGTCATCATCAGAGGCGCTCCCGCGAGCGGCAAGACGACCATCGCCAAGAAATTAAGGAATTTCAAAGAGAAGATAGTTTGGTTGAAGGTAGACAATTTCAAAGATTTTTTCGCGGGTGAAGCATCTCTCAAAGAGCAAGAATACGTGGACAATTGTGCCTTGGCAACCCTGAACTACTTGTTGGACTCGGGATTTTCGGTCGTGATGGAAAAAATATTCTTCGACCCCTCAATCATTCCCCAAGCGGTCGATGCTGCCGAAAAAAGGGGAGTACAAGTCAAGGTATTTCAAATCAAATGCCCGTTAGCTGTTCTGCAAGAGCGAGATCGAAAGAGACCTGGTATTAAAGAAGGCTGCCGCAAGCCTTTGGGAGATCAAGTGATCGAAAGAATTTACAAGCAACTTGAAAAGACAGCTCTCCCCGATGCGGAGATATTGGATACGAAAAGATATTCAGCAGAGGAATGCGTTGCACTCATTAGAAAATCTCTGTAAACAGAAGAAAACACTTCGCGAAGCGAATCTAAAAAACAGCTCGCGGATGACGACCACTTCGAACAATGGAAAGCGGTAGAGACTGATGAACATCTCTACTAGAGGGAATGAACAAAGTTCTTATGTGAGTAATTTCACCATTTTAACTCTTGGCTCACCATCTCCGAATGGATTGTCTTCCCAAGATTCAATCACAAAACCATTTCGTAGATAGATCAATAAAGATCCAATATTATGAGGATGGGTCAATAATTCCGCTTGATGGTAGTTTGATATTTTTCTTATAATCATTTCCACTGCTTTTGTCGCGATGCCTTTTCTTCTGTAGCTGGGGAAAACAACCAATCCATCGATTTCGACGGTTCGCTTATCGAGTGCTTTATATGATACATGTCCAACAGGTCTGCCATTGGAGAGGATGACATAAACATCGCTGTTTTGTAAATAGTTTTTAACTTCTTCTGCCTTAGTAAATCCGGAATAGTGAGGTGATTTGTCACCGATCCTTTCTGTCTCCAAAACTGTCCTCAGATCGTGTTGTGTTGCCTTCTTGTATGTTAATTTCATGATCTTGGTTTAAAAAGTGAGATATTATTCTGCCTCGAAATCTCTGAGGTGACGCAATTCATCCACAGCAACTCCTGCGAGTCATCGACATAATGTGTTGAATGATAACCGATAATGACAAATAGTTGCCATCTCAGTGAGAATGCTATGCGACACGCTGCGATGAGAGAGATTAGCGATAAATGTCTTTCCGGTTGCCGATTCGCAGAATGAAAACTACCTTATCATCATCGTTGACATCATAGAGCACCCGATAATCCCCGATCCGTATTCGATATTGAGCGATATCTTTCCCAATGAGGGTTTTGAATTTCGGCGGAGTCCGTGTAACTTCAAGTTGGAGGATGGCCTTTTTTATTCGTTCTTTTACTGGTGGAGTCAGCTTCTTGTAGTCTTTCTCTGCTCTTGAAGTGAGATAGATGTGATATCTACTCATTATCCTTGATGACCTCTCTGAACGGGCGAGCTTTCCCCTTTTGGTATTCCTTTCTTTCTGTACTGATTTCTCTTTTTAAAGTGGGAGAATTAAGTTCAAGAAGAATATCCTCAATCGATTTGTAATCTTCAAAAGACATAGCAACCATGCTGGGTTGATTACGATTGGTGACCAAGTAATGACCTCCGACTTCGCGAATCTTCTTCGCGATGGCAGGAAGATGGGTCTGGAATTTTTTGATGCCGTACACTTGTTGGATCATAGTCCTTTAAAGATACCTTAAGAAGACTACATTGTCAATGGCAATCCAGACACTCCGTATTGCCCGCTGCTGGAATGGAAACACCTTGCTTACCCTGATTGATACAGAAGAGAGTATGCCGAATGGTACTTTTCTAATCATAGCGCACTCTTAAAGCGGGAAGAAAAAAGATGGAATTACTTTTTGGAGATGAAAACCTCTTTTTCTAGTTTTTTAGCTTCCTTTTTAAAATGATTTTGCCATGCGTTTTCATTGAGGGGTTTTATGAGTTTGGGATAATCTTTAAGTTCGAGAGCCAATAAAAATTGTGAACCAAGTTTTAATGGATCAACATGCCATTCAAATTTTGCTTTTGCTTTAGAAGCTAAGAAATCAGTGGAGTAGTGAAACTTCTTTTGGATCATGTAGAGATCCATGAAGTCTCGGCTACGAGGCATTTGATAAATGGTAAATAATTTATTCACTGCAATGTCCAGCGAACTATCGACTAGAATGCCATGCTTTCGTTTTGGCTTGACAATCGGAGGAAAAGGGTAATAGGTAAATTCAATCTTTAATATCGATTGGTAGGATTTTATAAAGATGATATTTCTGTTGAAGCTTGTATTGAAATCGAAAGAAGTGTACTTCAAATGGCTCTTGTTCGATCGTATAAACACCAAAAGAGATTCAATTTTAAATTCATCCTCAGAAAAAAAATCCAAATCTTCCGAATATCTATAAGGAATATAGTATTCAACGAGCGCTGTTCCGCCGGTGAGATAAAAATCACGAGAAAGTGAATTATTTTGAGAAAATAATTTAAGAAAGAGATCTTGAGCAGGAGAAAGAAGAGAATGAACTTTCATTTAGATGACAAAAGAAACTTCAAATATTTTCTCTTTTGAGGGTCAATGTCAATGGTATCGAAATATCTTACTAATAACGATTTACTAATTTTCTCGTTTCCCAAACCGAAATTGACGAGTTGCTCCAATTTCCAAATTCGATACGCTTTCGGAAAATTCTTGAGGTGTTTCGTATCGACCGACCAATTATACATAAGGAAATTATACCACATTAACAGCGGAGTTATCTGGCCGTCACTGAAGTTTTCTTGAGTACATTCAATTTTTCTGTAATCAAAGCTTCCTTCTCTGCTCTCGACAGTTTCTTCAGTTGTGCTTCTCGCCGCATGGCTTGTTTTCTGCTTTTATGTTTTTCTGAGTAGACGAGTTGAAACGACGAAAAATACCGAATGTATTTTGCCGACTTTGAAGACTTTTCTTTATGCTCTTCGATTCTTTTTTCTAAATTATTTGTCTGACCGATATAGAGGGTATTGGAAGAAGTACGCAAGATATAGACAAAATAAGACATGTTCAGTTCCTTGAGTTCACTCAAGATGTTCGACTTTTCTCCAAAACTCCGCATCAAAGAGATGCGAACTTACGCGTACCGATCAGTCAATATGTTAACCAATGGTTCTTCCCAACCAAAACTAGTTTCGATATTTTTTAGTTTCCCAAAACTTTTTGTACATTGAAGGTCAGTCTTAACAAAGGTTTGTAACAAATCGACACTTTCTTGAATAAAGCCTCCGACAGTTCCATCTGAATCGTCAACTCCGCCAGTTGTAAGTTTTTTGTCAAGTCTGAGTAATGTTTTGATGATGAGGTCTGCGGTTTGCCGGCTGGCAGGCAGTTGAGAAAAAATAGCAGCTAAACGATTACAACCTTCAATTAAAGAATCTTGGTAGGCAAACCAAGTATGAGAAGGACCGAGGTAAGCCTTTATGTAGCGCATGGCGCCGGAGATTTCTGCTTTCGTTAAACTGAGTTGATCCTGAGTTATTTCTCCGGCTCTGCCGCTGAACAGAATCTCATTGTGTTGGGTTTTTTCTTCTTCAGACAGCGGCTGGCCCTTCTTCAAGCCGTAAAGGGCAATTGCAATCATATGTTTGCATAAAGTATCGTTTTGACCAAGGTAACAAGTGCAGTCGCCGTCTGTATATCTTTTTTTGGAAACGATCACGTGATACAGATGAGTTCCTTGAACAGTACCCACATAAGTAAACCCTGTATCCTGAAAGTTTTTTACTTTACCGCTTTCATACAAACCCACTGCTCTTTGGAAAGTGGTTTCATCAATACCAAATTTAAGCTTTTCTAGGTCATAACTTGGAACAGTCATGAATCAATTATACGTGAACGACTGAAAATGATGGTTATAAGATATCCACCCTTCTTCAGGAAGCTTGCCGACGCAATAGGCGGACCTGTCTCGCCAGAAGGCGGACAATACAAAATGAGGAAAGAAAAATGCTATAATTTTTCTCTATGAAACAGAAAAGATTGCCTGAATCATTTCGAGGATATTTTTGGGATGTGGATTTTGATACGTTGACGTTGGAAAATGCTCCGACATTGATTCTCAAGCGGATTATTGATCGTGGGGACACGTCAGCAATTCGTTGGATGAGAAGGCACTACACCGATGAACAAATTAAAAATTTGCTTCTGTTTACGAGAGACTTGTCACAAAAAAGTGCAACGTTTTGGGCAGATCTGCTCCATATTGATCATAAAAAGGTGAGATGTTTACTCAAGCCGTACTCCCCGATACAATTCGGGCTATCAAGCTAATTTCCAAATTACCCTCAATTCAAAAAGCCTATCTCGCTGGTGGAAGTGCTTTGGCTCTTCATATTGGCCACAGAATTTCCGTTGACTTGGATTTTTTTACACAGGAAGAAATTGATGAGAATAAGGTTTCGTTGGAGCTTTCGTCAATTGGACAATTTAAAGAAGAGGGAAAGAGTTGGAGGACTGTTTGGGGATCCGTTGTCGATACAAAGTTCAGCATTTTTTATTATCCATATCCTCTTTTAGAAAAAACAAGCGCTTTTGAGGGAATTCAAATGGTAGGGAAAAAGGACATCGCGGCGATGAAAATTCATGCGCTTGAGGACAGAGGAACAAAGAGGGATTTTATCGATGCCTTTTTTTTGGCCAAAGTTTTTACTCTCGAGAAAATGTTGACATTTTATGATCAGAAATACGGCTCTTTACATGATCATGTATATACAATCTTAAGAAGCCTTGACTATTTTGCGGATGCCGACTCTGATGAAAGGCCATTAAAAATGCTGATGGATGTTTCTTGGGATGATGTGAAGCAATTCTTCAAGCAAGAGTCTATCCGTTTAGCGAAAGAGAGGCTGGGTGTAGAAGAATAAGTTCTATACTTCTCTCTGACGGCGGCTGTCCGCAAGTTTTATAAAAAAGGCGGATTTGACAAGCGAGCAGGCCGGTTTGGGACTTGATGAAGATGTCAGAGATTGCTTAATTGATAACCGATCCAAATTCCCACCATTGCCCCAATGCCGCTCGTCAGAACAGAGGTAAAGGAAAAGATACCTACCCCAAATAAGGTAGGAATATATCCTCCGACGATTGATCCGATCGTCATACCCAAGAAAACAAAGAATTTTGAAGACATAATGTTATTTTATCAGAGAAAAGATCAGAGCCGGAACAGGCAGATCTAGAATCTTCAATTGTTAATGTGAAATTAGCCAATGAGCTATCAGTTTAGCTAAAATCGGTATTTTTCCTGAGTATTGATGGTCAGTTGCTTGAATTATCTTATAGGTGAAATTCGGTTGGTAGTCTTTAAGAATCTTGTATATTTTTTCTGTTCCCCAAGGAACATACTCATCTTTATCTCCATAAATAATCAAGGTAGGCTTCTTTATAGATTTAAAGTGCCTAAATAGCTCCTTAGTTGAAAGTTTAATCTTTTCAATTGCTTCAGTAAAAGGAAAGATGTTATAGTCGCCATCCGGATTACACATATCCCAAAAAGCTTTATACGACAAATATTCATCAGGCAGAAGATCGCAAATAATTTCTTCTTCTTTCCCTTCCTTTATTTTCTTTTTAGATAATTCCAAGAATTTTTGGAATTTACTTTTACCAAGCATTGAATAATAAATTCCGGTATCGTCTCCACCAGAAACAAGAACATACGTAGATACACTATTCTTAGGTTTGTAATAATTAAATACACATATTTTATTAGCACCCGTCGAAGTCTCTATCAGATGAAAATTCTTATACCCCAGTTTCTCAAGAAAAGCTACAGCACCTTCAATATCCAAAATACTCTCCTTAATTATTTCATAGGCCATTCCGAACCTTTTCCTCTCGACAACCCCATTTTTTTCCACATTTAACTTTTTTATAATATGTGCTCCACGGTTGTTAAACATAAGAAGTGAAATACCTTTCTTGTTCAGCTCTTTTGCCAAGGAGTAATCATCAAAATAGAAAACAGAACTGCTTCCGTTTCCATGGAGAAAAATAGCTACCTCTTTTGAAGTTTTGACTTCAAAAAGGAGCCCGGGAAGGGTTAAATTGTCGGATGTTTTAAATTGTACAAATTTCGGATTTAACATAAGTCAAAATCAGACCGAACAGGCCGGCCTGGTCCCGTTTATCCGGGTACATTCTTAGTATAATAGACTCCTTTTGTAGTTCCAAGTTTTCTAATCAGATTGTGCTCCTGAAGTTTTTTAAGGTCGTATCGTAAAGTTCTTTCATTAACGTTTGAAAATCTCCTCTTGATCTGGTCTAAATTCATTATATTGCCAAATGTTGCCAGAAATGTCCAAATGAGAGGAAGAGAAGTGAGCGATAGCCATGAGTGAGTGTAGCGAGTTGAATGGCTGGTAGCTTGGATGATATGAAAAAAAGCAAGCGTGATCAAGATCACTCTACAAACGATAATGCTTTGCCGGTTTTGTCTGCTCGGCCGGTTCTCCCTATCCGATGCACATAGTCTTCGTACGTTTGGGGTAGGTCAAAATTGATGACATGGGTAACGTCGTCAATATCCAAGCCCCTCGAAGCAACATCCGTCGCCAGAAGGACTTGGACCGCGTTTTCTTTGAACTGCCTCAGGGCTAGTTGTCGTTGATTTTGCGATTTGTTCCCGTGGATCGCTGCTACCCTGAAGCCTCGTTCATGTAAGGCACGGGCCAATCTGTTCATACCGTGTTTTGTCCTTCCGAAAACCAGCACTTTTTCAAAATCCTTCTGAATCAATAAGTCATGTAAAATATCGATCTTTTCTCTGCCATTTATTTTGATCACATCTTGATCGACATGATCCGTGATCGGGTTTGCAGCAACGGATACGAAAATCGGATTGGTAAGAAAAATATTCATAATCCCGCGGAGTTCTTCCGGTATGGTTGCCGAAAAGAACAAGGATTGGCGGACGCCCGGTAAACGGGAAATGATGTACCTCATATCTTGAATAAAGCCCATATCCAGCATCCGGTCCACCTCGTCTAAGACCACTGTTGAAAATGAATCAAACCGCAGTTCATTGCGCTGTTCCAAGTCTTTCAATCTTCCTGGCGTGCCAATGATAAAGTGAGGTTTCCGCCGTAGCGTTCCCATCTGACGATTGATATTGACTCCGCCGATGCACAATGTGGAGGATAAACGGAGTTCCCGGGAAAAATAGCGGAACTCTTCTTCTATTTGAGCAGCCAGCTCTCGTGTTGGTGCAATGATCAATACCCGCGATGCCGGCGCATTGACGGTTTTATGGATGAGTGGGATTAAAAAAGCAGCCGTCTTCCCCGTTCCGGTATTCGCCACTCCGACCACGTCCTTCCCCTCTAAAACGAGCGGAATGACTTTATCTTGGATCGGGGTAAGTTTCTCGTAACCGCGGTCGGAAATGTTCTTCTTTAATTGATCGTTGATTGAAAAATCACCAAACGCATAGTGCGGTATATACACAATGTTTGATTTTTCGGTCGCCTTTTGGACAAGAAGTGTCGGATCAAATGATTTGCTGGCATTTGACCTCTGACCACTTTTTTGAGTATGAGTATTCGATGCGCTTTGACGAAATCTGCGCCAATGACGATATGACATAAAATGTTCTCCCATGAACAGAAATCGGAAAAAGAAATAGTGCAAGAAGTTTGAAGTCTTTACTGACTCAGAACAGTTGCAAGCTTAAACCAATGACTGCTACAGGCATGTTAACAACTTCGGAAGTATAGCACGGGATGATACGAATAGCAATTTGTTGGTTTTATTAAACCCTCTCTACCCTTCTACTTCGCCTTCTTTCGATGTCGGTTAAATGTATTTTCCGAAGACGAAGTGATCGAGGAGTAATTTCAAGTAGTTCGTCCTGTTCTAGAAAATCAAGCGACTGTTCAAGGCTGTAGACCGTTGGAGTCGTCAATGGTATGATGCCATCCGACGATTTAGATCTCATGTTTGTGAGTTTTTTCCCCTTACACACGTTGACAGAAATATCTTCATCTTTTGCGTTCAATCCAATAATCATACCTTCATACACCTTTGTTCCCGGATGTATAAAAATAATTCCTCTTCCCTGCGCGCTGTTTAATCCATATAAAAGTGCAGTTCCGATCTGGCTAGCCACGAGTGCGCCGCGCCTAAGCTTTGGCAATGGTTTGCCCACAGTCTCCCAACCCAAAAGCTGCGAGTTGTAGATCACTGTCCCCCTGGTAAGAATGAGTAATAAACTATTTAGACCAATTGTTGCACGAGAAGTTATGTGGTAAATGAGTTCAACTTCATGATCAGTTATCTTATGAGTTTGCATCAGCACCCCAAGTCGTATCCCCAGTTCTTTGTTAATAGCTCCTTGGAATTCGGAAGGAACAGTGATAAAGACCTCTTCATTGGGTTCTTTCTTTACGCCTTCTATCGTTTTCACGATAACCTGTGGTTTTCCAACTTCCATTTCATACCCCTCTCTACGCATGGTTTCTAAGAGAATTGACAAATGCAGTTCTCCACGACCAAACAGAGTAAATACATTACCATTTTTTTCTACCCGGAGACTCAGATTGCTTTCAAGTTCTTGATGTAAGCGCTGTTCAATTTGACGGCTCGTAGTTAATTCTCCCTCTTGTCCAGCAAATGGAGAGCTATTGGGAGAAAGAGTTATCTGAAGAATTGGCTCACCAATGAAAAGAACAGGTAAACTTTCGGTATCTTTTGGATCTGACAATGTTTCACCAATTTTTGCATCTCTTATACCGGACAAAGCTACAATATTTCCTGCAGAGGATTCCTTTGCTTCAACTTTGTTCAACCCCTGCCATTCAAAGAGTTTTTCGACCGAATATACTTTCATGGGTGAATCAGTAATAATAACTTTTTGTCCCACAGCAATTTTGCCTTGGTGAACTTTTCCGATGACAATTCTACCTAGATGAGAATCATAATCTAAACTGGTTACACTCATTTTGAACAAGCCATCAACTTTGGATTTTGGTCCGGGAATTTCGTCAACAATCATATCAAGAAGTGGTGTGGTATCGGCCTTCTGATTAACACCTTCAGGAAGTGAACGAAAGACCTTTCCTTCCCGGGCAATTGCATATAATTTTGAAAACTGAAACTGTGATACATCCGTTGCAATTTCAAGAAAAAGATCGTCTATTCTTCTCTCCGTTTTTGTAATATCAGCATTTTTTTTGTCAATCTTGTTAATGACAACGATGATCTTGAGACCGAGCTTAAGTGCGTTTTTTAGAACAAATCTGGTCTGTGGCATTGGACCCTCTTGTGCGTCAATAATAAGAAGAGCCCCGTCTGCCATGCCAAGGGTACGCTCTACCTCTCCGGAAAAATCAGCGTGTCCAGGAGTATCTATGATGTTTATCTTTGTGTCGTTGTAAACAATAGAACAGTTTTTAGCCAGTATAGTAATCCCACGCTCTTTCTCAAGATCGTTACTATCCATAATCAGCTCTTGAGACATTTCCTTCTGATTATCACGAAATACGTGGGTTTGCTTCAAAAGTGCGTCTATCAAAGTTGTTTTGCCATGGTCAACATGGGCTATTACTGCGATGTTTCGAATAGTATTCATAAATAAAAAACAACCTTTTTCATCAGGTTGTTTCCCTGCGCCTTTCCTTAAACCAAGAGAAACATTATAACATCAATACAGGAGTATACCTAGAAAAAAGACATACAATAAGCTAAGCAGGCCGGTTTAAGGCCGTGTTGTCGCCGGAACTCTCTTCTAACAATCCTCTTTCCTGAAGCACGTTTTTTAAGGCTAACCACTCAGGTGGAGTCGTTTCGGATGCGGACTCTATTCGTTCCAAATGGTGAATCACCGATTCGATTTGTTCTGGTGGCAAGCTTGCCAGAAATTCCGGGGTGAACATTTCCAGAAATAACGCATCTAAGTTTGCCGGTTCCTCATGTATTGGCGTCTGTTGAGTAAGTTTTTCCATTTTATCTTTCTTGCTGAGCAGGCCAGTCTAGAACCTTTAAGTCATTATAACTCAAGGCTAAATGAGACAAATGAGACAGTCCTGAAGGCTATGTCTCAAAACTTCTGCTGATATAGTTTGATATATTTAGGTTTTAACTTCAGGAAGAAGCTTATTTAGCCAATGCATACAAAATTGACTTTTGTACCAATATGTACTAATATGTACAAGTATTCTAAAGAAGGAGGTGGATTGCGCAAGCATATATTATGACACAAGTGATGAAAGCATCAGATGTAAGGGCACAATGGAGCCAGCTTTTAAACAAAGTATTTCGCAGTAAAACTAGAGTGGTTGTTGAAAAGAGTGGCATTCCGGTCGCGGCTGTTATTTCTGCAGAAGATTTACAAAGATTTACTCAGTTAGAGGAGCAGCGAGAGGAGCGTTTCAAAGCCTTGGATAAAATGCGTGAGGCTTTTAAAGATGTTCCTCCTGAAGAAATTGAACGAGAAGTAAAAAGAGCTATATCTCAGGTACGAGCAGAAAAGCGATCAAAAGGTAAACGCAACTAAAAGTGATATCAGCAGTTTTAGATACAAATGTTTTAGCATCGGGCACTGTTACTGCTGCAAATGCACCTGGTCAAATACTAAATGCCTGGCACGCGGGCCAATTTGAACTTGTAACTTCAGAACATATAATTGAGGAACTTTCGCGAACATTCCTAAAGCCCTATTTTCAAAAGAGGCTAAGCAGTAAGGCAACGGCCAACTTCATCGATTTATTACAAAATGAAGCATTCATAACTCCGATAATTATTAAAGTTCAGGGCGTTGCTACACATCCTGAAGATGATTTAACAATTGCAACTGCTTTGAGTGCCAAAGCTGACTATCTGGTGACTGGGGATCAACCGTTAATTAATAAAGTAGGAAACTCATATCAAGGAGTAACTCTTACTACTCCAAACGATTTTCTTAAAATACTTCAACAAGTCTCCTGATTGATGCCCACAATGTCCGAATCCGTATTTCCCGGTCACATTGGACAGGCCGGAACCGCAGTCTCGTAAGCCTAGTTTTGAGAATGTTTTGCGGTCCGAATTTAAGAATGGCCTGAGAGAGCGTATAGCAAACCCCATCACGGCTATTCTACAGATCACGGTCACCTAGGGGTGCCCGTCTGAGCTGAGCAGATGAGTCTAGAACCTGGAAGTCATTATAACTCATGACTAAATGAGACAGTATAAAAAGGTATTGTTCCAAATCTTAGATTTAATATATTTTACGTAATAAAGCTCTAAAAATTTGAAAGATAAGAGATATGTTAAAATTTGTTTATGACTGAACTTGTTCCAACTAACCCCGACAAGCTACCCGATAGAACTCCTGCCAAAAAAAGCTTTTTAAGAATACAAGAACGTCAGGAAGAACAACTGAATGAATTAATGAGAGCAGTAGCTCAAAAACTGCTGACAGATATGACCAGAGGTCGAGTATCCTTTTTTCACGATAAAAAAACCGGAGAATTACTCACAGAGGTTTATTCTGTTCATCTTAGATCGGCAAAACTTCCCAAATTAATGGTCGACGTCTGGAAAAATTTTGTCCCCGGAAAAGGTTTTGCTGATCCTCCAATCAGACTATTGATGGGTATATATGATTTTCAAATGGATGATCCAAAAAGCAAAATCCCACCATCATCATTAGAGCAAACCATGTCACTGGCGCAAAGATGGGGCGCTGCCAAAGACGATTTTGAATTAAGCTTTACAAATTACGGGAAGCCTCTCTCTCATAGAGATAAAATTAATTTTTTACAAGATATTCTGACTACAGAAGTTGATGAGGAGGAAATCGCATCTCATTTTGGCCGACCATATCACAAAGGAGATTCTGTAACCTACGCTGATAATGGGTGGAGAACTTACATTCATGATGGGAAGGAAATACCAGCTTTTCCAGACATACTAGAATCAGTCGGCAGAAGAGACATTAAATCTGAAGATTATCCGGAATTTACAGAGTATTGGGTGCGCGATTTATGGTCGGGTCGCTCGTTACTCGAATCTGGCCCTCTACCAGAACCAAAGGCGTTAAGTAGTACAGAAAACAATGAAACGCTAGAAAAAATATGAGAAATTCTGTTCCGGGTTTGGAATAGCCTTGACGTCTCGGGAGATATCTACAGTTCCGCCGCTTCCTCGAAGGTTAGTTGTTGAACAACACCTCCGGGGTGGTTAACCAGGACATAACATTGTTTAAGGTCAAAGGAATTGCTAATGTTGTTCTATGGAAGATAAAACTAACGAGATAATTATTACCCCAAATCACGAAAGAGCTGAGCTAATCTTAAATAATGTTGGTCTTTCTTGGGACAAAATAGAAGGAAAAAGAGTTCTTGATATTGGATCTGGGGAATCAACTCTCGCTCAAGCGGGTGCCCATCGAGATTCTACCGCTACAATCTCATCCGTAGATGTTGAAAGAAATGAAAATTGGCTAAAATTTCCTTGGGGAAAAAGACAAACTCCTGTTCAAGCAGATGCAGAGATCCTTCCTTTCAAGAGTGGTTCTTTTGATTACGCAATCATGCATGGATCGACAGGATTTCTGGCCATTCCGGAGGCAGTTCGCGTACTCCGACCTGGAGGAGAAATGCGGATGTGGCCTATGGCAGGAAGAATGCTTGAGTATTGGAATGTTTCTTATTATCTTGACAAAGTAAAAGGTTTTCCTCGACAAGAAATAGTTGATTTATTAGAAAATTATGACCGACAAATTGAAGAAGCAGATGGATGGATTCCAAATAAATATGTTGCTTTGAGAAAAGAGGCGCTCGACAACCTGTCTCAGGAACAAAAGTTAGAGGTAATAGATTTAATGGCAAAGAAACACACAGAAATGCTCGGCTTGCAGTTTTCCTATGAAGTTAAAGCCCCCGATGCATACGAACCTAATGCCCTGTTGATTTACAAAAAGGAATCGTAAAAATTACCCGCGTTTTTGTATTACACCTTAGAGGTGCAATCTTGAGTACACCTTTGGTTTTCGAGCATAGTTCGTGCCCTTCTTCTACCCGTCTGGCAGCGTTGACAGGGGCAATAGAGTTGAACTATAATATGAATCATATTGAACCATTATTGGTGAGGAGGTGACCGACGATGACGTCCGTAACCATCCACAATCTTGAACCAGAGTTGGATAGGCGAATCAGACGAAAAGCAACTGCGAAAGGAATAAGCCTGAATCAGACGATAAAAAACTTACTCAGGAAATCACTGGGAATTGCAAAAACAACTGCCAGGAATAACGATTTTAATGAGTTTTTCGGAATTTGGAGCAAATCAAAGGCCAGAAAAATCCAGAAGGCGTTAGAAGATTTTGAACGAATAGATCCGGAAGATTGGAAATGAGCAGAATTATTCTCGACAGCAACGCCTATACTGAATTTTTTAAAGGGAACAAAGCGATCAAGGAAACGATTGAAAAATCCACGACCGTAGTGATGTCTGTGATCGTTATTGGTGAACTTCTCGCAGCTTTTAAAAAAGGAAATCAAGAGAGAATCAATAAAAGGCAATTAGAACAATTTTTAAGCAAGCCGTCCATAGAATTTTCAGAAGCTGGTAGAGAAACAGCAGCGATCTACAGTGAGATAAAATACCAATTAGATAAAATAGGAAAACCTATTCCACTGAATGATATCTGGATAGCAGCACATGCGATGGAAACAGGATCAGTGCTGGTAACCTACGACAAGCATTTTCTCAATATCCCAGGCTTGAGACTGTGGGATTATCTTGTGAGAAAGAATTAACACGTTTTCCCATCGCTTCAGCTGAGTGTGTCAGGGAAGGCCTGTCACGTTTCGACGTGATGGAATACTCTGGACAACTCGAGATTGGTTTAGTCATATAGGGCATCCTATATCAGAGTTCCCTTAAGCATCAGTTTCAACATCCTCTTTCCCGGATTCGTCTTTAAATACCGTTCACGTCTTCGCGCATCTTTCTTGGAGAAGTAATATTCGCAATAAATCAACCGAAATGGTCTGCGAGGTGAGGTGGCTTGAGAATGTCCGTGAAAGTGATCGGTGAGTCGCTGTTTGAGATTTTCGGTAAAGCCGATGTAAAGAAGATTGTCCTTATGACTTAAAAGGACGTAGACACAAAAACGAAGTTTGGACATCAAATTGTTTCTAGAATCAGATTCTGCCGTGAAGCAGAGCGAAGCACGCCTCACGGCCATGAAGTGAGCTATGCTCTACTTCATGGCTGTCCCGATGGGACGATTTTCGAACCATCCATTGGCTTACTTTATCGAGTAACCCAGAGGAAATGAGCCAACAAACACATCTCTTTCTCGAACACACGTAGTTCTTCCAGTCCTTATGTCATTACTTTCTCACTTCTATTCATCAGATGCTGAATTGAAACTCATCATGGAGCAATACAGTGTCTTCATCGAGCATAGACTGAAAGAGACCGAGGTGTCTCTCCAGAGGTTTGCAGGTGTGAGAAAATCACGTCACAATATTTACCACTCTACCTTGTTTGTAAATAACTCTTCTCACTGTAAGATTCTTCAGCTCATTGGCAAATTCCGGATGTGCATTCAAAGTTGCCAAAATTTCGGCTTCGGTAAATACTGATCCTCGAAGCTGTGAAATGGTTCCCCTGAACTTACCGTTTATCATAACGGGCACGGCTATCATCCTGGATTCTTCTCGCTTTGCAGGTGTGGGCCAAGAAGATTGATGTATGCTGTATCGGTTTCCCAATCGTTCCCATAACTCTTCAGTGATGAACGGAGCAAACGGGGCTAGCAATTTTAAAAACGTCTCATACGATTGTCTACCGATTTGCCCGGATTCCTCAATAAAATTTACGTACTTCATAAAATCGCTGACCGCAGTATTATATTTTCCTGATTCTATAGATTCGGATATTGTCTCAATCAGAGCGTTTGTTGTACTCGTTTCTTCAGGAAGAGCTTCATCTTGAACTTTTTGCTGGAGCTGCCACACTTTGTCGATAAAACGTCGTGGGCCAATAATCGAAGCACTGTTCCAAGCCTTGGTTTGTTCAAGGGGTCCCATAAACATTTCATAGAGCCGCAACGAATCGCTCCCAGATGCGTTTGACACATCAATCGGATTAACAACATTACCCCAGCGCTTGCTCATTTTACGTCCGTCTTGACCTAAGATCATTCCTTGGTGCCGGAGTCTGATGAATGGTTCATCGAAATCAATCTTTCCCAAGTCATACAAGACCTTGGTAATAAAACGCGAATAAATGAGGTGACCGGTCGTATGATCGGCTCCACCAAGGTAGTAATCAACGGGAAGCCAGCGCCTTAACAAATCGCGACTTCCAATGCCGGTGCGATTATGAGGATCGGCAAATCTCATGAAATACCAGGAAGAATCGACAAACGTATCCATGGTTTTTGTTTCTCTTATAGCCGGACCTTGACAGTGTGGACAACTGGTGTGTCGGAATTCTTCAGACCTGGCCAACGGAGGAACTCCTGTAGGCTCAAAATTATTGAGATGGGGAAGGAGCACCGGCAATTGGCTCTCGGGAACTGGCTGATCACCGCATTTACTACAATGAACAATAGGGATCGGTGCCCCCCAATAGCGTTCTCTGGAGATGAGCCAATCTCTTAATTTGTACCGCACGGTAGGGACAGCTTTGTGTCGCAATTGCTTCAACACTGTTGCTCGATCGAAACGTCCTCTTTGCCGTTGACCTTCTTCGAGTGGCTCGAGCCGCAGTCCATTCGATTCATCCATGAGGACAAAATCAGCTACCCAGATCTCCATACGCTCACCCGTCAGAGGGTTATTCGCATAATTGCCCGTGAAGACCCCTCTCTTCTCCTTCAACTTCTTTCTCTCTATTATTGATTGGGGAATTCTCATTGCAACGTACTCTGCAACGGCTGCCTGCTGGCTCTCAATGACAATGTCATTCAGTTGAGGGTGTTCAGGAGCAACAGCCAGATATGCAGGTGTGGCTAAAGATTCTGGCTCGGTGGTAAAGAGAATCAAATCGCCTTCGGTTAACTCCAAGTCAACGTGGATCTCCACTCCTTCCTCTCCCTCAATGCCGCCTGTCTTACCAATCCAGTTCCTTTGAGCACTTTTGGTAGACTCTGGCCAGTCGAGACGGTCGAGATCTCGTAATAAACGATCGGCATAGCTGGTGACACGAAAATACCACTGCTCGATATTTCTTGATTCGACCACCGTATTACACCGTTCGCAATGCCCCTCGATGACCTGTTCATTTGCCAAGACTGTCTGACAATCTGTGCACCAGTTGACTGGGGCCTTCGCTTTATAGGCTAAATCGTTGTTAAATAAATCTAAAAAGATTTGCTGGGTCACGCGATAATATTCTGCCCGAGAAGTATCAATCTCCCGATTCCAATCGATGCTAAAACCTGTTCTGATGCACTGCTGGCGGAAAACATCTGCATTATTGGCCGTCACCCTGTGCGGATCGATTCCTGTTTGGATTGCATAATTTTCAGTCGGCAAACCGAATGCGTCCCACCCCATGGGGTGAAGCACTTCAAATCCTTGCATTCTTTTATAGCGGGATAAAATATCAGAAGCGGTATATCCTTCAACATGACCGACATGGAGACCGGAGCCAGAAGGATAGGGGAACATGTCTAACACAAAAAACTTCGGCTTTGGGGAATGATCTTTCGCTTGATAGATACCGTCTTCGACCCACCTATTCATCCATTTCATTTCCACTGCTGAGTGTGGAAATCTTCCGATTTCATGATTGGCTTCATCTCCTGCTCGAAATTCCGGTCTTTCAAAATTCATAACAGTATAGTCTTTAATGCTCTCTAGAGAGATTCAGATGTATCCCGTGCGCAACAGACATGAGTAGGGCAGGAGCCTGATTTGACCTCATTCCCCTGAACCAGAATGAGAATCCGGCGGTTCTGATTCAGCCTGAGGACCAGCCTGATCTGGTAATAATGGAGCTAGCGCTTCACCTGTCGTATCTTGAGTATCTTCTTGAGCCGCAAGTCGCTCTGCTTCTTCCTGTATTAACCTGGCTCCGATGATCGGCTTGAACTGATCACTTTCAATATTAAACATCTCGATCACCTCCTGTCCTGGCACAACAATGTGAATAAATTATAGGAATGATAGCATTTTTTTCTCCTTTTTCAACATTTTGGGAAAACGAGACATAAAATAACTTTCCTTGATCCTTTTTCGATATTGAGAGAATCTTTTTGAGTTTTCTATCATCTTTGATCTGGGATGAGAAAAATTGATATGGAGCTGAGCAAGAATGGATGTCGGTTGTCCACCTAAAATGATAATCCGATCCGACAGGTAGATGGCCTCATTAATATCGTGGGTCACCAAGAGAGTCGTTTTTTGAGTGACTGAGAAGAGTAGATCGAGTTCTCCATGCAATTCGTCCCTCATCATATAGTCCAAGGAAGCAAACGGTTCATCAAGAATTAAGAAATCTGGATTAACCACGAGCGCCCTTGCCAGGGATAACCTTTTTTTCATACCTCCGGAGAGTGAATTGGGATAATAGTTCAGAACGTCGGACAGTCCAACAAGTTTTGCACAAGTGTGAATTGTTTCTTTATTTGCGTTCACCAGGCGCATATTGTCCCAAACCGTCATCCAAGGAAAGACATCATTTTCCTGATTGACAACGATGCGGTCTCTGCCGGGGGCGCGAATCTTTTTGTTATTGATAAGAATCGTTCCGGCTCCTGCTGAAAGATAACCGGCCAAAATATTTACCAAAGTGGTTTTGCCGCAGCCGGAGTGTCCGAGTATTGATACAAATTCTCCGGCCTGGATATGAAAGGTAATATTTGACAGCACGAGATTCGACCGAGACGCAGCCTTTTTGGTATAAGCATAGGATATATGTTGTACGTCAACCATGGGACTCATCTCCAAACAATCAACTTCGTCTCCAAATATTCCACTATCTTCTGCAGAAAGTAGCCAATAATGCCGATCAACATCATACCGAGAATAACTTTATCGGTCCGCAGGAGAAGTCTATTTAATTGAATAAAGTATCCCAAGCCTGATTGGGCAGCAATCAGTTCAGCCGCGATGACACTCATCCACGCCGTGCCGATACCAATTTTCAGACCGGCGAAGATATAGGGCAATGTATGGAAAAATAATATTTTGGAAAAATATCGCATTGCGCCTACCTCAAAAGATGACGAGACGTTCCGAAATATGATGGGGATTGAAATGGCACCGAAATAGGTATTGGTAAATATAGGGAAAAAAGCCCCGAGGAAGACGATGAAGGATGCAGATACATTACCCAACCCGAAAAGCATGATCGCAACCGGAATCCAGGCTATTGGAGGGATAGGACGCAAGAGTTCAATGTAAAACTTCAAGTCTGTCAAGCCGCGATAATAGGCGAGAAGGAGACCCAGTGTAATACCCAAGACGCTGGCGAGAATAAAACCGATGAGTATTCTCAATAAGCTGGCGGCAATATTGAGGTAGATCTCCGTTCCTGCCAACAACTGAAGTAGTGTAGCGAAGAGCTGAAAAAGTGAAGGGAGAAAGTGCTGAAAAGGCAACAAAACATAGGCTGCTCGGTAGATTGCCAGTAATAGAACGATGAGTAACAGTTTCTTCACACGTTATAACCCAGATTACTCAACTCACTTTTAATGATTGACTCGACGCTCTGAAGCGGAGTCCCTTCATTACTCCACGAATGATTATACGTAACCATCATTTTTTTTAAATCTGCTACCTTTCCCGTAGATTCTTTCCTGACTACCGAACCGTCCTTCGCAAAGTACGCCGTGAATTTTCGATCTTGAGTCCTAATCGACTCGCCCGATAAATATGTTTTCAGTGGCCGGGCGCGCGTGGGCGTTGCGGCTGATCGCATTTGAAAGCTGGCAATTTGCTTTTTTGTGGCAAGGGAAGTCCATACCTGTGATATGGCATGGGAAGGGAAGGGGAATGTTTTGCCGGAGTGAAAAAGATCGAACGGCAGACCATCCATATCTGATGGAATAGCTGCATGAGGAAGTAAAGTCATTATTGTTGGAGCCAAATCAATGGTTCTGACTAATCGCTTTTCTATCGTTGGGCGGACATTTTTGCCGTAAACGACTAGTGGTACTCTCAGAACACTTTCGGACAATGTATTATGGTGCCCTTCCGAATGGAAATCCCAGTCCTCACCATGATCGGCGAACAGAAACAAGATTCCATTGTGGGAATCAACGAAGCGTTGAACTTTGGCAAGAAAGGTATTGAATCTGCTCCGGAAGAAATAATTAATCCCCTCCAAATACAATTGAAATAAGTCATCATACAAGCCCTTTCGGTACAATATTTCAATGATATATTTGTAGCGCAAGAGGAGTTCAGAATCCTTCTTGGTTCGGAACGTTTCGGTAAGAACATCTTCCGGAGTGTGTCGCTTCGCATGCGGAATATCATATTTATTTTCCAAAGATCGTACTTTGTTGACATAATCTTTCCCGCCGAACTTCAACGTGTGGAATCCATAGGGATAATGCACCGCCCCGAAGTGGAAGAACGAGAGAGTCTTATTCCGCTTCTGCCGGACGAGTGCTGCGAAGGCCGCAGTCTCATTTTCGACAAAATAATGATCAATCCCTCTTGTGAATCCCAATGCAGATCCGAGGATGATCGGAAAGTCTGTTTGAAAAAGCGTCGTCAAGCCTTGATCTTTCGCGCGTTGAAATATGGTTGGTTGACGTAGAGTTCTATTGAAAAATTCATAGATGCCATTGTGTAGTGGCCACATGCCGGTAAAATACGCCGCGTGTGACGCCGAAGTATACGGAGCGGCCGAGAAGCAATTGTCAAAATATAATCCTGAGGAAAGAATTTGATCTAGGATTCCTGTTTCAAGAGCAACGTGTACCCGGTACTGACGGAGATATTCTTGATACCGCGGGGACGCGTGGATACAATCCGAACGCAGGTTGTCAATGGAGATCAAGATAATATGCTGAAAAGAGTTTTTCATTAAGTGTGTTGATACAAATTCCGCCTCTCATACTCATCATTTGCTAAATCATAGAGCTCGACAAAATCGCTATTTAAGTGAAAAATTGACTTGTATGTATTCGCAGCGCGAATGGCGATTTTATTTCTCGTGTGCTTATATTTCCCTGTAGCTTTCGTTTGCTCTTCCGGATAGAGAGTTTCCGAGTAGGCGATCAGATTCATGTTGGCCTTATTTTTCACGATAGGCAGTAAAGAAACTCCATCGATCCTATGATGTATCGTAATCTTGAATAAATCGACGATCATGGGAAACAAATCGACCAATCGAACCTGTTGAGTGATCGTCGAATTTTTGGGAAGATCCCGATCCTTCATGATGAGCACGACTTTTTGTGTCTGATCGTAGAGAAGGCATCCATGACCAAACTCTTCAGGATGTCCAAGCGCCTTCCCCCCTTTATCATTTGGATATAACCCTTCCAAGTCTTCACCATGGTCGGAAAAAACAATAATACTGGCATTTTTCAGCTGACCGTCTTTTTCTGCAGAGGAAAGAAATCTTCCTAAATGATGATCGGAAAATGCGACTTCTTCCTCGTAATTGTTATCGCCTCCGTATTTTTTTGGCGCTTCGTACGGCCAATGTGCATCAAAAAAATGCATGAATAAGAAAAACGGTTTATCTTGTCGACCTTTTAACCATTTGTATGCTCGCTCGCTCACTATATCTGCACGTTTGAGCGCAGATCCGCGTTTTTTGACATCAACGGTGAATAAAGGATCCGAGCCATCGGCAAGCTTTGGAATTTCGTCATCATAATGATCGAATCCCTTTGAAAAACCGTACCATCGATGCATGCCGGGGCATGAGACGATCGCGCCACATTGATATCCTTCCTTTTGGAAGACTTGCGCTAGCGTGATAACTTGAGGCTTCAACTTTTCCTTAAATAAATGTCTGATGCCATGATTGTAGGGCTGTAATCCGGAAAAAATGGTTGCATGACTAGCCGGAGTAAAGGGGGAAGAAGAAATTGTATTCAGGAAGGTGAGGCCGTCTTTGCGTAAAGCATTGATCGTTGGAAACTTTCCGCTGTAAGCGACGTCTGCTCGCACCGTATCGAAAGAAATTAAAATAAGATTTTTCATGCTAGTGCAAGGAAGCCATCTGAAGATAACTAAGATCAATATAATCGTTCATCACTACGCGTTGTTCGACCAAAGACTGATCATAGAGAAAATCGGCAGCTTCTTGAAGAATGGCGTAATCCTCATCCGTAAAGGATAATCGTATGTCACCATTCGAATCGGACGAAAGATTCGGCTCTATACTCGCTGCGATATGCAGAGCCTGCTGGGTGATTGTCAATTTTGACGCTTCGGTGAACCACTGATCTGCCGTTGAAATGTTGTTTCTATAAAAATCGTAAGCAGCATGAAATGCTTTTAAGAATGCAACTGGGGCATCCGGATGAGCTTTAATATACTCCTTTGACATCACAATTACAGAAACCACCTTGCCGACATATAATGTTCTGATCAGGCCTTGTTCTTCGAAGATTGCAGGCATCGGATCAAATCCGGCAAGGGCATCGATTTCTCCCCAGGTATGTGCATTAGGATCTCGGACAAGATCACTTTGCTCATAAATGTCCAAGTTAACGTTATGGACATCATCATCCAAATCCAGACCGGCATCTTGTTCAGCACGCAACGCCATTCGTTGAGCTGCGGCGCCAAACGGCATGGCAACTGTTTTTCCACGAAGATCCGCAACTGTTTGTATGGGAGACTTTGGGGGAACGTACAGTGACACTCTATTGTACATGAGCCTTCCTATAATGATCCAATCTGGATCCTTAATCAGAAGGGTCGCGGCGGGTTGATCGGCTGTAAACAGAACGTCAACTTCGCCCACTAAGGCCGCTTCATTTAACGGACCACCATAATTAAATCCTTTAAAATCTCCCTGAAGACCCTGGTCTTGAAGGAGAGTAGTTTTTTGTAATATCTGGGAAAGTTGGCCTTGAGTAGCCCACGGAACTTGCCAGCCAATTCGTATGGGTAACAATTCTGGATGTTGTTCAGAGGGCTGTTGAGAAATGCGGCCGGTAATAAACCTGAACACCAGAGCCGCTGTCACAACAAAAAGGATCGCGACGATTACTTTCTTCATAAATTGATAGAAAATTATAACACACCAGGAGGCACTGAATCGTGAGTATGGTATTATAGGCCGAATATGAAGCAAAAAGATAGGTTTGGCCCCCAAAATACCGAAAACGTGTTATCAAACCTAAGCATCAAAGAAGGTCAGGGATATATTATTGATCAGTTTACGCAGTTTTATGCAGCTCAAGGTTATCAGCTATTTTCACCCGGAGGACTCGTAGCAGAGGAAGATAGGTCTGTAATTTTCACTGGAGCCACAATCACGCCCCTGAAACAGTACCTTGTCGAAGGAGTGCCGTCTCCTGGCATTTGCATGGTCCAGAAGAGTCTCCGCACCAAACGCCTTGAAGAGATGACGGATTTACGCGTAATACCGGATTGGACCCACTACTTCACGATGTGCGGAATCTTAGCGGCTCCGGATCGTGTTGATCTTGTGTCAAGCGAGGCATTTGACTTGTTAATGAACCAATTACATGTTCCAAGGCGCCATTTACTCATCGAAGCCTCTTCAAATGGAAAGGATTTGTCCCAACCGTGGAAAGAGAGGGGAATTGAGGTAATAGAAGATACTCAACCAGCAGCGTATTATCAGTGGGGATATGGGATGCCAAATATACACGGAAGAGGGATAAATCTATTGTTGAGATTCAACGAGGATGACACATACAGGGATCTAGGCAACGTTATCAGTATTGAAGATCATCATGACCGTGTCCTTGGATATGAATTTGGATTTGGATTAGAATCACTGCTTTCTAAGATGCACGGCTTCAAGAGGCCGATGGAAGCGAGCATCGTGAGCACGATAATCCCCTATAAGGAAGGACTCATGGAAAAATTTGCTGATACGCTTGTAGCAGCGATAGTCATTTATCATCACGGAGTAGAGCCTGGAAGAGGAAGAGAAAGACACATTCTCAAAAAATTCGTCAAGGGTTTGAGTTTTTTACGAAGGAAGATGGATATCTCTTGCGAACAGATTGAAGAATGGGGAAGCGGTTTCGAAATGGCGGAATTCATGACAGATACAAATAGCGCGAGTAAATTGGTTGCAGGTGTAGAGCGCTATGAACAACAATTGGAAAAATTCGTTGAATATGCTTCCAACCAGGCACATGCCCACAGACTGAGAAATGATGACATGGGTCAAAAACTGCTTATCAAGTTGAAAACGCAAGGGGAGAACATGGGGATACTACCAGCAGAAATAGAGAAAGTCATTCAATCAGTTTTTCGCTAACAGAACAATAGAGTCTAGAGCAATTCTCACTGCATCTTCAATTCCCGATTTGGTGCTCGCAGTTTCGTGCAGCCGATATATGATGTTCGGGTCCTGAATAGCTTCCTGAAGATCCTCGGGCGTGTTAACGGCAAGAATACAGCCGGCTCGCAAACCTCGAAGCATCGGCAGAAGAAAAGCGACGGAACATTCCATTTCCGAACTGACTAAAGGATATCTCCACCTTTTCATTCTATCGTCTTGATAAATATCTCCCCATCGAACAAAATTATTGATGTGCTCATAAAAGGCATCGTGTGTACGATTGATGCCGGTAAAATAATCTACTTTATGTTTTATCGCTGTTTGTATCAGTGCTTGATACACTTCTGGAGTTGCAACTGCCGGAAATTCGGGAGGAATATATTCTCGAGTGGTCCCCTCAGCGCGAACGGCCGCTATTGGAATAACCAAATCACCAGCCACAATCTCTTTCTGAAGAGCTCCACATGTACCAACGCGTATAAATGTGTCAACGCCAATGTTGGCCAACTCCTCGATGGCGATCGCTGCAGAAGGACAGCCAATACCGGTTGAGGTAGCGGTCACTTGAACCCCTTGATATTCACCTGTGATGGTGAGAAATTCTCGATTAAAAGCAATCTCTCTGAAATTTTTAAGATAATTGGAAATGAGTCTTACCCGAGCCGGGTCGCCAGGGATTAGAGCGTAACGTGACACGTCCCCCTTTTTACAATGAATATGAGGCTGTATTCTCATGGCATTATTCTATCACCTAATACCACCACTTCTGTTGAGCTATAGGAATGACCGATAACTCAAAATATTCCTTAAACCATTGGGGAATTTGGGTTCGCATAACCAAAAATTCAGAAGCTGCGTGTGAGACACCGATCAAACTGATATCTGTTATTTTTGCATACTCTTTCAACTTAGAGGTATTCTCTCTCCCCCAATCGCTATCATAATGGCTAAAAATCTCACCTGTAATGTATGCTTGCGCGCCTTTATCTAGGCTCATTTGTGAGTAGCTCATTTCATCTCCACCACCGGCGACGATTCCAACCATGGTAATTCTTTTCATACTTTTTCCTGCAAAATCAACATAAGGGATGCTAAATATTTTTTTAAGTTCGCTTATCAATCCTCTTGTTGAGCTGGGTTTAATCTTAGCAATTAATCCGGCATATCCATTTCCGAAAGGCAGAAATTCACTCATAATCGTTGCCTGTAGCGCTTCAGCAATGGCGCGGTTTGTGCTGATGTATTCGTTATAGTCTAAGGGGGCGTGGCAGCTATAGATTGAAAGCTTCTTCTGTTTTATTTTTTGAAGTAGGATTGGATTATTCCGTATAAACCCTCTACCTAAAACGCCCTTCGGATCACCGCATTCCAAAGGAATAGGATGGTGTAAAAAAAGCAAATCTCCAGTTTCAGATTGAACGAAAAATTTGTCAAGTATTTCATCATGAGGAAAACTAGCAGTAAAGACAGTGTGAATTTTTTCACCCCCTTTTACCATTAAACCGTTAAAGCGCTTTAAAAATTCAGGTTCATATAAATTTTTTAGTTCCTCTGGATAATCCTTATAAACCATAGGAACGAACTGGCTCATTGCCGGATCTTTTTCTAACTCCTTCACTTTGAACAAAGTGTTCAATTTGTTTACTAGATCAGATAACATTGTTGTTCTATCAACCATAATGAACATGAAGAGCTGGTAACATTAGTAATATGAGGAGTATATCAAAACAGTCCTGCAACACCGACCTGGGGGGGCATTCGACTAACTAGTGCGACCCTTTAGCTGTTTGTCAAACACCTCTTGCGGGGTTCTGTATACTCATCGCTTCCTTAGTCGGCCATTCAATTCCCACTCAAAGCCTTCAGTTCTTCGGGAGGTATTGTACGAAAATCTGTTCCTTCAGGAAAGTAATACCGACTTCTCCACCCCGTTTTTCCACCCCGGAGGTGAAATACTCAAAGAAACATGAACTGCCAGTGAAGCTGAACAAAGTTCGCTTCACGGCCATGAAGTGAGCTATGCTCTACTTCAGTGCTGTCCCGATGGGACGATTTTCGAACCATCCAATGGCTTACTTTATTGAGTAACCCAGAGGAAATGAGCCAACAAACACTTCAATTTCTTCGACTTTAGTAACTTATCCCACCCTTCAACTCACTATCGTTTCTTAGACATTCTCAGCCGTTCAAACTCTTGAGGCGTGAGACTCACATCTCTAAGAATTTTTCTCAGTAAACCCCTCTGAATGTCCTCACCTCTGTGAACGGGAACGGTCGTTCTCCTGCCGTTTGGGTGGACCAGCCGGACATGGCTCCCACGCTTGCGAATTTGCTCAAACCCATATTTTTCAAGGATGCGGATGAGATCCCTGCCTCGAATGGGAACAAATTTAGGCATAGCGAATGGAGATGTCTTCGACGCCGAAGAAACGGGGTGTTGCTTTCGGTTGATGCAACTTTTCTCTTTTCAAATCTGGGTCACTCTCAAGCACGAGCTCAATTGCTTCTCTGATTCGTTCCCGGACTTGTTCAAGAGTTCTTCCCTGCGTATAACACCCGGGTAGTTCGGGAACAGAAGCCACATACCATCCCTTTTCATCCTGTTCGATGAGGACTTTAAATTGGAGTTCTCTTGCGATTCTTGCCATAGTACCGTGTACTATATCATACCTACGTATCTGAAGAAAAAAACTACATTCTAAGTGGAATCGCAATACCTGCAGATTTCAGTTCTTTTAAGAACACTTCTTTCGGGTGTAAAAGCCAAGACACTTCCGTGGTCTGTTGTTGAGCTCCCACTCTGAGATATTCCGTTCCGGGAATGGAATAGCCTTGACACCTCGGAATATAACTACAGATCCGCTGTTCCTTCGAATGTAAGTTGTTGAATAACACCTCCGGGGTGGTTAAGAACCCTAATTATAGGTTCTTCACTCGAGATAGCAGAGGTCTCTGTAAATGGTTAGTATAATAGTTACATGCCAGTAGATGACGTGTTTTTAAAGGAATTGAGAATATCGTGTATTAGGAATGCTAAAGATCTTCTTGTGGAAGCAAGTCTTCTCTTCCAGCAGAAAAAGTATTCCAGATCTGCATTTTTGGCTATAACCTCTTATGAGGAGTCGTTAAAAGCTGGGCTAGTGAGTTCATACAGGTATGAGCATCTAAGTAAAACTCAGTTCAAGAAAATATGGAGAAATCATGACTTAAAAATGTTGACAAAATATGCACATGTTGCTGTATATGAACATTTGAAAACTGGAAGGATAATACAGCGGCTTAAATTTCCTGAGCATAAAGATAAGGTTACAAAGATCATTCAGGAGAGAATGAATTCTCTATATGTGGATATCAAAAAAGATGAAATCCTGGAGCCAAAGATTATTAGGAACCAACAAGCTCAAAAGTATATTAGAGTTGCTAAGAGGAACATTGACTGGGAAGAGATGTTTCAATCAATAGAAAAAGAGTTAGAAGACGAGAACAATAGGGAAAAAGAAATGGCTGGCATAAAATAAGCTCCAAGTCTTTTTAGGAGCTTATTTGAGTTGGATTTAGTCCCTTTTGCCAACCTATCAAATTGTCTTTCAAGTATATTTATCATTCTTATTTATCAGATAATCTCTGTGATCCACTTTAACTCCAAGGATTATCAACGTATTTGTAAAGAATTCTGCGTATTAACTTAAAAACATCTTCAAACCATTTATATGTGTATTTTGATCCTGTCAACAACTTAAGTTGCCTTTTTCTGTCCGCATGAATAATAGCATTGCGGTATTCAACTAAGTCGTCGATGGTCTTAATTTCATCGGTGCTAAACATTAATATATTTAGCCCGTTTAAAATAAAGGATTTTTTAGACCTTTCACCCAGAGGGACAAAAAGACTCTCTAGAACAGTACAGCTATCAATAGTCCTGTCATTGTTAGAGAACCTATCACAACTTCGTCTGTACACATCAAAGGCTACTGGTCGCATATCATAGGCTATTACGAATTTTTTATAGTAACTTGCAAAGTTTTCATCAATCTCTTTATCTAATTTTTCTTCATATCGCGGTCTCGCTGACGACGAAAGAATGCCTCCCCCCGAAAATTCTTCTTTAGGCGCTGGGGCAACGCCCGCAACTCCTACAACGCCATCTCCATAGACAACTAAAGACGCATCTATCTTATTGATTAAATTTATAAAAAGACCAGGGAAGGGTTCACTAGGATTGTCTGAATCATACTCATAATTAACTTCCAACACCGCATCATAACTTCCTTTTAAGCCAAATTTTTCTAAGTATTTATGCTCCTCTGTGAGAAGATCAACAGCTCTTATTAGAATGCTTTTGTCTAATTTAATGCTTTGCTTTGGTGTCTTTTTCAAGCCGTATATTGGAGCTATAAATTTTTGTTTCTTCTTCATACTAAGTATATTTTCTTGAACTCTTGTTCATTATGCTTTCACTAGCATAAGGGATTAACTTACCACTGATTGCTTTTGTTTTTTCTAATAAATCTGAATTACCATTTACAAAATGCACCATTTGGTAAATCCTTTTCGCCTGCGCATTAACTTGACACCAAACAAATAGATCAATGGTCTTTATATCGTCTTGCGTATCTACTATAAATCTTTGATTGCTTAAGTCCTTAATAATTTGAGAATTATAAGCAACAGCACCCTGAAGGCAGTGAACGAAATTAGACCAGTTCAATTGAAAATGATCTGAAGTAAAAATAAGCACCCAGGGTTTTAGATGATTAGGGTCTTGATTCTTAAACTGTTTTACTGCCTTGTGTATTAAATCTCTAAGCTTGGAGATTATAGTTGTCCAATGAAATATTCGTGTTTGTGCGCTTGGTTTTAAAGCTGGAGTTTTTATCTCGCAGTAAAATTTTAGTACATCATTTTCATTTACCTCGAAATCTGGTGCTTTTCTGCTAGACTGTAACTTTTTAGTATCTATCCTTTTAGGATCGTACTTATGATTTTTGAGATATCTTTCTACTAATTCTAGGGCTAGGGATTCAGTCATATTATCTTGTAGTAAATTGAATGTTATCGAATTCAACTCTATAGGGGTTACCATCTCCCCAGGCGGCCAAAAACACCTTTTCTAATATGCGCGGATCAACTCGTTCTTTGGGTTTATACTCAAGCTTATTATTTATAAAACATTTGATAAAATTCTTTTGGTTAACTTCAAACCTAATACTAATAAAGCTGGTATTATCGTAGTCCAAGGTTTTGTTAAGGGAAGGGTCCCAATCACTATTTCTGTAGGCAGTAACACCGAATTTGCTACGAGATTCACTTGCCCCTATGTGGAACAACAAACTATTTGTAGTTCTAAGCGGCAAAATTGTTCCGTTCGGATCAGTAAATTTAAACCCCGCCCGCCAAAAAACTGTGGAGGGTTTCACTCTAAACTCCAAGGTCTCGAGAGGCTTTCCTTCTAAATTTATTTCTCTGTAGTTTGTCCCTTGCTCATTATTTGTTTCCGTAGCCATCCAACCTGTCAACCCTATCACTTTCCCTTTTTTCTTTATCAATGTCTTTATCCTTTTTTTCTCTACTAAACTATCCGATACTACTGATAAAGTTTTACTTCTTCTCCAAAGCAACGAAACTGCAAAGGTAAGAACTATGATTCCTAAACTTTTTCTTAATTCAAAGGGTAATAATATAAAATATAAAGCTAAAAGAACTAGAAGAATGGGTATAATGCGCCTTATAACATCGCCAACAAATGAAATTATTCTATTTTCAAGTTCGCCTCTGTATATTGAAAGAATCAACAAAAACCAGATACCAACAAGCATTAACCATGCAATAAAGAACGGTTGAACTCTCAACCATTTATCGTTTTCAGCAAAAATAGGAATAAAGAGTAAAGCACCGCTTCCTACAAAAATGAGAAAGTTTTTAAGTTGAAATATCTGGAGAAAAAGGGTTTTATATCCTTTTTGATTTATTTCTGTACTATTATCTTTTTTCATTCTGTTTTGAGCTTTTTTAACTTTGATACATGTGCCTAGTCCAGACGAAACTTCTTATACTGGGCGAGGTGCCCAGATATACTTCGTTACCGGTTAACTTATCTAGCTTGCCTAAGGCAACAGCTCTTTTACACCCCTCTATTATTGCGAAGGGACCTGTAATAGAATCTGCAACTAGAATAAATTTATTATCAAGATCGTTGACACTCTTTACATATACGTTTTCTTTGCCTTTAATATCGGCATACTTCCCATAGCTAAAGTTAGATTTTTTATAGTTATCTATTGCCGTAACGAGTTTGAAATCAGGGAAACAAAGACCTTCTGCTTGCCAATCGTCTGATGAGCAAATATAGAGTTTTTCAATATCCGCACTTTCAATTTCAGTCAAACTCCAAGTCAAATCAGCGTAGGCCACAAGAGGAAAAACGATATCAGCTCTTTGCCAAATGCTTCTTTTTTCTATTTTTTCCCAATGGCTAAAAACTTCACCTTGAGTTACTGATTCAATTATTTTCATTTTTCCCTTCGACAACTGCTATCTCCTCCGGCGTGAGGCCGTAGAGTTTATAAACTAATTGGTTAATTTGTCTTTCGTATTCTTTATTTTTAATAGCTTTCGAACCCTTAACACTTGAGTATTTAATACCACCAAAGTAACCTTATTTAACATCAACAATTTTCATTACTTCGTCGCCGTAATGGTTTATGACTTTGATGGCAATTTTGCCGGTTTTTGGTTTGGGAAATGGGCGAGAAATAGTGGAATAGAGTTCCTCCCACGCGTCTTCGTTGATATCTGCCTTGAGTGCCTTCTTGAGTTTCTCGTATGGTTTATCTGCGCCGAGGAAATATGCATGCGTGATGAAAAAAGCTTCGCCGTTGTAATTTGTATCTATAAACCATGCGGCGATTTCGTGCTCCGGATCGCCGGAGCCGCTACTGCGGATTGCGCTTTTGACCGGATCATAGATGTCCACACCGAGCACTTCCACTACAACACCGTCTGTAGTTCCTTTAACCCTTATATCAGGCTCACCAAAAGCGAGAAACAAGTTGCCTGATCCAGTTTTTTTGAGCAAGTCGCCCATAGACAAATCGGGATTGATTTTGACTTTCATAATCTGTAAGCCGTTTGTCTGCGACGGTTCAGAAAACGCGGATGCTTCAAATGATGTGGCGGCGACTACAAGCAAATCAGCAAACTTTTTGGCAGCTTTTGCGGCATCGCGGATGAAGTCATCATCCACACTGCCGAATTCAGGACCAATGGAAACCGCAACCTTTTTTAGACCACCGGCAGATTTGTATTCCCCGATCGCTTGCACTTCGGGGCCGCTGGGTAAAATATCCAAATGCACAAACTCCACCCGCGCTCTTTTCTCGCCGGTCTGCACTCCGGATTTCAAAAGGTTAGATATAACTGTTTCTGCAAAACGCTCACTTGAGAGCATTTCCTGTGCGTCCGATACGCGGTGCGGTGAAAGTGATTCAACAGTAAATGGGCCAGTTACACGGACAATATTTTTATTTTCCGCTGGCTGATCATATAAAACTTCTTGCTCCGCCGGTTCATCATTAGCAAGAGATTTGAGTGTCACATGCGGGACGGTTTTGTAAATAAAACCTGCCGCAACATTGGGATGGTCACCATTTTCCTTGAGCTTATAGTACGGGAACTTAGCGGTCATCAAACGCGTACGCGCCAGTGCCAAAGCCACGCGCGAAGTATCAATCGTAATCCAGCGCCTACCCCACTGCTCGGCAACAAAAGCAGTCGTGCCCGAACCACAAGTCGGGTCAAGTACGATATCCCCCGGATCGCTCGTCATTAAAATGCAGCGTTGAAGAATCTTTATAGAAGTCTGCACTACATATATTTTTTCAGTCTGTCTTGAATCTAACCATAGATTTGACAATTTTCTAAAGGGAAAATCGTCTAAATACTGGACAAAAAATAGATCATTGCCTTGTGCATAGATTCTATTCATGTTCTTCAAATATTCCATTTTCTCCTTTGTTGTGACCCAACATGAGCCTCTCGCAGGGCTATATATTTTACCTTCGAACTCAAAATCAAATACCGATTTTTCACTAAAAGAAGGAGCACGCAGTGGAAACAAATCGAAAACTTTTGCTCCAGTCGGAATTTTATTACTTTCCCTTTCCTCTTTTGATAGGGATCTTCTCACCTGATTTACAAGATCGACCATATTCCATCGGGAATCAAGTTCGAATTCAGTTTTTTCGAAAAGACCTCTATATTTACAATTACTTTTATCCTTCGCATACCAAATTACATAATCATTCATTGTTTCGAGATATTTTGAACCTAACATCATACCTTTCTTTTTATAAACAATTCCACATATAGAGTTTTGTGTGCCGAAAACTTCATCCATTAGACTTCGAATCAGGTGTACATTCTCATCATTTATCTGCAAAAAACAACTCCCGCTTTCGGTTAGCAATTCGCGGGCGATGAGAAGTCGGTCGCGCAGATAAGAAAGATAAGAGTGAATGCCCAGTTCCCAGGTATCGCGAAAGGCTTTGACTTGCTCCGGCTGGCGGATGAAATCTTCCAGTTTATTATCTTTAACATCACGCTTGCGCGTGGAAACTTGCCAGTTGGAGCCGAACTTAATTCCATATGGCGGGTCAATATAGATGGTCTGCACCCGTCCGCGCATGCCTTCTTTTTCCAGCAAGCTATTCATTACCAGTAGCGAATCACCTAAAATCATTCGGTTTTGCCAGTTATCCTCGTGCTTGTAGAATTCAACAGCTTTGGATACCTGTGTTTCTGCCGTCTCACCAAAGAGCATCATTTGCGCGTTTTCTTCCGCGCCAAGCTTGAGACGAGCAATGAGTGCTTCGGGCGCGATCTTCTCCTGCACGTAGATCGGCACTGTGGATACAGCAAACTCAGCACCCTGCTCTTTCTTGCCTGCCCAAACTAGTTGGGGATCAAGGGATGGATCATAATCATATTTTTTCTTGACTGGTTGCTTTTCTCGAGCAGAAAGCTTAATTGACTCTTCTTGTGTGGGGATGTGAGTACGTTTTGCATCGTGTTTGTAGGATTCTACCGGTGCAGCGGTGGTTGGCTTTAATATTTTTTTCTTTCTCATATTTATTTCTTGTTAAATAAATTATCAGATGTTAAATTATCAAAACCCCTGTCTATGCCGGCACGGATAAGATTTTGTGTTTCGTGGATATCCTGTACCTCCAACATAATCCATCTCCCATACTTACCGATATTGTTGACGGCTGGTACCCAAAGATCGTGCGAAGTTTTAACTTTCATCGCTTTTTTGTCATCTTTCTTGCCAGTAACTTCTATCAACAGATTAAGTTTTGACTTATCAGCCATTTTCAAAACTACAATAAAGTCCGGTACATATTGGTGCGCTACACCTTGATGCTCATAAGGAATGGTGAAGCCGAGATTTTGATTTTTAACATAGGCAAGTACTTCCGGCATTTGTTCAAGTTTCTTTGCCACACCCTGCTCCCACTCTTCGGTATCGGCTACTACATAATTGACATGGCTCTTGGTTGTTAGTGCAACAGGTTTTGTGGTAAGGAAATCCACATAACGAGTGGAGCCAAGCGTGTCATATGGCGCGAGTATTGGCAACAATCGTTTGTCTTTTTGGTGCTCCAGATTTTCAATAATGATGGCCTGCTGGATTTTGGTAAGCGCACCAGAAAAGTATTCGCCAACCGAAAGATAACCGACCACCATGCGATCTTTTAAAATGATATGATTTTTAACGTATTCCTCAACAATTTTTCTTAGCTGCGGTGTTAGCCAGTACTTCTCCGTACCGTCGGCATCGGTGTAGTAGCGTTTTAGAAGCGCTTGTGTGAGCCGGATGATTACTTCTCCCTCGCGGCGTTCTCTGATTTTCTCCATCATCTCTTTCACTTTTTCGCCAATTACTCCCGCTGAAGTTACTTCAGTTGGTTCGTTCTCAATGATTGTTTTTGATTCCTCGGTAAATCGAGCCGCCAGTTTGGCTTCATCAAGCTCGTAGCGGTAACCCTCAACTCGTGGGAAGGTAATTTCGTATTGTTCTCGCTCTGGCAACGCGTGGACGCGATGAATAACTTTTGGAGGCTGGGGCGGAGTTACGCCAGTGACTTTTAAGAAGCTGAACGGCACACCATAAACTTCGGCGTATTCTGCCGACATCATCCCGGTTGATTCGTCAGCCGTGTAATCAATGCGGCGAAGTGCCCGACCAACAACCTGCTCGCAGAGAAGCTGAGTAGAAAAAGCGCGGACACCAAGAATATGGGTAACGGTATTAACATCCCATCCTTCAGTAAGCATTGAGACGGATACCACACATTTGATATTTTCACCGAGTTTGCCGGGTTTACCAACGGTGTTCATAACTTCACGCAAGAGCTCTTCGTCGGTAGGCTCGGTCCCATTAGTGAAGCGCCTACGATAATCTTTATGAAAGTCTTCTATTTCTTGAGAAAATATATTTTTAAATTCGGCGCTAATCTTTTCGCCGCTTTCCAGTTGCGCGCTGTCGATAAGCAGCGTGTTTGGCCGATCGTAAAATTGGACTCCGTCTTCATTTCGGAATATTTCAAGATTGCCTCTTTCAACCTTTGTTTGTTTACTCGCTGTTTCCCTTTTATAACCAGCAATCCAACGGTATACCAGTTCGGAAACTGAGGTGTTGTTGCATACGACTATCATTACTGGTGGCATAACTGCAGAATTTTCCTTTTTCTGCTCCTTGTATTCTATATAGTATTTTTCGTAACTACCGTAAAGAGATTCGAGAGCCTCCTGAAGTTTAGTCGGTAGAACACTCACCGACAGGTAATCTTTTCCTCCGGTCTTCAACCCCTTTTTGGGTAGATCGTCCCGTACATAAAGCCAAAGATTGCGGAACTCCGGTATATCGTCCTTGGAAATAGTATCTGATTCGATAGGAAGGCGCGGTATTTTAACAACACCGCACTCCACCGCGTCTAGAAGAGAGAAATCGTAAACAGTCCAAGGGAACATTGTCCCCTCTTGATAGCCGGAACCACGCAAAAAATAAGGTGTTGCCGAAAGGTCAATAAGCGCGTTTATATTTACCTTTTTAGATAGTGCTTCCAGACCATTAATCCAGACCCGAGCCGCCTTGTTGTTTTCGTCAGCTTCTTTCCTTTCTTCGCCGGTGAGCTTTCCATGATCCGGATTTTCCCGATAACAGTGGTGGGCCTCGTCATTGATCACCAGTACGCGCGGTTTGTTCAAAACGCTTTTAAAAGTTCTGTTTACCATTGCATCTGGTGTTTCTTTGATCGCCTCGTCTTTCAAAATGCCAGCAGCCTTCATAACCGCACCAACTTGGAATCGTGGATTTTGCCGAAGCTCTAGCTGATGGAAATTGGTTATAAAAATAATTGCCTGATTCAACAACGCAAAGTCTTGGTAGGAGACTACGCCGTGCTTTAAGTAATAGTTACCGGGATTGTTTGGTTGCAGAACATTCAAACGATCGCGGATAGTGATTCCTGGTGTGATGATCACAAAGGCGTCCGTAAAGCGGGTATCTTGCGGATAGCGAATTTTATTGAGAGTGTGGTAAGCAATGATCATGGCCATGACAACTGTCTTTCCCGAACCGGTTGCCATTTTAAAAGCTAAACGATGGAGTCCTGGGTTAGCTTCTTTGTTGGCTTTTTTTAATTCGTTGATAATCCAGCTCTCTCCTGATTTTTCTGCCACCTCGTTTATGTAAATAAAGGTCTCTAATGCTTCTATTTGGCAGAAAAATAGTTTGTTTTCCCTTGTCTCGTCCCTCCAGTAAGATAAGAGATCCCGTGAGGTTTTGGTAATTCCAGCATCACCGCTCTCCCTCCAATGCTTTATTTTTTCTCGTATTTTATTGATGAACTCGTTTTCTTTCTGTAACTCGTTCCCAAAAGCACCTTCGGCAATATTCAGTTCAAGTTGCTTTTGTTTTGTTCTAGCGCGCGGGACAGGAATATAAAAACTGCTTGGTCTGCGAAATTCCAAGATTTCTTCAGTTAAACCACTCTCATCTGCATTGAAATGGAGATTGGGTTCGAAGTATGGAGAGTTTAAGATTGGGGACTTCATAGTATTTATCTCATTAAATCATCGTTCTTCATAGCTTTTTAGTTCGGAAAAGAGTTTAATCTTGTCGTTATCAATGATTGATTTATTCTGCGTATACATTCTCCCCATATTTTACCTCAGGACTGATTGATAATCGAGAGGAAGGCTACAAGACACCAATAAATATTTATCTCGAGGTATAAAGTGTGAGATAATCGAGTCAGAAGATGCTTCTCTGTATGGGGGTAACTTAGTTATGAAATGTAAGGCAATAAAATCAAACGGCGCACAATGCCAGGCTAACGCTATGCACGGAGGTGTGTATTGCTTCCGACATGATCAGGAGACCCGTGAGCAGGCTCTCAGTGCCTCCTCTGATGGCGGAAAAGCCAAAAGGCAGTATCACCAGCTCGGCAGAAGAATGAAGCTGGACACACCGGAAGATATAAAAAGACTGATGGAGAAAGCACTCAACAGCCTCTGGACCGGCAAGATGCCTGCCAACAATCCCGCCGGATCACTGGGCTACCTGGCAAAGACTTTCTTGGATGCTTATGACAAGAGCGAGTTGGAGACACGAGTTGAGGAACTAGAGAAACGACTGGATCAGGCAAAAGTATGACAACCAAAGTCAGACTGAGACAACTGGAGAGCAAATTCGACAAGGCGCGGAATAAAGATAAGTATGTTGAGGTTGTTCGTCACATAACCCAGGATGGCAGGCTTATTGATGGGGAAGGCTACTTCCTTAGTGAAGCTGAAGCGAGTCAGATTGAGAAGGAGAACGAAGAAGTAAGTAAGAACGGCGGTATGGTTATTTACCTGACGCAGTTCTCTGAACCTCAAGCCAGAACCGCCGGCTCTTCAGCCCAATAGGCAGCCCAGGAGAATATGGGTACTCAGCTATCCATGCTGGAGGTCGCTTTCCAGCGCCTGTTTCGCTGACCGGATGCTCCCGCCGGGGAGTTTCGCGAGGCTGAGGAGCTGGCGCTTCAACTCTTCGGGATGTTTCTTCGCCTTCTCGTACAGGATAGGGTAATACTCTGGGTCTAATTTCTCTCCTAGAAATATAATTGGTTTCTGTTTCTTCATTTTATTACTATTCTTGTTAGTAATCTGACCTATCTTCTCCGATTATTTTTCTCAGAAAGGCGGTTTATTTTGTATTGCATCCAGAATATTAAAGGAAAATTAGACCACAGAAGTCCATCAGTGGAGCTTCCTACGAGCGTAAAAATAATATAAAAGCAAAAGCCAGATGTTATCCACACCCATCTAGAAATCTGTTTTTGATATGCCTCCTTTAGATATACATTAATAACATTCCTAGCAATGAAAGCTTGATAAATCAAAAACATACCAATTATTCCCTTAACTATTCCCGTGAGGAGAATATTGCCTTCTAAGGAGATTCGCTTATTTAGTAGTTCAGAGTCGTCTTTATATACCGATAAAATATCTTCCCCTGCCCTAATATGTTCAAGAGCTTGCTCTTTAAACTCATGTTCAAAAATCCTTAAATTAGCACTATACCATCCCCCAATTACAGTAGTAGCCATTAGAATCAACATTGCTGCAACCAAAAACCATTTATTGAGTATTGGTAATCGGTGTTGATCAGTGTCGTATCCAAAGAAAGAGTGCCTTCGCCAAAACCAGATAGGGAAATAAATCCCTCCACTTAGAAAAGATAAGACGGTAAACACCAGAAGGTTTATTTTAGGATTTTGGGAATCATATTTGCCTTTCAATTTCTGACCACAGTGAGAACAATATTCAGATTTTGAACTTATTTCTCCTTTGCAATGTTGGCACTTCATAGTCATTGCGATTAGGCTGGAGAACACGAAGCTCCCCGCCAGCGATGGCTTGCGCCACCCATACCCCTTTTGAGATATGACCTTGTGAGGTGCTCTGACGAGGAGCTTATTCCTCACAAGGTTTTTGTGCCATGCCAGACGGTTAAATACCGGAAGGTTTAGGCATTATTCACTTTTCATCTATATTTTACCAAATCAGTTAAAATACAGATCAAAATATGAAAGATGAAGATGAAGAAAAAATTGATGCTATTCTTCGGAGAGAGTACGACTTAGGTTTTCTACTGGATTACTTGGATGATCGAAAGAATAATCCTAAAAAGCAAGGTGGTCACGAAAAGCCTTATTGGTTGCCAATAGCAGATATATTGCGATTTATCCCAGAGTTTAATAGAGAGGTCGAGGGCATTAGGTTGAAGTATCAGATCAAACCGGAACAAATGAAAAGGGACTTAATGAAGGCGATAGGTAAGAATGCATGCAATAGATACTTTACTGTATCCCGGGAATTCGCGAGAGGGAAGTTATTTCCCGATTTGAATGCTTCAGACAAACTACACGCGATTGAGAAAAAGATTAACTCTTGGGAGAGCAAGAAACTTAAGACAATTTTGCGAGAAATTGGAAGGCTGCGATTGATCAAATTAAAAAAGTTAAACGCGATCTGGCACAAAGCGATTAAGAACTATGTGTTATACGAGGAAATTACACCTGGATTTGTTCTTTTTAGAAAACAACCACCGAGGATGAGTATACAAGTAGAACCTAATACATTAGAACCCTACTTAGAGATAAAGATCTATTCTCACACAAGTTTAGCCAACACTGGAAAGAGAGGCTGGCCAAATATGTTAAAGCAGATTCAGAAGAAGTTTCCAAACTATTTTGATGCTAACAGACAAGACGAGGAGACGTTTTTGAATAGATATTTTTACTTCGTTCTAAAAAAGCATATGGGATTAACACATAAAGACACAATAAAGTGGATGAAAGACAAAGGTCTTTGGGGTTTTGAACAAAACAAATCGAGCAGAGAAATAAAACGCTTCATGCAACTTTTCACGGACACCTCTAACTAACCCATCAAACCGCTGTTCTATTGGGTTTTTTCAAATCTGATTTCCGTCTATAGACTAAGGAAAGATGAAGTAATGGAGAAGCTCTATGGACCAAACAAGATATGAGAGTAAAGATAGGCAAATTTGCCCGTTTCTTCTGATTCAACCCAACATAAAGTTCCTAGGGACAAGAGTAGAGAACTCAATCATCTACTTCCAATTCTCTCCACTCGAGAAATGCCTGCAATTAGTTAACTCGTTTCTGAGTAGGCAAGCTCCCCTTGTTCAGCCCAAAGATCTCTTGGACGCAGTAGATACTTTCAGACATAAAGTCTACGAGGTTACAAGCAGAGGGTAAGAAGCGTAACCATCTTAATAACTCTTCGCAAGTATGAACAACCATCAATTTAAAGAACTATACAGATTTTATCAATCAGTATTGCTCAAAACATTTGAAGAAGAAATTAAAGAAAGAGGTTGGAAGATTACAGAGAGAATATATCGCAGTAACTTCTCTAGAGATTTGGCCAGCCTAAAGTTGCGGGTCAAATACATAGGGCAAAAGAAGGAGGGATGCGTTACCTTCAGACACGCATGGATGGAAGTCCTTTTCATTGATAGAGATGAAATCCCATTATGCCTTGATCTTCGTATTTTAGACATGAATTTTGGGTTGGCTAAAACAACACGTATCGCCGTAGAGAGAGCGGAAATCATGGATGCGTGCTTTAAAAATGACCAGGAGAGGCTTCATGCGCTTGGAAGAATAGTAGATAGATTACGCTCTACTAAACCCATTAAAAAAGGTTCAAAAAAAGAAAAGGTTGAACTTCATTACGAAAAAGGAGTTGAGCAATCGGACGTAGGTGCAATCATTAGTAGAAAGGATAAATGACTAAATTTGATATCAGAAACGATTACACAGAGTTTAAAAATATGGTAAATGGTCCAAATGTTCTGGTATCCCCCAAGCATAAGCTGAATCTTCGATCTAGGACAGGCAGTTGCAACCTATGGAACAGTAATCCAGAAAATTTAGTCGCATTGGATTTGGCAGAACATGATTTCGGCATAGACGTATACATCTTTTCAATTTACTCTCTGGCTGAGAGACGACTTCAGCTGGTTGGATGGATCTTATTTGATGAACTTATCAACGAGTCAGGCGTTGTTGTTGAAGACAAAACGATTTATCTGACGATACCAATAAAAAAACTACATTCACTAGAAAAGGAGAATTTCGAAAAATTCAAGTATCCATACACAGATAATGAATAAATAAGAATGTACTCAGAAAGGAGTTAAGACATATGGGAATGGATTTGAGAGGAAAAGGGGGAGCTTTCAGATTTAACAGGTTTGGATGGAGTTATGTACTCAATCTAGCATACGAACATGGCTGGGAACCGGAAGGGACAAAGCCATACAGAGAAATTTTCAAAAAACTTTGAGTTTCAGAAAAAAGGTGGGAAGGTGATTATTTTTCTAACCACTGGCAAGTTGTTACAGATCAAGACACAAGAAATCTCTCAAAAGCTTTAAAAAAAAGCACTACCTGAAGTCAAAAAGGAGAAAGATGAAGAGTGGTGCAAATACATTGAAGATTTTAGCAAGTTCTGTGATGAGGGTGGTTTTTGTATTGGGTGAGATCCTAGCTCACAGAGATAGATCCAAGCAGCCTCGAAGGACATCGGTATCACCGAAAACAAAGAGCCTCACGAAATCTCATGATCAGTGAACAGATTAAAGCAGAGCTCAAGATAATTTTAGAAGAAGAATATGGGCTGAAGCTTAAGCCGAGAATTATATTGGAAGTGGCTAATAATCTGATCGGCTTTTTCGGGCTCCTGGAGGAAATTGATTCAAGTAGCCACAAGGACAAAATGAGACGATCTTGAATTTTCAGAGGCAAATCAACGATGAGAACTAACAAACTCAATCTCCGGAGAGAAATCAAAAACCTGAATAAGGCGATAGCCATGAAATGCCTCGACTGCGTCTGTTGTCAGGCAAAAGAAGTCTTGCGATGCCAAATCACTGGATGTCCTCTCTGGAATCTACGACCAAAAAGGCTAAAAGGGCTATACACCATCATAAGAGAACTGAAAAAGAAAAATCCTGGATATTACCAGGCAGAATCGTGAAGTTTTTTTCTCAGATGAGATAGAAAGAGAATGATTGATTATGGATAGTAACAACGACTTCTTCTTCTCCAAAGATCTCAGTCTCTCAGCACTTCTTTATGCCAAAGGGGTGCGGCTGGAAAGAGTAAATCGCGAATACAAAATCTGTTGGTTCGTATTCAGCGATCGCCATCTTTGTGAATCGCTTCAGCAACAGTTCTTCTCAAAGACGGTTGATGTCAATGCCAAGGAATACGCGGACGCGATTCGAACGTTGAAACATTTAATTTTCACTGATAATTGACATGAATATAGAAGATATTGAAATTCATATTAAGAAATACGACCCCAAGAGCAACGTTGTTATCGCAAACGCTGTGGTGTCTGGGGTAATTGAAATCCGAGGATTCATGGCTAGATACACCACGACAAAAGGCTCTCCTCATAATCCGGTATGGGTGGTCGGCCCTCCAAGTGTGAAAGGAAGGAACGGAAAATATTTTTGGGTGGTGCGCTTTCGAGATCCCAACCTTTGGCTTCGTTTACAGAAAATGATAGTAGATAAAGCTAGAGAATATACAAATCAAATATAGTCACTATGTAGTAATACAGTAACATTACTAGTAATGATCTGGTATGGAATATTGAAGTTAAAGAGAAATACCGTAATGTTGTTATGCAGTAAAGAATTGTAACTATTACGTTTAGAGTTGAAATAATCCAGAGAAGAGTTGATAATAAGATCGTGCTCAGAAAACCTGTTGGAGTTTTTAATGCCCTCATTGGACAGACTCTAACAGGTCTGAGCACACCAGTGAGGGCATTGAAGTTATGAAAGCAGTACTTTTTGCAAGAGTATCATCAAGAGAACAGGAAGAAACGGGATATTCCCTTCCGGCACAGGAAAAGCTTTTGAGATCTTATGCGGAGAAGAACAACTTCACCGTAGCGAAAACCTTCTCCATTTCCGAATCCGCGAGCGGAAGGAGACAACGAGCTGTGTTTTCAGAGATGTTGAAATACCTGCAAAAACGCAATCTCAAGATCATCGTCTGTGAAAAAGTAGATAGGCTGACGCGGAACTTCAAAGATGCTGTCCTGATTGATGAATGGCTGGAGGAAGATGCAGAACGTCAGGTGCATCTCGTAAAGGACTCGCTTGTGCTTCACCAAAACTCCCGCTCACAGGAAAAGTTCAACTGGGGTATCCGGATCATCTTCGCCAAGAACTACATCGACAACTTAAGCGAAGAGGTGAAGAAAGGGCAGGTTGAGAAGATAGCCCAGGGTTGGCTGCCGACCAAACCGCCGCCCGGATACAAAACGGTAGGGGAAGCGGGGCACAAAGTCCACGTTGTTGACGAAGAGAAAGCACCGCTAATCAAAAAACTCTTCGAACTCTACGCTTCCGGTGAATATTCATTGACGGAAGTGACAAAGAAGGTTCTGGAAATGGGTCTGACGAACAGCGTCGGAGGTAATATTGTCAGGAGCAACACGCACAGGATTTTAACCAACCCGTTCTATAAAGGAAAGATCTTCTGGAACGGAAAACTGTATCCCGGATCTCACGAGCCACTGGTGAGCGACGAACTGTTTGACAGGGTTCAACAGCTTCTCGTCAGCAAGACGACCCCGAAATACCGGAAGCATATGTTCCTGTTTAAGAGCCTGATCCGCTGCGGAGAGTGCGGAGGACTGATCACCTGGGAAGTGCAGAAGAGACATGTCTACGGACACTGCAACGGATACAGGGCCTGTTCCGACAAGACTTGGGTTAAAGAACCGAAAGTCGAAGAGCAGCTGGTTGAAGGCTTCCAGAATCTCCAGTTGCGAAGCCCGAGGCTTGTCGAATGGATAAGGAAAGCTTTGAAAGAAAGCCATAAAGACGAGATAGCACATCATTCATCTTCTCTGAAGCAATTGCAGGAGCAGCTTGAGCGTGTTCAGAACCGGTTGGACAAGCTCTACGACGATAAACTTGATGAACGAATTCCCAAGGAGTTCTACGAGAGGAAATTCGAGCAATATACCGAAGAGAAAGAGACGCTACTTACAACCATCAAACGCCACGAAACGGCGAATACCAAGTATTACCGGCTCGGTCTGAATATCTACGACCTCTCACAGCGAGCCAAAGAACTTTATCGGAAAGCCGAGCTTGCCCAGAAGCGGCAGTTCATACGCTTTGTATTCAATAACCTCAAGATCCGTGCAGGTATTCTGGACTACCAGTACACACCGGCATTTAAACTGTTGTACGAGGCAGTAAACCTGACGAACCGTTCGAAACAGCTGAAAGCTGCCGAAAAAGAAGAAAGGATTTTCGAACCTACAAAATGGATGGGTGTACAGGGTAAAACAGGAGTTTCAAACGCTTCCCGTCCTGCTTGGCTGCGGGGCAGGGATTCGAACCCCGATACCATCCTCCAGAGGGATGTGTCCTACCATTAGACGACCCCGCAATGCTTGTCGAGTATTCACGATCACCGACCTAAAGTCGAGTGGATCGGAAGACGACCCCGCAATGTGGTTCTATTTTACCAGAAGACTCGAAGAAAAAACCTATGCGACTTCGCGGGGAGTGACGACTTTGAGGTGTACATGCACTGTCTTGTCGGTTGCAAGCTCAAGCTCGCTGCGTACAGCTTTGCGGATCTGCTCTATTTTTTGCCCCTTCTGTCCGATAAGCATCGGTTTGTAATGCTCACTGGAAACGATGATCTGGCCTTCGATCACCATGGTATTCGTCTCTTCATGCTCTTCAATCGAGGTAACGCGAACGCTTGTCTGATAGGGAACTTCCTGGCCGGTTAACCGGTACACCTTTTCCCGGATGATCTCCGCCAGCCAATCCCGGCTCGATTGAGAAATTAAAGGAGAGGGGAAATAATCAACGGTCTTGTCGCGCTTCCCTTTGGGAAGCAGAGAAAAAATCCCATCGACAAGGGGTTTTAAATTCTTCTCCTGCAGTGCGGAAAGCGCGACCACGCCTTTGACCCGTTTTTCCAGAAGAGCCAAATAATTCCTGGAGTAATCCGGCTGTGAAACGTCAATTTTATTCAGCGTCAACAGCACCGGTTTTTCACTCGCCTCAATCTGATTCCAGATCCGCTCCTCCTCCTGCCCCCAATCCCGTGTGCGGTCAACCAGATACACGATAATGTCTGCCTCTTCGATGGACTGGGAGATCAGCGAGTTATATTGGCTGGTTCCAGCCTTTGCCGCGTAAAAACCCGGCGTATCGATAAAAAAGATTTGCCCCCGCTCGTCTTCAAGGAAGGCCACGATCTGGGATCGGGTCGTCTGCGGCTTGGCGGAGACAATCGCCACCTTGTGCTGGACTAAGGCATTGAGGAGCGTGGACTTGCCCACATTCGGACGCCCGACGATGGCGGCTTTTCCGACCTTGTAGGATGAGTGCGCGTTCATAAAGTACACCTATCATACTATAGAGGGGGGTTTGCCAAGTCGGGCGGAAATATGCCATACTGGAGGAAAGGTATGGCCGATATCACGGTGATTAAAGTCCTGGAAAACCAGTTGATGAAATTCAAGGTGGTCGTCAGTGAGGAGAAATCGCAGACCGAGCATTTGGTGACGCTCAATCGGGCCGATTATCAGCGCACGACCGACGGAGATGTGAAGCCGGAACTCTTAATCGAAAAAGCCTTCGAATTCCTCCTGGAGAATGAACCGAAAGAAGAGATCCTTGCGCAGTTTGATTACACGATGATTGACCGCTACTTTCCGCACTTTCATCGCGAAATTCAAAAACGCTTGGAACAAATATGAACGGCAATTCCGCAACACCAGCGCAAAAAGCAAACGAGCAGTACCGCCAAATTATCACCGACATGCTCCAGGAGCTCAATCAGGTGCTTGACGATCACGTGGTGGTCAAAATCGCGCGCGGCGTGCCGGGATTGACTGTCGCGGACACAGGTCAGGTCGAGGCCATCGAAGGAGATCCGCAGGCAGTTGTTCAGGGGGTCGTCGATCAATTCGTCGGTCTGTCCAATAAAGTTGTCGTCAAAACGCTCCAACCGCTGCTGCGGCAATGTCCCTGGATCAAAGTCCCGGGTGTTTCTTGAGTCGTACTGTCCCGGTTGGCGCAAGGTAGAGGTATGGAACTGCCTGTCCTCATCGCGGTAATTCTCTTCGTCTGTCTCTTGGCCGGAGCGGCATATCTGGTGGCGTCCTCAATGAGGTCCGAAAAGCGCTCCAAAGAGAAGCTCAGTGAGCGGGAAGGGCAGCTCAAGCGGGAAGCCTACGAATCCGAAATCCTGCGCGAGCTCGGGGAGCGCTTCGGCTACGAGTTGAATGAAGCCAAAATCGTCGATATCATCGCCAATTCAATCGGTAAACTCTTTTCCTACTCTGCTGTCTCTTCGATGCTCGTCAGCCAGGAAAAGTTGATCTTCAAAATTCACCTGGAAGAATCCGTCGGCGGCACCTTCATCAATCAGGTCAAAGACAACATGTTGGCGTCTCTGGAAGCCCTCGGAGGACCCACGATCAGGGAGCGTCCGTTCACCCAAGAAAACACCGGAACCGTCATCGACGACCAGAATCCGCGTCTAGTCGGGTCCTTCTTTAACATCCCGATCGTTATCAACGAAAAGCTGGCGGGCCTCTTAAACATCGCTTCGACCGGCCAAGGCCTCTACAAGGAAGACGAGATGACGATTCTTTACAAAATCGTCACCCAAGCCTCAACCGCGGTCTCCAAATTGAAACACGTCTTGGAAACAGAGAAGGGAAAACTGTCGGCGATGGTGGAATCGATGTCCGAAGGCGTCATCATGGTTGATAATGAAACCAAGCTATCAATCATCAATCCTGCCGCCAAGGAATTTTTACACCTCGGCGAACCGGAGCCATCGATTTTTTCCGTACTTGATGCCTGGAAGCAGAAGTTTGACCTCAAAGCCAAAATCGACGAAGCCAGGAAGAAAGACGGATTGGTGGTTACCGATGAAATCGTCATGGATGACCGTGTGCTCAAAGCCTTTGTTTCTCCCGTCAAGGACCGGCGCGGACAGTTGATCGGCGCGGTCGTCGCCCTGCATGATATTTCCAAGGAAAAAGAGCTCGAACGGCTGCGGGAAGATTTCACGGCTATGATGGTTCACGAACTTCGCTCGCCGTTGACCGCGGTGCGCGGCGCCAGTTCGGCGCTCCGGGAACATGAAAAGGATTTTCCCAAAGAGAAGCAGACGGATTACCTCCATATGATCGAAGACAGCGCCAAGGATATGCTGGCCATTGTCACCGACCTCTTGGATGTCGCAAAAATCGAAGCCGGGAAATTCCAAATCTCCCCCAGAGAAACGAACATGGCGGACCTCATTCTTCACAAGGCAAAAGAATTCCAAGCTCTGGCAGTCGAAAAAGGGTTGTCGCTGGAGACCAAAGTACCTGATAAGGTGGTCTTGGCGACTTTTGATCCGGTCCGCATCGGCCAGGTCATTACCAATCTGGTATCAAACGCTATAAAGTTTACCCAAAATGGGAAGGTGGAGATCGCGTTGGTCCAGGAGGATAAAGGTTTGAAAATCACGGTTAGCGATACCGGTCCCGGAATTGAGGAGAAAGATTTGGGTCGCCTATTCTCAAAATTCGGCCAGCTTGAGTCAAATAAGACAAGAACCGCGGAAGGCACCGGTTTGGGATTGGTGATCGCCAAGGGTATCGTCGAAGCCCATGGCGGAAAGATTTGGGGTGAGTCGGCGTTGGGCAAAGGCTCAACCTTCTCTTTTACCCTGCCGGCCCCAAAGAGTTGAAAGCCGGCAAGAAGGTATGCTACGCTGAATAGGAGAACCCGAATTCATATCGATGCTGAAAGGAAAAATATGGCCAAATTACTCTTGGTAGAAGACGACCGCAACCTCCTAAAGCTCTATAAAACGGAACTCGAACTCCTCGGCGCGCAGGTCGTCGTCGCGACCGACGGAAAAATGGGATTTGAAATGGCCAAACTGGAAAAGCCGGATATGATTCTCATGGATGTCATCTTGCCGGAAAAAATCGGCCTCTCCGTTCTCAAGGATTTAAAATCTGATGCGGAGACCAAGTCGATTCCGGTCATCATCGTCAGCAACTTTGACCAAGGAGACAATCCCAAGAAGGCGATCAAGCTCGGCGCCCTTGCCTTCATGAGCAAACAGCAATATACCCCGCAAAAAGTGGCCGCTGAAGCCCTTGCCGCTCTGAAGTAAACTTTAAATCGCATCTCTCTCTGAAATCTATAACGGACTACGAACGCATGAAGCGAGTCCCTAATGCGGGCAAGATTTTGT
>Ga0209542_10001518_pt1 | contig 54285 bp, 45 predicted proteins | sample RifCSPhighO2_01_FD_184028 | JGI IMG/M metagenome (GOLD analysis project Ga0209542, IMG submission 184028) | Soil microbial communities from Rifle, Colorado - Rifle CSP2_plank highO2_0.1 (SPAdes) (version 2) | ecosystem: Environmental > Terrestrial > Deep subsurface > Rock core/Sediment ... | reverse complement strand
CACTCCCAGAACAGGCGTGGTCAGGGTTGGTGATGTCCCAAACACCAAGAGACCAGTTCCCGTCTCATCGTCCATGAGAGCCAAGAGTTCAGAAGAAGCGTCGATTTCGGTTTCCAGAAGCACATTGCCAGTGGTGGCGCCGGTGGTGTCTAAGGCGACATAGCCGGTAACATCGGGGAAGGTGTAGGTTTTGTTGGCGGTGGTGATGTCAGCGGTAGTTAAAATACCAGCAAATCTGCCTACTCCTCCGGCAAAAGGCAGGAATTGAATGTCATCATCCGTGGCTGTGGCAGAACGCAGAATGAGTGGCACAGAGCCGGCCGTGTGGGTAAAGATGTTCTGGGCTGAGGTGGCGAGAGAGGTGCCAGTGGCGGCGCCCAGGACTGGGGTAATAAAGGTAGGCGAAGTGGAGAAAACTAAATTAGTAGATGTTGTGCCGGTGGTGCCCGCCGCGGTAAAGCCCGTGATGTTGTTAAAGCAAGTAATGCTGGCGCTTGAACAATTCGTGCCGCCGTTGGCCACAGGCAGGACGCCGGTTACGCCGGTGGTGAGTGGAAGACCAGTGGCATTGGTTAGCACTCCCGAGCTTGGAGTGCCAAGTGCAGGTGTAACCAAAGTTGGTGAAGCGGCAAACACCAGGGCGCCGGTGCCGGTTTCATTGGACAGGGAAGTCAGAAGCTGAAGCGAGGTGATGGAATCCGTGGCTGTGCCATAGAGAGTGCCGGAAGTTGGCAGGGTGACAGAGGTTGAGCCAGTGGTCAGAAGTGATAAGGCGTTGGTGGCCGAGAAAGTGATGACTTCCCCGCCGGCTAAGGTGATGGCGTTGGTTCCAAGCGTGGTGGAGTCAGAAACGGTCAGTGTCTTGCCGTCGGCAATAGTCAAGGTGGCGGAAGTGGCTGGAGCGGTGAGAGCAACTTTGTTAATACTGGTGGCAGTGGCTACGCCGAGGGTTGGGGTTACCAGGGTCGGGCTGGTGGAGAAGACTGCCAAGCCTGATCCGGTTTCATCGCTTAAGACTCCGGCTAACTGGGCCGAAGTGGTGGCAGAGAAGACTGATAGATCGTTAGTCGTCAAAGTTACAGTGCCGGTGGTGTTGGGGAAAGTAATGGTTTTGTCTGTGGTGGGGTCAGTGATAGTGAAGGTCGTCTCAAAGTCATTGGCTGTTCCTCCTTCAAAGACCAGAGGCGAAGCTCCGAGTATGGTGCCGGTGAAAGTGATGGTGTCAGAAGAAGCATCCCCCAGGGTGACATTGTCCTGGACAGTTAAGTTCCCTGCTATGGTCGTGGCGCCGGTGGTGGCGGAGCCGGAAAGGATTAAGTTGTTGGCATAGACATCCCCTTCGGCATCCACCAGGAACTTGACTGAGCCATTGACAGCAGCGCCGATGAGGTTGGTGTCAGCCGCGGCAGAGGCGGGGTTGATGTAAAGGGTGGAGGAAGAAACACCGGAGGTTCCTGTGGGCCAGGTGGTAAAGACGTGGGCCGTGGCGGGGACTTCTGTGGCTTGCAGCTGGCCCCGGGCTATGGTATCGCCAGTAGTGTCCAGGGTAAAGAAGGTCGTGGTCCCGTCCCAGATGCGCAGGTTGTTGGTGGCAGGGTCTACCGAGAGCTTGTAAGTCGTGGCTGAGGAACACTCGGAAGAGTCGCAAATGACGTTGATGCTTCCCGGGCCGATGTAGAGGTCGCGGAACCTTAAGGCAGTAGAGCCTAAATCATAGGTGTCATCGGTGGCTGGGAGGATGGAGGAAGCCACTCTTCCGGTAAAGGTGATGGTATCGGAAGCATTGCTGCCGATGGTGGTATTGCCGTTAACTGTCAAATCACCGCCTAAAGTCTGGTTGCCGGTGATGGTGGCCGCGGCAATCGTGGCTGTGCCGCTGCTTTGCAAGTCAGATGTGACAAAAAGTTTTTCCGTGGACAGCTCTTTAGAAGAAAGGTAAGTGGCGCCCGCAATGCTGCCGCCCCCGCCGTTGTTGGCCGTGGGCATGACATACGTGACATTGGTGATACTACTGCCCCCGCCCGCGAGCCCGGAAGGGCCAACGGGACCTGCAGGGCCAGTCGGGCCTGGCAGGCCGGGATCCCCTTTGTCGCCTTTTTCTCCCCTGGGGCCGGCTAAGCCCCTCGGGCCAGTCAGGGAAGTTGGGGAGGTAAGGGAGGTGGAGGGTGTTAGGGAAACTGGGACCAGGTCACTTAATGGCGCATACGCCGTGCGGTTCAACACCAAATACTGAGGCGAGGAAAGGCTGCTTCCGATTTCCGAAAGCTGGCTGGAGGTCGTGTAAATCAATCCCCCGGCCGCGGCAACGCCAAAGGCCAAAATCATGATGGCCGCCGCTGAGGGAGAAAACGCTCGGATCGCCGAAGAAGATGAGGCTTGCTTGAGATGAGAGGTAATTTCCTTGGCGTTGAGCAGGCCCAAAATTTCCGGCTCGTAGTCGGAAAGTTTCCGGTTAAGTTGTGCCTCTGTGGGAGCTTTTGGTTGCTGGCTAGCAATAGTGGAAACTTTGGTATCCAAATCCGCAAGCTTGGATTCGAGTTTTTCTATTGCCTGACCAGACAACTCCCCCGCTTTTGTCCCATCCCCGCTGAGAATTCCCTGAGTTGAGCGCCCGCTTCGACTCGCGTCGAGCGAGGCGAGGGGATCCTGGTTAAGGCTCTGGTAAGATCCCCGATTACTCTCCGAACCCTCGCCTCGGGGATGGTCTGGGAGAGAAGAACCCTCGCCTCGGGGATGGTCTGGGAGAGAAGAACCCTCGCCTCGGGGATGGTCTGGGAGAGAAGAACCCTCGCCTCGGGGATGGGCCGAGGAAACGGCGTGGTTGCTTGTAAGCTTTTCCAGCTTGGAGTCCAGCTGGTCAAATTTTTCGAGAAGCTCTTTTTTGAGTTGCTCTGATCCCTCGAAGGAAGTCAGAGATGTAAGGGAGGTTGGGGGGGTTGGGGGAAGAACCCTAACGCTTTTTTTCCAAAACCGGTTCAGCAGGCTCAGAGTATTCTTCTTCTCATGGGAAAGCATGTCAACAGACTGCGAATCCAAAAGCTTATTGTTCCAGGGAGTAGTGTACTGGATGATTTCCTCCTGGACATTCTGCCCTGCCTCTTGCGGCTCTCCCCTGACCACGTGCACCGGAATTTTACGGCCAGTTTCGTCCATGACCTCGGTTTTGCCATTACCCGTGGCAACCAATTTCTCAATAGCCGCCTTGGTCGTCACCCAATTGCGCCCGATTTTGTGCGCCTCAAGCTTGCCCGCGCGGGCCAGGAAGCCCAGATAGTCCTGGTGGTAACCGGTAAGGACCGAGGCCTGGGCCAGGGACAAAAAAGCAGCGTCATCTGCCTTCGCCTGCCAGGCTTCGGCAGACGAGTTAAAAACGCCACTATTTTCCAAATTAGGGTTACTCTCGGATCCTAATTTTGACGAGTCTTTGTCGTCCAAGTTTTTCTCTCGATTTTACCCCGTTAGAAATAAGTTTAATCCAACGGTGATGTTAATTTGCGTTTTAATATTAGTTTCTAAACCCAACAACCAAATAGCCTTAGTTGAATTTCTAACGGGGTTTAGTTGTTGTTTTGCTTCGGTTTCAACAGAATCTCGGATAGTCTCGGATGTCCGATATCGCCATTATTATAGCGTTATCATTGGCAATAGTCAAGGGGGTTTGCCTATCAAAAACCTTCACAGCCTAACGTTTAATAGATATTGGCTTTGCCAAATTCGTAGAGAGATATTTGCGCCGCAAACGGCGCGATATTCGGCTATGGGTGATCCTCGGACAGATATGAAAGGAGTGAACCAATATCAGTCAAAGGATCCGGATAAGCCGAATATCCTCACGAGGGTGAGGCTTGGGATAATATCAGTCCAAGCATTCGAACGAGCCGAATATCTACATGCGTCAGGTCTCGGCTATCCGAGATTTTGAGAAACCGCAATGTTTTTGATTTTTATTGTGCATTTTGCACAACAAAAAGTACCCCAAAATGTTTCACAGAGCCACTAAAACAAAAACCGGGCGAGAGAACCCGGTTTTTGCTTTAATTTCTGGCCAAGAACTCGAAAGCTTTAAAGCCGCTATTTTGGCAGCTAAAGCGGGAGTCCTAAGCCTTATATTCTACAGTCCAGAACAAATCTTCGGTGGTTAAGCCTAATGATTGTGCCCCAGGCCGGGAATAAACAATAAGTTATGTTTTTATTTCATCAGAATGGAACTATACAGTATATATATATTATAGCAAAAAATTCACCTTCAGTCAATGGAAGTTGGACTTTCAGGCTTCCGGAAACCCCGCACCAGAGACTTCGTCTCGGTGCGGGGCAGGCAGCCAGAAATTTTTAAAAAATAGCCAGCTACTCCCGGATATCCTACCCGCTATACTAAATTCCCTGTATGCTCGCGTAAACTAGTCATAATTACAAAAAGGCCGAATTGGCCTTTATGTGATTTGCCTTCTCTGCTTGAGTCCCACTTTCTCAGCAAGAAAGGCAATATTCAATTATGCGCTCATTTTTAGATCCCCGATTTCTTGTCCTGATACTCATCTCGGGGATGGGCACTCGTTCGCTTTGCTACTTTCCGAAGGCTATCGCGTCCGGGGCGAAATCGGACGTCCGCGTGAGTAAGCCTGAACGAACCGTGAATTCCCCGTATTTGTCATTAATGGCATCTAATTGATCTATTAATTTATTACGGATTGCGGATTGCGGATTTAATCCGTAATCCGTTAATCCGAAATTGAGTTCTAACTGTTCTGAATACTTCACTAAATCCCTAAACCCCACCGCGATATGCATGACGGGGGCGGGAAATCCATTCCCATCCCCGAGGCGAGGGTTAGCTAAATAATCGGGGATCTTACCAAAGCCTCTACTAAGATCCCCGCTCAACTTGTAAGAATTCTCAGCGGGGATGGTGGACAATAGCCTGTGGCATAGTTCGGAATCCAAAAGCAACATTGCCTGTTCGTAAAGCTCCAGCCCTGTATTAATCGCAAACTTCAGCTTTTTTGATTTGGCAATAAAACTTCCATCCACCATGCGGATAAATATATAAAAACCGTAAGCCTGAAAACCCTCCTTGCGCATCCTCCGCGCGGCTTTCTCGGCCAAGCGCAGGATCACCGGCTTAAGCCGCTCTTTGTCAGTGGTACGAAAGTTGAGGACCCAGGAATGGCCAAAAGATTTAGGGGGATCGTTATTCGTCGGCGCAGCGCGTATCGTTTGTTCGACGGCGTTATGCGTCTCTTGCCCCATCCCCGAGGTGAGAGTTAGGTATTGTAATCGGGGATCTTGCGTAAGATCTCGCATCAAGTGCGGGATGGTCTTAACGCTTGACGCCAAACGTTTACCGATACGCGCGGCGCTGCCGTTAAACGTATAACCGCAAGGATTTATTTTATCAACCTCATACCCATTCACTCTCTGCCACAAATAATATCCCGGCTTGCCAAACAAGCTGATCAAATTCTGCGCGGGATAATCTAAAAGCTGCAGCGGGCTTGTGATCCCGATCTTAGCCAATCGCCTTTCCCATCCCCTATTTATTCCCCACAAATCCCGCAATTGCTTGCCCTGATAAACTTCCCGAAGTTGTTCCCGGCTCCAAATAATAGAAAGTCCGTCCGGCTTTCCGCCTTCGCATAAAGCTTCGGCGGACCCGCCGTAGCCTTGCGCGGAGGCGGGCTGCATATCCGCGGCCAGCTTGGCCATGAATTTGTTGGGCGCCAGCCCCACGGAGCAGGTCAGCCACTCTCCGACTTCTTGCTTGATTCTCTGCTTAATCTCAGCACCAATTATTATGGGATTGGCGGATTTCGGATTGCGAATTAACGAATTGCTAATCCGTAATCCGTTAATTCGTAATTCGTCAATTTCCAAAAACGCTTCATCAATGCTATACACCTCCAGCCGATCCGTATAATCGCGGAAAATTTTCACGATCCGGCGGTTGACTTCGCGGTACTTCTCCGGCTCAGAGGGCAATAAAATAATTTTCGGGCAGATTTTTTTGGCCTGATAAACCAAAGTTCCGGTTTTGATCCCTAAAGCCTTGGCTTCTTTGGAAGCGGCAATCAGGCAGCTGGTTTGATGCAGCGAGGCACATACCCCCACCGGCTTGCCGCGCAAAAACGGGTTCGCCTGCTGTTCGACGCTGGCAAAAAAAGAATTCATGTCAATGAGCAAAATTCTTGGGAAAATTTGTATCATAACTTTGTCCTATTCCCATCCCCGCCTTTCTCCCATCCCCGCTGAGAGTTTTGCCAAGCTGAGCGGGGATCTTAGTATAGGCTTCTACAAGATCCCCGATTACTCTCCGAACCCTCGCCTCGGGGATGGTCTGGGAGAGAAGAACCCTCGCCTCGGGGATGGTCTGGGAGAGAAGAACCCTCGCCTCGGGGATGGTCTGGGAGAGAAGAACCCTCGCCTCGGGGATGGGCGGGGGCTATTCCACATAACTCTCAAGTAGCGTCCACCTCAACGACTCAGTATCAAATCTCAACTTAAAACAATTCACGTTATCCGATACCGCAAAATAGTAAATTTTGCTGCGGCCTTCGAAGCTGCTCCAAGTCAGGTTTATTTTACGGACCAAGTATTCCCGGCCGCCCCAAAGAAACTTAACCGGCGTAAGCTTATTTTTGGAAAATTTCGCGATGACGTCAATTGGCTCATCAATTTGAGAAAACATAAAAAAGAGGTGTAAGGGATGTGGAGGAAAAAGGGGAAAATAAAAAGCGGCCTACGCCGCCTTTTTTTAACTACCAACTATTAACTATAATCTATCAACAAATCATAATCCCGACAAGTCAAACTCTTCCGCGTCTAGGCCGGAGAGGTCCAGTCCATTCAGTTCGCCCTCTAACTCTACCGCGCTTTCCTGACCGGAAACAGGCTGCGGGGCTGCCTCATTATCAGAAACAGGGGCTTGAGAATTGTCCTGAGCTGAAACGGGCAGATTGGAAAGTTCCTCGCGGTTATAATTCAATTCGGTCCAAAACCAAATCCCTAAGACTATAACACCTGCCAATACAACCGCGCCGATGATAAGTTTGTAATTCATGTTATTTTCTCTCCAGGCTCTTTAATTGCTTGACTATGCTCATGAGCATACGGTGAAATTCAATCAGTTTCTTTTTGATGTTCTTCATCTCTGACATAAATGCCTGCACCGTAGTCCGGACATCATCGCTCTCCGGATCAATAGCCTCGTATCTTGCGCGCAATTCTGAGAGCATGGCCTTGATTTCCTCTTTCGTGGTTTTAGCCGATTCGATGGAGGGTACAACCGAGGAAGTGTCCACGCCGCGTTCCTGCAGTTTGGCTGCATACGCTTCGATCCGGTCTACCATAACGGCAAGCTTATCTATGGCTGTTTCGGTGCGATTATGCTGGGTTTGGGCCGATCTTTTGAGATATTCGACACGCTCAGCCTTTGGACGCTTATTAACGGGAATGGGCGCGGGTCTAGCCTCTTCTTTGACGCACTTGGTTAAGGCGTCGGGATAATCCCCTTCTAGGGTGCATTTATAGCCCTTGGTTGGACATCGAGTTCCCGCTAATCCACCGCAGCGGACCACAGCTTCATCGGCAGATTGCGCCAACGCCAAAACCGGCATGACTAAAGAAGCGGCCAAACAAGCGGAAATAATTTTGTTTCTCATAAAGTGGATTTAATTGCTTTTTCATTATAAGTCCGATAGGCCGGGTAGGTCAAACTGGGCCGGCATCTTTTGGCCACAAATTCTTATTTTTGTTCCGCATGATAGTTCACCATCCACTGCACGCCAAATTTATCCGCAAAGCTGCTGGAAGGTAATTTCGAAAACCTGGACAGTTGGTAGCCGAACCGCTCTTGTTTGGTGTAATAATCATTGGGGAAAGTACCTAGCGCCCAAAGCCATAACAAAAATAAACAAGCAACAGCCAAGAGAGGATACAGGGATAAATTATTGAAATATATAGAGAAGAAATTCTGGTAAACAAAGAGTAGCGCGATTGATAAAAAAATAAAAAACAGGGTGTGCTGCCAGGACTTTTGATGAAAAGTAATCTGGTGTTTCTTGAAAAGGTATAACGGCAAGCCGATGGCAGTAATCCAAAAGGCTGGCCAAATAATTATCCAAGGGTTCATACTAGGGATGTCGCAACTCTCGATGAGATAAGTTTTGCCAAAGCCGCGGGTGGAGATGTTGCCTTTGACCACCTAGGCTGACGATGAGGCCGGCCGCGGCGATGGCCGCGGCTTTTTTGGAAGTGGAGAGTTTACTTTTTATTTTGAGCATTTATCCTACCTCCCCTAGCCCCTCCTATTCTGGGAGGGGAATAACTGCAGCCTAACGCTTCCAATCTTTGATTGTGACGCCGCCGCGGATTTTGCGGACCACGAGCTTTTGCTTTTCTTTCCAGCCGAGTAGGTTCAAGATCTCGCGAGGCAGGGAGACGACCAGGCTGGCGCCGGACTTGGTTAATTTGCGGATGTTGGTTTCTTTGGCTGTTCTTCGGGTCATGATTTTGATACTGATTTTAATACGTATTAATTATAACTTGAATAATTAACGGGAGTAAAGGGAAGAAAGGGTTGTAAAAAGCGCGGTTTTCTGCTAAAATCTATGCACGTTCCGGCGTAGCTCAGCGGTAGAGCGAGGGACTGTGAACTTTAGTTCTTAATGGCGGCATAAAGGCTTTGTTTTATGCCAAAAGACAAAAGAACCTATTCCGATAGAGCCGCTTATATTATCAAGGCCGTTACTAAACGAAGACAAAAACTTCGAGAAATGGCCAAGGAATATAAGGGCGGCAAATGTGTTCTCTGTGGATATAACAAATATCTAGGCGCTCTAGATTTTCATCATCTGGATCCAAGTAAAAAAGATTTCGCAATTTCTGTAAGAGATCTTACTAGATCCTGGAATAAGATCAAAGCCGAATTAGATAAATGCGTATTAGTTTGCGCAAATTGCCACAGAGAATTACATGCAGGAATATCGCAGCTTCCGAGCGAAAGCTCGGTTGAAAAACGAGGTGAATTCGGGGAAGTCCAGCCCCACTTTTGAAAAAAGTGGAGCGGGATAATCCCGAGCCAAGCCCAGCCCCGGTTTTGAAAACTGGAGCTGGGAAGGTGTAGAGACTATCTCGAAAGAGAGTAGCCCCCGCCGCAGGCGAGGTCGAAGCGCCTCGGACCTTAAATGGTCATGATATAGTCCATCCCTAGAAGCAATTTTAGGAGCTATGTAATCCCCAGGTCGCAGGTTCGAATCCTGCCGCCGGAGCCATATGAAACAGCATCAGGTAAAACTGGTGCTTTTTCATTTACCTTAGCCATAATCTCGGAGTTCGATAATTTTACTTCCATTTTTCCAAAATCTGAACGATCCGAACTGTTAGTCGCTTTAATTGCCTCAAGCAATAATTTAAATGGTTTTGTGTATTCATAAGATAATAAACCGTTATCTATTTTTAAACCAGTCAACACAAGATTATTCAACTTTCGTTTTTGTTCCGGCTCGGCTTTCAAATAAATATCTTTGGCTTTTTGGGAAAGCTCATATAGTGCAACCCCAAGCTCAACATACCTATCACTGCTTTGTGAGTGCTTTTGTATAGATTGCAATATCCGATCCCGATCCTCGCTGTACTGTTGGAATTTGCGATCATACATGTCTTGGGTGATTTTTTCATCCAACTTGTCGTCATAAAGCCGATCTAAACGGCTCTGGATGGCGGTGTATTGCTTCTGTAGCTCACTTAAGGCGGTCTGGTTGTATTCCACCTCGTCTTTGTGTCCTTCCCTCAAGGCTTTCTTGATCCAGTCCATCAAGCGTGGATTTTTTATCTGCAATTGTTCATAAGCCGGTAATATCTGTTTTTCAATTTCGTTCTCAATATACCACTTCCGCTTTTTACAGTTATGGTATTTATTACAATGACCGTAAACAGAGCCTTTCTGTTTTTCCCAAGTAATCAGATAACCGCAATCAGCGCAACCAATTAAACCTTTAAATAAATGATGGTGTGAGGTGTGTCTTGGATTGGTCTTGCCTCTTAGGACTTCTTGGACTTTATCAAACAACTCTTTGGTTATTAACGGTGCCTGATTGCCTGGGTAAAGGGTGCCCATCCACCGGATCTTGCCATAATAGAATGGATCACCGAATATACCGGCCATTCGGCTCTTACCAAGCTTATTGCCGCTATAACTTCGCAATCCTGCCTCATACATCATCTCAACTAAGGTCTTAAGCGAATAACGCCCAGTACTGTAATATTCAAACATCCTTTTGACTAATGGTGCTTTCTGCTCATCAAAGACATGTGTCTTGTGGCCTTTCTCGCCAATGGTTTTATATCCTAGTGTTGGTTTGGCCGGCATCCAGCCTTGCGCCAATTTTTCATTTTGTCCTTTGTGGACTTCTTCGGATAGATTATTTGCATAAAATCTTGCCACAGCGACCTTCATGTCCCATACGAAATTATCATGAGCTTTGGTGTTTTCGTTAAGGATAAAGTGCTCCTTAACAAAATGCACCGCCCTTTTGGTATCTTCTTTGACCCAATCGTCAACTATGGCCGCATCTTTTAAATTTCTTGTCAGACGATCAATTTTTTCGCATAGGATAAAATTTACATTGTATTTGTTAGCAAATTGAAAAATCTCTTTAAAAAGTTTACGAACATGATCTTTGCTGGCAGTTTCAGCGATCTTGTATACTTTGGCAATCTTAAAACCGTTCTGCTCGGCATATCCGCGCAAAAGTTTTTCTTGGGCTTCCAGGGAATAGCCCTCGTCAGCCTGTTCTTTACTAGAAACTCTGCAAAATAAGATTGATTTCATAGAATTATTTAAACCAAAAGGGACACCTGGTGACCCAAACATTACAATCCTTGCGGATAATATTGCTGGCAGGTGCCCCTCAAGGGCAACAATACTAATAAATAAAACCGCAAAGGAATCGTATAATGTTAGGTCACGTATTAATTATAACATATTTTTAGACAACTCGCTATAAACTGTTATATATGAGTATGTAGTAGACGACATAGTCTACTGCTCGTACAATATATATCTACGTATAGTGATTTGGCAAAAAAACCGCTTACTTAAGAGAAAAATTCTAAATTTTTCGTTTTTATATTTTTTTTAAAAAATACTTTCAGAAAATTCGGATTTTGCCGTGGCGAATTTCGTGTTTTCCCAGCTTTTCAATCAGGGATAGCAGGGAAGAATAAGGTTATATTAATATGCTCTATATCTATAAATTCTTATTAGTTATTAAAAATATCTATGCTATCCCTGCTATTTAGATTTTCAACCGAAATGAAATCTGCTTTAATTTGAACATTCCTCCACCCCGTGATCTGCTGTTTAGTAGTAGTATCTTGTTTTTTTCTGTCAGTAATGTAGGTAGCATACTGCGGCAGTTTTTTACCTAAATTGTTTATAGTTTCAACTGGTAGCCTATGCGACTTAGCGTACTCAACAAAAGTGCTGTACATTGCATCTTTGCTAACCCATTCGTCGGTCTTTTCCTCAAGACAGTCATAGGCAAAATTTGCAATTACCGAGCCAGATCGCAACATCTCTGTCTTAATCTCGTCCGGTTCTTTTTTGTAGCTAAATTCTTGATTATCCAAGAGCCGTTTCAGCCCCGATAATGCAAAATTTAGCAGACCTGATAATTCATCGGGTGTGGTTAGTTTATTGATCAGGAATTTATCAGGGTTAAGGACAGTTTTATTAAAGGGAATGATGATCCATCGGTTGAAGTAAGCGTCGTCGTTTGTGTCTTTAACATTGGGGATTTTATTGCAGGCAAAAGTAAGTTTAGAATAATTTTCAAACTGAAACTGCTCGCCAAACTTATATTCGCCGGTAATAATGCCGCCGCCTGTTGCAATCTTAAAGGCACCGTTATCGTTTACGTCCTTGAAAGATAAATCGTCATAGATGTTTATGTGCTTATTAAACAGATGGGCAGCAGAAAATTTATCTGATACGAGCCTTTGCAAACTAACTCCCGAAATATTTTCTTTGCCTAATAACTCACTAAATAACCGAATTAAAGTTGTCTTGCCAGTATCTCTTTCTCCAACAAGTATAAGAGCTTTTTTAATAAAATAACTTCTGTAAAGTGCATACCCAAGCCATTCCTGTATAATAGCAACGTCTTCTTCGTTCAAAATTTCGTAAAGGAATTTTTTGATTCCAGGACAATCCGCTTCTGGGATATATTTAACCGGAATAATATGCAAAAATAAGTACGTATTTTTGTGATCCAATAAGCTATTCGTGGTTATATCTAATACTCCATTAGCAATATTTATTAGGTTGCTCTCCACGTTAAATTCTTTCCGTTCAGTTACAGATAAATCTTTAATTTGTTCAATAACTTCGTTTTTTAAATGCGACGATGCTAGTTCTTCCAACATGCTTTGAATTTCCGCTCTTAACATATTTGCGCCTAAGCGATAACGTCCGTTTTCGTAAATATACATCTCCCGCTCTCTGCGTTCTCCGATTGTTTTTACACTGTATTTTTCAGTTATATATTTTGCAATTTTAAATATTCCATCCTTTTTATCTACTTCATAGATTGTTTTCCAATCACCCAGATCGTCCTGAATAGGCAAAATAGTTTTAGAATATGTTTGATTTGGGTCATAGGTAAATGATTCTTGTTTAGCAATCACGCTGCCGTCACGATCATAAATCAAGCCTTTAGATAAGGTTTCATTATCTTTAATCTCTGCTTCTGTTTTTACTGGCAGGATTTCAAGGTCTGACAGTTGTAAGGTATCATTCATGGTTATCTTTTTTTATAACTTCAATTAATGTTGCATAATAATCAACCAAGCTATTAGCCAAGTTAGACAGGTCATAAGGCGACAGCGTTAATTGGTACACGTCTTTCATAATTTGATCTAGCTCATTCAGTAGCTTCTGGCTTACCATATTATTCCAAACATGGACGTTAAATAATAAAATCCGAAAATTTACGAAAAATAGTTCCGTCAAAAAGATTGACGCATCTGGGAAATTTTGACGTATCGCCCCAATAATCAATCATGATATTTTTTCCAGGCCACATATACTCCCCTCCGCCAAAGAAAAATAAAGCGCGCCGTATGCTTTTGATTGCATGATGGTTTTTGGGATAGAAATTTGTCTGCCGGATGATTTGAGCCATCTTCACGACGTCTTTATAAAGGTAGTAGTCATCAGGGAATTTTCCTGGAAAAATAAGAGAACTCTCGATATTGCACGAAGGCCGGATTATGAGCCGCTGATCAATAGGACTTACGATCCACAAGACTGAATTTCGGGGAGGGGTTAAATTAACTATTAAATTGTATTTCATAAATTAAAACATCCTGGCTCACGGAAATAAACCAAGATGTTTTAATATTTCCGTGATCTAATTATTCATTAGTTGCACAACTATTTTAAAAACAAAAAGAGCTGTCTGGGAAGACGCAAAAAATTAATATATAACTATCAATCTCTGCGACTTCCTAGACAGCCCTATAAAGGTTATTTTACTTCGCGATCGAAGATTTTATCTAGCGAAAACCACCTTCCGTTGTTATGAGGCGAAGACCCTCAATGTGGTTCCCGTTTGTCGTTTCGTTTATTCAATTGTGTTTAAATTATACTTTGCACAAAAATTTGTGTCAATGGTTTTTTCCGTTTTTTCTTAGAATATTTATAGTTTATATCATAGTTTATGTTATAGACTATGTGTAGTATAATAGTAGAGTACTTGTAGATATATAAGCACAATTTAATAGGCCTAAACTTGAGGGTATTCAAGCCTTCAGGCATGGCGAAAAACCAGCAAAGGACAGACAACCTGTCATCAGGAATCCTTTGCTGGTCGTGTGGGGAAACCCATACGTTTGGGGCGCAAGCTCCATATACCTGGTGGCAGGCTTTGTGTTAAATAACTTCAAATATGTTAAATTTTTTCCAAGCAATATTTACAAAAGTAGTATCAGTAGTGGCTAGTGTGATTATAGCCGTTGGCATAGTGCATGTACCACCTATACCGGATTTGCCTATGGTGGTAGAAAATGAGCCACAGGTGGCCGGTGTTGTAGAGGATCAAGCTAGTAATGATACCGATCAAGAGATCGAAAAACTGAAAAAAGAGATTGAGGCATTAAAAAATAAACCCACACCTGCTCCAGTTGTGCGGAACCAGCCAATCCCTCCACCAGCTCCCACGCCTGCTCCTGCCCCTGTTCAAGCTCCTCCGCCGGTAGCCGCTCCGGTTCAGGTTCCTGTCCCGAAACCGCAAGTAGATTCATCATTAAAGATCGCGCAATGCCAGGCAACCGCAAGGGCTCAAGTGGACACAGAATTAAACAAGGCTTATTTGGCAACAGAAGCACTAACTAAGGATGTTATTGCTAAATATGATGCTCAAATTAAAAGCTTACAGGACGCCAATTATGAGTACTACCAATCAGAGCTAAATCAGCCTGGAACAGGCGGGCTAACTCCGGCTGACTATCTAGAATCATTAGAACGCGCAGCCCATATTTATGATGGCGCAATAGCACAGTACGAAGCGAAAAAAAGAGAAATAAATCTAATGCTTCAACAGACTAAAGAACAAATGAAGAAAGCTGGGGAACAAAGCTACAATCGTTTGTATTTAACGTGTTTGAATAGTTAATTTATGAAATACTGGCCTTATTTTTTAACTATTATTTCAGCGATATTTTGTGTGTACACTTATACCTATCCCAATGAAAGATGGGCGCAGGTTTTGGGCATGATCGGCGGTCTATTCTTGATCGTAGGGGTCATTTCGAGTTTTATCTTGCTTGGCTGGGTTTGGGGTATAATATCTATACCAACAGCTTTTATCGTATATAGAGCTGGCAGGCACTAATTCATGGGTCTAATAATAATCTTATTTTCTATACTACTTGCGATATCGGGGGCAGTTTTTATTATTCAAGGCAGGCTGCATAGACCGGAAAAAGACGATAAGAAATTTAGGAGGTTTATGAAACGGCAAGAAAAGTTATTGCGTAGAATTGAGGAAAAATATAATTTATGACCTGGCTCAAAGAAAACTTTGGAGGCGTTCTTGGCATAGCAGTCTTATTAAGTTTATTCGCATACCATAAAGATTGGTTTTTTATTGAGGTTTTGTTGTTTATTCTAATAATGAAAGTCTTTAATGATGTTGAGTTGCCAAAAAATTTACGTATATATTTATTGCTTGCTATTTGGGGAACTGTAATTTTATACTTTGGATTAACTAGTTTAGGAAATTTTGTTCTTAATTATAAACATCCTCCAGATTGGCTAGAAACTTTTAGAAGTAGTGAAAGTATTGTAACAGCTATGGCTTTAGTTATTGCAGGAATATTAATCGGTAACAAAGCTAAATAGAAAAACAATAAGGGCGGCTAAAAACGCCGCTTTTGACGCCAGATAATAAAGATGCTATAATATATTTATAAAGAATGTTGAAAGTCCTCAAGACTAAACTCCCGTAAAAACAAAACAAATCATGATAAATAAAATTGTTTAAAATTCCAATTGTTTTTCAACTTTTGGTTTTTTATTTTCATTACACGCCATCATGATAAATACTCACTCAAGGCTTAATAGAATATTTCGTGCCTTATACCCGCAGGATAATCCTATGGTTATTAAACGTGCGTATAATATTCCTGAAACAATCCAACTAGATATTGAAATTACAAAAGATGGTTGGTTTGTAGCTGAAATAAAAAATTACCCTGGTTTATTCACCCAGGCACGTAGTCAACAAGAATTACTTGATATGGTTAACGATGCAGTTTTAACTTATTTTGGCGTTCCCAAATATAAAGCAGATTATGTGTTTGATCAACTCAATGTTGATGGACTGGGCGTCATTAAGTATCAAGCAAAGTTAAAAACTGCAACAGCTTAGTTTTTATGGGGGAATGGAATTTTAATCGGAAACAATGTATTAGATCATTAACCAAACTTGGATTCTACCTTTGCAATGACCGAAGAGGGATACACGATAAATATTGTTTCCCTGACACATATAAAGAAAAGACAATGATGAACCACAGACCATTTGTAATGATTCCTCGGCATAATGAACTCCGATTACAACATAAGATTGTCAAACAACTTAAATATATCGGTGGAGATGAGTTGGTTGAAAAATTTAAACAGCAGCTATAAATAATTACCACATTATGTGGTTTTTGATTTTATATCTTAAATGTTAAAGCATATGGAACTTGAATGGCAGTTCTAGCAACCTTCACTTGCGATTCCAGATCAAAAACCAAGTTTCAAAATCTCATAAAAACTCCATTTCGCAATCTAAAATAACACGACCCAAAAGAGGGATCGTGTTCATCTAAGGCCTCCGGTTCGATAAATTTTGTAAGCCAGCTCTGTTTACTATCATGCGATCACCAGCAGCTCCTTTAAGTTCTGCATTGTAAGCTCATAAGCAGGCACAAGTTCTTGCCATTCAGCCTTTCTATAATTCCGCCAATGGTCTATGATGGTACCAGTCTGCGAGCCAGAAACTATTCGCGAACTTGCGTTCGCTCAGGTTCATGGCAAGCCAAAATAAAAAATCGCTTGTGAAGCGCTTTTTTATTTTCATTCTTATACCTATGAATATACGCAACATCGCAATTATTGCGCACGTGGACCATGGGAAAACCACCTTGGTTGACGCGCTGCTTAGACAATCCAAAACCAAGCTGGATAAATCTGCCGCAGCTGATTTGATTATGGATTCCAATGAGTTGGAGCGCGAGCGCGGCATTACAATTTTTTCCAAAAACGCGGCCGTGATCTGGGGTGAAACCAAGATAAATATCATCGACACCCCTGGCCATGCTGACTTCGGCGGTGAGGTTGAGCGGGTGTTATCAATGGCTGACGGCTGTCTGCTGTTGGTGGATGCCAAAGAAGGCCCCATGCCCCAAACGCGATTTGTTTTGAAGAAAGCGCTGGAGACCAAGCATAAAATCGTGGTAGTCATGAACAAGATCGACAAACCCGATGCCGACATCAACAAAGCCCATCACAAAACTTTGGATTTGTTTCTGGAATTGGGCGCGGATGACCACACCGCTGACTTCCCTGTGGTTTACGCTTCTGCCAAATCAGGCTTGGCCGGCCTTGATCCGGATTTAAGCAAAATGAAAGACATCAGCCCGATTTTTGAAGCCATCGTCAAACACATCCCCGCGCCTTCGGGCAATCCCACCAAACCGCTTCAGATGCTCGTCAGCTCCATTGTCTCTGATACCTTCAAGGGCCGGATTGCCATCGGCCGAGTGGTCAACGGCCAAATCAAGACTGGCTTGGAAGTAATGCACATCAACCGCCAAGGCGAGCAAAAAAAATACAAGCTGACTTCTGTCATGACCTTTCAAGGCCTGAATCGAATAGAGACTGATCAGGTTTTGGCTGGCGACATTGCGGCGGTAGCTGGAATCCCGGACATTTTCATTGGCGAAACTATTGCAGATGTAGAAAGCCCGCAAGCCTTGCCGCTTTTGGACATCGAAGAATCCACGGTCAAGATGACATTCAAAATCAATGACTCCCCTTTTGCCGGCAAGGAAGGTAAATTCTGCACCAGCAGGCAAATCCGGGAACGGTTATACAAAGAACTGGAAACCGACATGGCGCTTAAGATTGAGGATTCAGGGATGAACGCGTGGACTGTCTCAGGCCGGGGCGAACTGCATTTGGCAATATTGATCGAACGGCTGCGGCGCGAAGGATACGAATTGCAAGTTTCCCGCCCGCAAGTCATCAACAAAACCATTGACGGCGCGGAGATGACGCCTTTTGAGCAGGTTGCGATTTCCGTGCCGAATGAATTTGCCGGAATCGTCATCCAAAGACTCGGATCCCGCCAGGGAGTTTTGCAGCATATGCATAGCCACAATGGTTCTACCTCCCTGGAATTTGTGATCCCCACGCGCGGGTTGTTTGGCTATCGCAGTGAATTTCTGACTGACACCAAGGGATTGGGAATTATGAACGCGACTTTTTACAAATACCAAAAAGACCCGGGCGACTGGCATGAACGCGAGCAGGGGTCATTGGTCGCGCACGAAAGCGGCATGAGCAACATGTACGGGCTTTTGAACGTGCAAGACCGCGGCGCTTTGTTTATCGGTCCAGGCGTTGCGGTTTACAAAGGGCAGGTGGTCGGCCAAAACGCCAAGCCGGAAGATATCCACGTCAATGTCTGCAAAACCAAGCAGCTGTCCAACATGCGCTCCAAGGGTGAAGGCTCGGATGAACATTTCAAAGCCCCGCAAATCATGGATCTGGAAGACGCCTTGGAATACATTGGCGATGACGAACTGGTGGAAGTCACCCCGCAAAACATCCGGATCCGAAAAATGGTGCTGGATAAAGCCCGGGAGAGACGGAAGGCCATGGGGGTAAAGGGGTGAAAAGGAAGTAAGGGGAATAAAGGGGTTAAGGAGAATAATAGGGGCGGCAAGCTAAAGCAATCAATTATTTCTCCAGTTCCTCTGTTCGTTCCAGAAAACTCTTGATACGCTCGTCGTCTATGACACCTTCTGATTCGAGCATGCCCAAAGCAGCCCGCAGTTCCCCGGTTAGGTTGGCGTGGGAATCCTTCCTATTCGCCAAATCCGCTTCCAGCCGGTCGATTTGATTTTTAAGCATGGTCAACTGCTCTCCAATCAAATGCATTCTGCGCAACAGCGCAGCCCGCTTCTCGGTTTCCGCCTCTGAACGCCTTGTTTTGGCCGCTTCAAATGAAGCGACTTTCGGATCCCTTGGTTCACCTTCACCCATTTTAGTAGTCCCTCAACTTAGAAATACTATAATGCTCCTTGATGCGCTCAAGGGCCTTGGCTTCGATCTGGCGGATGCGCTCGCGCGTCACGCCGAATTCCTTGCCGACTTCTTCCAGCGTGTGGGTCACACCGTCCTCCAGGCCAAAACGCATCTTGAGAATCTTTTGCTCGCGCGGATCCAAATCCTTCATGATGGTCTGGACATATTCGCGCAAAATCTGCCGGCCCGCGGTTTCGGCCGGAGTCACTGAATCCGGATCTTCGATAAAATCGCCAAGGTAAGAATCTTCTTCGTCACTGTCCCCCACCGGCGTGTCTATGGACACGGTTTCCTGGGAAATTTTCTTGAGCTGGTAAACCTTAGTCACCTCGATCCCCATTTCCGAGGCGATCTCCTCGGGCAGCGGCTCACGGCCCAAATCCTGGACCAGCTGGCGCTCGGCCTGGGCGTATTTGTTCAAAGTCTCGACCATATGCACGGGAATGCGGATGGTGCGCGACTGGTCAGCCAGCGCGCGGGTGATGGCTTGTCTAATCCACCACGTGGCATAAGTGGAAAATTTATAGCCTTTGCGCCAGTCGAATTTTTCCACGGCGCGAAAAAGACCGAGGTTGCCTTCCTGGATCAAATCCAGGAGGCCCAGGTTGCGGCCCATATATTTTTTGGCGATGGACACGACCAGGCGGAGGTTGGCCTCAATTAATCTCTTGCGGGCGACTTCATCGCCCTTGTTGATGCGCTTGGCCAGCTCAACTTCTTCCGGGCCTTTGAGCAGCGATTGTTTGCCGATTTCGCGCAAATACATCTGGATCGAGTCGTCGTAAATGTCACCCAAATCGTAAGACTCGGCCATCTGTTCTTCTTTCTTAGTCTTAACGCGCGCGGCTTCGGCTGCCTGCTGCCAGATGGAAGCCATTTCCTGCTCCACGACCTCTATGCCGCGAGCCTCCAGTTTGTCCAAAAGCTGCTCCAGAACCGGAATATTGTCTTCCAAGTCCGGCAAGGTATGGATGATTTCAGCCTCGGTCAGAAAACCGCGGGCGACGGCCCGATGCACCAGAATCGAAACTGCTCTATCCCAGTCAAAAACAGGCTTCGGAGGCGCTTTTGGCTTTGCCGCTGCCTTCGGTTTTTTGGTCGAAGCTTTCTTGGTACGTTTTTTGGGAGATTTTTTAGATTTCTTTTTGGCCATACATTTTAACTATACCTTAACCCTGCTAATTTTTCAACCCAATTGGCTCATGCGTTTCGTAAGTGATACATATTCCTCGGATAAATTTTTCACCGCTTCGCGGTTTTTGGAATTTTCCGCCAGTTGCAGCTTGTTGGCCACCTCTTCCATCCGCTGTCTGATCAAAAACCGATTAAGTTCCATAGCCGAATATTTCAGCTCCTGCTCGGGGTTTAAGGCCTGCTCCTCGATTTCCGTATCCACTCCGAATTTGAGCAGTTCAAACGTGGAAGCCAGTTGTGCAGGTTTACTGTTCTGCTGCAAGGCCAAATAAACTTTCGACAATGGGCCAAAGTCAGCAGGCTCAAATTGGGCCAAAATTTCTGGCTTCGGATAACCTATCAAAAGCCCCAGCACCCGCTCCGTCAGCCACTCCAGTCTGGTTTTCCGCTTCAAAACTTGGCTGGAGGGAGAAGAGGCGGGTTTGGGAGTTTGAACCTTGTTCACGGTTTCCCAGATGGCGGATTCAGCCACGTTGAGACTGGTGGCCAGCTTCCGTACGAAATGCGCTTTGACGATCTGGTCTGTCAGCCTGGCGACAAGCGGTATGACCTGCTTGGCTATCTCACGTTTTCCATCAACGTCATTGGGATCAAACTGCTGCAAAGTCCGGTTAAAGAAAAATTCGACATAGTTGACGGCGTTGTCCAAAGCTTTCTGCCAAAGCCCAATGCCTCTTCTGATCAACTCGTCGGGATCTTTGGCTTCCCGCAGTTCCACTACTTTGATATTGAAACCCAAATTCAGCGCCAGCTCCAATGTCCGCCTCGTGGCAGTTGTGCCTGCAGAATCCGAGTCAAACGCGAAAATCAGATTTTCAGCAAAACGCTTAAGGATCAAAAGTTGGGTTTCGGTAAATGCCGTGCCGGACGAAGCCACGGTTTGGGTAAAGCCGGCCTGGTGGGCAGTGATCACATCCATATTGCCCTCGACCAGCACGACGCGGTTTTCTTTTCTGATTGTGTTCTTGGCTTGATGAAGACCAAAAATGACTTGGCTTTTATTGTAAATCGGCGTTTCGGGGCTGTTGACGTATTTGCCCGTGTCTGGTTTTTCATGGAGGAGGCGGCCGGTGAAACCCACTGCCTGTCCGTGAAGATTTACAATTGGGAACATGATTCTTCCCCGAAATCGATCAAAGTGACTATTCTCGGAATCTTTTTTGATAATCAAGCCCGCGGTTTCTATGTCTTTTTTGCTAAAATTTTTGGCGAGGAAATTTTCCAAATAGTGAAAATCGTCCGGCGCCCATCCAAGCTGCCAATTTTTGATGGTCTGATCGCTCAATCCCCTTTTGCGCAGATAATCCAAAGCTTCCTTGGCTGACTCCGATTCCCATAAAACCTTGGCAAAATATTTGGCTGCCGCTTCGTTGATTTCATAAAGGACGTTTTTCTTGTCCCTAAGCTGGACCTGCTCAGGTGTCGGTTTTTTTAGCTCTACTCCTGCACGGTCGGCCAAAATTTTGAGCGCTTCGCCAAATTCCACGTTTTCGGCCAATTTGATGAATTCAAATATATCGCCGCCCAAATTGCAGCCGAAGCAATACCACATCTGCTTGGCCGGGGTGACCACGAACGACGGGGTTTTTTCACTGTGGAACGGGCAGAGGCCCTTGTAATTGGTGCCGGCTTTTTTGAGCTGCACAAAATCCTGGACAAGCTCCAGGATGGGCAAGCGGTCTTTGATTTCTTGGATCGAGGAATCAAGCATTAAAAAATTATAAATTTCTCAGTGATTATACTGGGCCGAACTCAGACCACATCTCAATTGAAGCTCGATAAAAAATAAACCCAATCCGGTAAATCCGAAGATAAACATAAATTCAATGATTCAATCTGTTTTCTACTGGCGGAGTATTCTAAAAATAGCTCGAACCCTCTTTCGCTAAAGCTACAGACGGGCACAGCGGAATTCTGGGCGGGCGGGCAAAATGCCTGCACTGAGCGAAGTCGAAGTGAAAGGTGAAGCCGAGAGCATTACTTGCCCGCCGAAGTCTTGACGTAGGCGGGACAATTTCCCGCCTTCAGTAAACTTTCGGCGGACAGGCAAGTTTTTAATTGAGTTAAGTATAACTCAATTCAGTGAATTTTTCAATTTGAAATTATTGAAAAATTCACTGGCTTTGCCTGCCCGCCGTAGCTTTATGCGAAGGAGGGGCGGCAAATTCTCGCCGAAAAAATTAGTAGAGAAACTGAATGGAAATATACATTCCACCAGTTATGGCATCACGTGTACCGATTTGGAGGATAAGAGGGTGATTATCTTTAACATAAAGATAATCATGATAAAACCCACCTTCAGTTGGTCCGGCAACAAATTTCCACCCATTCTCAGTAAGAACTTTTTTGACCGAATTTTCTAGAGTTTGTTGATCACTCGCGGCTTGCTGGATTTGTTGATCTACGTTTGGGCCGGGGAAACCAGTCTCGTTAAATGACTTTGAGACTTGAAATATTTTTCCTTTTGGAAATTTGTTGAGCTGACTACGGTCTAAGTCAATAGTTCTCCAATCTGAAAGATTTTCTTCGATTCTCCAGTCAGCAAGGTTTTTGAACTGAGTGTAAACCGTTTCCTTCCAAGTAAAAGTCGTAGAATTAGTCGGATTTGTGTTTTGGGTAGATGCTTCTCGGTTAGCCCTTTCTAAATCAGAAGCATTAATCCACCTGCTCTCACGAAAATTTCCAGGAGACACTACGCAAGTAAATCCGACTACACGATCGACGCTGTCACATTCTTCTTTAGAGAGATATGGCGAAGGACGCCATTCTTGACCAAAATCACCAACAAAATAATGTTTACATGGCAAATTGGTATTTTCAACACATTCGGCATAACTTGCGTAGCTTTTAGCAAATTTATCTTTACTAAACACAAAATAACCGACTATACCGGCAACAATAATAATTACAATAATCAAAACTTTTTTAAACATATTCTTATGAAAAAAAATTTGGGATGTTCCACTAAATTTGGTTGATGGCAAGTCAAGAAAAGCGGCTCTTTTTCAAATCAAATAAGTGATTTTCTGCCATGATTCGCGTGTATGGCCACACAACACGCGAAATCTCCCTGTTGCCGAGGGAGTATAAATCATTTCGGCAAACGTCGAAGACAATGTAGAATCTGTAAACATACCTGGCGTATCAGACAAAAACATAGAGGCAGGAAACGCAAGCGGATTGCGACTGCTCTGCTTGATCGAATACTCCTCGAGAAACACACGATTGCTCAAGAGAGGAGAAACGTCCGCCTTTCCCGAAGCGGAATTGCCGCGAGATATCTAAAGGCCATGCGATCATTGGTCGGCAGACGCCACCCACTGCATCTCCCGAGCTCATCGTACGCGCTTCTGGGTGATGGCTTGTACTTCAAATTCAAGCGCAGAGAATGGGTCATGTACCTCATGGCGGTAAAATCAGCTCGGGGCAAGAAAGCGTATTTTCTCGATCCGGTATTGCTTGAAGGACGAGAGCGCTACGAACGATGGGTTCAAGCAATCGCCTTGATTCCTTTGGCGGTAAAAAAGCGCATTCGTGCCTTTGTTTCCGATGGATTTCGAGGATCGCAACTTCTCTCAGAGCAGAATCGTTGGTTGCACCAGCGTTGCCATTTTCATTTGCTCGCCAATCTGGTGCGGGGCAAAGGCAAGCGGCGATACCGGATACGAAGCAGTAGACTTCGGGATACGTTACTGGAGACAACAAGAATCATATTGAGTTCTCAAAGTCCTTACCTATTGGCACAAGCCCGAAAGACAACGCGCAGACTCCTTCACCACTCAACCTGTCCGCCATATATTCGCAAACAAGCTCTAGAATTTCTGGAACGCGAGCAGGACTTTCAAACATATCTTCGTTACACAAAACTACATTTGCCGACGACCACGAGCGCCATCGAGTCAACTGGCCGGATGATAAGACGGGCGACCAGAACCGCGAGAACACCGCAATCACTATTGCTTCGCGCGACCGCCTTTCTCCGTCTAAAAAAATTTGTGATTTGCAACGGAAATATCAACCGAATTAAATAGATGATCCCAAAAATTTCTTTTGCCCTTCCCCCAGTAGTAGAAGCTCCGCTTCACTACGGGGCAAGCAAAATATGGTTCCCACCTTCGCAAACCTCCTTCGCTAAAGCTTCGAGGTCAAGAAGCTATGGCGGACAGGCGAGCCGATTTGTTTTCTCGCCTACATTCTAATACTAATTATCAGCGACGGGACAAGCAAACGCACTAGACCACTATGAGATCTTAGGCAGGCCATTGGCGGAGGAGGTGGGATTCGAACCCACGAATCCTTGCGGATGCACGCTTTCCAAGCGTGTGCACTGGGCCTCTATGCGACTCCTCCAAACACAAGAGCCAATGGCCTGCCTATATCATTTTTTAATTAACTTTTTAAATGCTTCTCAACCCTTATAACTTTTGATCTGTCGCTCTCTTTTAACTGCTTCTGACCTCGTATCAAATGATTCTTTGTGAACTACGTGCCATGGTCTACCAGGTCTTGTAATGGGAACTCTGCCATTATTGTGTCTTTCAATCCGACCCTCAATATCTTCACAAGACCCTATATAATACCTGGCTGTTTTCTGACTTTGCAAGATATAAACATAATACATATAAGCTTTCTCCCGCCACCGACAATAATATTAAATTGTCGGCGGGACAAGCGTGCGCCTTAAACCGCTCGGCCACCTCTCCAAAATTAGCCGATAAATCGGCTGACTACAAAATTAAATAAGCGCTTAACTGCGCTTTATTCTAACAAAAATCCTCTTAAAAAACAAACGCTAATGCATTGACTGGATGACGGCGGAGGAGAGAGTTTTGGTAGCGTCTAGAAAGCGGTCGCGGGAGCCGATTAAGCCTTCGCGTTTAAGCAAGCTGGCGATGGTTCCTTGCCAGGCAAGCGGCAGGATGCCCCAAGTTAAACTGGCTTGGCGCAGCTCGGCGTCTTTCTTGGACACGAACACGATCAGCTCTTGTTCCGAGCGAAAACGGGCCAAATCGCAGGCCAGGCGCAAATCGGAAACGACAATGGCCTGGGCATGGGCATGCCGGGAGACGTGCAGCAGGCTGTTGGCCAAAACCGTATTTTTTTGCAAGTACGGCAAATCATCCCAGGGCGATTCTTCGGTTTCATTGATAATCTGGGCCATGGTTTCCACGGCCTTGACCGGATATTTGCCAAACGCGCTCTCGCCGGAGAGCATGAGCGCGTCAGCGTGGTCAATGACGGCATTGGCCACGTCGGAAATTTCCGCCCGCGTTGGCCTGGGATTGCGGATCATGGAATCCAGCATCTGGGTAGCGACAATCACGGGTTTACCCGCCTGGAGGCATTTGTGAACGATATTTTTTTGGGCAATGGGCACCAGCTCTTGGGCAATATTGAGCGCCAGATCGCCGCGGGCAACCATGATCGCGTCAGAAATTTTTATGATGGCGTCAATGTTCTTCAAGGCTTGGGGCGTTTCGATCTTGGCAATGACGGGAACCAGACGGCCAAATTTTTTCATGGCTCTTCTCATGGCTTGGATGTCGCTGGCGGCTCTGACGAATGATTGGGCCACAAAATCCACGCCCATTTTAAGGCCAAATTCGAGATCAGTCAGGTCTTTTTTCGAAAGTGTGGGCAAGCTCACGTTGATGCCCGGCAAACTGATGCCCTTGTGGCTTTTAATTGTGCCTGCGAAGATCACCTTCGCTTCAAGCGAATCTTCGTGCACTTTAGTCGCGACCAGTTCCACCAAGCCATCATCGATAAGAATGGTCTGGCCTGGTTTGATCCATTGCCAGATTGGTTGAGCCACTGGTATGCCATGCTGACCCAAAATAACTAAGCTATTTTCCACGATTGTTTTTTCTGGAAATTCCCCCAAGCGAAGTTTGGGGCCGGACAAATCCTGCATGATGCCCACAGCCGGGCTTAAAAGCCGGATGTTTTTGATCATCGCGGCATGAGAAGCATAAGTGCCATGCGAGAAATTAAGCCGGCCGGCATTCATGCCGGATTTGATCATCTGTTTCAAGGTATCTTTATCATAACTCGCCGGCCCTATAGTTGCGATGATTTTGGTTCGTTTCATTTTTTTAGATAACTATTAAGAAACTCTCCTGGCAAAAGAATTGGAAACAGTGATGCCTTAACGACATTCGGCCTCAAAAAATCAGGATTAATTCCGAGAGCGGAAGCCAGGATCGGCGCGTCGCTGGTTGGCAAAATTTTATATGCTTGTTTGATTTGTTTCAAAGTCGGAGCAGGAGTAATTTTCGGTGGGATAAGTAAAAAAGATTGCCAGGCTGTGGTTAGTCGCGGAAACTTGAGGGCAATGTTGCGCTCGGCCTCTTCAATCACTTGCGGGGATATAATCGGAGTAATTTGATGAGTAAAACAGGCAGCCAAGATTACTCCTGCTGCCCCATTTGGTGAGTTCAGTCCTGCCAAAATCGCGCTGGTATCCAAAAATACGTTATGTCTTTTTGGCATATCGCGTCTGCCAAATTTGTTTTCGGGTCAATTTCACTGCGTCGTTAATCTCGGTCTGCGCATAGATGCCAGAACTCTGTTGAGCTTTAGGCAAACTAAAATAAGCCTGGACTTTCAGTTTCTGGACTTGTTGTTCCAAATTAGTTAATTTCTTAAAAATTGTCGCAGTTTTATTCATGTCTAAAGTATATTCTATTATTTCTTGAAAATCAAGCAAAATAAAAAACAGCACTTATAGTATATCAGGTACTAAAATTTCACTACCTGGCAAGCCACAAATCCAGCACCAAATTGGTGCTGGATAAATGCTGTTAAATGGTTTGATTCTATTTGTCTTTTTCTAGTTCTTGTTTTTTGAGACCTTCCAGGTATTTTACGGCATCAGCTAACTTACGGAATTCTACTGGAACATGGTAATCCGCAGCTTCATATTTCAATCTCGCCAAAATATCAATGGCTTGCTGGATGTCAAGCGGTGCCAATACGTATACGCAAACCATGTGGTTATCTCCAGAGATATCTCTATGCCCATTCAGGATGCCGACCTATTTGTGCCATGGCACAAATAGGTCAATGGCAGAATCTCAAGATCAAAATAATCCAACCTGTTCGGATTTTTTGAAAAGTTTTTTGCGCTCGGCTTCGGCGTAAATGTGGATCTTGCCGAAGATGCCGTCGTAGCCGCCTTCGAGCTGTACCCGGCCCTCGCGGACGCGGATAACGGATTCAGCGATTAAGGGATCGGAGATTTTGGCGATTTCTTCTTTAGGCCAATCAAGAAGAATGGAAAATTCTGTGCGTTCTAACTCCCCCCCGCCCCCTCTTATTCTAAGAGGGGGTTCCTCTGCAGCTGCCCCTCCCCTTGGAACAAGGGGAGGCTGGGAGGGGTTAGAAACCATAGCTTCATACATTCTCTGAACCTTAGCAGATGCAACACCAACTCCGTAAGTTTCGGCAATGATTTCTTCCAGCGGGATCACGCTTTTGAAAGGGATGGCTCTTTTGGGTTCAAATCCGTGCTTGCGATCAGCCAAAGCATCAATTCGGTTCAAGACACCGACTAAAAGTTTCTTGCCGCACTTGGGACAGATGCCTTTAAGTTTTTTGGTTTCTTTCGGTAAGCAGGAAAATTTGCAATCCGCGTGGCCGTCCAAGTGGTACTTTCCTTCTTCTGGAAAAAATTCCAGTGTATGTAAAAATGTCTTTGGATTTTTGTCTTTGATGCACTGTATTACGGTCCCGTATGACAGTTTTGATTCATCTATTTCAAAAACATTCGCCTCGCGGCCAAGTTTGCGCAGACTGTGCGCGTCGGAATTGGAAACCAAAGCGTATTTATCCAGCGCGGAGATCTGCCAATTCATTTTGGGATCGGATGACAGGCCGGTTTCGATGGCGAAGATGTGTTTGGCCTGGTCGCCAAAGGCTTCCTCCACACTGTCGAATCCCGATAGGCTACCAAACAAACCAAAGTGCGGCGTCCAAGCGTGGGCTGGAATAATCTCGGCATTCTCATCCGCGTCTTTGACAATTTTCACTAAATCCGGGCATTTGATGCCCATGATCGGCCGGCCATCGGATTTGAGGTTGGCACCAACTTTTTCTAAGCCGGTAATAATGCGGTCGGCCGCGGCAAAATTAGGCGCCAAAATCATGTTATGAACGCGCCGGACTTTGCCTGCCCCGAGCGGAGCCGAGGGGTCGCCCTGTTTATAAATCGATGAAACTTCAGCCGTCAGCATGAAATATGCCCGCGCACCAGTCGCTGCTGCTCCGGTGCGGGGCAAGCCTCTCAATTGATAGAGGCCGGGCTTAGTTTCTTCTAGATTCTCTTTGAGCTCTTTCAGCCACAGCGGGTGGGTGAAATCCCCTGTGCCGATGACATTGATGCCTTTTTTGTCCGCCCAGATGCCAATATTCCCAGGCACTAGGTTCTGGGAACAGGCGCGGGAATATTTGCTATGGATTTGTAAGTCAGCGATAATTCTCATGCTAGTGCACAAGCCCTTGATAAAGCTTCCGCACTTTCCTAATCCTTGCTTGCTTGTCTTCTTCCGAATATAGGTTGGAAAAATCCATTATAAGTTCCTCGGCCGCCTCTAAGACTTCGTTCCATTCTTCCTTTCTGCTGGACGCCTCATAAAATTCTCTGGCCGTTTCCACGATTTCATTGACCAAGCCATCCGCTTCGGGATTGAGGTCCTGGCTATTTTCGCCGTAGGCCACAAAAAGATCATCAATCAGCTCCGGGTGATTAGCTCTTCCTCCCCCGGCAAATTCTTCATCCAGCTCTTCTTCGGTTGGGTCAAAACTTAGTTCTTTGTTTCTCATAAAGGTTTGTAACATTACAGAGTTTACCCCGTTAGAAACAACTAGTCAAATGCTGGTTTTACCGACAGCTGCACTCTTCTTCTAACGGAGTTTACTCTTAAGATAAATTGATGTCAAATTAAATCCCGCTTAAGGGCGGGATAAAAATTATATGCTTGGAAACGGGCCCAACTTCGCATAAAGCTTCGTCGGGCAGGGGCGAAGCGCTGCGGCTTCGCCGGGAAGGTTGGAGCACCGGACCGGATTCGAACCGGTAACTTCGATCTTGGCAAGATCGCACTCTACCGTTGAGTTACCGGCGCTCACAAACTTGTCACTCTCCTTGAAATTGCTTGCCCGCCGAAGCTTTCTTGACCTCCGAAGTTCTTAACGAAGGAGGTAGCAAAGGCGGGGCGGGGAGCTATCGGACACGGCCTTGGCCGGGGGAGGCTGTCCAATGGAGGAGGACAGACCGCACCCGATAGCTTGATCCCCATACCCGGGGTTACCAGATCGGAAGATCTAAGGCTCTACGCACTCGCGCGCGTAAATCCCTGGAACATAAGCTCCCGTCGAAACAACCAATCTGGTAACTTTCCGGCTTGGTGGGGGGTCACGGGAGGATTTGAACCTCCGATCCTGGGCTCCTAACCCTGGACCCCAACCCAAACGTGACCCACCGAACCCGTTTCCAAGCATACAATCTATAAAAGAACGGAAAATGTAAATATAGCACTTTGGTTTTTGATGTCAATAACAGATCCCTCGACTCGCTGCACTTCGCTCGGGATGATCGAAATGCAAAGTCGCATAATTGAATAGCATTTCGATCAAATAAAAACCCCGCACTGCCTACTTTCCCCACTGTGTGCACAGTAGTATCATCGGCGGTCTTGCGTTTCACTTCTGAGTTCGGGATGGGATCAGGTGGGTCCGCAAGCCTTGAAGCACGGAGTAATTAAACAAATTTATTGAACCGGTAAGGTATTGCCAGTTAGCGCGAAAACGACAAATCCGAGGGCTGCGATGGCGATCATTACACCTACCAATTTCAATGACGGAGCATATTTGCGCATAAAAGCATTCTCTCATATACACACGCTCTCGTCAAGACATCTTTTTGTGCAATCCGTTAACAACCACTAATTGCTAGTCAATCCAGCTCCAGTTTTATTAAAAACTGGGGCTGGAGAATTAAACTTTTGGTTGATTAGTACAGCTCGGCTCAACGTGTTGCCACGCTTACACCTGCTGCCTATTTGCGGGGTAGTCTTCCCCGAACCTCACTCCAGCCCCACTTTTGACAAACGAAACTTATGCAAATAATTTTATTAATCGCATTAATTAAAATTATCGCATAAATATCACTCGACAAAAGTGGAGCTGGAAACGAAACCTAGTTTTGTGGACAGCTTCACGCTTATATGCATTCAGCGTTTATCTTAACTGGACCTAGCTACCCGGCTATGCCCCGGACGGGACAACCGGTACACCAGAGGTCCATGCATCCTGGTCCTCTCGTCACGTATTCCTCTATCACTAGCACGCCTTCGCACAAAGCTATGGCGTGTCCGCCGAAGCTCTTTGATGTAAGAGCGTAGGCGGAAGGTGCAGACTATATCTTCATCCTGTCGTTTGATCTTAGGTTATAAATAACCATAATCTTATGTCATATGACAGGAGTCGGCGTATTGTCAGCCCCAGTTTGAAAAACTGGAGCTGACCTCCTCTTTCGAGTCAGTCGTTACGGGGTCAAACCTAATGCCAACAATAATTCTGATTCGGTTCGTTTATGTCTTGTAACATAATTATGCGACTGAATCATCATTACATAGCTTACGAGCTCTTTAAGTTGTGTCTGGCTTAAACCAGTAAACTTAACGCTGCATAAAATTTCAGCAGCTTTATAAAGAGCTTCTGCTTGCACTTTCTTAAATCGGATAAACGGCAACAACATTTTGAGAATATCTCTGACTTGCTTGAATCCATTAATGCGCAGTTCGGTCATTCCGTCATTACGACGGGAAATATAACCGATTCCGAGTATCATTCGGATCCAAAACAAATCTTTCTCATGACGCGTGTCTTGATAAAAACAAATCGTACACATGAAGCGAAGGCCGATTTTACCGTCCCTGCGCTTCTTAATCTGCATCATCAAGCTACCATCTCCATCAAGAAAGCCAGCAATATAAGCTAATGTGACTTTAGATCGACTTCCCACGGTATTGTCTTAATTAAATCTCTGGTCCTCAAGCATGTCCCGTACTCGATACGGGATAAACTGTACCATAAGGCCGGACCATTGGCAATTATGGCTATCAACGAACCAGAAACATTAAGATTCCACCGTTATTAGCCGAATTATCATCACGAATTACTTCGTGAGGTAGCAATCCTTTACTAAGGATGCGCCCACTCAAGTTTCGAACACCCACAACAGATAAGGACCAAACTGTCTCCGTGTTAAACCCACTATTACTAGTGGCACAGACTATATCTTCATCCTGTCGATTGACCTTAGGTTTTTAAAACCGTAGTCTTTTATCTTTGGACAGGAGTCGGCGTATTACAATGCAGAAATCTGCAAAGTCTTTCCTTTCGGATCAGTCGTTACGGGGTCAATCCGCCAGCTGGCGGACGACTTCCCACGGTATAGCCCTTAAGCACGTTTGGAAAATGCTGAAGGATTCCACCGTTATTAGCCGAATTTTGCTTGATGATTACTCATCCAAGGTCGCAAAATTTTACGACGTTTTGAACCCAGCTCGCGTATCACTTTAATTGGCGAACAGCCAAACCCTTGGGAGCTTCTCCACCCCCAGGATGTGATGAGCCGACATCGAGGTGCCAAACCCTGCCGTCGCTATGGACGCTTGGGCAGGATCAGCCTGTTATCCCTAGAGTAACTTTTATCCGTTGAGCTTCCACCCTTCCACGAAGGATGGTCGGATCACTAACTTCTACTTTCGTATCTGCGCGGCGTGCCAGCCTTGCAGTCAAGCAAGCTTGTGCGTTTGCGCGTCCAGCTCCGTTTCCATCGGAGCTAAGCTTACCTTATAAACGCCTCCGTTACCATTTAGGCAATTATGTTACAGGTAACAATAATTTCGAATTACTAATTTTGAATTTCGATTGAATATTTAATATTTTAATATTCGAATTTGATTCAAAATTCTAAATTCAGAATTCCGAATTGTTACTGATGCGAACATTTCTGTCGCATTCTCTATGTCGCCATAGAGTTCAGACTATATCATTACCCTTTTGTGTAAAAGGGTACCTGGCGTGTAGTCGTTGAGGATTATTCTTTTGGTTTAGACGATTCCATTCGTGCTTCTAAACGAGAAGCAGCTTCTTTTAGAAATCTTAGAACACTTTCTTTATCTTCCATCCTATCAATAATTCTGTCAAAAATTTCCTGATGGTTTCCATAATACTTGGCTATTGATTCTAATTCTATAGCTAATTTATTATGGGGATGTTCTTGATCTTCTTGTCCTAAATTTCTCTCGTCTTTCATAAGAATACTTTCCTGCTGATTGTCTGCACCGAGCTGATTTTCACTCGTTACACGTCAGCTTAATTTCTTAAGCTTAGTATATCAAAGTACAGTCGGATGCTCCAGACGTCCCAGCATATAGCCAAGTTTGCGTCCCGTATCTCTACGGGACCGCCCCGCGTGATGATTCTACAGCAATTTGCTATAGCGTAACGGAATTTCATCACGGCCAAGGCAACCGCCCCAGTTAAACTACCCACGAGCCACTGTCTCTTCGTTGGTTAAGCGAAGGTTAGAAACAAAATCTTTCCAGGGTGGTATTTCACTTGTCGCCTCCACCTCAGCTAGCGCCGAGGCTTCAAAGGCTCCCACCTATGCTAAACAAGAAAAATCTTGCATCAATGACACGCTATAGTAAAGCTTCATAGGGTCTTTCCGTCTTGTTGCGGGTAGACGGCATCTTTACCGTCAATGTAAATTCATCGGGTTAATCCTTAAGACAGTCCCCTGCTCGTTATGCCATTCGTGCGGGTCGTAACTTACACGACACAATTTTGTTACTAGGCATGGACATTTCTGCCATGCTCTCTATGTCGCCATAGAGTTCAGACTATATCATTCCAGCACCAATTTTGGTATTGGATTCCGCGTATAGTCGTTGAGGGGAGTTTGCCACCCAATTCTTGGGTATTCTCTTCCCTGCGGATTGTCTCTATTTCAAAGATTTTTACTGTCCAGCTCCAGTTTTTCAAACTGGGGCTGGGCAAGTACTCTGAACCTAACGAGATGTTCCCGCATACAGCGGAATTTTCCATCATTTCTGATATTATCAGAAATGATGGTCCCAGTCTTCTAGGAATTTCGCTACCATAGGACGATTATAGTTATCGCCGGCGTTCATCAGGGCTTGGCCCACCAGCTTGCGCCGGCGGGTTTGACCTTCTGACACTGGCCAGGCATCAGCCCGTATACATCAGCTTTCGCTTTAGCACGGACCTAAGTTTTTGATAAACAGTCGGAAGGGGTCAGTCGCTGCGACCCAGCTGCAGTTCTTGCGAACTGCGGCTGGGCAAGACATATTGCGAACTTACGTCTGCTTTTTTGCCGAGTTCCTTAAGGATTATTGTCCCGGTCACCTTAGTATTCTCTACTCATCCACCTGTGTCGGTTTACGGTACGATCACTTACAATTAAGCCCTAGCAACGTTTCTTGACACCTTGGTTCGCCCGAATTTCCCTTGCGGGATTTCTTCGCACTCTCATCGTTACAACAAACTTTCTTGCCCTTGCGGGAAAGAAAGCCGCATAGACTTACGGGGTTTGCCTCGTAAATCCGACTAACAGTGCGACGACGCGAATAGTCAAATCGCGATCAGGTTACCATGATGTGTAATTGCATCGGTATCATAAGCGGCTACGGAATATCAACCGTATTGGCCATCATCCGCACCCGTTCGGGTACGAACTTAGGATCGGCTAACCCTGGGATGATTATCATTGCCCAGGAAACCTTGGATTTTTGGTGAGCGTGATTCTCACACGCATATATATTACTTATCCCAACATTCTCACTTCTGTGCAGTCCACAAAAGGTTCCCCTTTTGCTTCAGCCCGCACAGAACGCTCCTCTACCACCCAAGCGCATTTCGCTACGCGAAATGCTTAATTTACAATTAGCAATTATCAGTTTTCAATTAATTATCAATGGGCCAATTCTCAATTGAAAATTGATGCTTGAAAATTAATTGCAAATTGAAACTTGTAAATTGATAATTCGCATTTTGTGCAACAAAATGCGCTTGGATCCGCGTCTTCGGTACAAAGCTTAGTCCCGATACATTGTCGGCGCAGTTTCACTTGACCAGTGAGCTGTTACGCTTTCTTTAAAGGATGGCTGCTTCTAAGCCAACCTCCTGGTTGTATGAGTAAAACCACATCCTTTACACTATAGCTTTGATTTGGGGACCTTAAACGGCGGTGTGGATTCTTCTCCATTAGACAAACGAAGCTTAGACCTCATTGTCTGACTCCATGCCCTAAAGTTTGTGAATTCGGAGTTTGGTTCGGTTCACGACCTTGCGGCCGCAAAGCCGATTCAGTGCTCTACCTCACAAACGTGCGGCACAGGCTAGCCCTAAAGCTATTTCGAGGAGAACCAGCTATTACCCAGTTCGATTGGAATTTCTCCCCTACCCTCAGTTCATCGCGGTATTTTGCAACATACTAGCGTTCGGACCTCCCGCGGTTGTTACACCGCGTTCATCCTGACCAAGGGTAGCTCACCGGGTTTCGGGTTTAGGGCACGCTACCTAAAAGATTAAAATTTAAAGAGAAAAGATTAAAATAATTGAGTGCGAAGCACACAAATATTTTTCATTTTACTCTTTTATCTTTAATCTTTTTTCGCGCTATTAACGCTCGCTTTCACTTTACCTTCGCCATGAGTATGGCTTAAGTAAGCAACGTACCTCTAACTCGTTGGGTCATTCTTCAATAGGCACGCGGTCACCCAGCCCCACTTTTGACCGATTGCATTTATCGAAACAAATAATGTCAATTAGTTAGACAAAATTCATCGCAACAAACGATATCCGACAAAAGTGGGGCTGGGCTCCCACTCGATTGTAAGTGTATGGTTTCAGATTCTATTTCATCGCCCTCACCGGGCTGCTTTTCACCTTTCCCTCACGGTACTAGTTCACTATCGGTCAGTTTAAGTATTTAGCCTTATGTCGTAGTCGACACAAATTCCAACTAGATTTCACGTGTCTAGTTGTACTTAACAACCAACTCAGAAGATATTAGAGGTCTTTCGCGCTACGCGGCTTTCACGCTCTTTGGCTGGCCGTTCCAGGGCCATTCGGCTAGACAACTCACATTGATCTTCTTGATCGTTACAGCGATCAAACGAATTGATGTTGTTACCCTAATCCTTGCAACGCCTGTAAGCTTTACCCAGCCCCAGTTTTTTGCTTTCGCAAAGAAACTGGGGCTGGGACACAAAGTTAGTTTGGGCTGTTCCCCGTTCGCTCGCCACTACTGGGGGAATATGACAATACCCTGTTTGAATTTCAATATCAAAAATTCAAACAGAGTATGCCCTTCGTTTCTTTTCCTCGCGTTACTGAGATGTTTCACTTCACGCGGTTCCCGTTCTTCATACCACCACGGTACAAAGACATATGCTCTTCCAGCATATAGGTTGCCCCATTCGGAAATCTCCGGGTCAAAGGTTGCTTGCCACCTCACCGAAGCGTATCGCCGGCTGCTGCGTCCTTCATCGGCTTAAACTGCCAAGGCATCCACCATACACTCTTAGTTGTTTAATTCTTTTTGACTAGCAATTAGTGGTTACTAACTGCTTATTGCCCCGTTTTACATGACGAGGACTTGGTTTCTCCAGCGCTACGCGCAATTTTCAATTGAAAATTGATTCTTGAAAATTAATTGATCATTGATACTTGATCATTGAAAATTTACAGTGCGAAGCACTGGACTATAAAGATGACTTTGAACTAAATTGTTAAGCTGCTAGCCGTTTACCCCGACTGGCCGTCGGGGTTACTTCCACAATACACTGCTCGCTTTAAGAACCGCCTATATCAGATTATTCGGTGGAGCAATAAACTCTGGAAGCAATCAAAAACCGCCTTTCGGCGGGCTCCTAAACTTAACCGCAAAAAATGCAGCTAGTCTATGAAACCGCCTTTCGTATAAAAGAGTTTATTCTGTAAGCCATATAAGTTAAGCCTATTAACTTATTAAACATTCTATTAGGCCAATTATAGCCTTTTAAAAATCCTCTGTCAAGAGGTAGGTCGGAAAAAAAGAAGTCCAGAAACCGCGTTTCCGGACGCTAGAACTTGGTGATCGGAGTGCCGCTGGCGCACATCGGGCATGTTTGCGGGCCAGGAGTATAGCGATCGCCCTCTGGAGCCTTCCAAACGCTGAAGTGCCTGCCGGGATGCTCGACGAAGGAAGCGTCAATGATGCTGGCTGTTGCGACGACACTGGCGTTAGCGTCCTTCAGCAGAGCTTCGAACAGCTTCATGTTTCTGCCGCTGCGCCTGACGTCATCAACCAGCAAGACTCTGGTTCCTGACAAAAAATCTCGAAAGTAGTCCCGAATGGCGTAGTTCGTCTTCCCGAGATCTTTGCCGACCAACCCGAATTCCTTTTCGATATGGATGCAGTGGATAGTTCTGGCTGGCCCAGCGGCAGAAATCAGGTTGACGAGCCCTTGCGCGATGATGTTGCCACCGAACTGCGCTCCTGCCACGACCGTGATCTCCCGCTTAACCGACGCATCAATCGCTGCCGCCAGCTCCTGAACGATCGTCCAGATTGAGCCTGTTAAAAACAATGGAAGCGTCGTGTAATAGTAGCCGGTGTGCCCCATGTCGTGGGTCCAGAAGTGTCCATCGAGAATCACTCTCAACTCACGCATCAAGGCCCATGCTGGACCGAATTTCTGGTGGCGCTCGGCCTCAATTCGGATTTGCTCCAAAGCTGCGGACATGTGCAACTCCTCCTTATCGTTCAAACTCAGCTGGCCAAATTACAGGCATAATAAAGTAAAACAAAAAAAGCCGCAAGTCTGGCTTGTGGCCGCCTTTTACACCATGTTCTTTCGGGCGCGGCGCAAATACTTAGCGTATTGCTTGCGCGCTTTGGTCCGAAGCTTTTTGATTGATTCAACCGCAACCTTGCGTCGAAAGGACCCTGGCGGCTTTTCCATCCGCAGCAGCCGTTGTTTGATCCGCTTCTCAACCGTATTTTCATGCAGTCCAAGCAGCTCCGCCGCTTCCCAAAGTTCTACCAATCTCGTCGGGATTCCGGGCAAGGGCTGTCCCAGTTTCTGAAAAAACTGCCCACGCATGAGGTTTCCGCCTCGCCTTTCCACATCGCTGAATTTGTGAAGCCGACCTTTCTGCCAGGCGATTCTGCCGGCTTTGCGGGCGACTTCCCGCTTCCGCTTCTTGGACAACAACATGAAGCCTGTCTGGCCGTTGGTCCTCGCTTGCGTCGCCCTGCCGCCCTTGATCGTGGCTCGCCTGAGTATAGCTTTAGACATCACAGCAAAGCCGGTCTTGTAGTTATACTTTCTCTGAGTCCGCCTGCCGCCCCGAGCGGTTACCCGCAGCAATTTAGCCCTGGACATCAAGGCAAAGCCCGTGCGCTTCTTTTTTCTGGCCATCTACCCTCCTTAGGAGAAGCTTAAGTGTAAAATAAAGAAGCCATCCGCACAAGGATTGGTTCGGCTGCATGCTAAAATTTCAGATGATTATCTCTATCTGGCCCGTAATCTTGCACACAACTCCGAGCTTCTCGGTTTTGGGAAGAAAATTTTAGTCTGTAATTCTGAACCGATAAGTATCATAAACTGAAGGACAACAGTATGAGTCGTTATCGTCCTTTACAATTATTCGAACTGTAATTATGCCGTTATCAACGCTCAAGCCTCTAATAACTTCTCGGTCTTCAAACATATAGTTTGCTGTTTGCTCATAGTAGCCATCGCCCAGCTGAATAAGAATAATCATATTTAACCAACTACCGCTTCCGCCGTAGTTAAGGCGAAGTATCACCACAGCGTCATCTTTTCCGTTCTTGTCCAAATCACCCTCAACGCTTCTTTCAAAAGATACCTGCCAGGGACCAACATCATCGTAATCATTATTATTATGAAATCCTTCCGGAGTAAAACCATAATATCCCTCACTAAGCTTAACAGTCCACATACTGGTCCAGTTGGTACCAACTGTATAAGTGCAGTTCTTCAATATTTCATCAATATCCCCTAAATCGTCAGACGCATTGCATTCAGTGGGTGAAAAGTTTTCCCAAGCCAGTTTTAACGGATAATATCCATCAAAAATTTCGGCATTTTTATTTCCCGGATTGATCTCTCCAGTAACCCTGCCACTTGTCTTAGCAAAAGAAAAATCATGAGCAGGTATGCTGTAAATAAGACTAGCGCCAATCACCATTAACGCAATTATCTGCCATAGTTTAGATCCTTTATCACCCGCTCCTCGTTCATAAGCATTGTATACCTTCTCCAGGTAATCCTTGTCACCACCTCCGTTATATTTCTTAACGGCATCTTTCCAATCTTTCCAGTTGCGAACCCAAATCCCATTCTGCTCGATGTTTTACTGCGCTAAATGATATAACCAACGAACGCCCCAATAAATACTTGTTTCTGGTTTTTCGGCATTAGCTTCAAGATACTCAAGAGGCACCGTTTTACCGTTTAGGACTTCGTACTCCGTAGCAGTGCGGTTTAGCTTAGGATTAAAAATATTTTTTAAAGCATATATTGCATAATTTCTAGGATCCGCAACTTGCATGACATCAGGGTATCCTGGATAATATCCTTTGCACTTATAATAGCCCATATCACTTTCAACATAAATAATGGCTTTAACCAAATTTGGATCCAGTAGAGTAGGTGGGGGATTGAGCTGTGCCGCAAAACGACCGTTCCATTGATTGACAGCCATAATAATCTCGTCGTCAAAACGGTTATAATCCTGATTCGCCTTAGGGGCTCTATACTGTTTTAGGATCATTGATTCAACAGCTTTAACTTCAAATGTAATCGTAAAAATTGCCGTTGATCTTCTGAAAAACTTTTTCCATTCTCTGACTTTAACCTCGAGATTGAGCAGGCCCTCTTGGATCATTCCGCTGGTGCTCCCGACATCATTGAATAGAAAATCTTTTTCAACGATTTTAATATTGATCTTTGCGTTGAAGCCCTGATTTCCCGCAGGAAATTTCGCAATTATTCGATCTAGTTCTACTGTTGAACCCTGTTTAATGGTTTGCTCCATGCTAAAAACTTGGCCTAAGATATTTATTTCAATATGGATATCTTGACCAATCGAGTCGCCTACGTATTGGATCTTTTTCAATTTTATACTAATTGTTTTTGACATTTTGTTTCAAATATCTAGCAATTCCAAATTCGGGATTTGGACGAAGTCTTTTTTGTTTAAGGTCGCCAAACTGCCATTATTAACCAAGGCTGTGGCCGCAATCGCCGCATCGGCAAACTCAATAGTCCCCTTACTGTCGCGTGCTAACTTGCCGGCGAGCTCCGCAGCCTCGTAAGAATAAGACAAAATTTTTAAAGCGCTGACTGTTGTCAATATATTATTTTCTTTTTCCGAATCCTTAGTGCTTTGACCTCTGTATAATTCTTGAATAGATATTATTGAAATTGCCAAATCTTCTTGAAGATTGTTTCGAATAAGACGTTTTAGCAAAGTCTCTTGACCCTTTTCTTGTCTAAGATGGTCAATGATTACGTTAGTATCTAGAATTACCATTGTTGTTTACCCAATCTTGCCGCTTTTTGTTCCATTTTTTTTTGAGCTTTTTCCCTCCTTTTTTCTTCCACAGTTTCGGGACCCCAACTGCCTTGAGTTTTTTCTAAAATGGCAAGATAAGAATTAACAGTGTCAAATTCGCCTATAACTTCGCTTACAGGGTAAATGTAAATACCCGGGCCTTTTTTGACTAAGTGTAAAGAAACTTTATCACTAATTCCTAATTCGTCTCTTAAATCCTTGGGGATGACAATTTGGCCTTTTTCGTTGGTCTTAGCAATATGTTGTATTTTCATACTAGTAATAGTTTATTACATAATTACTTTTTTGTCAATCTGTAATGCAAAAGAGCACTGCCTTTGGAGTTGAGCCGTTTAAATGAAAGTAAATTTACTCGCTGGCGCGGCAACTTCTTTATTTCCAACAAATTCAATCCCCTGCCGAAAATCAAGGGCTCTATTGTCAAAAATAATTCATCTAACAGGCCCTTTTCCAGGCAATAGCTGTAAACTTTCTGTCCTCCCAAAACTGCGACTTGCTTATAACCTAAACGCTTAATCAAGGCAAGTAGATCAACTGCTTTTGGATTGCAAAAAAAGGCTAGGGGACTCTTTTTGAAAACAGTTTTAACTCGGCTGGTCAAAACTATGCAGTTCCGTTTGGATAAAGGCGCGTAAGCAACTCTGTAAGTGGTGCGTCCCACCAAAACAACATCGCATTTATCCAAAAACTTGCGCAAAAATTGCTTGTCTTCTTTCCTAGTCCAATCAGTGTTCTGTCCTCGATAGGCCGCAATTCTGCCGTCCAAAGTTACGGCAGCAACAGCAATAAATGCTGGCTTAGACATGACTTCCTTGTTTCCGCCGCCAAAGATATCTTGGATCCAGCGTCAGTCCCGCCGATAACAATTTCTTTTCAACCAAAAGGTTGATTACATTATTCAAAACCAGATACGAAAGCGCGATGCCTGCGGCAAACAGCAGTCTTTCCATTGCTACCACGGGAATCAACCCTATCCAAACTGCTTTCGGCAAAGCGAAAGCATGAATCCAAATCGCTCCGCCTACGGCGTGCGCCATAAAAGTGGCGCCCAGGCTCCTGGCCAACAAAAGACGCTCCTGCCAAAAATAGCAAATAATCGGAATCAGCCAAAACAGAGAATAGTACCAAACAGAACGACCTACGGGGTCAATATTAAAGCTGACAATCGCCAAAAGCGGCACCCAAATATTCAGTTTTGTTCTCTTGCCAAAATACATAGCCGCAAACAACGGCGGGATAAACCTGACATACGTCCCCCAATCCGCCGCAAACGCGCCATGAATCAAAAAGTTAATCGCCTGCATCAAAAAAACCGACAGCGCGCCAAAAATCGGCCCCAAAAAAGCTCCCGCCATGGGGCCAAAAGCGTCAAAAACCGTAAACGAGACCTTGGAGCCGGCCAAATTAGAAAGTTTAAATTGTAGCGCCACAAGTCCCAAAACTATAAACAGGCCTATGAATACGCTGGTTTTTTTATCAAGTTTCATAATCAAATGTTTTAATAATCAGTTCATATATTATAGCACTAAAAAAGAACGGCACGATCGTTAAGGATTTCCAATCCAAACGAGCGTGCCCAATTACTTGGCTAAGGCGCGCAGCACCTTCAGGTACATCTGGTCGACAATCCGGCGCTGTTTCTTCCCGCCGTGCGCATAATTGTCGATTCCCGGCGCAGCGTTAACTTCGATGACAAAGAACCGATTGATCGGTTCGCTGAGCTTGCCCTCCACCATGAGGTCAACGCCGGAGTAGCGCAATCCCATGTCTCGAGTCATCCTGACACAGAGCCGGCGGAAGCTCGGATGAATCTGTCCGGTTACATCCACCGCATCCCCGCCTGACGACAGGTTGCGGTTGTCCAGAAGTGTGACGACCTCGCCGCGAGCGGGAACACTGCGGCGACTGAGTCCCTGCCGGCGCAGATGGTTCGAAATCCTGAAGTCCATCTGTTTGATGACGGTATCCCGGCCCTCCCGTCGAAACTGCTTTTGCTTGCGGGAGAGCAGCTTGGCTATTGTCGCCTTGCCGTCGCCGACCACTTGCAAAGGCAGACGTTCATATGCCGACATAACCTTGCCGTCGAGAACCACCACGCGATAATCGCGGCCGCTCACCACCCGCTGAACCAGGAAAACCCGATCCTTTTTGCAGATTGCTCTGACGGCCTGGAAGAATTCGGCCCGGTTGTGCACTTTGGCCACGCCGCTGCCCTGGCTTAAGCTGTTGGGCTTGACGATGACAGGAAAGCCGAGTTGTTTGGCGTAAGCGTGCGCCGCTCCAATCGTGCGCCGGTTTCGGATAATACGCGCCCAGTCCGGACTGAAGAATGCCCGGCCTTTGATTACTGGGTAGCCCATGGACGCGAGAAAAAAGTTCGCGTAGTCCTTGTCCTTGGCGATCTCGGACGCCCCCAAACCATTGAGGTCGAAATTCGTACCGCGAAAATACTTCTTCCTGCCGTCGGGCAGGACGACTTGTCCTGCATAGCCGAACTGCGGCTCGATGTTCACTTTAACACCGGCCCGCCTGGCCAATCGTGCCAGAATGGGTGTCGCAAATGCCTGCTTCATCGCTTCCTCCTTGAGTCCAACCGCGCAAATAACGGCCGGTACAGATCAATCTTTGGATCAATTGCCAGCTCACGCGGATCAACTTTAACTCTGAATTTTACCACCGTATCCGTGATTAGAGCAAGCGGAAGACTTTCTGCGCCCTCCCCCATGGCTAAAACTGCCGCCGAAGCCAAACTGTCGGCAACGTTGGTTTTGGTCATTTTTAGCTTGCGCCCGAATAGATCATTGGTTCCGATATAATCACGCAAACCGCTAAACCCCGCATAAGCGAGTGCCACACCCGTGACCCCGGCGCGAAGTGGAAAAATCCGGCTGTCAGTAATCAGAATTCCCAAATTTTTAATTTTATATTTCTTCAACAATCTTGCCCGTAATTTTTCCGCAGTTTTAAACAAATCCTTGGGCCATAAAATAATCCCGCCGCTTTCCACATTCGATTCATCAATCCCGGCGTTGGCGCACCAGTGGCCGTCCTTCAGGGTCAAATAACACCATTTGGTCTTAATGTATTGGTCGCTTTCCTGCTTGATTACTTTGATTTTATCTGCCAAATGCAGCACTCGTCCTTGCGACAAGGCAACAATTTTAGAGGTAATCACAATTATGCTTCTATCCGGCACTTTCGGCAGATAACGCAAAATAAATTTATCCAACGACTTGTTGGCTTTAAAAATTCTGGTTTTAATCGGCCGAATTAACATAACTTTTTCATCTTCCAAGTAATTTCAAAAATTCTTTTTCATCAATTGTTTTCACGCCAAGCTTTTGAGCTTTATCATACTTCGACCCGGGGTTTTCGCCAACCACAACGTAGTCGGTGTTTTTTGAAACTGAAGAAACCCAATCCCCGCCGGCTTGCCGGATGGCCTCTTTCGCTTCTTCGCGCGAGAGCTTTTCAAGGGTGCCAGTAACCACAATGCTTTTGCCTGTCAGCGGCGTGGCCTTGATTTTAATATTCTCAATTTTTACTCCCGCTTTAATACAGTCGCGTATGAAAGTGCGATTAGCCTTGTTTTGAAACCACTGATAAACGCTTTCCGCAACAACTTCGCCGATGTTTGAGATAGCATTAATTTCTTCCCTAGTGGCGCTCATGAGCTTCTGGATTGAGCCGAAGCGCTGAGAGAGATCAAAAGCTGTTTCTTCGCCGACGTGGGTGATGCCTAGGGCATAAATAAATTTAGCGAAGATCACCTTCGTATGGCTTTGGATGGAATTGACAATATTCTCGGCGCTCTTTTCGCCAAACCTTTCCAACGATTGGATGTCCTCTTTTTTTAGGTAAAATAAATCAACAACGCTGGAAATCAATCCCTCGTCTTTGAATCTTTGCAGAACCTTCGGGCCTATAGTATAGATATCAAAAGCGGTAACAAAATGTTCCATGGCCCGCAAATTTTTAGCGGGGCAAACGAGGTTAACGCAAAAAACATCCACGCTTTCTTCTTTTCCGGCAACGCGCCGCTCGACTGGCGTGTTGCAAACGGGACACTGATCCGGCATTTTGAACTTCTTCTCTTTGCCAGTCCGAAGTTTCGGCAAAACCTCCACCACGTCCGGAATCACGTCCCCGGCGCGCTGGACAACCACGGTATCGCCAATTCGCACACCCAGGCGCTTAATTTCGTCTTCATTATGAAGAGTGGCCCGAGACACTGTGGTGCCGGACACAAAGACTGGCCGCAGTTTCGCCACAGGAGTGAGTTTGCCGCTCCGCCCAACTTGAACCAGAATATCCTCAACTACCGTCGTGGCTTGCTCTGGCGCAAACTTGAACGCAATCATACCCCGCGGCGCCTTACCCACGACTCCTAGCCGCTTAAACAACGCAAGGTCATTGACCGAAACCACAACCCCGTCAATGCCGAAAGGTAACTTGTCCCTGTGTTTTTCAATATGACGGTAAAATTCAAATACTTCTTCCAGATTTTTACAATTTTTTTGGTAATTCGTAATCCGAAATCCGAAATCTTTTATTTTTTTGTGGACTTCTTCGTGGGTTGTTTGCCCCAAATCCGTCACTAAATCATAGGCATAAAACTGCAATTTTCGCGCCGCGGTGATTTTGGGATTAAGCTGCCTAATCGAACCGGCTGCGGCATTGCGGGTATTGGCATATAAGGGTTTCTCTTCTGCTTCCTGTTGCTTGTTTAAGGCCTTCCAGACTTCTTTTGTCATGATTGTTTCACCCCTAACTTCGACGTCTTCCGCAATAGGCAAGGAAAGCGGGATTGATTGGATGGTTTTGATATTTTCCGTGACATTTTCTCCAACAAGGCCGTCTCCCCGCGTGACCGCCACGGCCAAAACACTTTTTTTATAGCGCAAACTGATGGCCAAACCGTCAAATTTAACCTCGCAAAAATACTCAAACTTTTCGGCAGGAACCAGTTTTTTAATTCTAGTCTCCCATTCAAGCATATCTTGATTATTAAAAGCATCAGTAAGCGACAACATCCTAGCCTCATGCTTCATTTTTTCGAATTTTTCCAACACAACCCCGCCAATACGCTGTGTAGGGGAATTGGGCAGGCGGAACTGTGGATATTTCGCTTCCAAATACAACAATTCCTGAGTCAAAGAATCGTAAATTTCATCAGTCACGGAAGGGTCATCCAGCACATGATAGCGGAATCTTAGGCTATTTATCTCGTCAGTCAGCTTTTTTATCCGCTCTTTGGCTTCTGCTTGACTTAATTGTTTTGACATGGCGTTTTTTATTGACTAAAATTCAACTGAAGGCTTCAAATTTGGCTTGAAATAAATAACAAATCAAATCGAGAGACTAATGAGGTATATTCGCCCCCATCTATCCCCTGAGCTTCGCGCCCAGATTGCTCCCGAATCCAAGCGGGATCGGAAGTTTACGGTCGCCGGGGTGTTTTTGTTGGTCCTAAGCCTCTTGCTAGGCGCCAACCTATTTTACAAAAAACCAGCCTCCTACTCTTATTCTATGCCAGAATTGGCCCAAACTCAAACCTCGCCCATACCTGCTGACAAGCAAGTCTTGGGAACTTCCACGGCTGAGGGGGCAGTTAAGGAGGCAGATGAAGAATTCACCAATTATGTGGTCAAAAACGGCGATACTCTATTCAACATCAGCCAGGAATACGACATCCGCTGGGACCTCATTGCCCAAATCAACGGCCTTAATGAGCCTTATGTTTTGCATGCCGGGCAAACTTTGAAAATCCCCCAAGCGACAACCAGCAAAGTTGAGGGAAAAATTTACACCATCAAAAAAGGCGATACCCTAATCAGCATCGCCCGTTCGTTCAATATCACTGTGGATGATATTATTGCTGTCAATCCCAATCTTCAAAAATCGGATCTGATCACGGTGGGACAAGTTATAAAACTGCCTTAATTTCCCTATCTGGGAACCAACACTTCCAGCTTGCGCCGGAAGGCGTCTTTTGATGTTAAACACGAACTGGGGTCTGTGCCTTGAGTGGCACAACCTTCAGTAGCAAGAGTCGGAAAATCAGACATACCCAAGTTAGTATTTACATCCACAGTCACATTGCCGGCAGAGCTCATAATCACTCGAAACCGATTGTCATCCGAGGGGCTGGTAGGCAGGGTGATTTGAGTGGCCTGGCTTCCTGGTGGAATGGTAGTCGAAGAAACTAAGATCGCATCAAGGCGTTCGACTCGAATGGTCAGACTGGTCGCCCCATTGAGGTAAGTCGCCACAATGGACGTGTAGCCGGGGTTTAGGTTGCCGTTGCGATTATTGGGATCGTAGAGATTGAACACGTACTCGGCCCCGGCAGTCACTCCAATGGTTGCGCTGGCATACTTGATACAGCGAGAATCCAAAGTCTGGCTTGCTGTCAGCACCCTTGTATCAACGCCTGTCTGGCAATTACTCGGCTGAGAGGAAGTGCGGTAAAGCTGCCACAGGCCCGATTCTGCCGCTGTTTCTGCCGCCCCAATCGCCGGTTCGGAAAGGATTACGGATCTGGAAGCGCGCAATTCTTGAATCGCGAAAAATCCCACGGACATGGTGATCAAAGCCACGCCAGACATGACGAATACGGAAAATAACAAAGTGATGCCGGATTGTGATTGTAATTTCATTGGTCTCTTGATGGATAATCGCGGCTGGTAAGCGTGGTTTGGATATTCAAAACCGTAATATCTCCGACCTTTTGACCATAATTGCTGGATAGCTCTATCATTACTGTTAAGCTTGGCTGTTGGTTAGCCAATTTCGCGCTTGTCAGCGGATTTGAGGCAGGCGATGCTAAAAGCTTAAAATCAGTCACCCGCACCCCCGATGAATTGAGATTCGTAACCGAGGTTTTTTCCAGCTTGATAGCACTACCGTCCAGATATATGTGTTCATTTTCATTGGCTTGGTTGATAAACCACACGCTGTCAGATGAATTATTCGCGTTCGAACCAGGATACCTGGAATAATCAATGGTCCCGTTGCGGATGGATTTGGCCAGATACTCCAAAATAAACCTGGCGTTTTCGGCCACTGCCCGCTCGGCTCGACTTTTGCTGTCCAGCCGAATCGTCAAGGCATAAATTCCCAGGACGGAAACCACAGCAAAGGCGAAAACCGCCGAAGACACCACTGCCTCGATCATGGTGAAGCCCTTTTTGTCACGTAACACGCAACCCGTAACACGTAACAGGCTGAAATTTTTGATACGTGATATGTGATTCGTGCTACGTGTCATTTGTAGTCCTTCCAGTTAGCCAAATGTTCTTCCACCAAAATCTTACAGGACGTGCTGAGGCTTTCCAAATCACCGGTGCTGAATTCCGTACAATTCTTGCCTCGCCAGGCGACGATTGATTTAACGATGAGCGTGCGGTTATTGCACACAGCAGAACAGCTGCCGTCCGTAATCGGCGCGAAGCTGAGCTTGACCTGTCTGGCGAAAACAGATTGGCCGTTTTGCGCATGAGAGTAAGATTTGTCGGCTTGCAGGTATAAACTGTAATCGTCAGATGTGTCCGTGCTCCAAACCCGGGTCGTTGGGTTGAAATTCAGCCGGTAGTTGGCATCAGCAAAGGCAGGGTAACTGGCCGGATTGAGGTCTCGAAACGGGGCATCATAAACTTTGGGATAACAAGGGGTCCCGCCCAAGTCCGGACAGCTCTGCAAATCATCGGTTAGGTCAGGATCCGGAGAGGCTGGATCAGGCTCGGCCAGCAACCAATTGGAATCCCGAAACATGCGAATGACCTCGATCCCTTCCCGCGCGAGGTTGGTGGCCACGATCTGGTTTTTGGATACCGCTTGAGAATTCAAGACATAAATGGCCAAGCCCAAACCGGCCACCAGGGAGGTGGTTAATATAAAAATAGCGAGCATGGTTTCGATCAGAGTTTGTCCCTCTTGGTCACATAACCCGCAACACGAAACACGTAACAGCTTCTTGATACGTGGTACGTGATACGTGGTACGTGATACGTGATTCATGATTTACTCTCCGATGCGCCCAGAGACGCCGTCCACAGTCGCGGATTTGGTGACTGTCCCGTCTTTCTGCTCCACCCCGATGCTGGCGCTGGTAAACGAGCTAAATACCCCTCCGGTTGACGCGGTGAGCCTGCCGAACGGCGGCTCAAACATAATTGAGAGGCTGTTAACCGAAGCGCTGTTCAGTCTCAATTCCCCGGCTTTCATCTGCGTCTGGGCAGGCAAGCTAAATCTTTGAAGTTCAAAAGAATTGCCGCAAGTGTCATCCGAATAGAGCACGTATTCGGATGACGAGGAAAAATTGACACGGTAATCTTTGGGCGCCTTGCTCGCACAAGAAGTTGATTCGATCTGCTTTCCCGTCAACGCGTAAGTCTGGGCAAGCCGGACTGAATTGACTATGCCATCGACCGCCAGCGAAACCTGACGCCGTTTTTCGCCTGCGCGATAGTTGGCCACGGCAATGGAAGAAATAACCGCCAGAATAAAAATGCTGACGGTTAATTCAATCAAAGTAAAACCTAATTGCTTTTTACCCTTCCTGTTTGTCAATTGATTATTTGGACTTTGGTTGCCTGATAAGTGTCGCCCTGCGGCTCACTTGCATAGTAGACGACGATTGCGGAGCCGCTTATGAAATCAGCAAACTCAGCCGGGACATTCTTAAGCCCGTCTTTGTCCTTGACCTGCTTGATGAGAAAGGTTTCAGCGGAAACCGCCGCCGCTTTTTCGCTGCCGCCCACGTCAAAATAAATCATGCCACTGTCGGTCCTGCTGACGTTGCCCAAGATGAATTGAGGGTTTTGCGCTTGCTTGGAAGCAGACTCAGCAGACGGCTGTTCCTGCTTGTTACTTTGGTTAAACGTATAAGCGACAAACAAAAGTACCGCGATGAGCACGATTGCCCCAAGTATTTTAGCTTTCATACATAGATTCCTTTCTTTCCGCCAACAGGCGGATTAAATATAACATTAATTAAGGCCCCAACCGCTGCGCCGGGGTGATGGTGGCGTCATAGCCCGGAATGCTGCCGGGAGTAACTGTATAGTTGTCGCCATAAGGCACGGTATAGCTTTGGGAGGTGGCGTTCGGCCCACCTTGATAAGTCCCGTATGGCCCGGTTAAGGTCCAGGACGTAGGCCGGTTGGAATTGACATTCACCGTCCCATTGGGCGGCACGCGAGTAAAATTAGCCGTTCCGCACCAGGTATTGCCATAGCCGTTACCGGGATTTCTGGTATAAATATGGACATTAATCGTACCAAGGCCGGGATGGGAGGCGAGGTTGGCATCCGCATACCAGGTGCCACCCCCGGCATTAGTGCCCGGATACCAGACAACGTCGTCTTGCCATCCGGGGTCAGACCAGGTGGGGAAGTAAACCTCGCTGGCATTCACCACGCCGTAAGCATTGGCGCGGCGAGTGCCGCTGGTGGCTGACGTAGTGTCGCCGCTGGGGCCGGAGGAAGTGCAAGAAGGCGGCGCTGGCTGGACGCGCTGGAAGGATGTATTGCCGATTAACGACCAGGATCCGGTGTAAAGGCTGCGGCCATAGACGTGGGTGATGATTGAGCCCAGTCCCGGATGGGATTCCAAATTGATATATTGCGACCAGTTGCCGCCGCCGTTGTTATCCACCGGATACCAGACAACGTCGTCCTGGCCGGACACTTCTGACCAGGTCGGAAAATACATGGCGTCGGTGTTGCTGACCCCGGTGGCCGAAATGCGGAAACTGCCAGAGGTAGCCGTGGTGGTTGAGGATTCCGGGGAAACAGAACTTAAGGAGGGGCTAGGCGGATTTTGGCGGGTAAAATTAGCCGTGTCACACCAGACATTGCTGTAATTGCCGTTGTAAAGATAAACATGGACATTGTAGGCTCCGCTGCCGCTATGGCGGTTAAAATCAATGGTCGCAGCCCAAGTCCCGCTCCCTTGGTTTGATCCTGAATACCAGACAACGTCATCCTGGCCGTTTGTGTCTGACCAAGTGGGGAAATTCACGGCCGAGGCGTTGGAAACGCCATAGGCATAAACCGTGTGGGAAGCATTGTAAGCAACCGAAACTCCGTCCGGCCCGGCCGAGGAGCAGGCTGGCTGCGGATTGATATTTAGAACAACGCTGTCTGTGGCTGTCCCGCCTGGACCGGTACAGGCAATCCGGTAAGTGGCGGAGGCGGTAAAGTTGCCAGTCTGGGAGCCGGAAGTGGCAATACCGCCTTGCCAGGAGGAAGGGTCACCTTGGGCCGTGCAGGAGGTGGCGTTGCTCGAAGACCAGCTGAGAGTGGCCGAGGTATTGTAGTTAATGTAAACCGGGCCGTTGGAATTATTGATGCGAATATCGGCAGTGGGAGCCGGCGGAGCCGCCACAGTCAAAGTCGCACTGGCCTGGGAACTGGTTCCCCCGGGGCCGGAGCAGGAAATGCGATACGTGGCGGATTGGGTAAAGTTGCCAGTTTGGGAGCCGGAAGTGGCAATACCGCCTTGCCAGCTTGCCGGATCACCCTGGGCCGTGCAGGACGTGGCATTAGTGGAAGACCAGCTGATGGTAGCGCTGCCGTTATAGGCAATGGAAGAGGGAGAGATGGAGATGGAGGCAGTGGGGGGAGGTGCGACGCGCTGGAAAGAAGTGTTGCCCAAAAATGACAAAGCGCCAGTATACGAGCTTCGGCCGTAAACATGGGTGATGATTGAGCCCAGTCCCGGATGAGAAGCCAAGTTGAGATCGGCGTGCCAATTGCCGCCGCCGTCATTGGAGCCGGAATACCAGACAATGTCATCCTGGCCGGAAACTTCCGACCAAGTCGGGAAATACATGGCGTCAACATTCGAAACCCCGGTGGCGGAAATGCGGAAACTGCCAGAGGTAGCCGTGGTGGACGAGGCTTGCGGGTAGACCGAGGATAAGGATGGCGCAGGCGGCACTCTTAAGTAGAAAGTGTTATAACCGCACCGGTTGCTCCAATTGCCCGCGCCATCGCGGACATAAGTAGAAACAAAGTTAGTCCCTCCTGCCTGCAAACCAGACATACTGACATCATGAGTGATATTGCCCGGATACCCGGAAAGATAATACCAGATCCAGTCGTTGCTACTACTCGGATAAACCCCAATGACTGCTTGCGTGGTATCACCGGAAGCGCCGTAAATATAAGTCCTTCTGGTCCCGGCACTGGTATAAACCGTATCCCCGTCAGGGCCTGCGGAAGAGCAGCTGACCGCCTTGGCTTCCTTGGGCGCGCCAAACCAAGCCGCACCCGCGACCAGCAGTCCGAGTATCAGGAAGACTTTTAACTTTTGACTTTTAACTTTTGACTTGTTCATGGCGCTACTTCTCTAAATTGCGGCACGCGCGGATTGCCGGTCTTTACCAGATACGGCCCGGCTTTCTTGATGATACTTTTGACACTACCGTCGCCGCCGACATCGCGGTAAAAAATTTGAGCGGTATTGGCTAGGCTGTCATAGTTGCTGTTGCCGCTGAAGTTGACTGTGCCCTGAATATCCACCACCGCGTTTTGGCCGGGATCAATCTGGCCCTGGACATTGATGGTTGAACCAGAAAGGCAGGAAGCCAAGTTAGGCACACAGCTTAACCCGCCGGAAACATTAATCACGCGCGGATTTTGCCAGTTGGCAGTGTAAGTGTCGGTGATGTAGCGGATGTCAGCCGCGGCAGTGGCGACCGCAGAATTGACAATGGTGATGCGGAAAGTAACTGTATTGCCGTCACTGATCAGGTCAGGATTCGCGGGACTGAGCAGGGCTTTGGTGGAATTGCTGATGTTGGCAACGCAGGGGCGCACCAAAGCTGAAGCTTCATTGGAAGCGTTGGAGGCTATAGCCGGATTGTTCTTATAAGCGCGGACACGGTAATAATAAGTGGTATTTTCCGAGCCTGTAGAATCAGTGTAGCTTATGCGGTTGGCCGGAATCCTGGTAAGTTCAAAAGAGACATCAGGATCGGCGGGCAGGGAAGAAGTTGCGCGGTAAATGATATAGCCACTCTCGCCCTGAGCATTATCGCTCCAGCTCAACGCGATGTTTTTGCATACTGACGGATCAGCTGAAAGTCCGGTTGGGTCGCCTAAGGGAGCCGCTGTCCAGGTGATGTTTACGATTGTGGTTTGGTTGGCATTTACCGTGGCCGGATTGGGGCTGACTGAGAAATTGTAATCAGTCTGCGGCGTGGGCGTGATTGTGTAGGAGCCGGGGGAAACGAGGTCTGAACTTTGAGTGCCGCTCCGGTCCCCCACTCCGGAAATATTCCAAGAGGCTGCAATGGAGGAATCAACCTGCAGCGTCCCTGCCCGCTGGGTGTAAGTGATGGTGAAAGTAATCGGATCGTTGAGGGTGGTGCGCGTAAAATTGGCGTCATCACACCAGATGTTGCTGAAAGATGCGTTATTCATGTACACGTGCACATTCATGGTAAAGGGCGGCTGGCCGCTGTGGGAAGCCAGATTGATGTCCGCTCGCCAGGTGCCGCTGCCCAAGTTCGTGCCCGGATACCAGATCAGGTCATCGCGGTCATCAAATCCGCCGGACCAGGTTGGGAAATATACCGAGGTGGCATTTAAGACGCCATAAGCGTAGGCATTGAATGTACCGGAATAATTGGCAGTAGTGGGCGACTGCGGCTCGGCATAATTGCAGCTGGGCTGGGAGAGGCCGGCTCTCCTTCGAAACTCGGCTGTCACACTGCGGAAGCGGTCCATCCTCACGGAACAATTGTTGGGGTTGGCTGAAGTGCAGTCGCCTGACCATCTCACAAATTCCGAGTCGCCGGCCGGATTGGCCGTCAAATTCACGTTGGTGCCGTCAGTATAACTTTCCGAGCAGTCGGAGCCGCAATTAATGCCGGGTCCCGAAATCGTACCGGAACCTGTTCCGGTTTTGGAGACGGAGAGATTATATGTGCCGGCGGGCAGCAAATTAAAAACTGCGGTCACGCTTTGGTCGGAAGACATGGTCACACTGCAGCTGCCGGAGCCGGCGCAGTCGCCGGACCAGCGGATAAATTCGGAGCCGACGGCCGGGTTGGCAAACAAACTAACTTCAGTGCCGCTGCTGAAATCAGCAGAGTCAGAGCTGCAACCGCTGCCGCAGTTGATGGCTGCGGGCGAAGAAGTCACCGTGCCTGAGCCGGTGCCGGATTTGGACAAGGAAAGCGTTTTCGCCCCGGGCGGGAGTGTATTGAAGACCGCGGTGACGTTGCGGCTGGAAGTCATGGTCACACTGCAGCTGCCGGAGCCGGCGCAGTCGCCGGACCAGCGGATAAATTCCGAGCCGCCGGCCGGATTGGCCGTCAAACTCACGTTGGCGCCGTCAGTGTAATTTTCTAAACAGTCCGAGCCGCAGGTGATACCCACGGGCGAGGAGGTCACGGTGCCCAAGCCGGTGCCGGATTTGGAGACGGTTAAGGGAAACTCGCGCGGCGGCGCGGGCGGGGGCTGCGTTACCATAAGCGGCACACCCAGCTCAAAATCGGCTTCCACGCCGGCATTGTTGATGCCTGTGAATTTATAAGTAAAGCCGACCTCGCCCGTAATGCGGTCAGCGGTATAGACCCAGTCGCCGGAAAAAACTGAATCTGAATAGGCCGGTTCGAAACTGGAATCATTGGCAGGCGTGATAGGTTCCCGGCCATCGCCCACAAACATCAAAGGATTTTTGCCAAATCTGGCGCTCCACGACACTGTGGCAGTCTGGCCGAATTCAACGCTGGCAGGATTAACTGCCACGTTCAAGGAGCCTTCCGAGCTGCGGCCATAGCCCCAGAACCGATGCTGATGCCAGTGGTCATTTAAGGAACTCCCCTTCACCACGACCTTGGCGGCCAGATATCGGTAAGTGGCAAAATCATCTTTTGGTATGTTAAATCTTTCATCTTGATTATACCGCAGAGCCCAGCAATAACCATTGCCGGAATTATGCACGCCTGTATTGTTAATGCACACATCCACCACTGCTGCCCGGTCGCCATCCCCGCCCGTGGGGTCCACAGCTTCCGGCCCGGCCTCAAACCGCCACATCTGGCCAATGCCAATGCCCCCGCTGCCATAGCAATTCTTAAGGCCTGCGCCAAATACGCCGCCGGATTTGCAATAAACCATAAACGAGACTTCATTGGAAGGCGACGTCTTGTTTTCTTCAATTTCTCTCCGTCCGGGGTTGGGATCCTCATCAAGGCTGGGCTGGTCCTGCTGGGCCCAGGCTAGGCCGACAAACAAAAAACCCGCGACAAAAATCATCCCGGCAATGAGCAATAATTTGTTAATTATTTGTTTCTGATACATGATACGCGTTACGTGATTCATGTACTATACATTATAGCATAAAAAAACGAATCAGGCAACCAGGGACACGCTGTCCCAAAGTGCCTGATTCTTGTTTGTATGCGTGCTCTACCGCCGCCCGAGGCAGTAGGACCGCTCCTCCCGGGTTGGGCTGGACAAATCCGGCCCGCCCTCTTCCAGGAGAAAACGGCGGGTTTCCGTGGGCCTCCCAGGACTCGGGAAGTCAAGACT
>Ga0209542_10001516_pt1 | contig 54297 bp, 53 predicted proteins | sample RifCSPhighO2_01_FD_184028 | JGI IMG/M metagenome (GOLD analysis project Ga0209542, IMG submission 184028) | Soil microbial communities from Rifle, Colorado - Rifle CSP2_plank highO2_0.1 (SPAdes) (version 2) | ecosystem: Environmental > Terrestrial > Deep subsurface > Rock core/Sediment ... | reverse complement strand
TGTGCTAGAGTAATACATACGAAAAATCCCTTGCGGGAGATTAAGCCTTTAATTTGTCCGACAGACATATTATGGCTTACCCGAAGGGGTTTTTCTAATTTACGAAAATTTTAGTGGGACAGTAGTGTAGCATTATTCACTGTATGGCTCTTAATAAAATAGTGTCGGGGTTGGATCTTCTCCTCGTCATCATCGTCTTGGTAGGTTGCCCGTACGCCCTTTTCCATTCGTACTGGTACGTGCTGTTTCGGACGATGGATTGACCATATGTCGCATTACACAGACACAGACTCCATCTCAAAAAGGTGGAGTTTTATTTTTGAGCTTGATGAGGGATTGGAGAGGTAATTTTCGGACAGTCGGACAGATTGGTGTCCATATTGCGCCAACAGATTTACTGCCGCAAGCTGAAATGTTTTGCAATCACGGTGGTGTTTTCCTGCGACTGTAAATTTTAAGAGCGACACCGCAGCGTGTTCCCCATTCGGGTGCGCTTTTCGTCAAGCGGTATCTACTATAAAAAACCCGCGTTAGACGCGGGTTGAAAACTGTTTCGACTTCCAAGACAGGTCTTTGAGTTTGTCGACCCTGTCAATGATCGTTTTACTGTTGTCGTGGCGATTCAATGGATGAGTTGACGCGTGCTCTGCTTCTTTGGCTGATAGAAGTGTAAGCACGCTAGTTTCCAAAGCGTTAAGCCAGCAGTGGAATTGCTCATCGTTTCTTTCGACTTCGTCAAACATCCGGTATGTTTTTTCAATAACCGGCAGTGCTTCATCGATCAGACGCGCGGGGTCTGTGTATGAGGAGTATGAGTTTATCGCATTTGTTCGTTCGGCGTAAATGAAGTGCCGCAGTCGCTCCATGTGTTTTTTTATAGGCCTGCGAAGGAAGGCAAAATATACAACGGGGCCGATGATCGGGAAACTGAAAACTTTGCATGCGTCCGCCCGCAATTCCTCCATTTCAGTCACGGCGTCGCATTCAATGTTCTCTTTTCCTGCCAGAAACCGGTAGATGCTTCTAATACCGGCAATTCCCTTGAGGCAGTCAGAAAGAAGAACCGTTACTGTAAGGATGAGGAAAACCCAAATGAGTTCACTGACTGGTCTTGCGGACGCAAGAGTCAAGAGATAAATAAAACCGCCCAAACATACTATAGCTAGTGTATCTGCTATAGCCATTTCCCACGGTAAATCGACTTGAAGTTTACTTTTCATATGGCAATGTCCTTTCAAATGTTCTGCTTACACATTACTCCGTACACGAGAAAAGGCAATGTGTAAATTTCGAGAGTGATGTCAAAATGCCATGAGGTAACCGCTCACACCCTGAAGGGTGTCATTCCCGCGCCTGCTAGCTCTCCGAAGGGAGCAGGCGCACTGAAGCGCGCCCTTTCTTTTTCAAAAATCAAAAGATAATCAATATAAAAAGTGCAGGACTTTGGGATCCTGCACTGCCGGCACCACTTTGCGCCTAACCAGCTTCTAACGCATCGATGCTTTTAAGGGCTTTTTCTTTGTTTTTTCTGGCCAAGCTCTAGTCGCTAACGGCGAGCGGCGAATAATTGGTGGACAGCGACAGCGGTTCGTCATGAAAGAAATAAACCCCAACATTGTAGGGGGCGGCACCAACATGGTATACGATTTGTATACGCGCCGTATTCAAGGACGGGTAATGCCGCTGGACTCTCTCAACCGCTTCAAGCACGAAGAACGATGCTTCCATTTGATATTGGGCGACCTTGTCCACCTCCACTGCGAGGAAACTTGTGTTTCCTTTTGTAAAGAGATTTGGACATTCTTTGCTTGGAACAAGCAAAACTTTTTGCATCGTGGCTCGTAGAGATTTCGCGCGTTTGATCTTCACGAGATTCGGAATTACTATCGCCGCGAGTAGTCCGATGATCGCAATGACGATCATCGTTTCTAACAATGTGAATCCGCCTTTTGTTTTGTCTGTCATAACTTCTCCTTTGAACTGTTTTTTTGTTTGTTTCGGCTTCTTGTTGGAAGCCCTGCATCTCGCCGCACATTACCATTTAACATTCCATTCTTCAAGCGTCAGTTTTTGATGTAACCACTCACAGGACCGAGCAATCTATTAACTGTAACACCTTTTTCTTCCATCATTCCCGCGAAGGCGGGAATCCAGATTATTAATATGGCCTAGATTCCCGCCTTCGCGGGAATGACAGCACTGGTGTGAGCGGTTACTCCGTTATTGAATCATTCCTGCGGACATCGGATGTCCGCAGGATTTTTCGCAATTTTTGTATTCGTAAGCGATTGCGAGGGGTTTCTCTTTGGTGTATTGTCTGTATGGAAAGGAGAATGTTCAAATGACCGATTATAAAATTGAAATGTGCATCAATTCGCTTGAGCAGGCAGTATCGAAATACACAGAACTTAAAGGGCGAAATCCTCCGACGACTCAAGAAGAGAGAGTGGAGGTGGAGGTGGAAATCTATCGTGCCGCGCGCGCCCTGAATTCCAGGTGGGTAGAGATGGAAGCGTGGTACATGGGTAGTTTGATAGAACCAGTGGATATTGAAAGACGAAAATTGGTTTTGGGAGTGCTTTGCAAAACTCGCGATATTCTTACCGTGGCTGTAGAGCGAAGATCCTATAAGTCTATTCAGCGATACATCGGGGAATTTGAGGATTTTTGTGCTCGATACAATCTGGCGTATACCTAATATGGGACAGCAAAGCGCGATGGCCGTGGAATTCTTTCCACGGCTTTTTATAGTAGATACCGCTTAACGAAAAGCGTACACAAAAAAAGCACGAAATTCTGGTTCGACAAACTCACCATCCTGAGGAACTCGAAGGAGAAATCCGAAATTACAAAAAAATACTAATATACGACTCCGACGCTTCGGTCGGAGCCCCGACCGAAGCGTCGGGGATGCATACTAATTATACGAATGGGGAACACCCCATCGCCTCGAGGACTCCCCCTTCGCTCTAAGAAGAGCTACGGCGGGACACAGTCGGCACTTCCCCTCTAAAGAGGGGCAGAGGGGGAATGCCCTGCGCTGCCGATCTTAAAATTTACTTTCTTTGGTTTAATTAATGTTACTGACCGTTACTTTTTCAACATTCAATTTAATAGCCGCAGTTTAATAGCCTCAGACAAAGTGTCACTCCGTACACGAGAAAAGGCAATGTATGACTTTTGAGAGTAGTGCCGCAAATCGTTCCCCATTCGTGTGCGCTTTTCGTTAAGCGGCATCTACAAAAAATCCCCGACGTTTGTCGGGGACGGGTATATGAATGAAGAGCTAGTGGACGGCGACGACGGCTGTTGTTTCATCGGCAGTGTTTGCCGCTACGAAAACATCGTCAATGAGTTTCAGAGTTCCTTCTATGCTCGCCATTCCAGAAGCATGTATTTTATCAAGTTTATCTCTGATACGGGCGGCTACAGATGCTTTATTGAATGCGTAGGCGATTTGATTCTGATACACATCATCAATGTCGTCTTTCGTAAAGCCGTCTGGCGCATCATATAGCGGTCTCTGGCCTGTTTTAACAACTTCGTTCGCCTTGTGCCTGATTGAGAGTTCGTACCAGCGGTTGAAGCACTCCCTCGCGTGTAGACGCGCATGGAACTTCAACTGACCCAATAGAATTTCCAGCCAGTTCAGCCAATAATGAAAATCGATATCTGGATCGGAAATTTCTCGCGCTTCATTGAACGGTTCTAATTTTTCAATATAGAGATCCATCGTTCCTTTATGTTGACGCGGCGATAAATTATGTAAACCGCGTACATATAATTCGTGGCACTTCCTGTATTTGATTTCTTTGATGAACCAGTGAAGCTGATTACGTAAGATATACGTAACGATAAACCCCAAAATTGGAATTGAGTGAAGTTTGAACAAGTGTCCACGAGCAACACTCCATGCATCGTTAGCAGTCTTTAAATCATCATGATGATACTGCATGACCAAGCGCAACTTGACACCATAAACAGCTAAGAATAAGAACAAGATCGAAGCTATTATGAGAACATCGCCCAACCATGTATTGGAAGAGGATATAGACAAGAGCACGAAAAATACTGTAAAAAGTATCAAACCCAGCACTTGTAACCAGACTGGAGACGGAAGAGTATAGCGAGAACTTTGATTTTTCATAGAGCTTACACTCACAGAGTATTTTGACGTTTTGGTTTACTGCGTTTCTGCCATTGACATTACCTCTTATTTGATGAAGAAGCAATATATTGCTATAGTTTTAATAATTGACATGAACAGCGAAAACACATGGAAAAATACGACCATTTAAAAATAGAAAAGAAGTGGCAGGAGAGGTGGGATAAAGAAGGATGCTACGCGGCGAAGGATGATTCCGATAAAAAGAAATTTTATGGACTCATAGAATTTCCGTACCCCTCCGGCGAGGGGCTTCATGTCGGGCATATCCGATCCAATACCGCTATGGATATAATTGCTCGTAAAAGGCGAGCGGAAGGATATGACGTGCTCTACCCGATCGGTTACGACTCGTTCGGTCTGCCTACCGAAAACTTTGCCATAAAAACCGGCATTCATCCTGCCGAGGTGACGAAACAAAACACTGGCAAGTTCAGAGAACAATTGAAATCACTGGGTTACAGCTTTGATTGGTCTCGTGAGATTGATACGTCAAACCCCGAGTATTATAAGTGGACGCAATGGATTTTTTTGCAATTATTCAAAAAAGGTCTTGCTTATAAGAAAAGGATGACTATCAATTGGTGTCCGAAAGATAAGATTGGCCTGGCTAACGAGGAAGTTATAGACGGGCTTTGCGAAAGATGCGGGACGGTGGTGGAAAAAAGAGAGAAAGATCAGTGGATGCTGGCAATTACAAAATACGCCGATCGGCTGGATAAGGATTTGGACGATGTTGATTATCTTGAAAAAATAAAGATCCAACAGAGAAATTGGATAGGTAGGTCGGAAGGATCGGAGATAAAATTTCCAATTACCAATTACCAATTTCCAAATAAATCACAAGAATCAAATTCAAAAAAAAATACAGGTAACATATGGCCAAAAAAAATACTGATTGGAACGCGAAATGAGGCCAAGGTAAAGATGTTTAGAGACGCCTTTCCGAAGGACTTTCCGTTTGAGGTAATTTCTCTGAGTGATATACCTGATATTGATGACTCGGATCTCGTAGAGGGAGATGATTTCAAATTAAACGCCAGATTAAAATCCCAGTTTTATTACCAGAAAACTGGCATACCGACCGTATCTACTGACCAAATACAATGGATAGAAAAATGGCCCAAAGACGGCGGTTTTGTAGTACATGCCAGAAAAGAGGCAAATATGGAGACAGGAAGAGCCACGGACGAAGAGGTTGGCAACTGGATTGAGGAGATTGTTCATAAGTACGGAGAATCAAAGGCCACGTTTCATTACGCGATTTCATTTACTGACGGCAGAGGAACTGTTGATTATGTAAACGTGCAAAGAGAATACATCTTACAAAAAAACAAGTCACCTAAAACTAATGAGGGTTATGTTTTTGATCGGTATATGAAAGACGCGGATACTGGAGAATTCAGAATAGAACAGCCCTTTCATGTAGCGTTTAGTGAGTTCGATCAATTTATTAGACACGAATTTATAAGACTTTTTGATTTGGATAATGTGGATGTGTTTACTACGAGACCGGACACTTTGTTCGGAGCCACTTATCTGGTGCTTTCTCCTGAACATGAAAAGATAACCGACATAAAGCAACAAATAACCAACTGGCAAGAGGTTGAGGAATATATACAAATCTCAAAAAATAAGACTGAGCAAGAACGAACAGCCGAGGGCAAGGAAAAAACGGGCGTAGAACTCCGAGGAATAAAAGCAATAAATCCGGCCAATGGAGAATATATTCCTGTTTGGATTGCTGATTATGTACTACGACATTATGGCACAGGCGCCATAATGGCTGTTCCCGCTCACGACAAGAGAGATTATGAGTTCGCAAAAAAATATAATTTGGGGATAAGAAGAGTTGTAGAGCCGAAATTCGTAATAAAGTCAGGAGATACTGCTTATAATCCCGACTATATTCATACAGGTGAGGGTATATTGCACGACTCCGGCATATTTGACGGGATGGATTCGGAAGAAGCGAAGATAAAAATTACAGAGTTTACGGGCGGAAGCGTTGCTGTCAAATACAAGCTTCGCGACTGGGTTTTTTCCAGGCAGAGATATTGGGGGGAACCGATTCCGCTCGTCTTTTGCGAAGAGTGCAAAAGACGAGCGGAAATACCCAATTCCCCCGCCTTCGCTAAGAAGCTACGACGGGCAAAGCAATACCCAATTGCCAAAGAGGAACAGATTAATCCCGGCTGGGTGGCAGTGCCTGAAGAAGATTTGCCGGTAAAACTGCCGGACGTGGAGAAATATCAGCCGACTGATACAGGAGAATCCCCTCTTGCTTCAGTGCCGAAATGGGTAAACGTGAAATGTCCGAAATGCCACGGTCCGGCCAAGAGGGAAACCGACACAATGCCCAACTGGGCCGGTTCGTCTTGGTATTACCTCGCCTACGCGATGCGAGGAATTTCCAATTTCTCCCTCGACAAAACTCGGGACAAGCAATTTTCCACCTCGACATGCTCGGTACAGGCAATTTCCAAATATAAAGACGTCTTCGGTCACTGGCTACCTGTTGATTGGTACAATGGAGGAATGGAACATACAACTCTGCATCTTCTATATTCGCGTTTCTGGCATAAATTTCTGTATGACGAGGGGTATGTTCCGACTCATGAGCCGTACGCAAAGCGCACATCACACGGCCTCATTCTAGCTCATGATGGTGAAAAAATGTCCAAGTCAAAAGGCAATGTCGTTAATCCTGATGATCTTGTAACGCTTTATGGCGCGGATAGCATACGGCTCTATGAAATGTTTATGGGTCCTTTTGATCAGTCAATCGCGTGGAACAGCGACAGTATTATTGGCGTAAGGCGTTTCCTGGAAAAGGTGTGGAGGATCAGCGGAAAAATTGACGGAGAGACAAAATCGGATATGCGCGTTCAAAGCATGCTTAATCAAACCATAAAGAAGGTTTCGGAAGATATTGAGCAAATGAGGTTTAATACCGCCATTTCGGCCATGATGATATTCGTCAATTTCGCTGACAGGGAAAAAAACATATCACAAGAAATTTATGAAAAATTCATTCAAATTCTTGCCCCATTCGCTCCTCATATATCTGAAGAAATCTGGCAGATGATGGGAAATAACGGCTATATCCATGAAAGCGAATGGCCGAAGTACGATGAAGAATTAGTGAAGGATAAAGACAAAAAAATAGCAGTCCAGGTCAACGGCAAGGCCAGAGCGGAGATAATGGTCAGCGAGACAATGGATGAAAAGGATATTGAATCGGCCGCCTTGAAAAATGAGCAAGTAGGCAAATGGATTAAAGGCAGGAAAGTGAAAAAAGTTATTGTGGTTAAAGGTAGAATAGTGAATATTGTGCTGGAATCCTGATGTTTTGACAAATAATTTGATATGTAGTATCATTAAAACCGACTAAATGAGGGTAAGTATTGAAAATTACTCAAATTTATTAGGCAGGATTGACCCGATGAGATAATGATGATAATTTATAGTAGATACCACATGACGAAAAGTGCACACAAAAAAAGCACGAAATCCGAAATTCGAAATTCCAAAAAATTGTAAATTCAAAAAAGGAAGATAGAGAAGAACACGTAGATACCGCTTGACAAATAGTGCACACGAATGGGGAATGCCTTGTGGTGCCGATATTAATATTTACTTTCACACGTTTCGGTAAGTACGATTTTTAAATATCGTTTGCGCAGAAGTAAACTTGATTTTCTCTTGATTATTAGCATATTAATTAGCATTATGAGCGAGACAATAAAATTCAAACCAAAGCAGGTTACTAAGAGACTTCTATCAGTTCTTCCAAAGAGAGCCGAAGAGGTAATCGCATCACGCTACGGTCTTGGCAAGGGAGGCAAGCGTATGACGTTGGAAGCGATAGGACAGCGTTACGGCATTACGCGCGAGAGAGTAAGACAGATAGAAAATTACGCCATCAGCCATGTTCGCAAGTCGGAAGCGTATACCAAGGAGAAAGCTGTGTTTACCGAGCTTGAGGAGGTTCTGCATTCACTCGGTGGAGTCGTGGTGGAGGAACATTTATTGTCTCACCTAGCCAAGGACAAAGATACGCAGAATCATCTGAATTTGATATTGGCGCTTGGTGATCAGTTCAAACGTAAAAAAGAAGATGAGGATTTCAAACACAGGTGGCACGTTAATGAAGAAGTTACCAACCAAGTAGAGGAATCATTAAAGAAGCTGTATAAGAATCTCTCCACTAACGATATATTGGCCGAATCGGAAATGATCAGCTCATTTTTGGAGCACTGTAAAGATGTTTCAGAAAAATACAAGAATGAGGAAATAATCAAGAGATGGTTGCATCTTTCTAAAAAAATCGCAAAGAACGCGCTTGGTGAATGGGGGATCTCTGATTCACCGAACATCAGAACAAAAGGAATGAGAGATTATGCTTTTCTCGTAATTAGAAAGCATGGCTCGCCGATACATTTCACTCAGGTAGCCAAGAATATTCAGAAATTTTTCAACAAAAAAGCACATGTTGCTACTACTCATAATGAACTTATTAAGGATCCCAGATTTGTGCTCGTAGGCAGGGGTCTATACGCTCTGGCAGAGTGGGGATACATGAGCGGTGTCGTGCGTGATGTAATAAAAAAGATTTTGGAAAAAAACGGACCTATCACGAAAAACGAAATTATAGAGAAAGTGCTCAAGGAGAGATATGTGAAGGAAAACACTATTTTGGTCAATTTGCAAAATCATAAATACTTTAAGAAAGATTCCACGGGAAAATATACCGTCGTCGGGCAGTAAATTTCCTTTCAAACCAAGGTAATTTACAAAAGACATCATCTCGCCAAGGGTGATGTTTTTTGCGATTGTATTCTTTCCCCAAGCTAATAGCTAATTGCTGACAGCTAAAAGCTACTCCCCATTCGTATACATCCCCGACGTTACAGTCGGGGCTCCGACCGAAGCGTCGGAGTTGTATATACGTAGTAATTCGTACTGTGTCCCGCCGAAGCTCTTCTTAGAGCGACGGGGGATATTGGTATTTTATTCTTGGCGTGCCAATTAACAAAATGTTATAATTTGTTTTAACGAAGCATATTATGTTTGATTTTCACTTATTGCTAACCTTATATCCTGTCTGGCTGCCAATTTTTCTTGTGGCTATTTTTTGGAATTTGTGGGTAAATTACGTTCGGTCAAAATTTTTTTTATCCGAAAAAACTGTTTTGCTGGAATTTAAAATTCCTAGAGATATTTTCAAAACGCCTCTGGCCATGGAAGTTTTTCTGGACGCTCTATACGATACAGGGGGAGAGAGGACTTTTATAGACAGGTATTGGATGGGCAAAACTAGACCATGGTTCTCGCTTGAGATCGCATCGCTCGAGGGCAAAGTAAAGTTTTTTATCTGGACCAGGGCAAGCTGGAAAAATTTCATTGAGTCCCAGCTTTACGCGCAGTATCCCGGTATTGAAGTGGTGGAGGTTCCGGACTATGCCAAGACGGTTGTCTTTGATAAGGAAAAACATAACGCTTGGGGTTGTGATTTTATTTTGACCGAACCCGACCCTTACCCCATAAAGACTTATGTGGATTACAATTTGGACAATGCTCAGTTGGAAGAGGAGAGTAAGACAGACCCCATAACAAACGTCATAGAATTTTTAGGCACGATGGGAAAAAATGAGCAGATGTGGATACAGATTATTATAAGGGCCCACAAAAAGGAAAAAAGAGCGACAGGCGGCTTGTGGAGGAAAAAAAGCGATTGGAAGGATGAAGCGGAGATTGAGATAAAGAAAATAACAAGTCACGCGAAGGACGCGGAAAAGGACGGATTTAATGAACAGCGGCTGACGTCGGGAGAAAAAGACCGCATAAAAGCCCTTGAGAGAAGTATCGGCAAGACCCCCTTTGACTGCGGCATAAGGGCGATTTATCTGGCAGATCGCGCGGCGTATAGAAAAACAAATGAGCCGGGTTTGCGTAATTCGTTGAAGCAGTTCAGCAGTCCAGATCTGAATTCGTTGGTACCCAACGGCAAGGTCTGGCTTCCGAAGTATGATTATCCGTGGCAAGATTATCAGGATAGAAGGCATAACAGAGACAAAAGAAGATTGGTAGAAGCGTATAAGCGAAGGTCGTTTTTTTACCCGCCTTATCAGTCGTCCAAACCTTTTATCTTGAATTCAGAAGAGCTTGCTACAATTTTCCATTTTCCCGGCAAAGTATCTGAAGCGCCTACATTTGATCGCTTGGCCGCGAAGAAGGCTGAACCGCCGGCGAATTTGCCTATTTGAGTCTTATAGGACTTACGCATCCTTGCTTTTCCAACCATTCTCGGTTTGTCATTCCCGCGAAAGCGGGAATCCAGGTCTTATCTGCATGCTCTGGATTCCCGCTTTCGCACGAATGACACCAAACGCGTAAGTCCTATGAAATATATGAAAGACTGGCAGACAACAAACTACGAGAAATATCGTTCCCGAGCGTTGAACCGCGCGGGTATTCGTTATTTAGTCACGACGCTTGTGGTGATCGTCTCTGCGTGTCTGACGTTTTATCAATTGTTTTTGTCCCCTCCCTCTGGTTTTCCTAAGAGTATTGTTTTCAGTATAAAAAAAGGAGAAACGCTAAGCCAAATCTCAGATAGGATGAAGGACACGGCAATTATCAGAAGATCTTTTTCACTCATCAACTATGTAATACTTCTGAAGGGAGAAACTAAGGTGGTGGCAGGCGATTATTATTTTGAGAAGCCGCTAAGTGTAATGGGGGTCGGAGAGAGGATAACGAAAGGCAGTTTCAATCTTGTGCCGCTTAAAATAACTTTCCCTGAAGGGTTGAGCAACCGCGAGTATGCATCCATCGCCGAACCTCTCCTGCCGCAGTTTGACTCGGAAAATTTTATTCGGCTTGTTCAGGATAAAGAGGGCTATTTGTTTCCCGACACATATTTGTTCATTTCAAATTCTGATGAAAAAGACGTGGCTGATCATATGACTGACAATTTTAACGACAAAATATCGGTGATTCAAGACCAGATAGATAGCTCACCCCACACTCTCGGTGAGATAATCACAATGGCGTCAATAATAGAAGAGGAAGCCGTTACTGAAGAAGCAAGGAAGATTGTGTCGGGTATATTATGGAAGCGGCTGGAAAACGGCATGCTCTTGCAGGTTGACTCAACATTCAAATACATTAATGGAAAAAGCACTTATGAAATTACCGCTGATGACCTGAAAATTGAATCGCCATATAATACGCACAAGTACGCGGGGTTGCCGCCGACTCCGATTTCTAATCCCGGCATGGAATCAATTCTCGCCGCCTTAAATCCCACCGAGACTGAGTATTTTTATTTCTTATCCGACAGAGAAGGCAATATGTATTACGCGGAAGATTTTGAAGATCACAAAAAAAACAAAGCGAAATATTTTGACAATTAATAATTTGCCAAACCCTCCCTTTGGCCAAAAAAAGGCAGAGAATATATGGGTATATCAGTCTGAGTTGTGGTTTTTATTGTAAATACCGCATAACGAAAAGCGCACACGGATAGTAGCGGGGAAGCCGTAAACACGCCAGACGTGTGGCGGGTTTACGGCTTCCCTATAACGAAGCATATATGGCAGGAATTAGGAATCATTCGATAAAACTCATGACAAGTAAGCATAAACAAACAAAGATTTCCCCTAGACAAAAGGTTTTCGTCGGTATGTCTGGAGGGGTAGATTCATCCGTGTCAGCCGCTTTGTTGAAGGATGAAGGATATGAAGTAACCGGTGTGTTTATAAAAACATGGCAGCCGGAGGGTTTTCCGTGTTCATGGAAAGATGAGCGACGCGATGCTATGCGAGTATGCGCCGAATTGGAAATACCTTTTCTGACTCTGGACTTGGAAAAAGAATACAAAAAGGATGTTGTTGACTATATGATCGCCGAATATTCCAAAGGCAAGACCCCCAATCCCGACGTTATGTGCAATAAGCACATTAAGTTTGGAGCGTTCTATGATTGGGCGATTGATAATGGGGCAGATTATATAGCGACGGGCCACTACAGCCGCATAGGAATGCGGCAAATTCCAAATCACAAGTACCAAATTCCAAACAAGTCTCAAATTGAAAATTTAAAGTCAAGTGAAAAAGAGTACGAGCTTCTTAAAGGAATTGATGAAGAAAAAGATCAATCGTATTTTTTGTGGCAAATCAGGAGAGAACAGTTGGCGCATGTAATATTTCCAATAGGGGAGTATAAAAAAAGCGAGGTAAGGAAACTTGCTGAGAAATTTAATTTATCCACCGCTGGCAAGAAAGACAGCCAGGGAATTTGCTTTATTGGCAAGCTTGATATGAAGGATTTTCTTTCACAATATCTTAATCCAAAAAGAGGCATAGTGTTAAATATGGCAGGAGAGCAAGTGGGCACGCATAATGGCGCTATTCTTTACACAATAGGCGAAAGACGTGGCTTTGAGATTACGGAAAAAAATCCGCACACGCCGCCGATGTATGTAGTGTCCAAAGACATTGACGCCAACACGATTACAGTGTCCGAAAGTGAGTCAAATATTTTTGAGAAGTCGTTAAATAATACAAAAGTGGATATCTGTAGCGCCAACTGGATTTCCGGCGAGCCGTTTCCCGCTCGCGAGTACTCTGTTCGCTTTAGGTATCGTCAAAAATTGTTAAGGTGTAATGTTCAAAAAGAAGGAGATTGTTGGGCCATAAAATTGTTGGGGGAGTCTGTGGCTTGCGCTCCGGGGCAATCGGCTGTAATTTATGATAAAGACACGTGTTTGGGAGGAGGCGTTATTATGTAAATACAAATATCCCCCTTCGCTACCCACTCCGCTCCTCCTTCGCCAAAGGCTACGGAAGGACAAGTAAAGCTACGCGGGTCAAGAAGAGCTTCGGCGGGACACAGTACAAATTAATACGAATATACGACTCCGACGCTTCGGTCGGAGCCCCGACCGAAGCGTCGGGGATGAATACGAATCACCTCATCTTTAGATAAGCACGAGGCACCAAATAACAAATTCCAAAAGACAATACTAATATACGAATAAGAGGGGAAAAGCGGGAACGTCCTGCGGTTCCGTTCATAAAATTTACAAGCAGTAACATTAAATATATGGAAAACACAGGAAGTAGAAAAGCAATCGCGGTTATTGTGGCCATAATAGCAATTGGCCTCATAATTTGGGGATTTTATTATTCATATAACTCTAATAGGGCAAACGGAGAGGTGTTCAATCCGGCTCTGGAGTCAACGCGTGGAAATGATGAAGACGTGAGAACGGTTGACGTCAGACATCAATATAAGGACGGTGTTCATACTTATGCGGGCGAGATTGATCTCGGAACGCCGTGCGATACGGTTGATGTGGAGGCATCGTTATCCGACGGCACGGTAAATCTTGATTTCCAGACTTCCAGCACATCGGAAGTCTGCGCGCAAGTTATCACCGCAAGAAGATTCAAGGCGACAGTGAGCGGACCTGAAAATGTTAGTGTTAGGGGTACCTTGAACGGCGAGTCCATAAGACTAAATATTTTTGAAGTACCTCTAGGCGAGGATCTTGACGATTTTGAAATAAATACTAAGGGTTAACATTAAATAAGCACGAAGCACCAAATAACAAATTACAAAAAACAATACCGATATCCCCCTTCGCTACCCACTCCGCTCCTCCTTCTCCAAAGGCTACGGAAGGACAAGTAAAGATACGCGGGTCAAGAAGAGCTTCGGCGGGACACAGTACGAATTGATACGAATGATACGACTCCGACGCTTCGGTCGGAGCCCCGACCGAAGCGTCGGGGATGAATACGAATGGGGAGAAAAAGAGAGGAGACACCACATCTTTGGATAAGCACGAAGATAGATGGATAAGATGGATTGCTAAGTCATAAAAACGGCTGTATATTCAGCCGTTTTTATGGCTACTTGAATAAATCAATAAACATTTGCCTTTCTTACTTTGGGGTAATAAGAGGAGGTGTTATAATTAGGTAATATAGGACTTACGCTTTTCGGTTTTCAAACCATTTCCCATCAAACGCGTAAATCCTATAGGACTTACGCATTTTCTGTCATTCCCGTGAAAACGGGAATCCAGAGTGTGTAGTAATGCTTTGGATTCCCGCCTACGCGGGAATGACACCGACCAAAACAAGCTTCTGCGTAGGGTCCTATCCTATATCAATAAAGTCATTACCATGTCCAATAATAATATTCAAGTACTTAAAGCTGACGGTTCAAGGGAGTTTTTTGATAGTGGAAAACTGGAGCAGTCATTGAGACGAACTGGTGTGAGCGAAAATACAGTAAATCGGATAAGCGATCATATTCAAGCGGAGCTGATAAACGACATGTCTACGTCTGATATTTATAGGCATGCTTTTTCTCTACTCGCGCAAAGCCAGAGGGGCGCCGCCGTGAGATATTCGCTGAGGCGAGCGCTGGCAGGCCTTGGTCCTTCGGGTTTTCCGTTTGAGGATTATATGGCGGAGCTTTTCAAGGCGAGGGGGTGGCAGGCGGAGACCGGCAGGACTTTTAAAGGCAAGTGCGTGCCTCATGAAGTTGACGTCGTGGCTTGGAAGAAAGATGAGTTGGTTATGGCCGAGGTTAAATTTCACAATGAACTCGGATACAAAACCGATCTCAAAGTCGCTCTTTACGTAAAAGCCAGAATGGACGACTTGTCTGGAGTTTTCTATAACATCGGCGGATCAGAGCAGAAACTTCGAGCCGGCTATTTGATAACCAATACCAAATTTACAGAAACAGCGATCCAGTACGGACTTTGCGCAGGGTTGAATTTGCTCGGATGGAATTATCCGGACAAAGGGGGATTGGAAGATCTTATTGAGGAGGCGAATCTTCATCCGCTGAGCTGTCTTACGACCTTGACTAATAATGAAAAGAAGGAACTGTTTGGACGTGGAGTTGTGTTGTGCCGCACAATAGTGGAGAATAAAAACATCCTAACTTCACTAAACATATCAGAGCAAAAGATGGACGAAGTCATAAGTGAGGCGTCAAGCCTGTTTTAAGAGCTTGTTCATAATCTAATACCTAGGTACATTTCCCAAATTTCGAGCGAAAATCACGAAGTCCGACAAGGCATAGCGAGCTATGTCGAGGAGGAATGAGTGATTTGCAGCCGAAATTTGGGAAATGTGGCAGGCAAGCGCTGTTTTTATTCATTAATTTGCGGTTAGATTATGAACAGGCTCTAATATATGAGTGATTATTATAATCCCAAAAGAACAAGAAATTTATTTGATCCCGAAAGCGGCGAGCCGTTCAGGATATCCAGATCAAAGATTGATTTATTCGCGCAGTGTCAGAAGTGCTTTTATCTTGATGTCAGGCAGGGTGTCGGCAGGCCGCCGGGTTTTCCATTCGCCTTGAACAGCGCCGTGGATAAATTGCTTAAGAAAGAGTTTGATATTCATAGAAATGGCAAGACCAAGCATCCGCTATGCGAAGCGTATGGTATTGATGCCATACCGTTCGCTCATGAGGACATGGATATTTGGCGTGAAAATTTCAAAGGCATAAGATTCCACCATAAGGACAGCAACCTTCTTATTACCGGCGCGGTTGATGATGTTTGGTCCACACCGGACGGTCAGCTTCATATAGTTGACTACAAAGCCACGAGCAAGGATGCCGAAGTAAGTTTGGACGCGAAATGGCAGGACGGCTATAAAAGGCAAATGGAAATATACCAGTGGCTTTTCAGACGTAACGGCTTTAATGTATCTGATACGGGGTATTTCGTTTATGTTAATGGCAAGACTGACAGAAAAGCGTTCGACGGCAAGCTGGAATTTGATGTGAGAATAATTCCATACACAGGAGATGATTCCTGGGTTGAAAAGACCTTGCTCACAATGAAAAAATGTCTAATGGATCGACGAATTCCAATGAAAAACTACGCGTGCGACTATTGTAATTACGTGGATTCTTACGGTTCCACTGTGACGAAATTGGCTACTTCCGCGGCTTCAAAAGTGTCAAACAAAGCCGATAGGGATCAAAATAATGAGGGGCGGAAAACACTATTTTAACACCATGAAGACGCGTGAAGATTTGACAAGGCATTTGGAAAAAGGATCAAAGGTTTTCAAAAATGAGCTGGTAAAAGAAGCGTTCGCAAATGTCGACCGCAAGGATTTTGTGCCCGAGGATTATGCTTATGAGGCATACGAAGACTACGCGATCCCCATCGGCTATGGGGCTACCATAAGCCAACCGACCACTGTCGCCTTTATGTTGGAACTGCTCAACGCTCGCCGTGGAGATAAGATTTTGGATGTTGGCTCGGGTTCGGGGTGGACAACGGCACTGTTGTCAAAAATCATAGGCGAGGAAGGCCATGTCTGGGGCGTAGAGATAGTGCCTGAGTTGGTGGAACAAGGCAGGCAAAAGTTAAAGAAATATCAAACTGGAAATGCCCAGATATTGCTTGCGAGTGAAACTGTCGGGTTGCCTGATCATGCGCCGTACGACCGAATTTTGGTAAGCGCGGCTGCAAACGAAATTCCAAATGAGCTTGTGGACACTTTAAAAATTGGCGGGGTCATGGTCATTCCTGTGAAAAATAGCATTTTAAAGATTATTAAAAAGGATGAGAGAAGGATTGATACCGAGGAATACCCAGGATTTTCCTTCGTCCCTTTGGTATAAAAGTAGATACCACATGACGAAAAGTGCACACGAATGGGGGAATACCCTGCTATGCCGCTCCTAAAATTTACTCAATGAATATGAATGATAGAACAAGCGTCGTAAATTTTCTTTTTGAGATCGGGATTTTATCAAAAACTCCGCGAAGCGGTTTTCATTTTCTTGGTTCGGGAGAACAAAGTGTTTCGGAACATACGAATAGAGTGGTATTCATAGGATTCGCTATGGCCTCGATTGAAAAAAATGTTGATATGCTTAAGGTTCTTAAGATGTGCTTGCTTCACGATCTGGCTGAGGGAAGAGTTTCGGATTTGAATTATGTTCATCAGAAATATGTAAAGCGTGATGAGGTTAAGGCCATAGATGATTTGGCCGGTTCTCTCCCTTTTGGCGATGATGTCAAAGCGGTCATTTCAGAATACGAAGAGAGAATAAGCAAGGAGGCGATATTAGCCAAGGATGCTGACAACATTGAATGGATTTTATCGCTAAAGGAACAGGTAGATACGGGAAACGCGCGAGCGTTGGAATGGATTAAGCCGGCCATTAAACGATTGAAAACTGACATAGCCATATCTATTGCGGAAAAAATCATGGATACTAACTCCAGTGATTGGTGGTTTAAAGACAAAGACGGTGACTGGTGGGTAACAAGAAACCGTTAGAGCCTTAGTAACATTTAAGATGTGACAAGTGACATTTGACTTCTCGGTCAAACGTCACGTGTCCGCTCATATATGAATCGAAATGATGAGCTAAAAAAAATAAAAGATGAGATTTTGATGCTGAGTAATTCTCCTCTGTACGCATATAGAGTGGAACATAAAAATTTTCCTGTGATCGGGGAGGGGAGTCATGATGCGAATATAATGTTTGTAGGCGAAGCTCCCGGCAGAAACGAGGCGCTGACCGGAAGACCTTTCTGCGGAGCGGCTGGCAAAATTTTGGACGAGCTACTATCTTCCGTAGGTATTCAGAGAAAAGATGTATATGTGACAAATATCGTAAAGGATAGGCCTCCTGAAAACAGAGATCCAACTCCTTCCGAGATTGAATTATATTCACCCTTCTTAAGTCGGCAAATTGACATAATTAAGCCAAAAGTGATTGCAACCCTTGGACGGTATTCCATGGTGTATATTATGAAAAAGTTTGATCTGGATTTTGAAATAGAATCTATATCTGCCGCTCATGGCAAGGCGTATGACGCCGTTGCGTCATATGGCCCAATCAAAATTGCCGTGTTTTATCATCCGGCAGCCGCTATATACAACCAGCATTTAAAAGAGACCCTCAAAAAAGACTTCAGCATTCTTTCTAAAATGTAGGGTGTAGGATGGGCACCATTCTACATATTAAAAGTGTGGTATAATATTACAATATGTCACGAGATTATAAACAATTTGAGGAAGGTGAGTATTACCACGTCTATAATCGCGGTGTGGATAAAATGAAAATATTTAATACGGAAGATGATTATGGAGTATTCCTGGCCAGATTATATGAAAACTTATACCCGGAAAAGGTAGATCAAACGAAGGTGAAGAAAAATTTTTGCCGCAAGCTTCTTCCTACAGGCGCCTTCTCTCTAAATTGCTATTGTTTAATGCCTAATCATTTTCATTTTCTAATTAGGCAAGAAATGAACTTATCAATTAGTCGGCTTATTTTAAAAGTGTGTACAGGGTATTCAAAATATTTCAACAGAAATTACAATAGGGTCGGATCGCTTTTTCAAGATCAGTTTAAATCTGTTCATGTTAAAACTAATGAGCAGTTACTATGGCTTTCAGCGTACATACACAGCAACCCTTCAGTGGCAAAAATGAAAATTAAAAATCAGGATTATCCTTATAGCAGTTATAAAGACTATTACAATAATGAAGAGGGTATAGTAAAAAAATCAATGATTATGAGCCAGTTTACTTCGGGAAAAGATTACGGTCAGTTTGTTTCTGAGGCAGAACGATCCATTATTGAAAAAAGAGAAATGAGATATGACCCCGATTTACTTATCGATGAGGAATTTGAAGATATATTATAACACAGTTTTGTAAGTTAGGATGGTGCCCATCCTACACTCCCATTCTACACCCGTGCTCGTGCTCTTGATTAGGGCGTGTTTTTCTGCTAAATTAACAAAATAACATAAATATATTGAAACGCGGTTTGCTGGTCGCGAGTTTTTGAAAATTTAATGGACAACGATAATCTCAAAGAAACATGGTGGAAGTTGGCGCTTCAGATTTTCAGCCAAGTGTCCGTGTGGATCGTTGCACCAATATTAGTAGCGATATTCTTGGGAAAATATTTGGATGAACGCTACGGAACAAACCCCTGGTTGTTTTTGGCTTTAACTGGACTTGCGTTTATTATTTCATCATTCGGTATTGTGCGGACGGTAACTAGATACATAAGTAGATTGGAAAAAGAACAAAATGGCAAAACCGACAGATCAAAATGACATTCATGAAAGAGGAGAGGTTATAGCGCCTGAAACGTCGGGCGAATTGACGCATGAATTGACTCTTTATGCCGAACCTGTGGCTCATGTTGGCAATTTTCCGATAACGAATGCAATGGTTACGAGTTTTGCCGCGGTTATCATTATCGCGCTCATAGCCGTCGTTCTTAGGATGCGCTTGAGAGAAATCCCGAGGGGTATTCAGAATTTTTTTGAAGCAATGTTGGAAGGCGCGCTCAATCTTTGTGACCAGGTTACAAATAATCGCAGAATTTCCTTAAAGGTATTTCCTCTCGCTTTATCTGTTTTTCTTTTTATCTTGGTTAATAATTGGCTTGGTTTACTGCCGTTGGGAGGGATTGGGGTGATAGAAAATGGCGATCACGGTCCGGCGTTTGTTCCTTTTTTAAGAAGCGGAACAGCAGATATTAATACCACGATAGCACTGGCGATTATGGCGGTGGTAGCCGCAAATATTTTCGGCATTCTTTCAATAGGTATATGGAAAACTTTTAATAAATATGTTAATGTAAAGGCACTTGGGGGGATTTTTGTAAGGTTGCAGAAGGATCCAACAGTGCTTGTGGTTGCGCCTGTAACTTTTTTTGTAGGTCTTCTTGAGCTTATTGGCGAGTTTGCAAAAGTTGCGTCGCTGTCGTTTCGTCTTTTCGGAAACATTTTTGCGGGAGAAGTACTCCTTCTCGCTATGAGTGCTATTTTTGCTTACGCTCTTCCCATACCATTTATTTTCCTAGAAATTTTTGTCGGCCTTATACAGGCGCTGATTTTTTCTATTCTTGTTCTTGTGTATTTCACAATTGCCGCTTCGGATCACGATGAGCACGAAAATCATGAAGACAAAAAAACGATTCATGTGTAAATTTGAACGGTGCCTTTTGGTATTTTATAGAGATAAGATACTGGAAGGTAAAGGTCAAAATTATTAATAATAATCAAAAAATAGAAATTTATGGAAATTGAACCTCTGGCTAAAGCAATCGCTATCGGAGTAGGAGCTATCGGTCCTGGTATAGGTATAGGTATGATCGGCGCTCGCGCGATGGAAGCTATCGGCCGTAATCCGGAAGCCGCGGGAAAAATACTTGTGCCAATGCTTATTGCCTCGGCATTTGCCGAAGCTATTGCGATTTATGCGCTTGTTATCGCTTTTTCTCTGTAGTTGACGCTAAATTAACGATTTACGATTAACAAAGAGGCGCATACTCGCTCTATTCATAGTAGACACCGCATAACGAAAAGCGCACACGAATGAGAGACACCCCATCGCCTCGAAGACTTGGCACTTCCCCTCTAAAGAGGGGCAGAGGGGGAACGCTCTGTAGTGCCGTACTTAAAATTTACTTGCTTATTGGCTTAAGTTTTAAATCTTAAATCTTTCAACTTCAATCTAATTCATGGAATCTATCATTTCAACTTTTCACATTGATTGGAAAATAATTGTGGCCCAAGCCATAAACTTTGCGATTGTATTCGGGGTGCTCTATTTTCTTGCTCTTAAACCTCTGCAAAAGCTTATGGAGGAGAGATCTGAACGAATAGCGCGTGGCGTGGACGATGCGAAAAGAAATGCTGCGTTATTGGAATCTTCTGAGAAAGAGTACCAAGAAGCTTTGACGAAAGCCCGAGCGGAAGCCCAAGCCATTTTTCAAGAAGGGAAGAATGAAGCTGAGACGAAAAGAGCTGAGATACTTGAGAAAACGCATCTTGAAGTTGAAGTAATGATAGCGAATGGGAAGAAAACACTAGAAGACGAGAAAGTAAAAATCGTTGAAGAGGCAAAGAATGAGATAGCCACTCTTGCGATAGAAGCGACAAAAAAGATTTTAATAGCTGACGCGGATCAGATTGAAAAAATAAAATAATATGGCCGTTATTTCCTCAAAAAATGCCGCGAACGCGATATATCTCGCGACAAAAGATAAAAGCGGCCATGAATTTGAAAAGTCGCTTGATCTTGCGTTTAATTTTTTGATAAAAAAAAATTTGATCGGCAGAGCGGATGAAATTTTAGATCATCTTGAAAAATTTGCTGATGATGATAGCGGCACGGTAAGGGCGTTGGTCACGAGTCCGCATATGCTAAGCGCGTCAGCTGTCAATGAAATAGCTCGTAAACTAAAAAGTAGATATGGCGCTCGAGAGATTATCGTTCAGACGAAAACAGATCCGTCGCTCGTCGGCGGGATAAAAATTGAGGCCAAGGACGAGGTAGTGGATCTATCGTGGAGCAATCAGCTTAATCAATTGAAAAATTATTTAATATAGGACTTACGCATAATACACATATGAGTAAAAGTAACACAATCGTAGAAAACCTAAGAAATAAAATAGAAAGTTTTCAGGCCGAAATTCGCGCCGAAAAAGTCGGTCATGTCGTTGAAGTTTTTGACGGCATCGCCAAGGTCTCCGGACTTTCCGACATTAAGGCGTCTGAGATGGTTACTTTTCCCAATGGCGAAATAGGGGTGGTTCTGAATCTTGAGGAGGATACTCTAGGTGTTATTATACTCGGCGATTTTTCAAAAATTAAGGAAAATGATGAGGTGAAGGCCACTGGTAAAATTCTGGAGGTTCCGGTTGGAAACGCTCTTATGGGGCGCGTGCTTAATGCATTGGCGGCGCCGATTGACGGTAAGGGTGCGATTCAAACCGATAAGTATTATCCTATAGAAAAGGTCGCACCTGGCGTCATTACGAGAAAAAGCGTGAGTGAACCGGTTCAAACAGGCATCAAGGCGATTGACGCTCTTATTCCAATTGGAAGAGGACAAAGAGAATTGCTTATAGGAGATCGTCAAACAGGCAAAACCGCTATTGCGATTGACACAATTTTGAATCAAAAAGGCGAAAATATGATAACAGTGTATGTTTCTATCGGACAGAAAGACTCAAAACTTCGTAAGCTGCAAAAACGGCTTGAGGACGGCGGAGCTATGGAATACACGGTTATTGTGTCGGCGGGAGCGTCGGAATCGTCCGCTCTTTCTTATATAGCGCCATATACAGGAGTCGCTATTGCCGAATTTTTCATGGATCAAGGGAGGGATGTTTTGATTATTTACGATGATCTCTCCAAGCACGCGGTCGCTTACAGAGAAATTTCTCTCCTTCTCCGGAGGCCTCCGGGCAGAGAAGCATATCCAGGCGATGTGTTTTATTTGCATTCTCGTTTATTGGAAAGAGCTTGCCGCAGAAACGAGAAATATGGAGGGGGCTCCATTACGGCTTTGCCGATTATAGAAACTCAAGCCGGAGATGTTTCCGCGTATATACCCACAAATGTTATCTCAATTACTGACGGACAAATTTTTTTGGAAACAGATCTGTTTTATAAAGGTGTCCGGCCAGCAGTGAACGTCGGACTTTCCGTATCCAGAGTCGGATCTTCTGCTCAAATTAAGGCCATGAAAAAAGTTGCGGGAACATTGAAACTTGACCTCGCTCAGTTTAGGGAGCTGGAGGCCTTTGCTCAGTTTGGTTCTGATCTTGATGAAAGCACAAAAAAACAGATTGAAAGGGGGAAGCGCGCTGTTGAAGTGTTAAAACAGCCGCAATATGCACCCGTTAAGGCCGAGCACCAGGTGGTGACATTGTATGCTCTTACCAAAGGATACATGGACGATGTTCCTGTTGAAAAAATAAAAGAGTTTGAAAATGGCTTAATTGATTATACTGAGATTCATGCAAAGACTTTTTATAAAAACGTGCGAGAAACGAAAATGTGGACAGACCCGGGAGAAGATGAGCTGAAAAAGGCGATTGAAGAATTCAAAGAAAGTTTCAAGGTCTGACATTTTTGTATGACAATTGACAATTAACCTATAAAAAGCAAGCGGAAGATAAAATATTAAAAATGTTTTCTGGCTTAAATCCTTAATCTTACAACTTACAACTATCATGCAGGGCACAAAAGAAATAAAAAGAAGAATAAAGAGTGTGAAGAGCACGAAGAAGATCACTAAAGCCATGGAGCTCGTCTCTGCTTCTAAGATGAAGCGAGCTGTGGCTTCTACTCTTTTGTCTCGCCTTTACGCAGAATACTCATGGGAAGTTTTAACCTCGCTGGCAAAAAATCTTAATGAAATAACCCACCCACTTTTTGAGGATCGATCGAAGTCGTCTATGGGAGGGGCTAACGCTGATCGGAAGCGTATTTTGCTAATCCTCATTACTTCAAACCGTGGCCTCTGCGGTGCTTATAATGCACAGGTTATAAAAAAGACTCTAGCTCTGCTTAAAAAAGAAAATAATGGCGCGGAAATTGATGTGATCACTGTGGGTAAAAAGGGGGACGCGGCTATGCGAAGGATCGGAATGAATATTATTGCCGCATTCACAAATTTACCCGACCGTATTTCACTTCGCGACGTGACCCCCATATCGTCTATTTCAATTAACGAATACAAGAAAGGCGGTTATGATGAAATCCTTGTTTCTTACACGGATTTTGTTTCAGCTTTATCTCAAAAAGCTAAGATAAAACAAATATTACCTGTGTCAAGAACAGAACTGAAAGATACAATTGACAGTTTACATGTGACAATTGACCGCGCGCCAGAGTCAGATGTCAAAGGTCAAGAGTCAAGGGAAACTCAGGTGGATTATTTGATCGAGGGGGATAGAAATAAACTTTTAGAGTCTCTTGCGGAGAAGTTAACCAAAATGCAGATTTATCAAATGCTGCTTGAATCAAATGCTTCTGAGCAATCAGCAAGAATGATGGCCATGAAAAACGCAAACGAGGCGGCGGGCGAGATGATCGGAGATCTCACGCTGGTGTTTAATAAAGCGCGGCAGTCCGGCATTACGAGGGAGATATCAGAAATTAGCGCAGGTATGGCAAGTGTAACTTAATAAACGAGAAATATAAAAAATATGAAAACAGGAACAGTAAAAAGAATAATCGGGCCAGTAGTGGATGTTGAATTCACTGATCGTTTGCCTGAAATTTATAATGCGCTGGTTATAATGAAGGGCGATAAGAGACTGGTGCTTGAAACGGAACAGCATATAGGCGGCAATACCGTTCGCGCTGTCGCCATGGACTCCACCGATGGTTTATCCAGAGGGATGGAGGTTTCCGATACGGGAGCCCCCATTTCAGTTCCTGTAGGCAAGGACGTACTCGGCCGCCTTTTCAATGTTTTGGGAGAGGTTATTGATGATGGCAGTGAAGTGGCAGGCGAGAGGTTGCCAATTCATAGAAACGCGCCGTCGTTTGTTTCTCAGGCAACAAAAGTTGAAATTCTTGAAACCGGCATTAAGGTTATAGACTTGATATGCCCGGTACTCAAAGGCGGAAAGGTGGGCCTTTTCGGAGGAGCCGGAGTGGGAAAGACTGTTGTGATTCAAGAACTTATTCACAACATTGCCTCTAAGCACGGAGGGTATTCTGTATTTGCGGGAGTGGGAGAAAGAACGCGTGAAGGAAACGATCTCTATCATGAAATGAAAGAATCCGGTGTTTTGGATAAGGTTGCCATGGTTTTCGGACAGATGAATGAACCGCCGGGCGCGCGTCTTCGTGTCGCTCTTTCCGCTTTAGCGATGTCTGAATACTTTAGAGACAAAGAGGGCAAGGACGTACTTCTGTTTATTGATAACATTTTCAGATTTACGCAAGCTGGATCCGAAGTATCTGCTTTGCTCGGCAGGATTCCTTCAGCTGTAGGTTATCAGCCGACATTAGCGACAGAGATGGGTAATTTACAGGAGCGCATTACCTCAACCGACAAGGGTTCGGTGACTTCCGTACAGGCGGTTTATGTTCCGGCAGATGACCTTACCGATCCGGCACCTGCGACTACTTTTGCTCATTTGGATTCCACAGTGGTGCTCAACCGCTCTCTCTCTGAGATAGGTATTTATCCTGCGGTAGATCCACTTGATTCGTCTTCTACCATCTTGGATCCGAATATTGTAGGGAAAGAACATTACACGGTAGCTCGTGAAGTACAGAGGGTTCTTCAGCGCTACAAAGATTTGCAGGATATTATTGCCATCCTAGGAATGGAGGAACTTTCTGAAGAAGATAGAAGTCTGGTAGTCCGCGCTCGAAAGCTCCAAAAATTTCTATCCCAGCCGTTCTTCGTGGCGGAGCAGTTTACGGGTTCCAAAGGTCAATATGTTCCGCTTGCGGAAACGATTCGGTCGTTTAAGGAAATACTTGAAGGTAAGCATGATGATAAACCCGAGAACGAATTTTATATGCGCGGAGCGATTTAAGATTAAAAACATGTAACACTTGATGATTGACAATTGACCGTGTAATTTCAGGTCATGTGTCAAATGTCTATGTCAAATGTCAAAGCTAATCAAACTAAAAATAGTAACGCCTGAAAAACTTATCCTCGAAGACATGGTGGATCAAGTTACTTTACCGACTCAAAATGGAGAGATTACGATTTTACCTGACCATATTCCTCTAATTGCCGGTCTTGCATCCGGAGACATTGTCGGGGTCTCAAACGGCGAGCATATTCCGATGGCTGTGTCCGGAGGGTTTGTGGAGGTAAAAAAGGAAAACGAAGTGACTGCGGTTACTGTGCTTGCTGATTTCGCCGAACACGTATCTGAACTTTCAGAAGCAGAGGTTATAAAGGCGAAGAATAGGGCGGAGGAATTGAAAAAACAGATGGAAAACAAAGAAACGGTTGACTACGAACATTTTGCTGTGGAGCTGGAGCGGTCGCTCACAAGAGTGAAGATAGCGGATAAATGGAAAGTCAAGAAATATAGAAAGTAAACCGCCGACGTAGATAATCTAAAAATTTAAACCGAAAACCTCATACTCAGTGTGGGGTTTTTATTTGGCCTGTTTGACCGAGACTAACTTTTAGTGTACTGTATAACCAGTTGAACGTTAACATCTTATCAAATCAAATGCTAAAACTCACAGACTCGGAACTTGGTGAAATTTCCAACTTCAAAACAAGCGGCGTTTTCACTGACATAAAATCAAACGAAATACAGTGTAGGAGAACAAACATTGTAGTCTCTTGCGGCGACGGAGATCAGATCGGAAACATCCTGAAGCATCATCATAAGCTTCATGAGAACGGCCACGGCAGCTGCATACACGGTATCACAGTTAATGGCGGGGCGCTCTGGTTATCGGGCTCATTCAAACCATTGCGAGCCCCTCAAACTTTTATCTGCCCCGTGTTGCATGATCAGATATCAGAATCACTGACCATAAAAGGCGCGGGGCCGATTGTTCTATACGCACATGCGCCGTGCGGAGCTGTCCGCGCGAGGGATATGACCATCGGAGATACCCTCCATCACCTCCGACTTGCCAAACTCAATGTGAAAAAGTCCGACAATGGGAGAAAGGTTTTGTGCTTTATCCATATAGATTGGGGTGAACAAAAAGGCAAGAAATCATACTTTGTGGACTGGCAACGACTTGGTAGAGAAACATTATCGGAATTCTCGCTCCCCGTTGAAGCCCATCCAGAGATTATGGCGATTTAAAATTCAGCGGTAGACATAAGCCATCTTGACGAGATGGCTATTTTTTTAATAGCGTGGAGTTATGATATTTGAGGATTTACTATTTAGTGATATGTTATCTGTAATATTAATTAGAAAATTATAAATGAAAAAACATACTTGTAAAAATTTTATTATTCACTGCATTGATTTTCGTTTTCAAAAAGCTCATGAAGAATTAATAAGTAAATTGGGAATCAATTATGGCGATTTTGACAGAGTTGCTGTAGCGGGCGGCGCGGGTAATTTTGAACAGTTGAGAACGCATGCTGAAATATCAAATAGATTGCATGACACTGATACCGTGATTTTAACTATCCATGAAGATTGCGGAGCGGGAGCAAAAAAGGAAGATTTTACGAAAGCAAAGGAAATCGCGAATGAATTTTTTTCGCAAGTGAAATTGGTGCACATTAATCTCGATGGTTCTATTGAAGAGTTATAGTAGATACCGCTTAACGAAAAGCGCACACGAATGGGGAACACCCTGCGCATGCGCAGGGTAATTGGACTGGGTTTGTAATCCTTCACTATTCTCTTATTCGTACGAATAAGAGAATAGTGATTCTTGTTGCGAAGGCTTAAACGTGTTTAAACACGCCACCCGTCTGGCGTGTTTAAACTGTTATGTACTCTATGTTTTTCGCCTACGCATTTATCTATTTCTTACAGATGATCGTATGTGATGAACGTGTGTTTTGAGATTGATTTAAATATGATATATTTGCAATCATGAAATCCTCAGAGATACGTAGACGGTTTATTGATTTTTTTGAAAAAAGGGGGCATAAAATTATTAAATCCGCTTCGCTTATTTCATCTGACGAGAAAGGAGTGACTAACCCCACTTTGTTTAATACTGCCGGCATGCAGCCGCTGATTCCTTATCTTTTGGGAAAACCGCACCCGCTGGGAAAACGACTGGCTGATGTTCAAAAATGTCTTCGCACTATAGATATTGACGATGTTGGCGATGAAACACACGCAACTTTTTTTGAAATGCTTGGAAATTGGTCGCTTGGGGATTATTTTAAAAAGGAAGCCATTGAGTGGAGTTACGAGTTTCTAACATCAAAAGAAGAAGGGCTGGGCCTTGATCCTTCCCGTCTCTACGTCACTGTTTTTGAAGGTGATGAAAATGCACCGAGAGACGATGAAGCGGCAAAAATTTGGCTGGATATTTTTAAAGCCAACAGGGTTGAGGGAGAAAGAGTTTTTTTTATGTCCGCCGAGACCAATTGGTGGGAGGCCGGTGATAGTGGTCCTTGCGGGCCAGACACTGAAATGTACTTTGACGTGAAAGGTTTTTTTAACAGCAAGGGGATTTCCAAACAAGAATTTATAGAGGCAGACTCCAAGAATGAAGTCGTTGAAGTGTGGAACGATGTGTTTATGCAATATGAGAAAAGAAATGGACAGATAACTGGCAAATTGGAAAAACCTTCAGTAGATACAGGAGCCGGACTTGAGCGTCTGGCTATGACTCTTCAGGGTGTTGATAATATTTATGATACCGATTTGTTTGGAACGATAATGAAAACCTTAGAAAATTGTACAAATTTTAATTTGAAATCAGCAAGAATTGTCGCGGATCATTTGCGGGCATCGGTTTTTCTAATTTCAGATGGAATTATTCCTTTCAATACGGGACGGGGATATGTATTGAGGCGGCTCATTCGCCGAGCGACTTTATTTTCTAATAAACTTGGAATTTCTGATCTCTCTCACACATCCCTCGTAGACACTGTATTTGACATCTATAAGGATGTTTACGAGGAGTTTAACGATGATTTGAAAAGAAGCGCAATTAAAGAGGAGATTTCAAAAGAGATTAATAATTTCAAAATGACGCTTGATATGGGAGTGAGAAAATTTCAACACTTAATAAAATCAGGTATTGAAAATATTTCCGGGCAAGATGCGTTTATGCTCTTTTCCTCCTACGGGCTTCCAATTGATGTTACAGTAGATATAGCTAAAGAGAGGGGGCTCTCAGTGGATAAAAAGGGATATGAAGCTGAATTTAAAAAACATCAGGAGACATCGCGTTCAGGCGCGGAAAAAAAATTTAAGGGTGGCCTTGCTGATACTTCCGAAAAATCATTGAAATACCATACAGCCACGCATCTTTTACACCAAGCTCTTATTGATGTCCTGGGCGATGAAGTGAGGCAGAAGGGGAGTAATATTACCCCCGAGCGGCTGCGTTTTGATTTTACGTTTGGTAGAAAATTGACTGAAGATGAAAAAAACGAAGTTGAATCAATTGTTAACGAAAAGATATCTGAAAATTTAACAGTAGACAAAGTTGTTATGCCGATTGACGAGGCGAAAAAGACCGGCGCTAAGCATTTCTTTGGTGAAAAATATGGAGATAGCGTTAGCGTATATTTTATAGGAGAAAAACTTGAGAACGCTTATTCAAAAGAATTTTGTGGAGGTCCTCATGTGAATAGCACAGGTGATCTCGGAAATTTTAAAATTACCAAGGAAGAGTCTGTGGCGCAGGGTATAAGGCGCATTAAGGCGATCCTTGAATGATTTCTCTCCGACCCGTAATAGATAACAATATCCCCCTTCGCTACCCACTCCGCTACTCCTTCGCCAAAAGCTACGGAAGGACAAGTAAAGCTACGCGGGTCAAGAAGAGCTTCGGCGGGACACAGTACGAATGGTACTAATGATACGAACGAATACGAACACCCCATCGCCTCGGGGCGAGGCACCTCCCCTCTAAAGAGGGGAGGAGGGGAGGGAAATTACCAATTCCATTTTTTACGGTTTACCGCAAACGGAATGACAGACGTAATGATTCGCTGTATAATTTAAATATGTTTTCATTTCTCGGAGGACAAAAAAAATATTTGACTGTTTTATTTGAGATTAGTTCGGGTTCAGTTACGACTTTCCTTTTTAATACAGACAGCGCTATGGATTCAGCCAAGCTGATTTTAAAAAAAAGCTTTGCAGTTCCCACGGCGGAGGTAGCTTCGGCTGACGGCATAAAGCGAGGAATATTGAAAGCATTAAAGGAATCGGCCGTCGCGACAGAGAATGCCATTGACTATCTTACGGTACAGAGATCAAGGTTACACAAGCAAAAAATTAAAAATTGCTATGTCGCGCTATCTTCACCTTGGTATATTTCTCAGACTAAAGTGATAAGAAGCCCGAAAGAGGAAAGTTTTACCGTATCTCCCAAGTTTCTCGCTGATCTGGTTGAGGTGGAAAAAAATAGAATTATCTCATCTTTGGATAAAGGCCGGCAACTGGATAACCTTAAGGACAAGGCGTCAGCCCTTGAGAGTCATATTATGAGAGTTAAGCTGAATGGTTATACGACTGAAAAGCCAATGGGGAAAAGCGCTCAATTCTCCGAACTATCTGTGTATCTGAGCGTTGCCCCGGAAGAATTTACGAACAAGGTGATCAAGACTGTGAATGGAGTTTTTGGCGGAGTTTCCGTTGAGTTTGCTACTTTTCCCTATGTGCTTTATGAAGCAGTAAGCATAGCCGACCCATCAGTCACCCATTATCTCTTGATTGACGTAAGAGAGGAAATAACTGAATTAACTCTGGTAAAAAAAGGGATTATATTTGAAACTTACACCATACCTTGCGGTACCGGGTATTTCATTAGGAAAATAGCCGAGAGTATGAATACATTGCCAGCCGTCGCGCATTCAATGTTAAGAATTTGTTATGAAGGAAAGTCAGAGCCGAATGTAAAAAATGAAATTAATGAAGCTTTATCAAAAGCTGAAGAGTGGCCGAATTATATGGAAAAAGCATTTAAATATTTTGCCGAAGAATATTTTTTACCTTCCAAAATTCGCATTGAATCTGACCCTGTTTTTACCGAACCATTAACAGATATAATCTTGAAAAAAGCGTTTAGGCAGTTTCCAAGTGATATGGAATCATACAAGATAGAAAAAGTCAGTGATATCGTAAAAAAAGACGTGATCAGTGGAATGAAAAGCACCAATCAATTTACATCTAGCCATACCAAATTGTTCGTAGCAAAGGAACTGCAGGGCGAAAATGCAATCGCTTGAGTTTTACTCAAGATTCTTTTAATATTAAGAATATGCAAAAAAATAAAATGCAAGATGTTCTGCCACCTGAAAGAAGGTCAATTAGAGATATACCTTTGCCGAGAGAAAGGCAGCGTCCCACGGAGGAAAACGAACTGCCACGGAGAATGTCTGATGTTGACAATGTTCCGGCTGTGGACTCTCTTGTAAATCCAATTTCATCTGAGGATATGTCACAGGTAGAGGACAGGCATTCTTCTCGATTTTTCTTGTTTTTCAGCATAATCCTCGGTTTGGGAGCTTTGCTTTTTGCGTTTTCAACTATATTTGCAGGTGCTACGGTCAATGTTACCCCTAAAACAAAAAGTATTGCAATTAATGATACGTTTACAGCCGAGAAAATGCCGGGGGAAAATCAGGTGAAGTACAATGTGATAAGTGTGACAAAGAATAGCTCAAGAATTCTAGAGGCAAAAGAGGAAAAATTGGTAAATGAAAAAGCATCCGGTAAGATTATAATTGTAAATAATGAGAACAAAGACCAAGTGCTTATAAAGAATACTAGATTTGAGACTGAAGAGGGATTGATCTACAGGATTGCCGAGCAGGTCAAAGTGCCGGGCAAGTCCTCGTCCGGGGAAGGCGGCATGCTTGAAGTCACAGTATACGCCGATAAAGAGGGAAGCGAGTTTAATATCGGAATGACCGATTTTACTATCCCTGGATTCATGGGAGATCCCAGACACAAGACTATTTACGCCAAGTCAAAAACAGCCATGACTGGAGGGCATAGAGGAATAAAGAAAATCGTTTCACCGGAAGACGAGGAAAAGGCCGGGCAGGAAATGCGCAAAGAGCTGACGTCGCAAGTCATAGAGTCAAGCAGGCGAGAGACACCAGCCGACTATGTGTTTTATGATGAATCTGTTAATGTGGAATTTGTACGTGAATTGAAAGAGTCGGGCAACTCAATAGAGATAAGTGAAAAGGCCACGGGATATGCGTTTATATTTGATAGGGCTTCACTTGAAAAATCCGTAGCGGAGAGGACAATTAGTAGTGAAAATAATTATGAGATTACTGTTGCAGGATTGGATGAATTATCATTTAGCAGAGACGAGGAGAGTTTTTCCGGCGAGGACCCTATAAAATTTAAGTTGGCAGGCGACGCCACAGCGGTATGGAATTTTGATGAGACAAAAGTAAAGGAGGCATTGCGAGGCAAGCCGCTTTCCCTCATTGAACAAATAATCAGCGATTTTAATTCAATTGATAAAGCGGAAATTGTAATGAAACCATTCTGGAAAAGAACTCTGCCGGAGGATTTGAACGATATAAAAATAGTGAAGAAAATACAAAATAAGGCCGAATAACCCGCTAACTGCAATATTTTTTTATTCTGTCATGAACGCATTCCTGTCTTCGCACAGGGCTACAACACGGCGTGACGCGGGAATGGCAGCTATCAACGTGTGAGCGGTTACAAAAAAGGTATTGACTTAAATTTTATATCTGCTATGATGTCAAAACGTTATATTTAAATGCAAAATAAAGATAAAAAGGACGTAAGCGTAACTGGCAGGGTTACTGAAGCATTGCCAAATACGCTATTTAAGGTTATATTGGAAGGCCGTGACGAAGAAATACTTGCTTACCTAAGCGGTAAAATGAGAATGCATCGTATCAGAGTTCTAATAGGCGATTTGGTAATGGTGGAACTTGACCCTTACGGAGGCAAGGGAAGAATTATAAAACGTTTATAAAAATGTCTCAAATATTAATGGGACAAGGGCCTTTTTTTTGTTTTTATAGTAGATACCGCTTAGCAAAAAGCGCACACAAAAAAAAAGCACGAAATTCGAAATTCGAAAAAATTATAAATTCAAAAAAGGAAGAAGAGAAGAACAGTAAATATCGCATGACGAAAAGCGTACAAAGAGAAGTTAATAGTTGTTAGTAATAATGATATGAAAGTCAAAGCGTCTGTAAAAAAAATGTGTCCGAAATGCAAGCTCGTCAGACGAAAAGGGTACGTGTACATAATCTGTCCCGGCAATTCAAGGCATAAACAAAGGCAGGGATAATAATCATAAGTAAAATAATATTAAATGAGAGTATCAGGTATAACATTGCCGGACAATAAAAGACTGGAAATTGGATTAACTGCCATACATGGTATTGGGCGGCCGCTTGCGCTGTCTATTCTCCGTAAATCAAAAGTAGACGCGGGAAAGAAAGCAAAGGAGCTTACTCCGGACGAGGAAAATATAATCAGAAAGCATATTGAAGAAATTAAAATTGAAGGCGATCTGAAACGGGATGTGTCCAACAACATCAAGAGGTTAAAAGATATCAAAGCGTTCAGAGGCATAAGGCATTTGAGAAAATTACCGGTGAGGGGCCAGCGCACAAAAACCAATTCACGCACAGTAAGGGGAAATGTCAGAAAAACTATGGGTTCCGGCAGAAAATCTGTAGAGAAAAAATAGCATTTTTTAGTTCACGTATAGTTGTGCAGTTAAATATTTATTTGATATATGGGAAAGAAGAGAATTGTGATTAATGAATCCGGTGATGAAGGCGCGAAGGCGTCCACTGCTGTAAAACACTCAAAGAAAAGAGTTGATTCAGGAGTGCTTTACGTTGAGTCAACGTATAACAACACAAAGATAACCCTTACTGATAAAAAAGGACAAACTTTAATGTGGTCATCTTCCGGCTCGTTGGGTTTCAGAGGGGCAAAAAAAGGTACACCTTTTGCGGCTGCCAAGGTTGGTGAATTGCTTTCAGCAAAGGCGCAAATACTGGGAATAAAAGAGATAGAGGTTATTGTTAAAGGTGTCGGTTCAGGGAGAGAGTCCGGTATACGCGGATTCATATCAAAAGGAGTGAACATTAGCAAGATTACTGACGAGACACCTGTACCGTTCAACGGACCGAAGCCGAAAAAGCCGAGAAGGGTTTAGCATGAGCAATTGACAGCTTCGGTTGACATATGACAATTAACTCAAAAAAACATCAAATATTAGCGGTTAAATGTCAAATGTAAAATATATATATTATGAAAATAGGTCCTAAATATAAAATTGCAAGGCGACTAGGAGCGAGCATTTTTGATAAAACTGCTACGCCTAAATTCGCGGCTTCCAGTGCCAAGAAATCCAAGACGACCCGTCCGAAGGCAAAGAGTCAATATGGAACCCAGTTGAACGAAAAACAAAAAGCGAGATTCATGTATGGTATAAACGAAAGACAGTTTGGCAACTACGTCTCAAAGGCCTTAGCTATGAAAAACCGTAAAACACCCGACACGTTGTATGAAATGCTAGAGACTAGAATTGACAACGTGCTATATAGGGCGGGATTTGCAAGTACTCGGCAGTTTGGGAGGCAAATAGTAAGCCATGGACACATTGTCGTGAACGGAACAAAGGTGACGATTCCTTCTTTCAAGGTGAGTATGGGAGACGTTGTGTCTATTCGTGAAGCTAGCTCAAAGAAGAAGTGTTTTGCGAATTTAGACGCGGTATTAAAAGAAATGTCTTTTCCCAAGTGGATTACGGTAGATGCGGCTAAAAGAGAGATTAAGGTTGTTGATTTACCAGTGCTTATGCCGTCCGAAAACATGTTTGATGTCAATGCGATCATTCAATATTATCAAAGATAATATTGATTTTTATTATTCACTTATAAATAATTATTTACATATTATGCCAGATTATAGCGTATTGCTTCCGTCAAAACCAAAGATTGTCCACGAGGAAAAATTTTCAGGCCTGTATGAAATAGACGGTCTTTACCCGGGTTATGGACATACTCTGGGCAATTCTCTTCGTAGAATCATTTTGTCCTCAATACCGGGCGCCGCAGTTACATCCGTGAAGATCTCGGGTGTAGACCATGAATTTTCAACAATAAGCGGCGTCAAGGAAGATGTGATCACTATTCTTTTGAATATCAAAAAGATCAGACTGCAAATGCTGACAGACGAGCCTCAAACAATGTCACTTAGAATTAAGGGGGTGAAGGGGGTAACCGCCAAAGATATTAAGGCGCCGGGTCAGATCAACATTCAAAATCCCGACCTGCATATCCTAACAATCACTGACAAGAATACGGAAGTTGATATCCAAATGACCGTTGAGAGAGGACTGGGTTATGTTTCCAAGGAGACATTGCAAAAAGAAAGAGTGGATATCGGAAGCATATCATTGGATGCCATTTTCACGCCGATCAGGAGGGTCAATTATGAAGTTGAGAATATGCGCGTGGGTAACAGGACGGATTTCAATAAGTTGAAGATATTTCTGGAAACTGATGGCACGATTTCACCCAAGGAGGCGTTTGAAAAATCAGTTGAAATAATGATAAACCAACTCAAGGCGATAATTGGTTTTGTCGATGAAGATAAACCAAATGATAACGACGCAGAGCCGGTTCGAATAGAGGGAGAAGAGCAAAAATCAAAAAAAGAGGTTGATCCGGAAACGCTGAAGACAAGAATTGAGTCTCTGGATTTATCTCAACGGACGCAAAATGCCTTGCTCGGAGCCAATATTCGCACGTTGGGTGGCTTGGCCAGAAAGAAAGAAGAAGATATTTTGGACATTGATGGGTTGGGAAGCAAAGGTGTTCAAGAGATAAAAAAAATGTTAAATAAGTATGGAATCACTTTAAAGTAATTTCTAATTACTAATTTCTAACGAAGAATCCAAGAATTTTTTAGATATTAGAAATTAGATATTAGAAATTTTAAGATATGTTGCATCACAAAAAAAACAGAAAATTCGGCAGGATAAGGAAGGTGCGAAAGGCACTCTTGGTTTCGTTATGCTCGGCTCTTATTGATAAAGAAAGAATCAGAACAACTGAAGCGAAGGCAAAAGAGATCCGTCCTTTGGTGGAAAAATTGATCACTAAAGGGAAAAATGATACTCTTGCTAATCGGCGCTTGGTAATATCACGCTTGCAAAGTGCAAGATTAGGCATGAAAACCATGCGATTGGCAAATGATAAGTATAAAGATAGGAATGGAGGGTATACAAGAATTATAAAGATCAGATCCAGAAGAAGCGACGCAAGTAAGATGGCTATTATTGAACTGGTTTAACGCAATCGTTTTATGAAGTATACTATAGACGCAAAGGAAAAAAGATTGGGAAGAGTGGCAAGTCAAGCCGCGATCATACTTATGGGGAAGAACCGTACTGATTTTGCGCGTAACGCCAACCCGGATGATACTTCGGTTGAGATAATTAACGCCTCGAAGATCAATCTGCATCCTAAAAAATTGAGTCAAAAGACATATGCCAAATACTCGGGTTACCCGGGCGGTTTAAAATTGCTGACATTGGAAAATGTTTTGCAAAAAAAGGGATATTCGGAAGCTTTTAAGTTGGCGGTTTATGGCATGTTGCCGTCAAACAAATTGCGAAGAAACATGATGAAACGACTAACCATTAAAGAATAAAATGAAAGTTGAAAAAAAAGTCAACAGCGAAAAATATATACAGGCGGTCGGGCGTAGAAAAACATCCATAGCGAGAGTGCGCCTTTTTGTTGAAAGTGACAAGACGGGTTTCGCGGTCAATGACAAGGATTTAGCCACATATTTTCCGACTGAAGAACTGCAAAGAATAGTCATGGATCCTTTGACTAAGTCAAAAATATCCATAAAATACCGAATAACAGCTAAAATAAAGGGAGGAGGAATTCACTCTCAGGCAGAGGCGTTCAGACACGGCATTTCAAGAACACTTATTTTGCACGACGTGGAACTTCGAAAAAAACTCAAGAAAGCCGGATTTTTGACGCGTGACCCAAGAATGAAAGAGAGACGTAAGTTCGGACTAAAGAAGGCGAGAAAAGCTCCACAGTGGTCAAAGCGCTAGATGAATTATTTCGACCTGTTTACGTGAACTTGTATTCTGCATAAGAAATAATTCACAGTAATGGTTCATATGGCCGTGTGATCTGCTAACTGTAATTTTTTTATCTGTCATTCCCGCGAAAGCGGGAATCCAGATTTAAACACTGTCTAGATTCCCGCTTTCGCGGGAATGACACCTATCAGGGTGTAGGCGGTTAATGTCCCCACTGTAATGGAAAGAATCTTCACTAGGTTAATATTTGTTTAAAAATATGAATGACGAAGAGAACAATAATATAAAAGAAAACGATTCCGGTGATCATGATGTTGTCATAGAAAAAGATGATACGCTTGACGATTCCGTGGTTGCTGAAGAGAACGCGGCGGAAACAATAAAAAAACTGAAAGACAAACTTCGTGAGTGCGCCCTGGAGAAACAAAAAAATTTGGACGGATGGCAGAGGACAACGGCCGATTTTTTGAATTTTAAGAAACAAACCGAGGAATCACAAAAGGAATTTCTCACATACGCCAAAGAGGCCGTGCTCGGAGATATTTTGCCTGTATTGGACAGCTTTGAGATGGCGATGAACAACAAAGAACAGTGGGAAAAGGTCTCAGAAGAGTGGAGAAAAGGGGTGGAATATATATATTCACAATTGGCTGGAATCTTATCTCAACACGGTATGGAACAGTCCACTCCGAAAAAAGGTGACGACTTTGATCCCAGACTGCACACCGCCGTAGGAAATGTCGCGGTTCAAGATCAAGCGCTGGATCATAAAGTCGTTGAAATAGTACAGAAAGGGTACCTTTTGAACGGTAAGATTGTGCGAGCCGCTAATGTCGTTGTTGGAAAATATGGTGAAAATGATTAAATTTGATATAATATAGAACTTACGCATTTGGTGTCATTCCCGCGAAGGCGGGAATCCAGAGTATACGGATAAGACCCTAGATTCCCGCTTTCGCGGGAATGACAGATACAGATATGTTAATGGAAATCCCCAAAAAAAGAATAGTAGCGAGGGTGATGGATGGACCGGATGGCAAACCTATCATTGCTGTTTTCGTAGTTGCTCGAATCCACGGCAGTTATTTCGTCAAGCTCATAAGTACTCGTGAAATTCAGACCGGACAACATGACGTATGCTTGCTAAATGAATCGCATAAGTTAGAGTGCGGAGTTTGCCGGAAAATACCGCATTCCGACGCGATTGTTTCTCCATATATTTCACTTGATTTTTTTGTGTCTCAAATGACAAGAGCGCCTTCTAAGGGCTAGTTTTTAATGTTGCGCTCTGACGCAATACTGCTCACAAGGTCGAGTAACGGCTTAACACTTCGTCCTTATCCCCTCTGTCATCCTCGCGAATGCGGGGATCCAGAAGATAAAGGATCACTGCCCGGCCTGGATTCCCGCCTACGCGGGAATGACAAAAGAGCTCGGAATGACACCACTCAGGGTTTTGAGCAGCTACTAATTTACAAAGTAGTTTTGAATCTATTGGTTAAAATTAGCAATTAAACAACATTACATTACTATGTCAAAAATAATAGGAATAGACCTGGGAACAACCTTTTCCGCTGTGGCTGTGATGGAAGCGGGGAGTCCTCGTGTGCTTGAAAATTCCGAAGGACAGAGAACGACACCTTCCATTGTCGCCATATCTAAAACAGGGGAGCGGCTAGTCGGCTTACTTGCTAAAAGGCAGGCAGTGACAAATCCGAAAAATACAGTATTTCAAATCAAGAGATTTATCGGACACACTTTCGAAGAACAAGGCGTCCAGAAAGATGCTAAGAATGTGCCGTTTGAAACGCGAAAGGGCTCAAACGGCGGCGTGGAGGTCAAAATGTCCGATAAATGGCATCGCCCGGAGGAAATATCCGCAATGATACTCCAGAAATTGAAACAAGACGCGGAAGCGCGCTTGGGCGAAAAAATAAACGAAGCCGTGATTACGGTACCCGCTTATTTCAACGATAGCCAGAGACAAGCCACCAAGGATGCCGGCCAGATCGCCGGACTAGACGTAAAAAGAATAATCAATGAGCCAACCGCCGCCGCTCTCGCGTACGGTTTCAACAAAAAAAAGGATGAAAAAATAGCAGTCTTTGACTTTGGAGGCGGAACGTTTGACATTTCAATTTTGGAAGTCGGCGATGACGTGATTGAAGTCAAATCAACGGACGGAGACTCTCACCTTGGCGGACGCGACATTGATCATAAGATTGTCAATTGGTTAGCTGACGAATTCAAGAAAGAAAATGGCATTGATTTGAGAAATGATCCGCTGGCTTTACAGCGCCTTGACGAAGCTGCTGAGAAAGCAAAAATAGAGCTTTCTACAGCGACTCAGACGGATATAAACATTCCGTTTATAACTTCAGGCGCCGAAGGGCCAAAGCATCTTTTAATCACTATGACGAGAGCAACATTGGAAGAGCTTGCGAGGGAGTTTATAGACAGAGCTGTTACGATAACCAAAAGAGCTTTAGACGCCTCGCCTTTCAAGGTTGCCGATATCAATGAAGTTATAATGGTTGGAGGTCAGACTAGAATGCCCAGCATTCAGAAAGCTGTAAAAGATATATTCGGGAAGGAGCCACACATGGGCGTTAATCCGGATGAAGTTGTGGCCATTGGAGCCGCTATACAAGGTGGGATACTGGCAGGAGACGTTAAAGATGTATTACTTCTTGACGTGATTCCACTGTCACTCGGCATTGAGACTTTGGGAGGTGTTGCCACAAAATTAATTGAAAAAAACACGACAATTCCCACGCAGAGAACGCAGGTTTTCTCAACAGCCGCTGATAATCAAACATCTGTGGAAATCCATATCGTACAAGGGGAGAGGGCAATGGCGACAGATAATAAATCGCTGGGACGATTCATTCTGGATGGAATTCCACCGTCACTGAGAGGGTTGCCCCAAGTAGAAGTATCATTTGATGTGGACGCTAATGGTATTTTGAACGTAACGGCAAAAGACAAAGCTACCGGTAAAGCTAATTCCATAAAAATTACGGCGAGCTCCGGTTTGTCCAAGGATGAGGTTGAAAAGATGAAGCAAGAGGCAACCGCTCATGAAGAGGAAGACAAGAAGAAGAAAGAGACAATTGAACAAAAGAATATGGCTGAACAGCTCATATACACTGCCGAGAAATCTCTTAAAGACGCTGGCGATAAAGTGCCTGCGGAGGTGAAAAAAAGCGTGGAAGACAAGATTGAAGAACTGAAGAAAGCCAAAGATGGACAGGACAATGCCGCAATTAAAACCGCGTTGGACAGTTTGTCAGCGGAGCTATCTAAGATAGGGGAGCATATCGCCAAACAATCGCAGGCATCCGCGGGTGAGAATACCGCCGGCGCTGAAACTCAGCAGGAGGAAGGAAAGGAAGGAAATGTGCGTGACGCCGAGATTAAGGAAGAAAATAACGACGATAAAAAAGACAATTAGTGCATACAGCCGCATGTCGGATGATGGAGTGTCTTTCCCCAAGCTAAAAGCTATAGGGCTTACGCATTTCTAGTTTTTTCCAACCATTCTCTATCCGTCATTCCCGCGAAGGCGGGAATCCAGAGTATGCAGATAAAACCCTGGATTCCCGCCTTCGCGGGAATGACATCAAACACGTAAGTCCTAAGCTGCAAAACTATGTCCAAAGACTATTACAAAATATTAGGGGTAGAAAGAGGCGCGAGCAAAGACGAAATAAAGAAAGCGTTCCGAAAACTCGCGCATCAATACCACCCTGATAAAAATAAGGAAGACAATACCGCGTCTCAGAAATTCAAGGAGGCGAGTGAAGCGTATTCCGTGCTCAGCGACGATGAAAAAAGAAAGCAGTATGATATGTTCGGAACGGCCGGCGCCGGTCAAGGCGGTGCGAACTCGGGCGAAGGTTTTGGTGGTTTTGATTTTTCCGGTTTTGCCAGACAAGGTGGCGGCTATTCTTCCGGTGGACAGTGGGAAGACTTGGACCTCGGCGATATATTCGGAGATTTTTTTGGCGGCGGAAACAGACGACAGCAGAAAAAAGGAAGAGACATCTCTGTAGATTTGCATCTTTCATTCTCTGAGTCCGTGTTTGGCGCTGAAAAATCAATCAGACTGCATAAGACCTCTGTATGTGATCACTGCGGTGGGAGTGGAGGGGAGCCAGGAACCAAGATGGACACTTGTCCGACTTGTAAAGGTAAAGGCAAAATACGAGAAACACGCAGATCGTTTCTCGGCAGTTACTCTTCTGTTAGAATCTGCGATACGTGCGCTGGGCGCGGCGCTATTCCTAAAGATAAATGCGGGGTTTGCGGCGGAGCGGGAATACTGAAAAAAACGGAGGAAATTAGCATCAATATTCCGTCCGGAATTGATGATGAAGAAATGCTTCGCGTAAGCGGAAAAGGCGAAGCGGTGGAGGGAGCCGGAGTCGGCGATCTTTACGTTAGGATACATGTGAGACGCCATGATCTGTTCAGAAAAGAGGGTAATAATCTTGTCGCGGATATACGCGTCAAGCTCACGGACGTTCTCTTGGGGTCTGATTATACACTGCATTCTCTTGATGGAGATACAACCATTCAAATTCCGGCAGGAATAACTCATGGCGAAATACTCAGAGTAAGAGGTCGCGGCGTGCCGGTGGGTAGTGGAAAGCGAGGCGATATTCTTCTTCGCGTCAATGTTGATATTCCTAGGAAATTATCCAAAGAAGGACGTCGTATCGTTGAGAACCTAAGAAAGGAGGGATATTAATGTTAGACATGTTGACCACTTTGAAACCCAACACCCGAACGGCGTTTGCCGTTCGGGTGTTCGCCGTTTAATACACAACCAGCTCTTTCTCCTCCTTTATTAAAGGAGGTGGCCTTTGGCCGGAGGATTTTTCCATTCTTCTTCTCATTAGATATTAGAAATTAGTAATTGGAAATTTCTTCATCCCGCTCTTCCTCTTCCCCTCTTTAGAGGGGAAGAGCCTCGCGGCGAGGCGATGGGGTGTCTGACAAGCTAGTGAAGCTTATGAAGCTATTGAAGCTAATGAAGCTTTAGAATTCGGATTTCGTACTTCGTGTTTATCTAATGATGGGGTGTCCCTTCCCCCTCCCCCTTATTCGTATCCATCCCCGACTGAAGCGTCGGAGTTGTATATTCGCATTAGGTTGAAAACGAATATGAAGTGTTGTACTGTAGAGCTAGACACTGATCCGCTCGTGTGAGCTGGTGATGTAATCGGAATTTGAAAACTACATACCCTGTTAATTTATGAAGAAAACACTGAATTCATTGCTGGTGTTTGCCTTTTTGGCATTCTGCTCTGAAACCGCTCTGACTTACGCTGCGACACCTGCGCCCGATATAGTTCTTATTACCGCAGGGGAATTCCTTATGGGAGCGCCGCTTGCGGCAAATGAAAGCTTTGATGATGAACAGCCGGTGCATCGTGTGCACATTGACGGCTTCTATATGGACAAGACAGAAACACCCAAGGCCTTTTGGGACGATGTCTATCAGTGGGGTTTGCTCCATGGTTACAATTTTGACCATACTGGCTCCGGCCGTGCAGATGACCACCCGGTTTATGGCGTAACTTGGTATGACGTTGTTAAATGGTGCAACGCGCGATCCGAAAAGGAGGGCAAATTACCAGCATATTATCTAGATGACTTAAAAACTATAGTTTACCGCAGAGGGCAATCTGATATTGAGTCATCCTGGGTAGATTGGAATTCCGGATATCGTCTGCCCACAGAGGCGGAATGGGAAAAGGCGGCAAGAGGCGGCTTGATCGACCAACGGTTTCCGTGGGGACAAACCATAAGCCATGAGAATGCAAACTATGGAGCCGATCCGCAGAGTTACGATTATGACATATCGCCCACGTCCGGATATCATCCAGACTTTATGAAAGATATTTCAGAATGGGGTAAGGTCTCATGGACCAGTCCCGTTGATTACTTCAATGCCAATGGTTACGGTTTGTTTAACATGGCTGGCAACGTGAGAGAATGGTGCTGGGATTGGTATGATCCGTCGTATTATCATTGGTCTTCGTATTCCAATCCTAATGGCCCGAATGTCGGAACTGACAGAGTCCTACGTGGAGGTGGCTGGCGTTACCGTGCTCGCTGGTGCAGGACATCAGTAAGATCATTATTGGCCGAACGACCGGACTATGTAGGAACAACTGCCGGCTTTCGCACGGTTCTACCATCATCACTTTCAGGATGGTTTAACAGCCTGCTTTTGCCGGTGCGTGAAAGCTATGATTGCCCCTTCCAGAAAAAGGACGGAGCGGATTCACTAATCGTGATCACGCACGGGCTTATAAAAAAGGAAGACGGCCAGACAGAACCACCTGATCCAAAATGGATAGATGAGATGGCGGAAGCCATGCGAAATAACCTTTCGGAAAGGGGTCTCAGTAATTGGCAAGTTGAAGCCTACAGGTGGAAAGAGGAAGCGTGGCTGCCAACTTTTTCTGCTGTAGTTAAAGATGATGTTCTTGATAACGCGGAAAAGGATGGGTTGTTTCTTGGTAGTTGTGTTGCTCAACAAGATAGAAAAAATATCATTCTGGTAGCCCATAGTGCTGGGGCGGCATTAATTCAAGCGATGACCAAAAAGATCAAATCACTGAATTCAAAAGTTACACTGTTTTGCATCTTTCTTGATCCATTCATTGGCTCACATTATGGAGGCCGAAAAAAATATGGACAAGATGCCGATTGGGCAATAAACTTCTTCGCACGCGATCCTGTTACGTATGATCATTTATTTGGTAGAACTGTAGGTAGATTGGAAAATGCCTACAACGTCGACGTAACAAGACTAGACTCGTCTACGGAGGAGGTACCTGTACTGCATTCAACCAGTAGCGGACTCAGTCTGGAAAAATGTTTTCAGCATGTGTCTTCACACGGCTGGCCACATGAGTTCTTCTACAGTACCATACCACCCAACTCAGTGGAGGGAGCCGATGAATTCGGTTTTTCCCTTGTCATGGACAATGTAGACAACATCGATTGGCTGAAAAGTCAGTACCCACCAGGACGTGAGAAAGTTCTGGGCAGCGAACAAGAGGAACTGTGTGTTCCGTATGAAGAGGGTAATATCGTTGACTACCCCTTAAACATTAGGTCGTTGATGAAAATCGAAAGTCCCAAAGGGTCTAAGCTCATCGGAGACAACTGGGTAACACTGAGTACAGCTGGTTCACCCGAACAGCAGCTACGTCAATTCGCTTTACCACAACCTGAACCAGCATGGTTCGCTGTAGAAGTCATATTGACCAACACTGCGAACTTCATCTCGTTTGAGTCAGCGTTCACGAGCGAAGGCGGAGCCGAAGGGCTTCTCACGGTTTACTGGGGCACGAATGAAATCGCCTCAATAGACGAAAGATTCGCTTTGCCGGAGATGACGGCGCATACGCTGGAGATTCCTGAAGGGAAGAATGGTGTTTTAGGATTCCGTCTGGACACATACACAAACACGAGCTCCAGCGTAACTATCACCAACCTTTCTCTTGGGTTTGCAGGCACAAGGGAGCCATACATACTGAGTATTGAGGAAGAGGACGTAAGTACGGTCGTAATTACGCTCACAGGACCTGAGGGTAACTACGTTCTTGAGAACTCCTCGAATCTCATAGATTGGGAACTCCAGGCAATCTTCGTAAACACCAACGGTATCATGCGATACATGGATCGCAACACCAATGGTTACATGTTCTACCGTGCAATGGGTCAGTAACGTCGCTCTCGGGCGAATTAGTTCTTTTTACGACTACAATGCTCTGGTATTTAAACCAGTGGCGCTTCAGAGCTCACATTGTGGGCTCTTTTTATGATTGAGTTTTTCGAGATTTTATATGACCAACTAAGGCACCTATGAGGGAGCCAACAATAAGCCAGAATATGACACTTAGGATAAGTAGAAATTCGAAGGAAATTTTTCTATTAAGTATAAATTCTAAGTTAGAATCCATTATAATTACAGGATATACTGGTCCAAACATTAGTGGAGCTAAACATAGAAAATTGTTTATAATCCAGCCACAGGCATAAATTATTACAATATAGATTAAGGTTAAAACTCCCATAATCACCCCGCCTCTAAGCCAATATGGCCATGATTTCCATTTCATGAACAAATTCTAGCAAGGAATGACGAAAAAAACACTAAAGTTATCAACATGTAGCTATTGCGATACTGGACGGTATTCTATAAAATTATAGTGCATGAAAAAAATCAAAAAAATCCCTTTTTTATTAGTAACGGCAGCATTGATACTGGTTGGTACCTACTCAGTGACCAACAATAAAAGCGTAGAGGGGCAATCATCCTGCACGGGGACACCTCTTACTGGCTTTATGTGGTCAGATAATGTTGGATGGATAAGCGTAAGCTCCGAGAATGATCATGATCCATCAACTGCCGGAGTACAAAAATCTACAATTTCATATTCAGTCAAAAAGGAGAGTAATGGCGACCTTTGCGGTTACGCGTGGGCGGCTGACAAAGACAGCGCCGGAAACACCGTAGGAATTGGTTGGATTAAGTTCGGCGACCTTTCTAATTTTCCGACAGAAACAAATAATGCCGGCGGTGACGCTCGCGTTGGATCAGGAAATGTACTTGAAGGATGGGCGAGAGCGTGCGCCGGCATGACTGATCCGGTAACTGGCAGTTTAACGGCTGTAAACAATAGTTGCTCTGGCACATCACGCACCGATGGCTGGGATGGCTGGATCAGCTTGAAAGGAGCGAATTATGTTACTACATTAAGCTCAACGGCATCCGCATTTTGTACGTCCAATGACTGTCCTTCACCACCTAATGATTTCGCATGGGGATCTGATGTTGTTGGTTGGATTAATACAAACGGCGTAAGCGTCACAGATGCTTTTTCAGTCTCTTGTACGGTAGCTCCCGATAAAATCAGCAAAAATGAAAGCGCGACATGGACGGCAGTACCGTCAGGCGGCACGAGCCCATATACCTACTCATGGTCTGGTCATGCGGAAATTCTTGGTAAAACAGGTGTGACTGAATTCGTAACTTATCCAAATGATGGGACATATAACGCGGCAGTAACTGTTACTGACTCTGCTAGTAATAGCGAAACGTCAGCACAGTGTACAAATGGTGTAGATACTGGAATAAAAGTAGGTGGAGGAGATGTGACGATTGTTATTAAAAGAGTTTTTATTGGAGTTGATCCAAATAGCATTGGAGATTCGTGCAGAGCTGGGGAATCTGGACAATCTCTGACAGATAAGAAGTGTGAAGGCGAGCCAAACTATGGAGCGACATTCAGTGGTTTGACAGGAAACAAGAGCTATATTGCTTCGGTGGACACAAGGAGTGGAATTGAGGTGAAGTATTCCATTAAAATTTGCACAGGTGGAACTTGTGTTTCAACAGGGGGACAAACTTCAAATACTGCTCCAATTGGCGTCTTACAAAATGGGCAAACTGGAAATGTGGATTTTACGTACTCCACATCAGGCACTGGAGACGAATGTACAGGAACGGCACCGACTGGAAGTGGAATAAAATTTAGTGATGAGCCGCAGATAAATATTCCGTGGAGTTACAATCCAGCGCTTAAGTCATGTCAGTGGACATGCAAACCGGGTTACGCAATAAACGCAGAAGAAACCCAATGCCGACCTATTCCCGGATATGTTGAATTTTAAAATCTAAGCAAATTATTCCTTTAACAACTTCTTCTTCGCACCTCTATTTGCATGCGCTTTTCGTTAAGCGATATCTACCATAAAAAAGACCGGCTCAAGAATGAGTCGGTTTTTTGTTGTTCACCTTTTCCAAAGGCGGAAAAGTCGAACTGGATTTGTGCTTGGAGGAGCAAAACCCTGAATGATGACATTGTATACGTGCCATGGTTCACTCCCGCTAATTTCTATTGGCCTAAACGTACCATCTCCGTTTGCTTCTTCTACTCCGTACTCATCATTTTGAACCTGCCAGTATAGAATAGTATCTGTACGACGAAGCTCGGGATAATGATTCTGCCTCATGTAGAGCATCGGCGGAGTATCTGCCATAACGACCGTTACATGAGTGCTCGTAACGAGCGAGATCTCGTTGGAAACTGTACCACTCACTGTCCAGCCCTTGAACTCAAGATCAAAACGAACACCCATCGTCTCTCTCCAGTTGTTCATCACTCTTTGGTGAAACTCTACTGGATTCATGTTGGTCCAGTTCCCTCCGTAGCCGAAACCAATGAAGCTGACGAGAGCGTCAACCGGTTGTAACGAGCCGGTGGCAAGATACTTGCGAGTGTCGTTTGTGTACAAGACGCCCCAAGTATGGTTGCCGAACCCACCGTAGGAAATCCAAAAGTCATAACCGTCGTATAGACTATAGGGTTCTACGTTGCGATTCTTCGTGGTGACAGTGAGTCTGTAATGTACCTCGTTGACGACAAACCGCTCACCATTGCCTCTCACCACAAGACCCACGTTCATGTTGCCCCCGTATTCATGGAAGTCGCTTGCGTACACAGCTGATCCCCATGTGTTTGTGTTTACGACAGGGCCCCAGGAATAGTATCCGGAGCTGCCGGTAGGAATGATATACCTTCCATCCACGACGGCATTTGTTGTTCCCGCCAGCTTGAAATGAGTGGGATAGCCCGGCTTACCTCTCTGGGACACACCTTCGTCCAGTGCCGTAAAAAGATTTGTCCCGTATGGATAGAAACTCCATGAGTCAGGACCAACCGACACGAAGGGCATTGCGGTTATGCCGGTTATGGCACTGTTACCTGCTCGTATTAGCTGTTTAGTATTAACCGACGACATCTTTGCAGAGTTCGTGTCAAAAGACACGACTACTGAAGACGTTTCTCCCATGAGCGCTCCAGCAAATGCCATGAGCGCGAAAAACGTTGTCTTCATTTGTCATAGAGCTGCGGCCTATAAGACAGGCCATTGACTGTACAGTTTGTTTATGTTCCTCCTTCTATACTAAGTATGGGCATTTTGCCCATTTTGTCAATATTGACATCAATTTAGACATGTCAACAGATAGCGTATGAAGCTTCGATCCGAGGGAAGCGATAGATTTATGAAGTGAGATTTTTTTGTTCATAAAATATTATTGATGTGCTAGAATAATTCAATGAACTGGTTTTTTATCGCCCTCGGCGCTCCTTTTCTCTGGGCAATCGTCAATCATGCGGATAAATATCTGCTTTCAAAATACTTCAAAGGAAAAAATGTCGGCGCCCTGCTCATATTTTCCACTCTCGTCGCCATTCTGGTTTTGCCGACTCTGTATTTCATCAATCCATCCGTATTACAAGTATCTCCTCGAAATATAACAATTCTTATTATAGCGGGAATAATAAGTTCAACTGCCGTCGCCTTTTATCTTTACGCGCTCAAGGAAGACGAAACATCTGTCGTCATTCCGCTCTTTCAGATTATTCCGATTTTTTCATTCATTTTAGCGTTTATAATTCTGGGGGAGACACTCACGGTAAGACAGATTATTGGCTCGATCCTTATAATTTGCGGCTCCATATTCATTGCAATGGATATAGGCAAGAAATTTGCGCTGAAGGGAAGAGTCCTCGGTCTCATGGTCGGCTCTTCCTTTTTGTTTGCTCTATATGAAACCATTTTTAAATTTGTAGCAGTGGACGAAGGTTTTATCGTTTCTTCATTCTGGGAGTATACGGGCCTTTTTATCGTGGGAGTGTTTTTCTTTACATTTGTTAAGAATTATAGAAGACAATTTATTGGGCTGATAAAATTGCGCCCAATTTTCATGTTGAGTTACAACACCGCGAGTGAAATTCTCACGGTCGCGGGAAATCTACTCACCAACTTCGCGATTCTTTTGGCCCCCGTTACCCTGGTTCTATCTGTGGCAAACTTGCAGCCGATGTTTGTTTTCATACTGGGTATTTTGATAACACTTTTTTTACCGAAGATCGCAAGGGAAAAAATTTCCAGAACAGTGATATTTCAGAAAATCATCTCCCTTGTTATAATTATATGCGGTTCATATTTTCTTAACTATTAGCAGATTTCATAATTTAAAAATGATAGGGCTTACGCATTTTCTGTCATTCCCGCCTGCTCCCTTCGGATGGCGGGCAGGCGCGGGAATGACTGATGAGAAATGGTTTAAATAAGCCAAAAGCGTAAGTTCTATAAGAGTAAGCATAAAATGAAAAAAATCACACTAACTAAAGGAGAAGGCGAGGGCAGTACTCTTCTATCGGCTTTTGACGCGGCTCTTTTTGATGCCGGTATCGCCAATTACAACCTGATTCATTTATCATCAATAATTCCAACGGGTTTTCAAATCGTAGTAAAGAAACCAAATATTAACCAAAGCGAGTTTGGTAAAAAACTTTATGTAGTAATAGCCGAGAGACGCGAAAATGAAATAGGTAAAGAGGCATGGGCTGGCATCGGATGGGTGCTTAAAAACGATAATTCAGGCGAAGGCCTTTTTGTTGAGCATGTTGGAACAACGAAGGAAGATGTAGATAATGAAATAATGAGCAGTTTGAACGATATGAAAACGAGACGACAGGGGAATTTCGGAGAAATTCATAGCGAGACAATTGGCGTACGATGCCAGTCAAAGCCGGTGTGCGCGTTGGTTGCCGCGGTTTACGGCTCTGAATCGTGGTAGCTACCGACTCTCGCTTAATTCTTTAGCATAGAAAAAATTGTATGTTTTGTCCGAAATGCAGGGCTGGAGGCAAAAAGACGATGGGTCGTACTATAAGTACGGTGAAGAGTATTTTTGCCGAAGCGCAAGTTACGGGCAAAACAGGCCGTTTTTTCGCTAAGGAATTAAGTGAGAGTCGGTGATACAAGGTATTGCAGAATTAGATCAGAAGTATCCCCACCGCTTTAGCAACGAGCGGCTCTGATTGATGAATTTTGTTCCTATGTCGTGTCTATAAATTACCTTCGGGATGATAATTTTGTTTGCGAGGGTATAAACTTTTTCTTGGGCGATCTCAACGGTTTCTCCAATACCCGTAACATATAGGACATACCCTCGGCTGTCGGATATGTAATATTTACCCGAATCAGGCCGTGAGATGTGATTTGAACGTATGGAGACCTCCTCAAAATGAATATGCTCAAATTCTTCCTCGTTAACATTATCAAAATATATATTCATTCCATAAAAAATGCTGCCCTTCATTTTTTTTGCGTAGGGAAAAGGAGGAACAGCCATAACAAGAACTATTCCAAAACCTCTATTCCATTTCAATTTATAATTATCGCCTTTTGCGATCGCGTATAAGAACTCTCCCCAGTGGGATTCATGAATTTCTGTATGAAGATGGACGATGGGTGAGCCCATGCGCGGAGTAGCTTCTAGCGGGTAAATTCCATTTTCATTTACAATGCAATTTATCTCAAAATCGCCCTTAAAATTAATGGACGCGAGATAGTTTTTAAATTTAGCGACGGATTCCACGTATAATTTATTTTTCTCGTCATCGTCATACCAACCAAGCGTTCCCATCTCGCTGGTCGTTGGTCCTATATCGCCGGGGAAAAATTTCTTATGTTCCAGATTATATTCTATCGGCCCAATCCAATCTTTGCCATTAAAATATCTGCCTATGCCAATTTCAACTCCCTCAACTCTCTCGTGCAATGTAATTCTTTCACGGTTGACGCTTTTATTCTGCAAATAATTTTTTAGCACGCCGATAGCATCTCGGCCGTCACTAAAATGAGAAACGTAATTTAAACTTTTGGCCGCGTGATCGTTTTGCTTAATTACCCACGCTTTCTTATGCTCTTTGGCGTAAATCACAGCGTCATCCATGTCGTCAAAGTCGCGAAGCTCCACCGTTTTCATCCCGCATTCGAAAAAAATTTTTTGTCCGTATTCTCTGTCCGTTTCCAACATGTCGCCCTTTTCACAGCCACCGAAAACTGTATAGCCCTGTTTTCGTAGTTTCTCTTGAGTATGTCCGTACCCTATATCATCAAACACAATAAGTCCGTCCTTTCCTACCCATTTTAACTCTGTCCTCCAATTTGAGATTTTTTTTACAATGTTATCAAGATTGCCGCGGCGATCCCTTTCCTTGATATACAACTTTACGTCGTGCCCTTCCTTAACAAGTTCGTGAGCCACACTGCCCGCGATGAGATCATTGGTTATAAATAGTATTTTCATGGCCAAAAATTGTGTAATTATTTTATATAGGACTTACGCAAAAGCTTGTTCTGATCGGTATCATTCCCGCGAAGGCGGGAATCCAGGGCTTTACTACGCAATCTGGATTCCCGCCTTCGCGGGAATGACAGATAGAGAATGGTTGGAAAAAGCTAAAATGCGTAAGTCCTATTATAGTTATAGCATATCAAAATAAGTGTGTCGCAAAAAGAGGCAGGTACTCAGATTATCAGCCTCTTCCCAGATAGGGCTTTAGTCCCTATCCGGGCAAAAGTTATCAACATATGGCCATTGCGGGAGAGGGGGGTTTTCTATAAAATTAGGTGAATACACATAAAGAAAAGTGCACACGAATAAGAAAGGGCGGTAGATACCGCATAACGAAAAGCACACATGAAAAAAGTACGAAGCACGAAATTCGAAATTACAAAAATATACTAATATACGAATGCTGGACGTTCTGAGGTGTTGCTCATAAATTTATAATTGCATGAAAATACTCAAAAAAATCTCTTTTTTATTAGTAACGGTAGCATTGATATTGGTTGGTACCTACTCAGTGACCAACAATAAAAGCGTAGAGGGGCAATCATCCTGCACGGGGACACCGCTCACTGGCTTTATGTGGTCAGATAATGTTGGATGGATAAGCGTAAGCTCCGAGAATGATCATGATCCATCAACTGCCGGAGTACAAAAATCTACAATTTCATATTCAGTCAAAAAGGAGAGTAATGGCGACCTTTGCGGTTACGCGTGGGCGGCTGACAAAGACAGCGCCGGAAACACCGTAGGAATTGGTTGGATTAAGTTCGGCGACCTTTCTAATTTTCCGACAGAAACAAATAATGCCGGCGGTGACGCTCGCGTTGGATCAGGAAATGTACTTGAAGGATGGGCGAGAGCGTGCGCCGGCATGACTGATCCGGTAACTGGCAGTTTAACGGCTGTAAACAATAGTTGCTCTGGCACATCACGCACCGATGGCTGGGATGGCTGGATCAGCTTGAAAGGAGCGAATTATGTTACTACATTAAGCTCAACGGCATCCGCATTTTGTACGTCCAATGACTGTCCTTCACCACCTAATGATTTCGCATGGGGATCTGATGTTGTTGGTTGGATTAATACAAACGGCGTAAGCGTCACAGATGCTCTTTCAGTCTCTTGTACGGTAGCTCCCGATATAATCAGCAAAAATGGAAGCGCGACATGGACGGCAGTACCGTCAGGCGGCACGAGCCCATACACTTACTCATGGTCTGGTCATGCGGAAATTCTTGGTAAAACAGGTGTGACTGAAGAGGTAATTTATCCAAACGACGGGACATACAATGCGACAGTAACTGTTACTGACTCTGCTGGTAATAGCGAAACGTCAGCACAGTGTACAAATGGTGTAGATACTGGAATAAAAGTAGGTGGAGGAGATGTGACGATTGTTATCAAAAGAGTTTTTATTGGAGTTGATCCAAATAGCATTGGAGATTCGTGCAGAGCTGGGGAATCCGGACAAACTCCAGCAGACAAGACGTGTGCAGGCGCGCCAGACTATGGTGCAACGTTCAGCGGAATGACTGGAGGTAAAAACTATACCGCTTCAGTTGACACAGGTGTCGGTATTTCAGTTGCGTATGATTCTGAAATTTGCACAGGTGGAACCTGTGTTTCAACAGGGGGACAAACTTCAAATACTGCTCCAATTGGCGTCTTACAAAATGGGCAAACTGGAAATGTGACATTTACATTCTCAGTATCAGGTGTTGGAGATGAGTGCAGGCCACCAAAACCTACAGGAAGCGGTATAATCTGGAGTGATTATGAGGAGGCAAATAAAGATTGGGTGTACGCAGATCATGGTGGTGAACTGCAAAAATGTGAATGGACATGCAAACCGGGTTATAAAGTAAATTTAGAAGAAACAAAGTGCAGACCTATTCCTGGATACGTTGAATTTTAGGTGTGTCGTCAGTTATAATAGGACTTACTCGTTCGGTGTCATTCTCGCCTTCACGGGAATGACAGATAGAGAATGGTTGGAAAAGGATAAAATGCGTATGTCCTATATAATAAAAAAGACCGGCTCAAGAATGAGTCGGTTTTTTGAATTTGATCTATCGCTTCCGTAAGCGAAAAAGACGAAATCCGTTTGTACTACTTGGGACAAATATCTGATAAAGCATGTTGTACGTATACAGAGTTCTGTATTGAATTGGCCAGAAAACTCCGTCCGTATTACATTCTTCAGGCACATACTCATCTGTCTGCATTTGCCAATACAGCACAGTGTCCGTCTGTTTAATTGACGGATAATGATTCTGCCTCATGTAGAGGATTGGGGGGGGTTCTGCCATGACGACCGTAACATGAGTGCTCGTCGTGAGCGAGACCTCGTTGGAAACTGTACCACTCACGGTCCAGCCCTTGAACTCAAGGTCAAAACGAACACCCATCGTCTCCCTCCAGTTGTTCATCACCCTCTGATGAAGCTCTACCGGATTCGTGTTAGTCCAGCTCGGACCTCCTCCGTAACCGAAACCAATGAAGCTGATGAGAGCCTCAACCGGTTGTAACGAGCCGGTGGCAAGATACTTGCGAGTGTCGTTTGTGTACAAGACGCCCCAAGTATGGTTGCCGAACCCACCGTATGAAATCCAAAAGTCATAACCGTCGTATAGACTATAGGGCTCAACATTGCGATTCGTCGTGGTGACAGTGAGTCTGTAATGTACCTCGTTGACGACAAACCGTTCACCATTGCCTCGCACTACAACACCCACGTTCATTCGGCCTCCACTTTCGTGAAAGTCGCTTGTGTAGACAGCCGATCCCCAAGTGTTTGTGTTCACGACAGGACCCCAGCTATAGTACCCCGGACTCCACGCACCCTTGCCGGTGGGTATGATGTACCTGCCATCCACAATGGCGTTTGCTGTTCCCGCCAGCTTGAAATGAGTGGGATAGCCCGGCTTTCCTCTCTGGGACACACCTTCGTCCAACGCGGTGAACAGATTTGTCCCGTACTCAAAGAAAGAATACGAGTTTGGTCCCACAGACACGAAGGGCTCGATCGTCACATCCGCCATGAGCGCTCCAGCAAATGCCATGAGCGCGAAAAACGTTGTCTTCATTTGTCATAGAGCTGCGGCCTATAAGACAGGCCATTGACTGTACAGTTTGTTTATGTTCCTCCTTCTATACTAAGTATGGGCATTTTGCCCATTTTGTCAATATTGACAAATATATTCACTAATCTTAAGACCCAAACCCCAAAATCAATTCATCAACCTGCCACGTTGACGTCAATGCTTTTCGGATTTTCGCGGGTGTGATTTTTTCTAAAATGGAAAGGACATTTT
>Ga0209542_10001514_pt1 | contig 54322 bp, 60 predicted proteins | sample RifCSPhighO2_01_FD_184028 | JGI IMG/M metagenome (GOLD analysis project Ga0209542, IMG submission 184028) | Soil microbial communities from Rifle, Colorado - Rifle CSP2_plank highO2_0.1 (SPAdes) (version 2) | ecosystem: Environmental > Terrestrial > Deep subsurface > Rock core/Sediment ... | reverse complement strand
GTTGGGAAGCGGTCTTCCATCACTTACTTCAAGACTATATGCTGATATGATCATATTAGTACACCAGAAAAGTCCGGTAGGGCCTGTTGATGTGTCTAAACCCTGTCTTTTAGTAGCGGTATAACCGTTATTGCTGATATCACTAACCATTCTGTTATAGTAACTCCATACTCCTCGTTCAAGTTGTTCACTGATGCACCCTGCCCAAGATACTATAGAACCTGGACTACAATTGACAACAGGTCCTTGTTGAGGAAGTGTTGGTAAAGGAGATCCCGGAGGCGGGCCTGTTGGGACAGGTAACCCGGTATCGTTCATCTCTGGAGCTTTTAAGTTAAAAAATTTAAAAAGATCTAAAATAACCTCTACTGGAGATACTTCAAGAGATCCGTCAGCACTAATCGCAGATCCCTGCGCGTTAAGTGCGAGATTTTCTGGACATGAAGTAGGAGTATCATACGTTTTTCTTGCAAGAATTTGACCTAGTCCTTCTATTATTACATCTACTCGGCCACACTGAATGCTCTGGTGGTCGATTTTAAAAATTGTATCCTTCGCTTGTACTTGTATTGAATCCTTTTTAAGTTGACCCTTAAAACTTCCCCCAATAACATCTTCTTCACACGGAACTTTTTCTGAATCTTCTCCATTATTGGTTTTTCCACACCAGTTTACAGTGTAAGTTGTTGTAAAAGGTTCTTTGAAATAATTTTCAACAAAAACTATCGCGTTCCACTGCCACGTGTCAGTTGTTGAAAGTGGAGCTTTAATATTAGTAACACTTACTGTAATATCCTCTCCTTCTGCTTTGACTGGTGCTGAAGATTGGTGAATAACTGTATAACCAGCATAGGTAATACTAAATATGAATAATGCTAGAAAAGGAAGGATTCTTTTAAAAATGGCTGTATTATTCAACATAATCCTGAGAGGTTAATTTTCCTCGTTCTTTTGCTACTTTAATATTTGCCCGTAAAAGTTCGTCAAAAGATGTCCCAGCATCTACCCACCAACCCTCCATAATTTCACAATGTAATGTTCCTTCTGAAAGATATGCATTATTTAAATCAGTCACTTCAAGTTCTCCACGGTCACTGGGTTTTAGCTTCCTTATCATGTTAAATGCTCTGTCGTCATACATATATATTCCCGTTTGTGCAATATCTGATTTTGGATTATCAGGTTTCTCCTCAATAGAAAGAACTTTTCCACTATCGTCAACTTCAATAACACCATATTGTTTTGAATCAGTTGGCATACGTTTTCCAAAAACAAAAGCACCTTTAGCAATTTTCATAAATTTATCGACTGCTCCACGTAGGGGATGACTAAATATGTTATCGCCTAAGATAACAAGAAACTTATCCTCTCCAACAAATTCTTGTGCAAGCAAAATAGCTTCAGATATTCCACCGGGTTTATCTTGAATAGCAAATGAGAATTTCATGCCCATGTCCGATCCAGATTTTAGAAGACTGATAAAATGCCCACAATGATCTGGAGAGCTCGTAATCATAACATCAGTAATTCCAGCTCCTTGCATTGTTTCAATTGCGTAATATATCATCGGCTTATCATAAATAGGGAGGAGATGCTTATTGGTAATATATGTGAGGGGTCGCAACCTCGTTGCGAGACCACCGGCCAAAATAACGCCTTTCATATTATTGGTATTACGTATAACGTATTAGGTATTACGTATCAGGTATAAAAACAATACGCAATTACAAAATCAGTAACGATCGCAATATAACAAATGCTAGTGCTCCGATAATAATATATTCTAACACAATTTTGAGGTGAAGCGACTGATCTCGAGCGTGATGGACAATTCCCCAGAGAACATAGTAAATGACAAAGACTGTCAAGACAATAAATTGTTTGATATGTTCTCCGCGAAATATTGAAAGAAAAACGAGGAAAATAATAACGGATGTCACCAAAAGGAGATACTCTAACATATGGTGCCTCATGTCGTTCTCCAGTTTGTATTGTAATGTTCTCTTTTTCATGTTGAAATTTTGTACTAAGTACTACTACCGAGTATTCTCAAATCTCCAATCTCCAATATCAATTTCTACAGTATCGCCCCATTTTTAATAATTAATATCGCGATAATGATTGCTGCCAGAAAAATAAAATGAGCGACATTCTTACCTGTAATCCGTATGAGATTCATTCGATGAGCAAAGTATAAGTCAGTGACAAAAACTAATAATAAAAGACTAAACAATATCAGAGAAGAATTAAAGGTAATTTTATCCAAGGAAATAAATTCACTTTGTGCTACAGGAACTTCTTCCTTTTTTTGAGGTTTTTGGGTATTTGTACCACTAACAAGCATTTTTTCCAAGCTCTTTTCTTCTTTAGGTTTTTCTTCAGCAATTTTTTCAGGTTGAGGTTGAGCTTGAGAAATTTTCTTACCAAACATTTGTACAACAAGCGTAGTTTCCTCGTTGTTAAGAACACCATTAGAAACACAAAAACCAACTTCATCATATTCAGGCCGAAGGAGGTTTGCCCTATGAGTAGGCGATTCCATCCACGCATCAACAACATTTTCCGAGAACATAAAACCGTGCGCTAGGTTTTCTCCAGCTACATCATATGCATATCCTGCTTCTGCCATGAAATCCCAAGGACTCTTATTATCAGAGGGTCGAAAATGTGCCCAGTAGTTATTAGTAAACATGTCCTGTGCTTTGTTACAGGCTGCTTGGGAAAGTGTTCCGTCGTAACTCAAACTCGGGAGACCAAGATTAGTACGAACCTCATTAGTTTCTGAAAGCAGACGCTCAATAGTTATGTTGGTAGCAATACCCAGAACCCTTTTTTGAATGGATGTAAATGAAGATAAAAGTATCGCTATCCCAAGCAATACAGTAAGAGCATCTAGATGAAGTGTTTTTGCCCGATAATTGTTGTTTTCAGATGGAACAAAAAAATGCTTAGGATGATACATACTTCTATTATTATAAAAATCGTTTGAGCTTATCAAGATTGTAATTAATATAAAAGCTCATTCCAGTTATGCCAATAAGGTCAATAAAAATGTCTCGGAAAGTCCCATCTCGTGTTGGAACAAATGTTTGATGATATTCGTCAATAAATGCATACGATAAGGATAGGATGAATGCCCATGCTAACATCTCTGGAATAGATTTTTTTGACGTTTTATAAATCGCTCTGAAAAATAGTGCACATAAAATAGCATATTCAATAATATGCAAGGTTTTGAATATTGTAAAATCAGAAGCATATTCGTGCGTCACAGCAACTTTTTGACGAGAAGAAAAGGTAAATATAAGTATCATCCATAAGATTGGAGGAATCCATGAAAATATTAGTTTTGACATGGTGATTTAAGCTGGCTAATGTGTCATGCCGAACTCCGATTCAATCGGAGGAACCTTGATTCGGCATCTCCATCGAGATCCCGGATCAAGTCCGGGATGACACTTTCCATTTTCTTCCTAGCCTATATACACTATACACTACATGAACTACTGATAAAAAGAAAGAGCTTGACGTGACCGCGAGCAAAGAATTTTTATTTTGATGTAATTTATTACTTTCGACAGAAGGAATTCGTTGCTGTGGAAGCTCTTTTTTTGATGTTTTAATTGCATGGAGAGTTTGAAATGAAACAATGTTTTTTTTCAACTTCGCAGAGTCTGTCGCAACATTTATTTTTTGTAAAGCTTGTGTAGAAGGTGCTACTGCAGGGGACGAGTACTTGACCTCTGTACATTGATTATTATTGAGCCCTTTGCTCGGATTTTGTTTACAGAAAAAGTTATCTTCAAATAAAATTCTTCCATAAGTTAAACCCGGAGATGAAATTTCATAGGAAAAGAAATCCTTGAGAACTGAACCAAAATCAAGAAGTCGCACCTGGTCGCCGCTGTTGTTTAATATTGACGTACTAAGTTCAATGACTGCATAACTTTCAGCAGGAAGAGTTAGTGAAAATGCAATAGGTGGTGATCCAGAGTTTTCAATATCATCTATTAACCAGTTTTTAAGCTCAACAACGAAATCATTTTGATTATAAAGTTCAATCCATTCATTTTCACCTGAGACAGGATTGATCATAATTTCTGAAATAAAGATATTATTAATCGTATAATTCTGATGCTCAATTCCAGTTGTTGGAATTTGTGAGGGTGTGCTAGTTGTGGTTGGTTCAGAAAGGCAAGAAGACGTGTTAGAGGAGCTCTTCGTGGGTGTGGATACTCTTGTCCATTCACCAGATCCATCAGGACATTTTGCATATGTTTCAGTACTTGATAGTGAGTTAGGATATGTTAGTGTTTCAAGTATGTCACCAGCGGAATTTTTCAAAAAAAGCGAATCACCTCCGTTGTTTAAAACACCAGAAGATGTCGCTAAAGCAAAAGTAAATGGTCCAAGTATATTTTGATCTAGTAATAACGTTTTGCCCGTTAAGTCAAATATTTCGTATGTAGAGAGATTGATAAATGAATCGCCGTCATTATAAATTTCAACCCACTCATAACTACCACTTTCTACAACAGGAAATACTTCATTGAAAACAACCCCTGCATCAACCGTTTTTGGATAAAGAAATAAAAATAGAAATACAATAACTACATACATAAGAAGAGGTAGTATAGAGGATGAAGATTAAACTTCTATTAAGTATTTAGTTTATGTTTGTTATTTTATTATTGTCATGCCGAACTCCGATTCGGCATCTCGTTTATTTCACATATTTCGAGGTCGCAAGATAGTTTCCAACAAAGGCGATCATCATGCCGAAGAAGATAATTAATACATACGAGAGGGCAATAAACTCGATACTTGGAGGATAAACATAAATATTTAAATTTGTTAGATTATAGAAACCGAGCTTAGGAAGACCAGTAAGATATGATGATAGAAATGGTTGAAAATAAAAAAACACTAAATAAAACAACGCAAACGCAATAGTTCCACTTGAGAATCCAAAAAATAAACCTTCCATAATAAATGGTTTGCGAATATACCATTTAGAAGCCCCAATCAACTGAAGAACTTCGATCTCATCGCGTTTGACAGAAATTTTAAATGCGGTTGTTGTGATGAGAACTATTATTGTTATGAAAATAAGAAAGATAAATAGACCTGTTGAAATACGACGTAGAATTGTCGTTAATGTCACGAGTTTATCAACAATCATTTTTTGAAAATTAACTTCATCGATTCCTTCTTGTTTTTGAAGGAATTCCGCAATTTCAACAAGGTAGACTGGTTTTTTTGCATACACCTCCAGTGACGCCGGTAAGATATTGGCTGAAACCATCTCAAGCAAAAGTGGATTGTCTTTGTTGAGTTGACGATAAATTTGTAATGCCTCTTTTTGAGAAACATACTTAATAGACGATGTTTTACCGGTTTTACCAATTGCCTCTTTGATAGTAAGGATATCTTTTTCTTTAGTTTGTACATCAAAATAAGCAATTACCTGAGGTCTTGTCTCGACATATGAGAGAATGCCATAAAAAAAGGACGTGATATTGAAAAAAAACAGTGATAGGAATAGTGTGAAAAACAAAATAAGAAAGGATCCAAGTGATTGGTAAGGAGCTCTTTTAATTGATACAAATATATCTTTCATAGTTCGTATTTACCTAATCGGCGATCTTTTGTAAGTTGACCATCCTTAAGTGTTATGACTCTTTTTTTAAAACTATTTACGATATCAACATTATGTGTGGCAATAATGATTGTTTTCTCATCCTCGATTTTTTTAAATATTTTCATGATATCCCAAGTTGTTTTTGGATCAAGATTTCCTGTTGGTTCATCTGCAAGAATAATGTTTCTTTCACCAACGATTGCTCTTGCTATAGCAACACGTTGGAGTTCTCCTGCAGATAGCTGCAATGGGAAAACGTTTCTTTTCGTTTCTAGGCCGACGAGAGACAGTACTTCATCAACCTCTTGTTTGATTTTATTTTGCGAAGTTTTAGTTATTTTAAGTGCAATCGCAATGTTTTCAAAAACATTTTTGTCCATAAGGATTTTAAAATCCTGAAATACTATTCCAATTGTTTGTCGATACTTTTCAACATCTTTGAAATTTTTATTTGATATATCTTTATCGTTCACCATAATGGTGCCACTTGTTGGCAAGATCTGACGGAGTATCATTTTGAGAATAGTTGTTTTTCCAGCGCCTGAAGGCCCAACAAGAAATAGAAATTCGTTATTTTGTATTTCAAAAGAGACATCGTCCAACGCAATAGTTCCGGTACCGTATTTTTTAGAAACTTTGTCGAATACAATCATGTTATCTCCCTAATACTTCTACGAATCCTACATCCATAAGCCATCCAGCCTGTTGTGCTTGGAAAGTTTCTCCGTGAACACGGACATTTTTTCCAATGTATTCTGAAAGATCAACAGTGCTCGATGTAAGATATGCTGTTTGATCTTCTCCACCGGGTCGCTCTAGGTGAAAACTTCCTTCTCCGCTTTCATGCCCACCTGCCCTCAGAACACCTTCAGCAGAATCTTTGAATGTCTTTTTATCTTTGATACCTGCTGTTTCTACAACCTTTGCTTTAGATAGACTTTTAATGGTAGTGGTTTTAGTACCACTGAAAGCATTTTGTAAGTAACTTCCTGTAAAACCTGAAGCAATTCCGGCAATGATAACAAGCGCGAAAATGATAAATGTTTTCTTCATAGTAATATCTTTATTTGGTGATTTATCAACTGGTAATTCATGAATAAGCTTTTCATTTTGAGGTGGTTTTATATTGCTGTGTTCTTGATGTTGAGGATTTTCTTGTGCATCATCCATACTAGGAAAAGGATAGCAAAAATGTATAAGAATCGCAACCTAGGTTAGGAAGTTTTTAATTTGGCTGATTTTATATATGCCGATATAAATTCGTCAATGTTACCGTCTAAAACAGATTCAGGGTTCGTATCTTCGTAATTAGTTCGGAGATCTTTAACCAATTTATATGGATGTAAAACATATGATCTGATTTGTAATCCCCATGATGCTTGTTTTGGACCTTTAAATGTTGCTAGTTTTTTTTCTTTTGCTTCATGTTCCAGTTGCCATAATTTACCTCTAAGAATTTCCAAAGCAATATCCCGATTCTGTTCCTGTTTGCGTTCCTTCTGACACGTGACTGTGATCCCCGTTGGTTTATGGATAAGTCTTACTGCTGTTGAGACTTTATTTACATTTTGTCCTCCATGGCCTCCTGATCTGAAAAATTGCCATTCGAGTTCGTCTTCATTAATATTAATCTCTTTATTTTGTATCACCGGTATGACTTCAACGAGAGCAAACGATGTCTGTCTAAGTGAACTGGCATTAAAAGGGGATTGTCTTACGAGTCGATGGACTCCTGCTTCTGCTTTCATGTAACCATAGGCAAATTTTCCAATGACTTTCATAGTGATTGTTTTTATTCCTGCTTCCTCACCTTCAATCATGTCGATCATTTCCCATTTGAAACCGCTCTTTTCAAAAAAGCGCGTATACATACGATAAAGCATTGATGTCCAATCCATTGCTTCAGTGCCACCTTGTCCGGAGTGGATTCCCACAATAGCATTGTGTAAATCAAATTCACCAGAGAAGAAAAGTTGGACTTCATACTGATTGAGAAGTTTTTCAAGTTCATTAAGCTCATTTTCCTCAAGGAGTAGTTGCATCAATTCTGAGTCTTCGAGCTGTTTTTTGATATCTGCTATACGTTTTGATACGTCTCGCGCCCTTTCATGGTTGGTCCAAAAATCTTTATTATACGTTTGTTCTTCGAGTTCGCTTACTTCTTTTTTTAAATGAGCTATTTGTGCCTTTTCAAGCAATACATCAAGCCGTTTTGTGAGTTCTTCTTTCTTTTCTTCCATGGCCCAATTATAACACTTAACCTTGGCCTTGAGGATTTGGATCTTTATTCGAAGTCTGCCCCTATGGTGATGATAACATCCGCATTTTCTTCATCACTTAATGTTGAGAATTCTTTGAGAGAAACATAATCTTGTAGATCTGTCTTGAGAAAATCGAAAACAGCATCTTTGTCTTTTTTGATTTGAACTTCAGTTGTTTCAAAATCAAAACTATCTGCATTATCAGTTAATATGTCTGAATAGCCTGCTTCAAGAAGAATTTCTTTAACTGTCGCAGCTTTACCTTTTGTACCTGAGCCATTAAGTACTTTGATTTTTACTTCCTCTCGTGCAATTGATGGCGTAGGTGTTGGGGTTTTAGTTGGTTTTATTATTGGCTTATCTGTGACTTCTTGTTTTTGAGTAGGTAATTTAATTGCAAAAGGTAAATTACCCATATTCGATAAACCGTAAATAATTCCGAATGATATAACGAAAGACACCATAAAAATTCCTAGAGTTTTCAGCGAAAATATTCCAGAAAGAAATCCGAGATGTAATGATGGTAGATTTAGAGAAAATCCGCTAGAGGCTTTTTCTTGTTTTAAAAGAGAGAAGTCTTTATTTTCTTGTACAAAAATGAATGATCCAAAACAAACGTCAAATTGTAAAATTGAAAAAGATTCATCCATATTTGGGGCGACAAGCTTAAGATAGTCTTGATAAAAATTGTCAATAATTTTTTCAAGTGGGTTTGTCCAGACACCAACGTCTTTTGTAAAAAGATCTTGGCGTACAGCAGATGATTGTGAACCAGATAATATTACACGGTTAATCTTGATATTTTTATCTTCATATTCTGCTACCTTTTTTTTAAGAGAAGATTTAATATCATCGCCAAGTTCAATTTTTTCTTTTTCAAAAAGTCCTTGAGAATCGTAAAGGTACCCGAAAGAACCTTGTTTTTCAAAAGAAATAAACAAGATTTTTTCCTTTTTTTCCTTTCTAAGTGTTTTTTCGAAAAGAGTATAGAAAGCGAGAGATTCTGGGATTATTTTAACTACTTTTAATTGTAGTAGTTTTAATACTTCATCAATATTTTCACGATTCTTTTGTGTTTGGGAATAAAAAATTAGGGCACTATCGTTATTGTGTTGTCTAAAAACATAATCATAATATTCGTTTTCAATATCTATGTTAAGATCAGATCTCACCTTATCTTTAATAAATGGAAGTACGGCTGTGTCAGACATATCTTTAGGCACATCATATCTTCCAAATGTAAACGATTTTTGAGGTAATATAAGCACGATTTCCCTATCTGAGACCTGAGTGGGTTTAGCTGATGTCAACGCTTCTTTTATAGCGCTTGCCACAAGATCGATATTTTTTATCTGACCATCCTCGAACAAAGGGGATGAGTGTGTTTTTGAGAAAGAAGTAAGATTATATTGTCCAAGAAGTGTCTTAGTAAGTGAGAGAAGCTTGATAGTATGTTCTCCAAGATAGAGATAAACCATAGTATTATGATAAAACGTGGAGAAGTAAAATACAAGATGGGATTATTGACGGAACATCGTGCCAACAAAATACGCAATGATTGCTGAAATGCTCCCCAACAATACTGTTTCACCTACGGATCGACTGATACTTTGACGAGTGACTTTCCAGCGTGAAATACCAAGAATGAGTAAAGCGACAAAAGTAAATAAGATTGAGTAAGAAAAAGAATGAGAAGATAAGATATTTTGAGTAAAAACATAGGGAGTAAGTGGAATAAAACCAAAAAGAATAAATGCCAAAAACGTTATTAAACCTGTTAAAAATGGATTTTCACTTTCAGGACTAGGCATACCGAGCTCCTCGCGCATCATAAAATCAACCCATGGCCCTTCGTTACGAGCATATATTTCGGCCATTTTCGCGGCTTCTCCTTGGGTAAAACCCCTAGACATTAATATGTGTGTTGTTTCTGCTTTCTCCATATCAGTGTTTTCTTTGATTTCTTTTCGTTCTTTGTCTTTTTCTCGTTTATAAAGATCTTGATCTGCTCGTACTGATAAAAAATTACCAAGTCCCATCGAGGCTCCATCTGCAAAAAGATTGGCAAAGCCAAAGAGTAGCACAGTGAGAATAGGCAGTGTTGAATCTGAAGTTATGGCTTGAGCTCCAGAAAATCCCGCAACTACTGCAAAAGTGGTTATAATTCCATCTGTTCCGCCATACACGATTTCTCTAATATGTGTAGAAAGCGTAGAAAGTTTATGTTCTTTTTCGAGATGTTCTTTAAAATCGAGTTCAGAATATTCTTTTTTCACAGTATATAGTATACATAAATACTATGTATTCCATGCTATAGTTTGGTATTCCCTGATGCAGCGGTGAGTATTGAAATAAGAACCAAGTGCAATTGCTTGTTTCATGCGATGAGTCCATTCTTTTCGGTTGTTATAATAGGTTGGGATTATCTCATGCTCGAGAACTTCGTATATTGAATCAGCATCTTTATCGTTATTGAATTCTGCATCAAGACCTTTGATTTCTTCGCCAATAACAAATCCTGCATCAGGACGCATTTTATAACCTTCAATCCACCATCCATCCGGCACTGAGAAATTGAGTACTCCATTCATCGCGGCTTTCATCCCAGAGGTCCCAGAAGCTTCAAGAGGTTGAATGGGTGTGTTGAGCCATATATCAGTTCCAGCGACAAGAAAACGTGCAATTCGCGGAGAATAATTTTCAAGATAAACAACTTTAATTGCTGTTCTACATTTTTTGGAGATCCTAATAATTTCGTGAACAATTTTCTGACTTATCTCATCAGCGAAGTGGCTTTTTCCGCACTGAATAATCTGAATTTTTCCTTTTCCGATCCGCATGAGTCTTTCTAGATCGTGATAAAACAATAGTGGTCTTTTGTATTCGACTGGACGTCTAGCCATAGCGATAGTGAGAATATTTTCATCAAAACAGTCTGCTGGATTAGGATTTTCCCTTTCTTGGCGAGTATCAATAGAGGTAAGGTGTTTATTAACATAATGTAAAAGCTCTCTTTTTGATTCTAAATGGGCTCGCCATAATTCGTCATCAGGAATTAAAGTTTCAGAATTTTTCAATTTGCTGGGATCTTTAAGCGATCCGGGTATATATTTTTCGTAAAGATCTTGCAGATAGGGACTTATCCATGTGCGGTGATGGATGCCATTGGTTACCGATTTTATATCGTATCCGGGAAGAATATGATTTGAAACTTTTTCATGCTTTTTTGATACAGCGAGTTTGGTTTTACTGAGACTCATACCAAGTTTTGTCATGTGTAGACGGTCTGCAGAAGCAAGATCTTTGATATGCCAAGGAAGATAATCACCTGCTATTTGATACGCTAAATCGTAGTCAAAAACGTCATGACCTTCTGGTATTGGTGTATGTGTGGTAAATGAACACAATTTCCTAACTTTATCATCTTTGTACTCGTTTTCTGCCAGAAGTTCCAGTGCAACAAATGAACAATGTCCCTCATTCATGTGATAGGTTTTAATATTGTTATATCCAAGTTTTCTAAGCATTTTGACACCTCCGATTCCTAAGACTACTTCTTGTGCGATTCTTAAATCACCCTGTTGTGCATAGAGGTTTCTTGTAATAAGACGAGACCAATCGTCATTTTCGTAAAAATCAGTATCAAGAAAATATATTGGAACAACAAATCCGTCGAAACCAACAATGTCATATCTCCAACAAGCGATAGAGACATCGCGCCCATTAATTTTCATGACAATTTTTTCAGGGAGCCTCGTGAGCTGATCAAGTTTTCGCCAATCTACTTCTTTGAACTGTTGGGATCCGTCAGGTTCAATCATTTGTGCAAAGACAGTTCCACTATAAACAAGACTCATTCCAACAGCAGGAACTTTCAGATCAGCACAGGAACGAAGTAAATCTCCAGCTAATACACCAAGCCCTCCTGCATAAATAGGAATATCGCTTTCGAGCATCATTTCCATAGAGAAGTATGCGACGTCAATCGAAGATTTCTTCATGTAATCTATTGTAGATGAAGAGATTCTTTAATGCTATGAAAATTATTCAGAGGGTAGAACACCGCCGTAATTATCTTCAAGAAATGGTATTCCACTTTGCGGAACAGATGCAATAAGCGCTCTAGCAAGATATTCTCTTGCTCTGGGGAGATCTCCTGCATCCAAAGCTCTTTCAGCTTCTTCGAATAATCCTAATGTTACTTGACCATTAAAAACAGCAGTCGCATCAAAGGTTTGTTCGGACGGTCTATCTGTCTCGCTATGATCAACCATCGACTAATTATATCATCGAAATATTTATTCAATCGTTTACATTAAATGTTTGGTATGATATATTTCTCTTATTCTCGTGTTCAATAGTAAAAAATTCATTAACGACCAAGTCGCAGAACTCAAAACTTCAATTGAAGGTAATGCTATCTCAGGTCTTTCTGGTGGTGTGGATTCTACAACCGCTGCAATTCTTGTGCATAAAGCTATTGGCAAAAAATTGGTATGCGTTCTCGTTGACACAGGATTTATGCGCAAAAATGAGATAAAACATAATAGGTCTCTGCTTGCGAATCTTGGCCTTAATGTTGTGGTGGTTGATGCAAAACAGAGGTTTTATAAAGAACTCAAAGGTGTTATGGATCCAGAGAGAAAACGTAAAAAAATTGGAAGATTATTTATCAGAGTCTTTGAAGAAGTTGCGCGAAAACAGCATGCAAAATATTTTGTACAAGGTACAATTGCTCCAGATTGGATTGAGAGTGGGGGAGGTTTAAGAGACACCATAAAGTCTCATCATAATGTTGGAGGACTACCCAAAAAAATCGGATTTAAGATCTTGGAACCGTTACGAGATTTATATAAAGATGAGGTAAGAATAGTGGGGAAGGAAATAGGACTTCCTCGGGAAATTTATGAACGTCAACCATTTCCAGGACCCGGACTTGCGATTCGTGTTATTGGAGAGGCAACACTAAAAAGAGTTGAAATTGTCAGAGAAGCTTGCGCGATAGTCGAAGAAGAAATCGAAACAGCATCGAGAAATAAAGAGATGACAAGACCTTGGCAATATTTTGCTGTTTTATTACCCGTAAAAGCTGTAGGAGTCCATGGAGATTTGCGAGTATATAAATATATCATCGCAGTGAGAGCTGTAGAAAGCATGGATGGTATGAGTGCAGCTTACTCAAAAATTCCCCATCAGGTCCTCGAAAGAATATCAGTCAAGATTACCAATGTTTTAAAAAAGCATGTGAGTCGTGTTTTGTATGATGTTACCAACAAGCCCCCCGGCACCGTAGAGTATGAATAATAAGAAGAAAGTATACGTTGTTGATAATGGTGGTCAGTGGACACATCGTATATGGCGAGTTGTAAGAGACCTTGAATATGAAACAAAAATTATTGAGAACACTACGCCGGTGGAAGACATTGACGCGGACGCGTTGATTTTTAGCGGGGGTGCAGCACGCATCGGGTGGGAAACACTAAAATTAGGGAAGTGTACGGACTATCTTGATTCATTTAAGGGACCAATATTAGGTCATTGTCTTGGGCATCAGTTGATTGCGCTTTATCACGGTGGTAAAGCAGGACCAGCTGATATTCCAGAATATGGTCTGGCAAAGATAAAAATTATTCATGATGATCCTATTTTTAAAGGAATTCCTAAAGAATTTACTGTGTGGGAATCGCATAATGACGAGGTGAAGGAAGCTTCGGAATTCATTATTCTTGCTGAATCAGATAATTGTAAAATTCAAGCTTTTCGTCACAAAACTAAACCGCATTATGGCTTCCAATTCCATCCGGAGGTGAATAATACGGAATATGGTGATATACTCATCAAAAACTTCATAGAATTAGCCTAAGAATTTATTTGTATTGAGAGAGTGCTATCAGTTTATCCAAGGCTCGTCAGGTTCGCGTTCTATTTCTACTTCAAAAACCTCTCCCCTCTTTTCAGCTTCTTTAAGCATTTGGCATAAAGGACAGTCATCCTCGTACATTTCATCAATTTCTTCTTGAGTTTTTTATGCTTAACTTTTTTCATAGTGGAGGTATATTAGCACACAAAGATTAAAAAAATTTTAAGCAGGGAAAGGGGGTGAAGAACTATAATATTATCGTTTTCTTTTATAGTAAATAGTTGAGTAGAGTCACCTGTTTGAATATAATTAAAAAATTCATACATTTTTCTCTTGTTAAGGGTAGTTCATCTTTATCACGAGATTTGCTTTATTCTTTGTCATTCCGGACTTGATCCGGAATCTATATAAATTACTATAGATGCTGAATCAAGTTCAGCATGACAGCTGTTGATTATTTGTTTAACGCGAAACTCGTGTTTATCTTCTGAATTTAATGTAAACATCATTTGCGTAATCTTTTCCTGTTCTGAAATCTGATATTTTTGAATAGCTAACATAGATAAATATACTAAGAAGAACTAGTTGTTCTATTGAGGATAATTCGGAGATTCATTTGTGCACATATTAATTCTTCTACATTCATTGCTGATACATTGATATATAAAACACCCGTTGCGTGCTGGACAATCAGCGTTTGTTTGACACTCGAAATTATTGGTTGGGCTAAGTGGAACCAGAGTAGGAGTATTATACGTTGGTGTGGCTTGCAATGTAGGTACGCTGTTTATCTGCTGAAACTGTGGGTTTGAAAAATCATATATTGTTTTGATTCGTCCAGCGTAATATGCACCCGCAGCTACAACTGAAAGTAGAAAAACACTAAAGATTATTATAAATACTATTTTTCTTCGAGATAGTAAAAATACATTAGTTTGGGATCCTTGAGTTTCATTATTTGTTTCCATACTACTAAGTATAACAGGAAGATATGTTTGAACAGCCTTAACTTCGAAGTTCTGCAGTTTTTCACATTGTCACTTTGACAATTGGCGTCAAAGGATTAATACTATAATTACTTTATGCAATCTATAAAATATCACACACACAAAGAGCGAGAGAAAGTTTTACAAAAACTAGTACCTATCATACAAAAGCAATTGGGAGATAATTTAATTGCTCTTGCTGTCGGCGGCTCATTTGCTCGTGATGCTGACATTGATTATTCTGATATAGAACTTGTAGCTTTTACTAGAAAATCTCTTGATAACGATTGGGAAATACGAAAAATAGAAGACGGAATGCTGATTGTTGTAGTAGCTGACACAAAAGAAAACTATATAAAGAAATATTTAGATATTTCTGATATTTGGTACGCTTCTGGAGCAGAAAAATTATCTCCAATAATTAATGCAGAATTAATTAATGAAATAAATAGTTTCAAACCAGAAAATATTGAAGCGAAGTGTATGAAACAAATTGATAAAAATTGGTTTAACTTTCAAGAGATTACTGCAAAAGCACTAAACATGATCAGAGAAAATAATCGGGAAGGTTTTTCGTTGGTTTTTCCTCAGATGATAAAAGAATTGGTGATTATTTTGGCATATCTTAATCAAACACCTTTTGTGACATTGGGCTCATATATTTCACAGGCAAAAAATTTCAAAATAAAACCTCATGGATTTGATCAATTAATTCATATAGCGATAAATGGGCAATATAAGAATTTTTCAGTAATCGAAGAAAAAATTAAAGAAGTATTTACTGACTTGGAGTTACTCCTTCAGGAAAAAGACTAAACCAGCTTATTTTTTCTTCTCAAAATAATTATATGCTACCGCGAATGCGTAGCCGGTCAACCATGCAGCACCGGTAAATGTAATGAGTCCAATAATGACACTTCCTATATCGGGTGTTCTTGGAGGCAATGCTGTCAGATCAACGCTATGTATCCAGTAGCTAAAAATTGTCATGAAACTGTTTGTAGCAAACATGCTCCATATGGCACATATGATATAGAGACCTGCAGCAACTACTGCAACTGCATGAGCTTTTGCTTTTGGTTTATACATACTGCGAATCACCTCCTTTCTATATAAATAATAGCAGGAAACACACAGGCCGTAAAGGATCCTAGAAAATTATTTACTTGAGTCGGCTAGAGACTAACAAGACATGAGCTTTTAATACAATTTTCGCGGAGTAGAGGTTAGGCGGGTCGTGTCCAAGACTGGCTTTGCCCTTCTAAAGCTTTAGCGAAGGAGGGTAACAGGCGTTAGAAAGTTGATAGAATATTTATTGTGAAATACAAAGCCGAGTTTTTTCAAACAGCAAGAGGAGATTATCCCGTGGGTGACTTTATAGAAGAACAAGAATTGGCAGTACAAACAAAAATTACTCATCATATTAAGCTACTGACAGAATACGGACCTTACTTAAAACCACCTTTTACCAAAAAACTAGCTAATAAACTTTATGAACTTCGGGTTTCCGGAAAAGTAGCTGTCAGGATTTTTTACACGCAGTTAAATAATACATATTACTTGCTTCATGCCTTTAAAAAGAAAACCCAAAAAACTCCCCGTAAGGAGATTGTGATTGCTCTTGACAGAATTAAACAGATAGTATAACATATATGTTATATGAATAAACGACATTTGGATTTCAACATTTGGCTTAAAGATAAACTTAAGGATCCTGAATTTAAAGCAGAATATGATCGTCAAGAACCGGAATTTGCCGTAATTAGGGCTGTGCTTAGGGCTCGCATGGACAAAGGTATTACGCAGAAACAACTCGCTGAAAAAGTTGGGACAAAACAATCAGCTATTGCACGACTTGAATCAGGAAAAGCAAATCCTTCCATTGGGTTTTTACAAAAGGTGGCTGAAGCTTTGGGAACTACTCTTCAAATAAACTTTACAAAACCTGCGTAGAGTTTTGTTCTAAAATGGTCTAGGATGGTTGAATATGTTGGAAGGTATTACCAAATCAATCAGCGATTTAGCTTCCCTTGAAAAGTCCCTGCACATTTATTATTGATGCACTTACAACCCTCAACGGAGGGAAATCCACAGGCGTCAGAAACTGTTAAGTCCGAATCAATTCCTCTGTTGCAATAGTTTAATATCGTTAGATAAGGCTAAAAAGTTAGTTGAAGAAGTTTGGATGTATTATTCACAATTATTTTCAGTCCCTCTAAACATTTCTCTCGTTTGACTATTGCGATAGATAAACGTTCCATCTCCAAGTGCTTTAAATACTTCCCATTGTTTATTATTTGCCTCTGGGCCCGGGAAACAAGTATTTTTAATAAGCCAATTTAGATAGTCATTATTTGATATAACAGTGGGAAAAGTTCCCTTACTATATACGCATTTTCCACTAATACATATGCCTTCATAATAGTTGGGTGGACAATTTTCACTATTTTGGCAATTGGCACCAGCTCCGTAAATTTGACAATCAGAATCCTTTTTACATACTTGATCAATATTAAGAGTTGGTGACGACGTTGGAATAAGTTGTGGTTTGTTGGTTGGAAAAAAAATCATTTGTACTGAAGTAGGAATAATGCTCGGGTAAGGACCTTGTTTATTATTTGTTGAATGTTTACCTACATAAAATGCTCCCACCCCAAAAACAAGAAAAAATAAACCAACAAAAATTGGAATAGCCAACTTTTTATGAAAAATAAAAGGAAGGAACTGATTATGTTTGTTCTCTGTATTTTGAACTAGTTGTTCCTCTTGAAGTGGTTCATCCATACGATTTCAGTATAGCAGAAATCAAAAAGTCCCAATCTATTCCTCTCTTTAGATAGTTTGATCTAGTTGTGTGAAGCTAAAAAGCGTGTCCAGGTTCGTAACAGACAGCTTGCCCTGAGCGAAGTCAAATGGGTTAGAACTTTTTGGGCACAAATTACTTGAAGAGTTGAGTCAATAAGAGGTAAATATCTTTATGATGGCCGATTAGAATGATATAGATCTCATCTTTTCTCTCTCTATAGACAATTCTATATTGACCAGCTCTGACTCTAAAAATATCTTTATATCCCGTGAGTTTTTCTTTATGTAACTGTACTGTTAGGGATCTTACTTTTTTTACAATTGCAATTTGATCAATTTTATGAATTTTTTTAAGCTCTTTTTCTGCTCGAGAGGATACCGTAATCCTCATACATCAAGCTCCTTTGCTATAGTTTCAAAATCACGACCCTTATTAAAATCAGTTTTTTCAACAGCCTTGCGGTCGATAGTATCCTCAATGTGAGAAATTATTATTTCATAAAGATCTTTTCCTATAAGATACGCTTCAACTTTATTTCTATTCACAACAGCAAGTGGAAAGTCGAGTGCTTCACTAATTGCTTTTGAAGGGTTAATTTTAAGTTGTGATATTGATATTGAGTTCATATGTTTTGATAATAACAAAGAAATGGTCTTTTGTCAAGACCTCTTAAGAGGTCTCTTATTTGTCCAGGCTGGTTGAATACGTTGGAAGCTATTACTTTAGAAAAGCTTTTCACCAACAACAACCACTTTTGTAGGTGTTATTAAAACCACAAATTGCCCTACAGATTTTTTAACTCCTATTTCGGTACCAAAATCTATCTGTAGCCTATATGAAGGTTTTCTTGCTTCTGGATAATCTTCTACTTCAATGATTTTTCCTACTCTAATATCAACCTTTTCAAAATCATCAAATGTAATCATATTTTATTTTTGAACCAGTCAACGAGTATGCGTTCAACTTCATCTCTAAATTTTCCTTCCTTTATGCTATGCGGGACATTTTTCATAATAATATGAGTTAATTTATTTTTATCCTTAACTGCGTTAATGTAATTCTCAATGGTTTGGGGAGGAATACTATCATCTTTTTCTGACTCAATTATAAGAATATTGCCACTAAAATTATTGACAGCTTGAAGAGCGTAGGTTTCGTTAGGTTGTTTAGGTTGCTTTCTCCAAGCCATTACTTCTGGAATTTCTCCACCGTATAAATGCTTAGGTTGTTCAAATTGGTAATTGTCATAATCTGCTGGAGCTCTTAATACTAAATTTTTAACTTTTCTTTTAGCGACAAGCAAAGCTACCAAGTATCCTCCTAAACTTGAACCAATCGCACTGATATTGTCTTTATCTGCTCCCTTTACTTTTACAAGATAATCATAAGCTATTATGATATCGTCCAAGAAATCTTTAGTAGTAAAGGTATTTATGTCTCCTTCACTTTCACCGTGTCCCCTCATATCAAAAAGAAATGATATGTATCCCAGCTCTGCTAAACCTTTTGCATATTGATAGCTTCTCTCCTTCGCACTTGTCCATCCGTGAACAAACAAGATAGTAGGGTTTTTCTCATTTAAGGCTTGAGGAAAAATAATACTTCCTTTAAGTTTTTTCCCATTTGATAAAAATTCAAGATTTTTCATAAAGGAAATTATATACTAAGTTTCAACTATGCTTCGTTTAATATTTAGTGAGAATCTTGTATCAAGCTTGAGTTGTGAGTCCACACTGGTTGAATATGTGGAGAATTATTATGCTAATTTATTGAAATTTCAAGCTGGAGAGAATTTTTTCTAAAGTAGAAATGTCATCTTTGTTGGATACTTGGAAAGAATAAATTTTTCCATTATTTTTGAGGTAATACATAATTTGGTTATCTAACCCGGGGCTAGGTTCTTTTTTTACGATCCAATAAACAAAATATGATTTATTACCTATTTGTTTATCTGGTTTTTGTTCTATGGCTCGATCAGTCCTATCATAAACAGGTGGAAAAAATTGGGGTTCAGTTGGCTCATCATCTTTTACATAGATACCGAAATTCGGCCATGGGGCATCGGTCGGAGGACAATCCCATCCTATTCTATGAAATTCTACATTATCTAACTCTTCAAGAATTAAATCTTTCATAACACCTGTTTCAGTTGCAGCATAGCTACAGGTAGCTGGCTCCCATTCCGATGGATAACGTAAAGTATAGTTGTATTTTGTATTTGTATACGTTTTCCATCCAACGGTCTCATCAACTTGAACTGTTGCAGGCGAAGGTTGTTCTTGAGTTATAGTAGTCTGTGTAACACTCTGTGTGGGTTGAAGCATTTTCGTAGTTATTGGAAGGGCAGAATTTGACTTTTTGTTTTGTTGCAAATAAATACATCCCAACTACAACAACAGCGAATAAAACAAATATGGCAATTATGATAAAGATAGATTTGTGACCTTTATTTTCAATTTCGTTGATAGGTTCTTGTGGTGTTTGAGCTTGCGCAGAAATTGTTGGTACTGCTGGTGATTGAGAATCCTTACTAAAAATATACTATAGAAGTTTCTCAATGTATATTGCCTGTTTTCAAATAGCTTATTAAGAAGCTCTTAAAACGGTGCCAGGGTTCGTAACAGAGGGTTAAATATGTTAGAGTGTATTTTACAGCTTAAAACCAGCACCCATATTGATTTAAGGGAAATCTATGGAAGAAAACTATTTAGTTTAATTGATTGTTACTGATTTTAAATCCAGCAGCGAATTTGTGAATGGAAGAGTATGAATTCGCTGGGTATCTATATCGTAAATTTTTACTCCATAGTCCTTATGTCCATAAAGCAGTTTTGTACCATCAGTACTCCAGTCAATTATGGTGATCCCATATGTATCGAATGTATCAATGATTTTAGAAGTATAATTTAGCGTATCTAATATAGCGACCTGTTTATTGTCTTCAGTTGTGAATGCAAATATATTTTTTTTGGATAAACCGTTTTTGATAAGGGAATCCATTTTTTCTTTGATTACTTTCTTATCACTTGTTCCATCGGGTCGAAACGTATAAAGATTGATTTCACTTCCATTGTTTGTTAATAAGCTATTGTCAGAAAGCCATATCGCAGATGAGGCATACCATGTAAAATCGATTTTATAAACAAACTGGCCATTCCGAGATATAACAACAGCAGGAGTCCCTAAACCGCCACCACGGCCACCTTCATTTATAAGATATGAGCCTCCCAGTGATGCAGTAAAAGATGTCGGGAAATAATCCTTACTACATTCCTCAGTTGTTCCAACCTCGCATACTTGAATCGAAAGAGGCTCATATTTTATATGGCCAAGTAGATATTCTGATTGACTCGTAGATTTTTTGTAATAGAGATCAGCTTCGTTGTTTTGAATATTTTTTAGATAATACTTCTCGTTCGGTTCATAAATAATTGCTTTGTACATATCTACAGCGAGTGGTTTGAATTGGTTCTTTGTCCCATTAGTTGCATTTACTTTCCAATAAGAAATTGAACCTTCATCCATTTGTATAGCAACATCTAACATATCAGGTGGAATGAATTTTAATGTGTAAATCTTACCATCAAAAGCAGTAATTGCTTTTTTACTTGAACCATCAAGTGAAAACTCAAATAAAGAGTTGTTTTCAGCATAAAATATTCGGGTTTTTGCATCGTTCAAGTTAAGCCCAGCATTATTATCTTGCATCAGCAGAGTAATTGATGGGACAATGGTCGGTTGAAGTTCAGTTTTAGCTATTGGAAGAGTAAAAATTAATTTTTCTTGATGTCTTGAATAGAAATAAATTCCAAAAACAGCGATAGTCATTAAAATTACTACAGCAATTATTGTGAAAATAGGCTTGTTACCATTGGCTTTTTCCTCTTCGGCGATTGGTGGTTGAGAAGTTGGAGTTTGCGGTGGAATTACTTGCACAGGTGTTTGAGGATCCATACTAAAAATATACCATAAGGTTCCAATGTATTCTATCTGTTTCTAGTTAGCTTGTTATGAAGGTCTTAAAACCGGGTCCAGACTTGTGGAGGACGTTAGAACCTATTATGAAAATGAAGGGTTATAATATAGTCTCATGAGCAGCCTTGAGATAGGTAGATTTATTAATCCAACGATAAAAGAGGAAGAACTTCCAACAGGTGAAGCCCTTTATCAACGACTGGATTCAGGATTACTTTCAAGAACTGAAATAGGGGCAATTGTGCGTAATCGCTATAAAGAAACGGCACGCCTATTGGATGCTAGATTAGCTTGTGCAGAAGGTGACAATGACAGGACTAAAAGTTTGATAGCTTTAATAGGCGCATTTAATTACATTCGGGGTATGTCAGTATTGAGACATGATGGATCAGTAGATAGACATATTGCACCACGCATTATGCTGAGTCCATCAGCAACTGTTCAGGTTTTAGATGTTGCTAGAATTAACCAAGATGATAGAGTACTTGAATTATTTACAGGAGGAGGATATGCATCATTTTTTCTAGCTCTCACAGGAGCGCAGGCCGTAGATTCTGTAGATTTATTTACATCCTCACTTTATGACTTAGATGAAACGTTTAAACAAGCTTATGACTGGGTGTATGGAGATTTACCCGAAATTTTAAGACCTCATGTAACTCAACCACATTTCATTCAGGCTGATTGTGCAGAGCTTCCCGACTTTGCCGATCCTCGCTTCCAAGACCATTACGACAAAGTATTTATACATCCCCCATATGGTAAAGAAACGAATAGATTAATTGATATAACTGAAGAAGAAGCTTTCAGATTGTGGATTAGTTCTTTAGTCTCAGTTTATTCAAGAAATGTTTCTCCATTTGTCACTTATTCGGTAGTTCCCTCAGAATGGACATCAAGTCTAGAGGATGCTGAGTTCCCACGAGAAATTTTTGATAAGAGTGAGTTTTTAAGATTGAGAGAGACACGAATGTTTGATTTGACTCTTTGCATAACAAGAGGGTGAGAGGGATTAATAGACTGTTAGAAGGGTCCAAACCACTCTGTCCAGGCTCGTGGACTATGTTCACACCTTTTACGCACAAATGTGAATAAAATCTATAACTTAAAATGTTCAAGAGACTTGGCCAGGTGAGTTTTGCCCACTTCTATCTTCTGTCTCATACTTTCTGATGGTTCCCAGTTATATCTTCTTATCCTTAAAGTCATCTTTGAGATAGTATAACGGAATCTAAGTAATTGAAACTTTTCATCAAAATCAGCGGGTTTTTTTCTACTTCCAAAATATCCTTCAAGCATCTGATCGAGTCTCTCAGGTTTAAAGAAAGTACTCCAGCAAGCAATGTCTGATACATAATTTCCTCCAACACATTCATCCCAATCTAAAACTCCAGTAACATCTTTACCATCTGTTAATAAATTCTAGTCAGCAAAATCATTATGAACTAGAACTGGACTATCACAACTAAGAAGAGAGCTGTCTTTGTTAAATAAATTATCGATAGTTTTAACTTGTTCTTCAGTGAATATTCCTTCTTCCTCTAAAACTTTAAGATTGAATGCTAACCCAGCTTTGATTGCATCAGCATATGTAGAATGCACCCCAACAAGTGCTCCGCTCCTTGCTTTTTCGTTATCAAATGGTCCAAATCCTTTTACTTTTACTTCATGCACTCTTGCCATCATTCGACCAATTGCCTTAAGAAGTTGAGGCTCATCTTCTAGATTTTCTTCTAGCCATTTGGAGATCGCAGTACCCGGAAGCTTTTCTGTAATGTGAAATGCGAAGTCATTTTCACCTTCAAAATCGTGAACAGCTAAAGTTTCAAAACTGGGGACTCCAATTTTTTTTGCATGAGATGAAGCTTGAGCTTCCGCATGAAAATAACCATTCTTAATTCCCTTAGGATGCGACCTGATAACGATATCCTTGCCTGAAGATAGATGAGCCACTCTTACAGAATTTACATTTCCTAGATTTGTTTGAGCATTAGGATCTAAAGGATCGATGTTAATAACTTTATCTCCAAGTACATGATTAATTCTTTCTTCAAGTTCATCATCTGTAAAATATCTATGTCGATCTGCCCATATTTGACCTGCTTGTTGTGGAGTTATATCTCTATCAGTCTGCCAGTAAAAAACGTTGGACCTGTCTGCAATTTTTTGGTTGATTTGATCAAGTTCTTCTTGTTTCATTAATTCTATTATAGGAGTATAGCATAGGAAGTGGATTCGAACCAAAAAAAGCCTATTAGAGCTGGCTAAATCCCATGGGTCCACAAGATGGGATGATCCTCCTTCGTATGTAACTTCGGCGGACAGGTTTTCGAACTTTGGAGTGGGATGAACTTGTGAAATATCCTCAGCTTTTCCATGAACAATCCCAGCAATTTCTAAATATTACGTCGTAGATTGGAGTTCCTGAACAATCTTGAATTGGTTTGTATAGACATCTACATCTGGAGTGTTTTCAATTGGTTCATCAACAGCACGTTCTACAAGATCTGATCTAAAACCAACCTGTACTGTATCACCGCTTCCTACAGGCATTTTCCCACCCCTATTTTCAACTTGTTTATCCAGATCGAGTATACTTTTGGGAATAGCAACAGCTACAATCCTAGCATTTTCTACCCCTCTTTTTCGAAGTTTTTCTACATGTTGCTGCGCAAATCCGAACTTAGGTGTAAACCAAGTGCCAGCTGCTGTTTTATGATGGGAATCAATATATTCTTCCTCAGGCTCGGTAGTTTCTCCTCTATACACCCACACAAATCCTTCCGCTGCCTGTTCTTGCGCATATTTTTTTAATTGATTAACTTCAGAAGTATAATCATATACTGAGCTTAGTGAATAAATCTCTTAAACTTATAACAACTATTTTGATTTGCGAAGGTGTTGGGTTAGTTTCTGTTCCTTTTACTGTATCTTCTATCCAAAACTGGTATAGCTATTTGAATAAACCATCATTCTCTCCTCTTAATTGGATATTTGGACCGGTGTGGACAACACTTTACTTAATGATGGGAGTTTCTGCATATCTTGTTTGGGTCAAAGGATTAGAGAACAAAAAAGTAAGGGTGGCTTTAACTCTTTTTTTATTACAACTTTTTCTTAATTTTTTTTGGTCGATTCTATTTTTTGGATTTCACTCGCCAATGTTGGCCTTGATAGATATTATTCTCCTTTGGTTTGCAATTATTTTCTCAATCCTAAAGTTTTACAGTATCTCCAAGAATGCTTCTTATCTACTGATTCCTTATCTTTTATGGGTAAGTTTTGCTTTCGTGCTAAATCTTTCAATTGTGGCGTTGAATATCTAAAAATGGTTCAGGTTGGTTGAAGAAGTTGGAACGTATTATTTAGATTATCAGAGATTTGGTTCCCTTTGAGTAATCCCCATACATTTATTATTGACACACTTACAACCATCGACTGAGGAAAATCCACAAGAGCCTGACGTTTCATTACCACATTGTTTTTTAACATAATCTGGGTTTGGTTTTGAATTTAAATTCATACACTGTAGAAACTGTCCGCAACAAGAGCCTGCGTCTTTAATAACGCAATCCACATCAGATTGACAAGAATAATCTATTTGCGGTGGAATTATTAAATCGGTGACTGTGCTTGTAGGGCTAATTGTTGAAACTTGATTGTTGGTTGGTATTGGGGACATAAAACTAATAGTTGGAGTGATCGAGGGTATAATCGGAGTTTGCGTTGATAGTGTGTCTATATAAAATGATCCTGCACCAAAAACAAGAAAGAATAAGCCGGCAAAAAGTATAAGGGCAACTTTTTTATGAGTACGAAAAGGAAGACGTTGATTATATTTGTCTTCTATATTTTGAACTGGTTGATCCTGTTGATTAGTTTCATCCATAGAATTTTAGTATATCAGAAGCCAAGAGGTTCTAATCCTTTCCTCAGTTACGATAGTTTGATATGGTTGAGTAAAACTAAAAAGTCTTTCCTGGTCAGAGTGAAGCGTAGATACTGAGCAAAGTGAAGTGTTGGCTGTTATTTATACGCGCCTCCTCTATATTTAATTTTTCTTATCCAGATTTCTTTTATGGACTTTTTTATTTGAAATATAACACGAACTTGTCCAACTCTTAGCCTATAGAACTGAGGGATATTTGTCATTGTTTTAACATCAAGATTTTTAGGAAAAGGGAAATTGAGATGGAGTAATTTTCTAGCTATTGACCTTTGATATAACGAGGGAAGTTTTGATAACTGTTTCTCTGCCTTCTTCGTGATAGCGACCTTATACATTCTTGTCTTTCAGGTATTTTTTTGCAACTTCCTTAAATGGTATAAGCTCGCCCGGTTCTTCTTGAGCAAGCTGAATCGCATCTAATTCATCAAGATAATCTTCGATCAGTTCATTGATTCGTTCAAATTCTTCAATAGACATAATGACTGCTTTTGGACTCGATCGATGGAATATATATAAGTGTCCCTGTCGTTGCGTATCTCTAAGTAGACTAAGAGTATTTTCCCGCAAATCAGTTACAGTTTTTGTATTTTTAGTTGTTGGTATTAACATAAGGTTATTATGCATAAAAACCTAAGGTTTGTCAAGTATGGATTTTTCAGTATAAGAAAATTTAAATGGTATAATTGGTATCTATACCAGGGGTGGCGGAGTGGACAATCGCACCAGTCTGTAAAACTGGCGCCTTCGGGCTACGAAGGTTCGAATCCTTCCCCCTGGACCCTATGCAAATCGGATTTTTCGAAGTAGACGACTGGGCTTTTGATGTAATAAAAAGGAGATTACCTAATGCTCTTATTACACCAGAAAAACTTCTCCCAGAAAACGCAAAAAAATATAGTGGCCTGGAAATTATTAGTCCTTTTATCTATTCTCAACTCAACAAATCCACACTCCTTCAGCTTCCACATGTTAAATTTATTACAACACGTTCCACAGGCTTTGATCATATTGATCTTGATTTCTGTAAAAACAAAGAAATCGTTGTTGCAAATATCCCTCGATATGGAGACCGTACAGTTGCAGAATTCGCTTTTGCATTAATACTTACACTTTCAAGAAAGATTCACGATGCAATAGGACGTACAAAAGGTGGTAGTTTTGAAAATGATAATTTGATGGGTATGGATTTACGAGGAAAGACAATTGGAATTGTAGGTTTCGGTCAGATCGGGCGAGAAGTTGCTAAGATAGCCCAAGGATTTGAAATGAATATTTTAGTGTATAACAGAAGTCATTATCCTGCCCTTGAAGACAAATACCTTTGTACATTTGTAGAACTTGATTTTTTGTTATCTCGGTCAAATTTTGTTACGCTCCATCTTCCTTTAACAAAAGAAACAGGACATATTATTAACAAAAAGAACATATTAAAGTGTAAACCTGGATTATTTTTAATAAATACTGCTCGTGGTGGTCTTATTGAAACCGAAGCACTTCTTTTGGGTCTCGAAAAGAATATTTTAGCTGGTGTAGGGCTGGATGTGTTGGAGGAAGAAAGGAATTTAAAAGAAGAAGCCGAGTTAATCTCTTCTGAATTTAGAAAAAAAGCAGATTATAAGACTCTTATGTTTGATCATATTCTGATAGATCATCCTAAAGTCGTGGTTACACCTCACAATGCATTCAATAGTCAAGAAGCACGTTTGAATATTCTTAATACAACCTTCACAAATATTAATGCATTTATAAAGAACATTCCCATAAATACTGTTGGATAGTTTATAACCAATTCATTGCGTCATTGATCTTCCCCGTGCTGTGTGCTAAAATTATCGAACCATGGCAGTAATCAAAAGTGAGTTTTTTCTCGCGCTAAACCAAGTGGCGACTGAAAGGGGAATTTCTCCAGACGATGTGTTAGATTCCATCCGGGCAGCTGTGATGGCTGCATATAAAAAAGATTATGGGACAGAACACGTTAACGAAGATGAAGACGAAGGTCTTGAAGTAAAGATAAATGAAGATAGTGGTGAAATGCATATTTTAAAAGAAAAAAAGGATATCACTCCGCCAGGTTTTGGCCGTATCGCTGCCCAGACTGCTCGCCAAGTTATTCTCCAGCAAATTAGAGAGGCTGAAAAAAAGACTATTGTCAAACACTACACGGGTCAGGTTGGGACCATTATTAAGGGTCGTACTATTCGATTTGAAGGTCGCAATGTGCTTCTTGATATTGGCAAAGCAGAAGGTATGCTTCCTGTGGAAGAACAGATAAGATCCGAAAACTATAGACTAAATGACACGCTTATTGTATTCATAAAAGAAATAAAAGAAGACCATTTTGGTAACTCTCGTATTATTGTTTCAAGATCTCACCCCGAACTAGTACATCAGCTTTTTGCAAAAGAGGTTCCCGAAATTGCGAGTAATACTGTAAAAGTTTTTAAAGTAGTTCGTGAACCAGGAGATCGTACAAAAATTGCCGTGCATTCCGACCAGACTGGTGTTGATCCTGTAGGAGCATGTGTTGGGCAAAAGGGTATTCGCGTTAAATCAGTGACTGATGAACTTGGAGGAAATGAAAAGATAGATATAATTCAACATAACGAAGATGACTCACTGTTTATTCGCGAGGCCTTATCGCCTGCAACTGTCGAAGCAATTGAAATAGATAAAGAGAGGAAACATGCAAAGGTTTCAGTAAGTGAGGAACAGGCTCCACTTGCCATTGGTAAAAACGGAGTTAACGTAAATCTTGCATCCAGACTTACGGGGTATGAAATTGATATTGTTCAAATGAAATCGGATATACCAGAAAAACCAGCAGAGAGTGAAAAAGATGAGACAGAGGAACCAGCCCAAGAAGAAAAAGGAGAAGGCGAAGGAGATGGTGTGCAAAAACAAGATGATACCCAATCTGATAATAGTAAGTCAAATGATAGTGAAGAGAAGAAAGATGAAACTGAAAATTGAAAATTCTAAAATCTGTTATCATGCCAACAAAGCAACACAGACCACCAGTAGTTGTAGTATTAGGACATGTTGATCATGGGAAAACCACTCTTTTAGACTACATCCGTAAGAGTAATTTAGCCTCAAAAGAAGCCGGTGAGATCACACAAAGTATAGGTGCGTATGAAGCGAAAATTCCACTCAAAGGATATGATGCAGATAGATTAACCTTTATTGATACTCCCGGACACGAAGCGTTTACTAAATTAAGATCACGTGGAGCTCAAGTAGCAGACATTGCGATTCTCATCGTTGACGCAACAGCCTCAGTAATGCCTCAAACGATTGAATCCATATCACACATTAAACAAGCAAAAATTCCATTTATTGTTGCGATCAACAAGGTAGACCTCGAAAGGGCAAATGTTGAAAAAGTTAATAAAGACTTATCCAAACATGATGTTTTAACAGAAAATATGGGTGGCACAATTCCTGTCATACCTATATCAGCAAAAAGTGGAACAGGAGTTAACGATTTGTTAGAAGCGATACTTTTAGTAGCCTCAGAACAAGATCTAAGTTATGACCTTGAAGGCGAACTTGAGGTGTATGTTATTGAAACACAACATGAAAAAGCAGGGATTGCTGTTTCGTGCATCATAAAAAACGGGGCACTGAAAGTCGGAGACACCATTTATGCGCAAGAACTTGAAGCTCGAGTACGTGCTCTCATCACAGACAGAGGGAGTTCTGTTAAAGAAGTAACACCTTCAATGCCTTTTATGCTCTTAGGATTTAAAGAATTACCAGAAGTCGGCGTTCAGATTTCAAGGCAAAAAAAATCTTTTGAAGTTGCAAAAAATGAACTTGAAAAACATACAGAGAGTGACTCTATATTCAAGGAAGATGAAGGGAAAAAGCTTATGATTATTGTCAAAGCTGATAGTAAAGGTTCAATAGAGGCGCTACTACCTCCTCTCTTAGAAAATGAGAATATCGAAGTTGTTTTATATGGTATCGGTGAGATTTCAAAATCTGATATTTTTCTAGCTAAGGTCTCAAAAGCAATCATAATAGGATTTAATGCTAAAATTCCTCAAAGCACTGAAAAAATAGCTATGGAAGAAAAAGTTGTTATAAAAACCTATAAAATAATCTATAAGCTTCTTGAGGAACTTGCCGAAGTATCATTGTTACTCAAAGAGCGTGAAGAAAAGTCAAAAAATTTGAAAGGCGAGGCTAAATTACAGGCTGTTTTTACCATTGAAGGAAGCAAAATCGCCGGAGTAAAAATCACTAAAGGCAAGTTTGAGTTAAATGATAAGTTAGAGCTTTATAGAGATAACCAAATGAAAGGAGAAGCGATGTTATCTTCAATAAAGCAGCGATCAAAACATGTAAAAGGGGCAAAAAAGGACCAAGAGGCAGGCTTATTGCTTGAGCCTCAACTTGACATACAGGCGGGTGATGTGATAAAATCTTATAGTATATGAAAAACGACGCGGAGATTGCCCGCATAGTTAAAATATTGGCTGAGCGGCAATCGATATCAATTTGTTTGCCAACAAATCCAACACTCGACTCAATAGCTTCAGGAACCGCACTATATCTTGCTCTTCTTCAGATGGGAAAAAACGCCAGTATTGCATGTGGTGGTGATGGTGATATTGATAGACAGAGTAGAATTGCTGGAATTGACAAAATCCAGACTTCCTTGGTGTCTGATGGAGATAATCTCGTTGTATCTTTCCCATATACAGAAGGCTCCGTAGATAAAGTTACATACAATATTGAAGAAAATGCATTTAATCTTATTATTCAACCTCGAGAGGGTTCAGCAAAGCTCGACCCCAAAAAAGTCTCATTTAATTACACAGGTGGCAGGCCTGATGTAATTATTACAATATATACAGCTACTTTAAATTCACTTGGGACGCTCTATACATCTAATAAAGATCAATTTACAGGTGTTGAAATTATTAATATCGACCGACACTTTACCAATGCCAACTATGGAACAGTCAATTATGTTGATAAGAAAAGCGCCTCTGTTTCAGAGATGGTCTTAGATATAGTAAAAACATTAAGAATAAACTTAGATAAGAATATTGCTACTAATTTGTATGCAGGAATTGTATCTGCAACAAATAATTTCACTGCTCATTCTGTAAGCGCGAATACTTTTGAAGCTAGTGCATTTTTGTTAAACAATGGTGCTGTAAAATCTCCTATCGGTATATCTCAATCAATGCAGCGGGGAAGTCAGCTTCCAGGAAATATTAACGTAGCACAACAGTCACTGCAGCCTCAGCAATATATGCAATATCCTCCTCAACAACCGCTTCAACAGCGGCAACCGAGAATGAATCAACCGTTTCCACAAGGTTCTGGACAACAGCCCCGTCCGGCACAGCAACAACAAGTAGTTCAACAACCGGTTATGCCTCAACAGCAACCTGAAGTTGAAATGGTTGGCGATGATTATGATGAGCCTGTTTTTGATGAAAGAGGCGACGTTCAGCAACAGCCGGGAACAGTAGAACAAAAGGAATCTAAAGGTGAAGGCCAAGCTCCAAAAGAATGGCTTAAGCCAAAGATTTTCAAGGGAACAAATCTCCTCTAATCTTCCTGTATAATACCCTTACTATGTCCAATGATATTCTCTTAGGTCTTCTTATTGGTGCAGTTATAGCCGCTGGTTTTTTATGGTTTCTTCAGAAAAGACGCGAGAAAGATGGTCTTCCTGATGCTATTGCCAAACACCTTGCTGAACTTATACCACAGTATATGAAAGACGCCCGAGAACAGCTTATACAACTCGCAGAAGAACGTCTTGGCGGAGAGAGAAAAGCAATTTCAACAGATTTAGAAAACAAACGGAAAACAATTGAGAGAATGGTTGACACTATTCAAAAAGAGCTTCGAGATACTGATAGAACATCTCAATCAATTCTTCAACAGATGAAGGATCATCAAAAGATCACTCAAGAACTCTCGGTTACAACAGAAGGACTTAAAAAAGTTTTAACCAACAATCAACTAAGGGGTCAGTTCGGTGAACAAGTGGCAGAAGACCTCTTGAAAATGGTTGGTTTTGTAAAAGGTGTTGATTTTGAGTTCAATAAGGCACAAGACTCTCGATCAACTCGTCCTGATTTTACTATTTTTCTTCCTGATAAAACAAAAATTAATGTTGATGTTAAATTTCCATATGCAAATCTTCAGAGAGCCACAGAAACAGAAGATAGAGCTAGTAAACAGCAATTTCTAAAAGCATTTGCAAAAGATGTAAAAGAGAAAATTTCACAAGTAACAACAAGAGATTATATTAATCCTGAAGAAAGAACAGTTGATTTTGTGATTCTTTTCGTTCCAAACGAAATGATTTTTTCTTATATCTACGATAAGATGAACGAGATATGGCGTGAAGCAATGGTAAAAAAAGTCATTTTAGCTGGACCTTTTAGTTTTACAGCGATTCTTCGAATGGTGAGGCAAGCTTATGATAACTTCAGATATCAGAAAAATATTCATCAGATCGTTGCACATGTTAGGGAATTTGAAAAACAATTTGATTTATACAATGAAGAATTCGATAAATTAGGAAATCAAATTCAAACCGTTTCGAGTACTTTCCATAAAGTTGAAACTACAAGAACACGACAATTATCGAAAGTCGTAGAGAAAATACAACTTGAAAGTGGAGAAGAAGATAAGACATTACTTATAGAAAAAACAGGAGAGACTATACATTAAGTTTTTTTTACCTCTTACTTCACTATCCAGATAAGTATTGAACTCACGATAGATAAGACAAAGCTAAAAATAAGAGCCCACAAGAAACCATCAACAGAAAAACCAGGCACTAAAGAACTGGCAAGCAGAATCAAAAGAGCATTAATAACAAAGGTAAAGAGTCCTAGTGTTACGATAGTTAGGGGCAGGGTAAAGAAGATAAGTATTGGTTTGACAAACGTATTAATAATTCCAAGAACAACAGCTACAATAAGGGCGGATTGCAAACCGTCAACAGTAACTCCGGGCAAGATCTGCGCAGTGAAAAAGATGGCGAGAGCATTTACTAATAATCTGATAATGATTCCAACCATATAATTATAGTAATATATTGAGGCTGAAAATGCAATAAGAAAAGTGAGTGTGGTAGAATGCATGAAATGTTCGTACTGATTTTATTTGCCTTCATCGCAGGAATAGTTACCATCTTATCTCCGTGTATTCTTCCGATATTACCAATCGTTCTATCAGGTTCGTTAACTGGGGGAAAAAGAAGACCTCTTGGAGTTATTACTGGTTTTATACTCAGTTTTACCTTTTTTGCTGTATTTTCCTTTGCTCTTGCAAAAGCATTAGGAATCTCAACAGAAATATTGAGAAATCTTGCAGTTATTTTTTTGATAATATTCGGGCTCTCAATATTTTTTCCTAGCATACAAGCTTTGATGGAGCGATTTATCGCAAAATTTAATATAAATCCAAACGCTCAGGACACCGGATTCCGTGGAGGATTAATGCTTGGAGTCACTCTGGGATTTGTTTGGACTCCTTGTGTAGGCCCGATTTTAGCATCAGTGCTCGCACTCGCAGCAACAAGTCAAATTACATTGGATTTACTACTTATAACATCTGCATATTCACTTGGGACAGCAATACCACTATTTGCTATTACGTATGGAGGGGCTCGAGTTTTGAATACACTTCCTGTTTTGAAAAAAAGATCAGTTTCTATCCAGAAGGCTTTTGGTATGCTTATTCTTCTTACTGCATTAATGATTTTTTTTAATATAGATAGGAAATTTCAAGTATTTATTTTGGAAAAATTCCCGCAATATGGTGAGGGTATCACGAGTATTGAAGATAATGAGTTTGTTAAAAAAGAACTAGAAAAATTTAAGGTTTCTGATGAGGATATGCCAAAGACATCAACTTTGGATGAAATCATTAATGATTATCCAAAGGCTCCAAATCCCAATTTTAGTGGAGCAACTCAATGGTTAAATTCTGATCCTTTGACACTTGAATTTCTCGAGGGGAAAGTCGTGCTTGTAGATTTTTGGACATATACATGTATTAACTGCATCAGAACATTTCCTTATCTTACATCATGGTATGAAAAGTATAAAGATGATGGTTTCGTTATCATCGGAGTGCATACGCCAGAATTCGAGTTTGAAAAAGAGAGCAATAATGTTATTAAAGCGACAAAGGAATATGGGATTACGTACCCCGTTGTTCAAGACAATAATTATAAAATTTGGGAAAGTTACCGCAATAGATATTGGCCAGCACATTATCTGATCGATAAACGAGGTAGAATTCGGTTTACCCACTTCGGTGAAGGTAAATATGAAGAGACTGAAAAGAAAATTCGAGAGTTGCTTGCAGAAGACGGAAAAATGCCTGATCAAGAATTAACAAACTTACCTAGTAATCTTCCTTTATATCAAAGAACACCAGAGACATATCTTGGCTATGCACGTATTGAACGATTTAGTTCTCCAGAAGAGATTGTAATGGACAGAATATCACAATATAGTATTCCGAAATCAATAAACTCACACTTCTTTGCTTATGGAGGGAAGTGGGAGGTTCATGCTGAGTATGCGCAGGCAGAAAAGGGATCGTCACTTGTGCTTAATTTTGAAGCTAAAGAAGTTTATCTTGTTATGAAACCTCATGGAAAAGGTATTCCAGAAATTGCAGTTTTTCTCGATAACGAACCAATAAACGCTATAGTCTCTGGAAAAGATGTCCAAAACGGTATCGTCAAGGTTGATACAGACAGATTGTATAAGCTTCTTAAGTTAGATAAGTCTGAAGAACACATCCTTCGTTTACAGTTTCTAAACGAACCAATAGAAGTCTTCGCCTTTACGTTTGGTTAAAGGATGATAGAAAGACCAACAAGACCAATAGCTATTACCGCAGCCCATCCGGCTCCTTTCAGTGCTGCTTCCTTTAATTTACTTTTATCCTTTTCACCGCTCATGGGCTCCTATTATACCAATTTCTGATTGTATTAAAAATAAATTGAAGTTCTTGATATACAATTATTGTTCCAATAATAAGAAGAAAAACAAAACCGTGCAGTGTCTGGCTTATATCTATTAATAATCCGACAAAAGGGAATACAAATATCACTTTTCCAAGAATTCTTTCCAATGCTATGCTTATTGGATCAGGTTTTGTATTCGCGTCACCTTTAGTTTGGTAACTTTTTATCTCATTATTCCCAAAAGTTTTAGTAATACGGTGAGTGGTAATATTTTTTTTATCTTTTCCATTCACATAGGCGATGACATCTTTTGTAACATATTGTCTTACTTTTTTAACAACGATAATATCACCTTGTCGCATGACTGGTTTCATAGAATTAGAGGTTACTTTTAGAAGGTAGACATCTCTTACAAACTGATTTTGAACCGCTGCGTGAAGAATTGGAACGGTAGCTAGCGCAGCAATAATAGAGAAATATAAAAAGATTCCACAATATTTGATCATTATTTTTAGCCTCATAATTATTATTTGCTTGCTTTATCAGTGGCCAAGCTCAGCTTGGCCACTGATAAGAGTTTTAATTTATAACTGCGATGCATCTTGATCAAGGCCAATAGTTATAGTTACTTCAATATTTGCATTTTGAGCAGTGAGATTTTGATCAACCATCGCATTTAACCACAGAGTAGCTTCAGAATTAGCCCGCATTCCATCTGAATCCTCAGCTTTTTGAATTCTAATTTTCCCAGCGGCCGCAAGCTCAGATAGTGAGATTCTATTGTCTCTTGTAGTCCCGTCAGCTCCATCGATATTTCCAATCTGGCTTCCATCTGATCCTTTTTGAATATCATAATCAACGTCGTCTCCACCTTTGAGTCCAGTAATAAGGTTTACTGATTCAAAGTCTTCAGGAGATACGCCATATCTGAATCCGCTGTTTGCATCTGTCAAGATGATATTTTTTGCCAGATCACCACTCCCTGTATAAGAAAAAATAAGGTCATAATGATCAGCATGAACATTGCTATTGTTGCGAATAACAATAGATTGTTCTGGAATAATTGAACCTGGGAGGAGAGTTGTTCCTTCCCAACTGTGTGACAAGATAGCAGATCTTGTTTGGTTGAGATCAGTAAGAACAATTTCCATACTGCCGGAAGAAAAGAGGTTTTGTATGGATTTTGCCTCACTTGAAAAGAAAGCGCCCGTAATTCCTACCATGCCGCCCATGGTGAGGGCGACAATAATAAGACTTAAAAGAAGCCGCATTTTTTGCATATTTTTCACCTCCTTTCGATAGTTTGGAAAAAGAATAACAAGGAGAAAACTTTATCATACGGAGATTAAATTACCCTTAAAAATAGCTGTAAATTTAGACCTATAAGAATATTCAGAATTTACCTATTGTATTCATGTCTATAGGATGGTATAATGCCAGACTTAGGTCTTAATACATAAATCTAATGAGAAAACTCTTTACGCAGAAAATTTTCTCCGCAATTTCTTCAGCAATGCTGTTATTGCAGGCCTTTTCTCCTTATATGCTTGCAGTTCCTCAGGCAATAAATATCCCTGTTTACGCTCAAACTACAGAAGAGGCACAAGTAACACCAACACCAGAAGCCGAATCACCAACAGAAGAGAGTATAGTTACTGCTGAAAGTAATCCTGAAGAAGTTACCCCAACGCCAACAACAGATATCACTATCACACCAACCCCAGAGCTTACGATAACAGAGACTCCAACAGAAACTATCTCACCAACTGAAGAAAATCCACAGAGTACGTCCGAAGAAAAAACCGAAGAACAAAGAGCTCCTCCTGAAGAACAATCAACAGAATCTACTGAAGGACAAACTGAAAATACAGAAGAGGCAACTCTTGTTGATGGAGTTGTTGCTATGCAAATAGTTGAGACAAACCAATGTTTTGAAAACTCAATTAACGGTTGTGATGCAACGGTTACTACAGATAAAGCAGATTATGCGCCTACAGAAGTAGTATTTATCACGGGCACAAATTTCGATCCAAATACAGATTATAGACTGGTTATCTTCTCAAATGATGAGCCTGAGGTTAGTTTCGAGACAACAGTAACAACCAATGAAAACGGCGTGTTTGAAGTGAGCTACCAGCTCGACGGTACCTACAGACCTCAATATTATGTAGAAGTCTATGATCCCGCAGGAAATTTAGTAGCAGAAGCGAGTTTTACTGACGGACAACCAGCAGCCAGTATTGAACAATGTCGAAATGGAGCAAGTGGCACACCAAATAATTGTCTCGATCTTGGAGGGAGTGCAGGTTGGGTGAACGGAAATGCTGGAGGCTCAAATTCTCACTACGTAGAAGGCCTCTCTATACCTTATAGAACAATAATGACTGATTTACCAACGGGAACATCAGTTGAATTGATACTTGGGTATGATATCAAGCACAGTGATACACACGCAATTGATTATCTAACACACTTTGACAGGCTTGAACCGCATACTCCATTTGGTCACTCAGCAGAAAGCATCGATCCAACAAACGGGGTTTCCGGATTATCTGGAACAACCACAACATTCCCTATTCCTGCACCAAGTTCAGCAGGATCACCGGTTCTTGGACAACCAGCAACAAGTTTTAATTCACTTCCTGCAAGTGAAAGACTCATGACCCTGTATGGTGGAACTATTACTGGAATGTCATATGTTTCAGAGGGAAGTTTAACTGCAAGCCAATCCGAGACACAAATAAAAGTTATTTTCACTCCAGATAGTGAAACTGCAGTATTCGCATGGGGAGGACATATCGCAAGCAGACTGGACTGGGGTTATGATAGCGACGGAGTACCACTTTCAGCAGGTGGGATCAGCGGTTCACCTTATCACATGCGTTTAATCGATTGGAATCTCAATAATCTTGGAAATCAAGATCGTTCACTTTCAGCTGATGCAGTTATACCACCTGGAAATCTAACTATTGTTAAGGATGTAGTCCCAGATGATATAAGTCTTTGGGACTTTTTAGTGACAGGTACAAGTTACTCAAACAATGTTCAAGATATAGGAGATGGTGGACAAGAAATTCTTTCTGTTGCTCCAGGAACCTATACAATAACAGAGACAACAGATCCAAACTATACAACAACAGTTTCATGTACTTCGGGTGAATCAGGAACATCTAGTGTTCAAGTAGCTATCTCATCTTCAGAATCAATTATTTGTACCTTTACAAACACTCTTAATCAAGGTGAGCTTAAAATCGTCAAAAACACTACAGGAGATGATGGAACATTTAATTTCACTGTCACTGGACCTACAACACCTACGCCAAGCATAACAACATCTGGTGGAACAGGAAATACTGGTTTTATCTCAGTTGACGCAGGTACTTATTCAGTAAGCGAGACCGTTCCAAGTGGTTGGCAGCTTGATTCTGCATCATGCGCTGACGCGAGCGGAGCTCCTTTAGGTACATTTAGCGGTGACACGGTTTCTAGTATCGAGATTGGTCCAAACGATCAGGTCACCTGCACTTTTAATGATACTCGACTTCGAAATATAACTGTATGTAAGTTTGAAGATGTTAATGGAGATGGAATAAGAGACGACGGCGAAGGTCTTTTGAGCGGTTGGGAAATGACACTTACACCTACAGGTGCAGTTCAAACAACTGGTGAAAATGGATGTACAACTTTTACAGATCTGAGTCCAGGCAATTACACAGTAACCGAAACTCTTCAAGATAATTGGGATAATACTACACCTCTTGCTGTTGATATTTCCTTAACAGCTTCTCGAGATGAGACACGATACTTTGGAAACTTTGAATGTGCACAAGTAACAGGATTAAAGTGGGAAGATCTTAATGGAAATGGACAAAAAGATGAAGGTGAGCCTTTACTTGATAATTGGACAATTAATCTTACTGGTGAATCAAGTCAGACGACTCAAACAGATGTAAATGGAGAGTATTCATTCAGCATTTGTGTTGCAGGAGATCATGCTGTTTCAGAAGATAACCCAGACTCAAATGTTTGGTACCAAACATACCCAGCAAATAATGAAGATTATGATTTAGTAATTGAAAGTGGTGGAAACTATACTGGCAAAGACTTTGGAAATGCTAGATATGTGAGCATAGGTGGATTTAAATATAGAGACAATGATGGAGATGGAGTTTTGGATGCAAACGATCTCGTAGATACTCTCGAAGGTTGGGTAATTGATCTATACGAAGTCGTTAACAATGTCGCAGTTTATGTAACGAGTGCAATTACCGATGCTTTTGGTGAGTATGAATTTCTCGGTCTTCTTGCAGGAAGAACTTATTTTGTCAAAGAACAGCAACAACCAGGTTGGACACAGACATACGGTCCGGAACTTACGCCAACACCATTTGTTGTTTCAAGTGGTGATACATTAGGAATTGATTTTGCCAACTTCGAAAACGTCTCTGTCACTGCATGTAAAATTATTGATGTCGACGGCGACCTTGAAACGACAGATGATCAGACTTCATACTCAGGCTGGCCAGTGTATTTGCTTGTTGATGGACAAACTGAAGACAGTCAAACCACAGGACGAGATGGTTGCTACACATGGTCAGATCTTGGTCCCGGACATACATATGGTGTTGAGGAGGGTTCTGTAGAGGGTTTCATAGCACTTAATGCTACGACTCACTCTTTTGGTGGAGCACAAAGCGGCGAGGAATATTCTCACACTTTCTACAATCAGGGCAGCGGTAGAATCACCATCATCAAAAATATCGATTGGGATGAAAGCGGTCAGATTGGTGATCATCCAAACGATGTAGCTGGAGCTACTAACTGGACATGGGATATCCAAAATGGAGAGCAAGATATACCCACTGGCGATTCTCGGACACTAAATACTGGTCAATATACTATAAGCGAAGATTCTCAATTAAATTTCCACCTTGTAGGATGGGTATGTTCGAACGACTCCAGCGGTGAAACAAATTCGATTTCTGTTGATCTTGCTGAAAATGGTATAACCTGTACCTTTACAAATGCGCCTGATAGAGGATCAATTTTAGGCTACAAGTATGAAGATGCAGATGGTGATCTTAGTACAACAGACGACCAGACTCCTCTTGAAAACTGGACAATTCAACTCTACGAGTGGATTAATGATGCCTATTCATTTATAGCTGAAGCAGTTACAAATGTGTTTGGATTCTTTTCATTTACAAATCTTGTACCTGGAACCTACGAAGTTAGAGAAGTTATTTCAACCCCAACACCTTATTGGACTGCACTTTCCCCAACCGGAGTTCCTGTAGTTCTTTCAGCAGGTGAGGACAGTGAAGACAATAATTTTTTCAACTTCGAAAACGTCTCAGTTACTGCATGTAAAGTTGAGGATGGTGATGGCGACGTTAATACCACAGAAGATCAATCACCAGTTTTTGAATGGGAAGTATATCTTCTTGAAGATGGCCAAACTGTTGATACACAAACCACAGGACGAGATGGCTGCTACACATGGTCAGATCTTGGTCCTGGACATACATATGGTGTATCTGAAGAGACACCAGGAACTTGGACACAATTAGGTGATACAACATATTCATTTGGTCCAGCAGTAAGCGGAGAAGAATACAGCTTTACTTTCTATAACTTCCAAAATGGGAGCATTTCTGGTACAAAATACAACGACATTGATGGAAATGGTAGCAGAGACGATGAATCTGGTCTTGAAGGATGGACCATCTTTATTGACGAAAACGATAATCAGGAACTTGATGGAGAAGAGCAAAGCACAACGACAAATAGTGATGGAAATTACAGCTTCACCAACCTTGGACCAGGAACATATGTTGTCTGTGAAGTTGTAGAAGCTGGTTGGCAGCAAACCTCAAGTCCGCAATGTCATGAGGTTAATATGACTTCAGGTCTTGAATCGGATGGAAATGACTTTGGAAATCAAGGACAGGGAACAGTAACTGTAATCAAAAATGTTGATACAGATGGAGATGGTACTGTAGATGGAGAAGTAACAGAGTTTGAAGGACTTGTTTGGGAATGGTATCTTGATGCAGACGATGGACATGACTCAAGTGATACAGAACCTGTTACGGCAGGAAGGTATGAAATCACTGAATCAGGAATCACTGACTATCACTTCACCAGTCTTGAATGCACAGGAGATGATAATCAATATGAAGGATCAACGGCCCTTGTTCAGGTTTCCCCAGGTGAAGATGTCACCTGTACATATGTGAATACACGCGATACAGGCGACGTGCTCGTTTCAAAGTACCACGATGAAAACGCCAACGGTATCCACGACGATGGCGAGGATCTGCTTGAAGGTTGGACGATCAATCTTGGCGACTTCTCAGACGAGACCAATAGCGATGGAATTGTTGAATTTACTGTCCCAACAGGATTATATGATCTATCGGAAGATGTTCAGGAAGGTTGGATCCAATCAAATATTAGCTGTGGAGAAGAGGGAGGAATTGATGACGATAATAATCATGAGGTGAATGTCACAATCGATGGAATCAATTGTGCAATTGGTAATTATCAAAGAGGAAGAATAATTGTTACAAAATATAGCGACATTAATGGAGACGGAGACAGAGATGAAGGTGAGCAAACACTCGAAGGTTGGGGAATGAATCTTGATATTCTTGAACTTATTTCCCTTGAGGATACAACTGATGCAAATGGAGAAGCTATATTTGAGAATTTAAATCCTGGATTTTATGATCTTACTGAAGATCCTCAGGAAGGTTGGGAATGGATAAGCACCTCGTGTGATTCTGATCTGGAACTTATCCGTCAAGACATTGTATTCAACACTATTGCAAATTTCCACAGAGTTCGAATTAACTCAGGTGACGAAGTCCGATGTGAAATCGGAAATCAACCTACTATCCCCGAACTTACTATAGAAAAACTTAACGATACCGGTGGAGCTGTATTAACAGCTGGTGACGATGTACTATATACATTAACTATAACCGCATCAGAAAGCGCTGGAATGGCAGAAGATGTTACAGTTACCGATCTTCCTCCAGACGGTTTTGAATACAGATTGGGAAGCTGGACAGCGAGCTCGTCAGTTAGAGGAGACATTAAAGGAGATGGGACAACAACAGAGCCTACTTATGCTTCCCCTGGAGATTGGAATCTTGGAGATATGATACCAGGCGAAGTTGTAACACTCACATATATTGCAGATATTCAGTCTTCACAAGATTCGGGAATTTATCCTGATCTTGCTTGGGCACAAGGACAATCTGTAGGAGGTAGTCAAGTTCTCGCACAGGCTGGAACAGACGGTAATATTGGTGAAGCAAACTTCGTTGGGACAGATGTAGAGATTTCAGTTGCATCAGAAATTAGAGAACTTGTCCGAGTTGAGAAAGAAGAAACTCGCGAGGGTGAAGTACTTGGTGTTAGCCTGCCAGCAACCGGAGCTAAAACTTTATGGATGATTCTTGCTGGTGCACTTGTTGCACTTGGATCACTTCTTGTGCTTTCAGGCATTGCCCTTAAAAGAGGCAAACTTCCTTCATACGCAAAGAAAATAAGCAAATATATCACTTTATTTGCATTTTTTATGCTATTTGTAGGTGCTTTCTCTCAGGTTCATGCTGGTGATTTGACAGTACGAGTAGAAGATCCTGCTTCAAGCGGAGACCGAGAATTCACAATAGATTGGGTAACCCTAGACATACAAGGAAGAGCAATTACCGTAAGATGTTTTAAAAAAGGACCTTCTGATGCTGCATATTCACAATTTGATTCTGATAAAGCCGTAGCTGCAGGAGGAGGAAGCGGTATATGTAATGTTTCATCAAGCATTGTTCCAAATGATGGAACATATCAGTTTTTTGCACAAGCTGTAGCAGGTATAGATACAGTTGATAGTTCGATAGTAACTGCTGATATAAATACCACAGGTCCAAAGACACCAACAGCTTACTCAAAAAATCAGACTGGATGTACATACAGACTAGCATTTAAGACAGGTGACGATAGCGGAGAAACAGTCAAAGTCGAAATTTACCGATCAGACAGCACGTCATTTGTGGCAGAAGCAGCAACAAGAATTGCTACAATAGCTGTTGGATCAAACCAGGAGGTAATTTATAACGATACACCATCTGATTGTGCAAAAGCATATTATTACGCTATTCGAGCATTTAATGCAGAAGGTATAGGTTCTGGACTTGTTGCAGACAGCGTAGTGCATGTTACAACAACCACAGGAACAACCACAACTACTACCACCGAAGGAACTACAACAGCTGGAGGTGCTATTCCTGTAGCTGGAGGAGCTGCTATACCAGCAGAAGGTGCTGAGGGTGCAGAAGTAGTAGGTGGCGAAGAAGAAGGTGGAGAAACTCTTGGAGAAGCAACACCAGAAGCAACTGCAACAGTTGCGCCTGAAGAATCTGATCTTCAGAAAATTCTCGGACAAGCTACAGAAGGCCGCAATCTAGCTCTTATTATTGGAATACTCGTTCTTCTTGGGCTTCTTGGTTATGGCATCTACAGACAGAGACAATCCTAAACGCATACAGCGTCTCTCATCCTATCTTATATATTTTGGCATTTTGCTTATTGTCATAGCATGTGCGATATTTCTCTTTACATTTTTTCCTGTTATTAGAGAGGAGATTAAATATCAGACGATTACTACAAAGGATGGCACTCAGAAGAAAGTTATTCGACCCGTTGATGAAGAATTTGGTATTGTTGTCCCTAAAATAGGAGCAAATGCAAAGATTATAGCCAATGTAGATCCTTATACAGAAAAAATATATCAAAGAGCGCTTACAAAAGGAGTTGCTCATGCAAAAGGAACTGTTACTCCTGATAAAGTGGGAAATATGTTTCTATTCGCACATTCTTCAGGTAATTTTTATGAAGCGAACAGATATAATTCGGTATTTTATTTACTTACGAAGATAGAAAAAGGTGATAGTATTTATATCTTTTATAAAGGTGAGAAATATACATACAAAGTCACGAATAAAAAGATAGTCCAAGCTGAAGCTGCCCAATATCTCTTATCTCGTGGAAAGAAAAAAACTATTACGCTCATGACCTGTTGGCCACCTGGGACTACACTTAAACGCCTTATCGTTACTGCAGAGGTAATACCAACCCCATAAAACTAGTTGAGAAATAGGACAAAATAGTATATAATGGATCTTCCTAATGCAATTATCTCTGTGTGAATCCGAGGATCAAAAATTACACACGGGCTAAAATGCCTAGGTATGCTCTATATCACATGGCAATTAACGAAGCATCACTAGTTAAGCTTATCGAGGAAAGCGGACACATCTCTCCTTCTGATGTAAAACAAGCTCAAAAAACAGCGCGACACCTGAATTGTTCTATAGCTGACGTACTCTTAGGAAAGAATCTTCTTAGCGAGGCAAACCTTGGTCAACTGCTCTCAAAATACTATGATGTTGACTTTGTTGATCTCAAAAAAACTATTATTCCGCTTCAGATGCTTAATTTAATACCAGAATCTCTTGCAACAGCACGAACAGTCATAACTTTTGATAGGAACCATGCAACAGATTCGGTTTCCCTTGCAATGCTTGATCCTACAGATTTTGAGCTTATAGAACTTGTTAGGAAAACAATTGGCGTTGGAACAAGCATTGTACCTTATGTTGCTACAGAGTCAGGTATCAAAGAAGGATTAAAACGATACAAAAACCCAAAACATGAAGAAAGTAAACAAAATTCTCAAGAACTAATTTCTGAAGATCGGTCAGCTGTAACTATTATAGAGGAGTTACTGGAACAATCTGTTCGACTGGATGTATCAGATATTCATATTGAGCCGCTTGCCGCCCAAGTTTTAGTGAGATTTCGTGTAGATGGAGTGCTTCAGGATAACGTTTTTCTTCCAATCAGAATGCACGCTTCGCTCGTAGCCCGCATAAAAATTCTCTCAGAGCTAAAATTAGATGAGCATAGACATCCGCAAGACGGGAATTTTTCGTTTCAAACAAAACGTGGAGATAAGATTTCACTTCGTGTATCGACTATACCAACCGTATATGGTGAAAAAGTTGTACTACGACTTCTTAAAGATTCTTTAACGACCTTTAATTTGGAAGAATTGGGTCTTTTACAAGAGGATCACGAAACTGTTGAAAAAGTTCTTCGTAAATCACATGGTATGTTTCTAGTAACAGGGCCTACAGGATCAGGAAAAACAACGAGCTTATACACGTATCTGGGTCTTTTAAACAGTCCGGATGTTAATATCATCACTGTTGAAGATCCTGTTGAAAACAGAATAAGAAGAGTAAATCAGATTCAAGTTAATACTCAAGTTGGTCTTACTTTTGCACAAGGACTCCGCTCAATTTTACGACAAGATCCAGATATTATCATGGTTGGTGAGATTCGTGATGGAGAAACTGCTAAAATTTCTGTGAATGCTGCAATGACCGGGCATTTAGTATTTTCATCCGTACATGCAAATACTGCAGCAGGAGTAATTCCGCGTATGATTGATCTTGGAATTGAACCCTTTTTGCTAGCTTCAACTCTTAACATGATTGTTGCACAGCGCTTGGTAAGGCTCCTTTGCCAACATTGTATTGAAAAAGTACCACCCAGCAGTCTTCTACAGCAAAGACTGGACACTATCGATCTCAGTGCTCAGAAAAGAAAAAAAATAGTTAATAATTATCGATCAAAAGGATGTGTAGAGTGCAATTTTACAGGTTATCGTGGTCGAACAGGAATATTTGAGCTTATTGTTGTAGATGAAGATATTAGAAAGTTAATAAATAATAAGGCGACAAGCAGTGATATTTGGAAAACGGCTTCAAAGAAACATTCAAAATCTATGCTCGATGATGGTCTATTAAAAGTTAATAAAAAACTCACTTCACTTGAAGAAGTTTTACGAGTGATATCGGAATAATATGACAAAGTTTGTATACACCCTTATCAATAAGGAAGGCAACCAGAAAAAAAGTAACATTGATGCAATTGATCGGGAAGAAGCTGCGCGTCAAATCAGAGAAGAAGGTTGGCATATCCTCTCAATCATTCCTGCACGTCAAGCATATTCTTTGGCACTATTTAGAAAAAAATATAAATTAAGCGCTACTGAACGAATGGATTTTACTGACCATTTATCTTCAATGATACGAACAGGAACACCTTTGGTTGAGGCATTAAGTATTTATCATGACGAGGAAGAAAACAAAGAGGCAATAGCATTTATTGTGGAAGATATTATTGCAAATATCCGTCAGGGTAAAAAACTTTCTGAATCACTAGAGACATTCCCAGAAACATTCTCACCATTTTATGTAGCATTAGTACAAGCAGGAGAACAAACAGGTAATTTAGATGAGACGCTAGGTTATTTGGCAAACGAATTGCGCCGTGAATACGAATTTTATGCACGAATAAAATCTGCTTTGCTATATCCTTCTGTCGTATTAAGTGTTGCGTTTGCAGTCATGATACTTCTTATATTTCTCGTTATTCCAAAGATTACGGAATTAACAAAAGCACTCGGTGGTGATCTCCCGCTTTCTACTCGGATTGTATCAACTGTTGCTGGTTTTCTTACCTCGTATGGGGCACTTTTAATTGTTCTAATAATCGGGTCAGTTGTCGGATTATTTTTTGCTTTAAGAAACTATACAATTCGTGCAAAGATTGATCCCTACATACTTAGACTCCCTCTTTTTGGAAAACTAATAAAAAAATTCATTCTTGCACGTTTTTTAAGGATAGTTGGAAGCTCACTAAAATATGGAATTCCGATCTCTTCTACTTTTACTATGGTTGGTAATGTTGTAGGAAATAGAGTTTATAGACGCGCATGTGATTCTATTGAAAAAAATCTCATAAAAGGTATGAATGTTTCTCAGGCGTTAACTCGAGAGGGATCTGATTTATTCCCAAAAAGCGTAGTTCGCACTGTTAGAGGGGCGGAAAAGACCGGAACTATTGATATAGCAATGTTACGATTATCAACTTTTTATGAAGGAGAAGTAGATAGGAACCTTAAACGTTTGACTGATCTTATAGAGCCCGCTCTTGTGATTTCACTCGGAGTTATTGTTGGTGCAATAGCTATCGCAGTCATTGCGCCGATTTACCAATTAACATCTAAGATACGATGAGTAAGGGTTTTTCTCTGATTGAACTTGTCGTTGCAACATCCATCATAGCTACCCTTTCTCTTATTTCTGTCTTAAGCATCGTACGATTTCAGAAAACAACAATCCTTGATAATACAACTGCCGAACTTGATTCGACAATCCATCTTGCTCAAAGCAAAAGTGTTTCAGGAGAACTTCTTGAAGAAGAAGAACCTGATGATTTTGAAGAAAATGGATTACCCCAATATGGAGTCCAAGTATCAAGTGATGAATATACGATGTTTAGAGATATTCAACGGGTTGGTGAATCTTCAACGCGAGAAACTCTTGAGTCGTATTCTATTAACGATTTTGTGACAATTTCTCCAACTGCCGAGGTTGTCTTTAGTCGAATACAGGGAGCAACATCTGCAACAACATTTACAATCCAGGGAGCAAATAGTGAATCACGACAGGTTATTATAAGCGCCGATGGACAGATTACCATACAAAGATTATGAAAAACTTTGGATTTACCCTTGTTGAAGTGATCGTCACCATAGGACTTGCAGCGATTTTCTTGCCTGCAATCGGTGTATTATTGTCCCTTTCTTTGCAATCATCAGTCCAAGGTGAGAAGTTTTCACAAGCGCAGGCATTGGCACAGGAAGGAATGGAAGCAGTCTATTATCTGAAAAGTCAGAGTGATTCCGGATGGGATTGGGTTGATACTCCAGAAAATTCTCCTCCCGATCAGTTTTATCAACCTACTGAGACCGATGGCATTTGGGAACTTGGATCTTTAACGAGTAGCCCAATAATAGGACCAGAACCGTTTACACGAACTGTTGAAATAACCGAAGTAAGACGCTGTGGTGATGATATTTGTACTGATGCATCGGCGCCTGTCGATGATACAACGCGCAAGATTTTAGTAACCGTATCGTGGCCCGAAAAAGGAAGTATCCAAAAAGTTGAACTAGATGCTTATGTTACGCAACACTAAATCATCACAAAAAGGATTTACTCTTGTAGAGTTGCTTATTGCAGCAGGAATATTAAGTATTTTGTCAATAGTCAGTGTTCGGCTTCTGTGGGATACGTTAAGCATTCGTTCAACACAGTATGCAATAGAATATTCTTCTGATGATTTCCGCAAAGCAATTTCGACAATGACATTAGCAATACAATCCGCAACGACTATTACTATTCCAGATAGTGCTACACTTGAAATCTCAGGTGAACCATGTCGTACTTTTAAGTACAATACAACATCAAAAAGTCTGGAACAGGCTCTTGACGACTCACCAACATGTGAACCCCCTACTTCAGGTTTTACACAAATGACTCAAAACGAAATTGAAATAACGACTTTTGATTTTTCACCTATTGGAGAGCGGCCAGAAATAGTCAAAATTGACATGGAAGGATCATTTTCTGATAGTATTGGAACGCATCCATTTTCGTTTTATACAACAGTTGCGTCACGTATAACATTATGAAAAAAGACTTAGGATCAGCAGCTATTTTAATCATACTTGTTCTTGGACTTGTATCTGTATTGATAGGAATTTCTTTGACAAAGACCGGTTATGGAGCATCACTAATGGGAAGAAATACAGCTGCTTCATCTGACGCATTTTATGCAGCTAATTCCGGTGTTGAAGATGCATTTTATAAAGTGAAAAATGTAGTTGGTTATGGTGTATCTTCACCTGAAACATACGAACTTACGATTGGCGAAGGAACAGCCAAAGTGACTGTTTCAGGAACTGAAAGCAAGCGAACAATCAAATCAGTAGGTAAATCTGGGCGATATGTTCGCAGAATTGAGGCAGAAATCCAAGACACAACCCTGCGACCGGGATTTGAGTACGCGATACATAGTGGAGTAGGAGGAGTAGAATTGCGAAATACCACTGTCGTAACTGGAAGAGACGATTCTGACGGCAACGTTTTTTCTAACAGTTATATTAAAGGAGCGAAAAGTGATCATAATCCAGATGGGACATGCAAAAATGCCGCTTCTGCAGTCGAGGGATTTGTGTGGGCGGTGACAGATATTGATAAAATCGCACCTAATGATTCTGGTGTTTGTGTAACCAAAGACGCACATGCAGAAAACTTTAAATATTGTTACATTAACGGCATACCTTACGGACCAAATACCCCATCTGCCGACTGCACATCAGGACAACCATGGCAAAATGAACCGGTACCAGATCCAGTTCCTCTTCCTGACATGGGTGTGGATGACATAAAAGATCATCTCATAAGAGATGGGGATTATTGGAGTGGTGATTGTATTGCAGATGCTTCGGGAGGCCCTCAAGATTGCACTGAAGGAACAGGAATTATTGGCAATCTTATAATAGATGGAGATCTTATTAAACCATCAAATGAAAACATTAACGTCTCTGGTCCTATATGGGTGAAAAGAGGTATTAATTTCGAATCAAACGGTATTGTCGGTCTTACGCCTGATATTACAGAAGTTAGTCAAATTGTTGTCGCTGATGAACCTATTATTATAGATAGTAATGTCACGTTTGGATCAAATGGCACAGCATTCCTATTTTTTATAGCTACATATGTGCCGGGTTCTGGAGAAATTTGTGATGATCCCTCCATATCCTTATCATCAAACACCGAGAGCGTTTTGTTTTATGCGAATCAAGGTTGTATTGCAGTTACTGCAAACTCCTCTTTTCATGGAGCAATTTTAGGTGAAAAAATATTAGTTGATAATAATTCACAAGTAGAGTATGATCCTGCATTAGCAGAAGCACTGTTTGGAATTACAAAAGAGGGAGGGTGGCAAACGCTCTCATTTAAGGAGCTTTGATTGAAAATTATAGGCTAATCTGGTATAATTTAAACATTGTTGTGACAGAATAAATTAAATACTATGAGTTATTATTCTCTCGGAATCGAATGGTCAGACTCCAAGCTTCGCATAACTGGATTTAAGAAGTCCGGAGGAAAACATGTATTGACCATTCTAGACACTCTTGAGCTTCCTGCGACAACAGATCAAATCATTGACACTCTTCGAAAATGGAAGGATAAAAACATTCCAAAGGACAGTGATGTGAAAACGGTTTTATCTATACCTGAATCCCTTATTTTCCTTAAAGATATAACTTTACCTAAAGTTAAAGATTCACAGCTATCGGAAACTGTATATTGGGAAGTTTTTTCAAAATCTGGAACCTTACCAACAGATTCCATATTACAATGGAAGAAAATTTCGGAAAAAAAGAACGAGGTTCGAGTTTCAGCTTTTGTTTTAAAAAGCGAAACAGCTGAAAAATATTTATCGATTTTTGAACAAGTAGGACTCCCGCTAACTGCAATTGAGCCTTCAGGCTTATCATTCTCGCGTATTGCGGATGATATAAAAAATAACAGTTTACTGGTAAATCTTCAGGATGAGGAAACAAATATTATACTTCTTGAAAACGGAGTTCCAGTTTTTTCCTCTTCAGTAGCCGTTGATCTTACACATACAAAAAGTACCAAAAAAAGATTAAGTAAAGACAATCTTGAAAAGATTGTTGCAACGGCAAAGAAAGTAATTTCATTTTGGGAGAACCAAACAAGTGAAAAAGTTGAGAACATATTGTTGACGAGTGAGGGAATTAACTATGATGGTTTAGTATCTGAGATTAAAGATGCACTCGAACTCGATACGAAAATTGCAAAACACATACATGAAAAGCTTTTCTCAACAGGGAAACATGCTGAAAAAGATATAAGCCCGTTGCTTATAGCGTTTGGTGCTGCTCGAAGACTTTTTACAACTAAGCATCATCCAGAAGTTAATCTCTTCCCTTCTGTAAAAATGCGGATTATTGAGGAAGACAAGAGAAGAGTAGAGAAGCTCAGCAAACTTTCGCTTGTAGTATCTACCAACATCGTTTTGATTGTTTTATTGATTGCATCATTTGCTATTGTTAAGCTCATGAATCGAGCGCGAGAAGGAGATATAGCACAGACAAATACTTTTGTAAAAAATCATCCCGGACAGGCATATACTTCAAAAGTTACCCGCACGAACTCACTACTTGGTCGAGTGAATAAACTCATGATGACCCAACAGGACACAGGAGATAGACTTCGAAAGATTTCTGATATGACACCGGTTGGTGTCCAATTCACATCCATTCAAATGTCGAGTTCTCCAAAAGAAGAGTGGGAGATTTCAGGCATTGCGGATAGAAACGATATCTTAGCTTTCTATAATAAGCTAAAAACTGATTCAGGTGCCAAAGAAGTTACTATGCCATATTCGAACTTACAAGCTGATGTTAATAGTATTTTTCGCATTAAGCTCATATGGTAGATAATATTAAGAAAAATCCATATTTAATTCGAATTTTTGCAATAATCATAACACTTGTATGTGTAATTGCATTAAGTTTGCTTTTAAATACTGAAAGAAAAACTACTCTTAGAACAAAAGCTGAATTAGCAAAAGCTACTGAAGATTTGCGACTTTTAGATAATTTACTAGCAGATTATAACCAAAATATTAATGCAATTGAGGCTGTGGAAAATACTGTCCCTCAGTCGTACGAAGATGTTGCTTTCGCGATTTCACAGTTTGAACAAGCTGCTGCTCAAAATGGACAAGATCTTACCATTGTAATCAAAGATAAGGCACATGAAGAGCAAGGTGGTCTAGATAGTGTTGAGGTTGTATTGCAGACATCAGGATCGTATAGTAATTTTTCAAATATGATGTCAACCATTGCAAAGCTACCATATCACACTCGCCTTGACGCTTTGCAAATTGATAATACAGAAGGTGGATTAACGCATGAAGCTACGTTAAGAGTTTACATACAAGAAGAGAATTAATATGAAATCGGCAAATAAAAATTGGTTCCAAACATTAATATTCATATATTGTGTCATCTTTATGATATTTATTGGAAAAGTATTTTTTGATAATTTTAGACCAATACAAAACACTTCACGCTCAGACATTCCTATATTATCTACAAGCAAGCTTCAGCAGGTATCTACGTTACTTAATGGAAGAATAGTGCTTACAGCTACCCAAAGCGCTAGCGTAAGTGCTACCAGTTTTGGAAAAGATGAACCATTTAGTCAATGAAGCATACTTGAAGAAAGGGGGTGAAATTAATGAACAAAAAAAACTTAAATAAAGGTTTTACATTAATAGAGTTGTTAGTCGTAGTGGCAATTATTGCTATTTTAGCATTGCTCATTCTTCTTGCTCTCAACCCTGTTGAGATGCAGAGGAGATCACGCGACTCAGAACGTCTATCAGATCTTGGGACACTTCGAAAAGCAATTGATTTAACTCTTGCTGACGGAGGTACTCTCCCAGGTACAACCGGAACTCCTTTCTCCAGAAATACTGGGGCAGCGAGTCTCGACGTTACTGATGATGTTAACAACTTAGTGGGTATGGATATAGGTAAGTATCTTTCAGTAATTCCACAGGATCCTCAACATGAGGCTGGAGATGCGACAACCATTCAGACAACCAACGGAGTATGTCCAAGTGGTACTGCTTCTATCCAAAAACAGAACATGGTATACACCTTCACAAGTGATGGTGACGTCTATGTTCTTACCGCTACGTTAGAGTCTACTGATAACTGTAAAATCCCATCAGAAGATGGTGGAGATGATGATGATCTGTACGAGCTAGGTACGGATCCAGGATTAGATCTTTAAGATGTAATTTTGATTCTTACTGTACAGTTTCAGTATACATCACAAAATCAGACACCGCAAGGTGTCTGATTTTGTTTATGATATTTGCTTTTTTGTTTATGAGTAGATAAAATATATGAACTATAAGTTTGAATGTTATTCTTATGCGAAAAATTGCAGTATTTTTAACCTTTTTTCTTTTTGTAGCAGTTGCTTCTGCTTGGGCACAACAATCTAACGATTTTACACTTCCTGATAAAGCCCGAAAAGTATCTGAAAATGTTTATTATCTTGGTAAAGGACGCGACCCACAGACTAATTTAGATGTTGAGGGGTACGCAATAGTCCATAGAGGACGAGGTTACGATGCAAAACCTGACCACGCAGGTGGTCCTGGAGGTGGAGGAACATCCTCCTGCTATGGTTTTCTTGCAAATGGAGCAAAGTGGAAGATAGTTGAACCTTGGATTATGAATCCTGCTAATAGTTCAAGTTTAGACAGTCCGACTCTATTTAACATAATGGATGCAGCAGTTACTCAGTGGGAAAGTGCTGCTTCTTATAATATCTTAGGAGACGGATCTACGACAGCTAATATACTCATTGCTGAAACAAGTGGATCTCCCGATGGTTCTAATGAAGTTTATTTTGCTGGAATAAGTGATAGTAATGCAATTGCAGTTACTATTGTTTGGGGAATATTTGGCGGTCCTCCAAGACAGCGACAGCTCGTTGAATGGGACATGATCTTTGATGATGTAGATTATAACTGGTCTGCTGAAGCGAATGGAGTTGCAGGTAAGATGGATTTTGATAATATAGCAACTCATGAGCTTGGCCATAGCGTAGGTCTTAATGATCTGTATGAGCCAACCTGCTTTGAGCAAACCATGTACGGATACGCAGATTATGGTGATACTAATAAAAGAACTCTTGAATCAGGAGATATAGCTGGCATACAGGCGCTTTATTAATTAAAAATTAACACATATTTAATATGGATGATGATGTACAAGGAGATAAACCTACAGAACAGACAAGTGAAACGAGTGCTGGTGGATGCAATTGTGCAGTAGAATGCGTATGTGAAGGAGTGTGTGTATGCACAAATGATGATTGCGTATGTAAGGTAGGAACGTGCGCAAAATACGGTGATAATTGTGTTTGTAAGACATCAAGTGATACCCAATCATCAGTATAAATTAGATTTATAAAAAAGCCCTCGTTGTGAGGGCTTTTTTTGTTGAGATAAGGTAGTCTGTCATTGCGCCTTAATCTGATTAATTGTCAAAATTAAATTCATTTGTACTTGACAAACTTATGTTGAGTTCATTAGAATGTAAACATTTGAGTTCAAGTGAGCCTAAAATGAGGGGAGGTGAAAAAATATATGGATATTGAATTCTACGATGTAAAAAACAGACGCAAAGTAAAGGTCCCCGCAAGTCAGGTGAAAAAGACAAAATACACTCGAACAACAAAATCTGGGAGCACACAGATTCGATATGCTGTTAAAGCTGAGGTAAATGGTGTCCGACTTACCAAATTCGTGAGTCAGGATATGTGGATGAAGCTTGATGCCCCAGAAGCATAAGCTGTTTTTGTATAAAACAATATCCAACGATAGAGTAAAATACTCTATCGTTGGTTGGTAGATGCTTTAATATTTGTAGTGCTTCGTATAGATCTCTAAAGAAGTCATAAATAGAATCATTATGATTGGACCGTAAATAAATCCTAACGGCCCAAAAAGCTGAATACCTCCGATTATACTGAGTAACAGAAGAACCGGATGCAAAGGAGTATCACGCGCTGCGAGTTCTGCTCTCAAAATATTGTCGATGTTACTCATGATGATAATCTGCCCAAGCAAAATCACTGCTCCTCCAAAAATATTGCCACTTGCTAAAAAGAACAATCCAATTGGTATAGTCACAAACGCTGTTCCAATAACTGGGAGTACAGCAAGAATAACCATAGCAATCGTGAGTGTCAATATGTAGTCAACGCCAGCAATCCAGAGTAGTAATCCTCCGATAATACCCTGAACAATTGCGATGAGAAATGTTCCTTTC
>Ga0209542_10001513_pt1 | contig 54376 bp, 58 predicted proteins | sample RifCSPhighO2_01_FD_184028 | JGI IMG/M metagenome (GOLD analysis project Ga0209542, IMG submission 184028) | Soil microbial communities from Rifle, Colorado - Rifle CSP2_plank highO2_0.1 (SPAdes) (version 2) | ecosystem: Environmental > Terrestrial > Deep subsurface > Rock core/Sediment ... | reverse complement strand
ATTGCCGACTATGTGCGGCACTACAATCAGGACAGGCCGCACATGAGCTTGGGCTACAAGACGCCCAAGCAGGTGTGGGAAGAATGTAAATCAGTTTCGGGATGTTAACCAGTTTCGGGATAACAGACTTTCCGGACGCCCTCTCCATGAGCCTCCTCTTTTTCCCATAACCAAACAAAAAGTATATAAAACTTTACAAAAAATGTAAAGGTTATCATGGGAAAAGCTGCATTCATCATTTTCGTTGCCCTCCTCGTCCTTGCAGGATGCTCCCTGACAGAGCAGGAAATCATCAACAATCCCCGCATCCTTGCGCAGCTCGAGCCCATCATCACGCTGAGCCTCATGGATGGACAGGGCATGGTCCCCCTCAAGAGAAGCGACCTTGATGCGCTCAACAGGTCCGTGGCCTCCGACCCCGAGGCTTCCCATTCCCTCGAGGGACTGTACTGGATGCTGGACCACAACGAGACCGAGCATATCGCCCACACCCTCGGTTTCCTCGGGGAATACCTCGCGACAGGGAAGGAAAGCCCCTGCACCCCGCATGAATTATGGCACGCGACGCTCTACATCAAGCACGGCGATTCCGAAGGAGCGGAGCACGCGATAGAGGATGCGCTGGCCAGTTATCCGCTCTGGGTGGCCGAGGCGGAAGCGAAAAGGGAAAAATTCCCGCAATTCTATACGCATTTCGGCGCCCAGAAGGAAGAAGCGGCATATCTCATCGGCCAGCTCAGGAAAGGGAACTACACCGACGAGGCCGTGGGGCGCATCGAAGCGCTCGGGGAAATCGCGGTTTGCTGAACTGATCCATTGGGCGGTTGCCTCATTTTCTGGCCCGATTATCGAGGAGCATCCGTCTCGCTGCTTCATGGCGCTTTCCCAAGTCCGCAGGAACTTTGTCTTCTGGCACCTCGTATGCCCACCCGTTGCCGAGCCCTTTCTCCTCCCCTCTGATGAGGCAGGAATCGATGAGGGGCTTTTGAGCCTCATAGATGGCACTCATCAGGAGAATGGCCTCGTCCGTGCTTAAATCCGCTCTCATCTCTTTTTGGGGTAAAAACATCTCAGTCACGTTTGACCGGTCAAGCAGAAGAACGCCCTGCAGATGGTCGTATTCGTGCTGGACAAGCACAGAAGCCTTGATCCCGGCATCAGCCATCCTTCCTTTTGCAACAGAGGGACCGTAGCTCATCCTTGCCTCCCTGAAGATTTTTTCCCCTGATGCCCAACCTTTCTTGTCCAATACCCATCCTTCCACCTTGACCGAGGGAGAGCGAGAAACCATGTAAATGTCATTTTTGCGTAATGAAGCGCAGGCCTCATACAGTATGACAGGTTCGTCGCTCGTCAGCGTGATTTTCGGATTGACGAAAGTGAGGAATTTTCTGCCTCCGGGATAAGGGGCTCTCATGACGCTTATAGGACCTTCAGTCGCGTTCCAATAGACATTGTTCGAGCTGGCCGCGACCCAACCGTGTTCCTGGATGCACGCGTCCATGATATGCTCCAGGTCGCCGACCAGCTTCACCGATTCAGGGTGGGAAACATCCACATAATTGGCCTTGGCCCGGACCCATGCCGCGTCCCCGTCGTAAAAGGAAGCCACGCGTGCCTGGTATTTGTCCATCAATGCCCGAGGATTCATGCATACGGGGAAAGAGCGTGCGTTTAAAAATGTAGACCCGCATCGGAAGGGCATTTTCAGAACAAGACATCCTCCCCTGGATGGATTATTCGAGGATTGGGAAGGGGCAAGACTATACTCCCTTACTGGTCATACATTGGAAGACTTATACACATTCTTTTGGCGCCTCTGCCCCTCGCACGCCCTGACGGTGTTCTCCATCAGACAGGCGATCGTCATGGGCCCAACGCCCCCCGGCACCGGCGTAATGAATCCGGCCACTTTGGAGACGGAGTCAAAGTCAACATCGCCCACGATGGAGCCGCCGGGCAGTCTGTTGATGCCTACATCAATCACGACAGCCCCCTTCTTCACCATGCTGCCCGTAATCGTGCCGGGCTTGCCCACCGCGACAACAAGGATGTCCGCCATCCTGGCGTAATCGGCAAGATTCTTCGTCCTGGAATGGCAGACCGTGACGGTGGCATTCCGCTCAAGAAGCAATGAAGCCATCGGCTTGCCCACGATGTTGCTCCGCCCCACCACCACCGCATGCCTGCCCGCGATGGGGACGCCGGTGGACTCGATGAGCTTCACGCAGCCCAGGGCCGTGGCGGGGATGAAATGTGGATTCCCGATGGACAGCAGGCCCATGCTCACCGGGGAGAACCCATCGACGTCCTTGGTGGGGAGGATGCTGTTGATGATGACGTCCTCGTCTATCTGCTTCGGCAGGGGCAGCTGCACGAGGATGCCGTGGACCGCGGGGTCGTTGTTGAGCGCGTTGACGACATCCAGCAGCTTCGATTCAGAGATGTTTTCATTGAGGCCGGTGCGCCTGCATTCGATGCCGGCTTCTGCGCAGGCCTTCTCCTTGCCCGACACATAGATGGCCGAAGCGGGATTCTTCCCCACCATAACGATGGCCAGGCAGGGCTTCACCTTCAGGGAGGAAACCCTCTCCCTCACCTGCTCGATAATGGTTTTTGCAACTGCCTTGCCGTCAATGAGTATGGCCATGGAGGTTCTCTTGGGATGGTGGTTGTTTGTGCTCCATCTTCATATATTTTCCCTTTTTTCGGGGTCCGGGCCTGTGCTGGTAATATTGGACAATATCTCGATTAGCTTTTTCCCGATGAATCGGTGCGTCTTCTGATTGAAATGCTGGTCGTAAGTGAATGAAAGGGTGTATTTTTTGCTTTCTTCCTTGAGGTCCTGAGAGAGGTCGTAATAGGACACTTCATTCCCCATATCCCCTGAAAAGTTTAGCTTCATGTCGCTTGAATCTATCTTGATGATGATGAAACGGATGCCTTCATTCTGTGCAATTTCGTAGAATTTTTGCAGGATCAGGGCAGTCCTCCGTTGTGCAACCTCATTATTGTTCCACCCCCCACCTTGGGACGAATTGAGCGCATTGTTCCAGAAAAGCGCATCGGTTCTCTCCATTCTTTTTTTGATGAGTAGCAAATGCAGATGATAATTGAGGTAGCTCAGCAAGTAAGAGTTTCTCAGGATAACATTTTCCTTCTGCCTGAGCAAGGGGTCATCCCTACTAAGGAAAAGAGTGGCAGAGTCGTTGCGGGGATTTCCGAAAGTCGCATTATCCATCACGATGGAATCATTTTGGATGATGTTTGTGGAATAGCGGATAGCGTCAACTTTGTTGATGAAAATGATTACGTAGTCTGGTGAATATTTCAGCCCCTCACGTGCAAACAGGATCAGTTCCTGGTCTAGGCCGTATCCAGGAACCCCGAAATTGATAATCTCCAGATGAGTATTGTCTGATTCAGGGATGTCAGTAAATCGTTTCCCATAGTCAACGCCTTCCCCAAAAGTGAAGCTGTCCCCGAAGGCGAGCATCCTTGTTTTGCCATTTGGCTTGTAATCATATTCTTTGTCCCGCAACCCTTTGGAATTGATATTGTACATCACTGAAAAATCTGATGTGGTTGCAAGGACCTGTGCGTTTGGCCGTAGCCGATGATATAAGACACCATCGCGGATGAAGAGGCCATCCGGAAATCGGTCAGAATTGGTGAGCTCTTTCATATACAGGGTGTAGTCGATGCCATGGGATCCCCCGTAAATCCGCATCACCATCTCAGCAAGGAGGAAAGCCGCTCCAAGGGAGAGAAGAAGCAGGACAATGTTGAGGGTGATTAGGGGGGGTTTAGTTTTCGTCCGTTGTTGGCGTGCGGTTGTCATTTCCTAGCTGTCCATACAGGTTGATATTTAATATCTTGTTGTTTGTAGCCTTGTTTGTAAGATCAACTGAATCATCACCGAATGGCAAAAGAATAATTCCCTGGAAATCTATACAGAAGAGACACCACACCGTCCCACTTGTCAAACACCCATTGCGGGCAGCGCCTGAACTCCTTCGGCCCTATAGGGGGACCCCGCCGGTTTCAACACCCTTGTGTCCTCAGTGCAGGATATCAAATTCAGGGTATAATGGGAATTTCTTGCACAAGGCAACAACATTGTTCCGCACGTCGTGTACCACTTTATTATCCTTGATCCCTTCCTTGAACGCCTTGAGGTAGCCGGGAATCTCCGGCTTGCTGGCCGGCAGCGCATACGCTTTCGTCTCCCTGATGACGGTCGCGATCCATTTTCCGATCTGCTCCATCTCCGGCTCCTTCATGCCGCGCGTCGTCAATGCGGGAGTGCCGAGGCGCAGCCCGCTGGGATAGAAGGGGGAAAGGGGCTCTGCGGGAATCGTGTTCTTGTTCGTCGTGATGTTCGCCTCATCCAGCGCCTCCTGCACGAACACGCCGTGCCCCTTGCCGAAAGGCGTCAAATCGATGAGCAGCATGTGGTTGTCCGTGCCGTCCGTCACCAGCTTGATTCCTTCCTTCATCAGGCTGGCAGCCAGTGCCTTGGCGTTCTTCACGACCTGCGCCGCATACTCCTTGAAGTCCGGCTGCAAGGCCTCATGAAGGGCAACCGCGATGCCTGCCGTCGTGTGGTCGTGCGGGCCTCCCTGGAGTCCGGGGAAGATTGCCCGGTCGATCTTGGTCGCGAGCTCGGGATCCTTGTCCAGCCCCTTCTGGGTGACCATGATCATGCCGCCGCGCGGCCCCCTCATCGTCTTGTGGGTGGTCGTGGTGATGATATGGGCATATTTTGCAGGGCTCTTGTGGACGCCGGCGATGACCAAGCCGGAGATATGGGCGATGTCCGCCGCCAGATACGCGCCGACGTCATCGGCGATCTTCGCGAACTCCTCGAAGGGGAACTCCCGCACATACGCGGTTGCCCCCACCCACATGAGCACGGGCTTGTGCTCTTCTGCAAGGCTCCGTATCTCCTCAAGGTCGAGATAGCCGTCCGCCTTGACATGATACGGCACGCTCTTGTACACCTGCCCGGTGAAGTTGGCCTTCCAGCCGTGGGTCAGATGGCCCCCGTCCGGCAGGTTGTGCCCCATGATGGCATCGCCCGGCCTGCACAGCGCGGCGTAGACCGCGAGGTTCGCGGGGCTGCCGGAATACGGCTGGACGTTCGCGTGCGGGACGCCAAAGGCTTTCTTCGCCCGCTCGATGGCGATGGTCTCGACCTCGTCGATGAACTGGTTGCCGCCGTAATAGCGCTTCCTCGGGTAGCCTTCGGAATACTTGTTCGTCAGGATGGAGCCCATGGCCTGCAGCACCGCCTTGGAGACGAAGTTCTCGGAAGGGATCATCTCCAGCCCCTCCTCGGTGCGGTTGTGCTCCTTCCTGATGATCTCGGCGACCTCGCGGTCAGAACTCTCAATATCCTGCATCCTGTCCATGAACGACCACCCTCTTGAGTTTTCCCCTTTAACGCAGTGATGCCTTCCCTGACTTTTATATAGTTTTTGCTTTGGGCTTTGATTGTTTTTTTGGATATTTTTATAAAAGCGGATGGGCTACCATCCCTTATGGGTGATTTTTTGCGGCATTTCAGGGAGAATCCTGTGGGATACCCTGCATCCCTGGCCAAGACCATCATCAAGGATTACTGGGATATCATACCAGCAGTATTGGGGCCCATCGCCTTAAACGATGCAGGGAATGAGATTTTTGGAAGCCTCCGATTTCCTGTCATGATCGGCGGTCCCTTGCTCAGCGGTGTGGTTGGCGCCATGTACTCAGATGATAGGAAAAACAGAAACATGAGCGCGTGCTGCGCTTCCTTGGCAAGCAGCCTGGCTGTCATGGCTGCCCCTTACAGCCATCTTTCCGCGGAAGATAAGACGGCAGGACAGGCAATACTCGCTGCAGGGACAGCTGTTATGGCCTATGCAACCTACATATGTGATGTTTCTAGAATAAAAAATCTCCAATCTTCTCCTGGTTTGGAAGGTAAATTGCAATAGCCATCACTGACTCTCGTTTAGAAAGAGATTTAAACACGGAAAACAGCACTGGAATGAATGGACATCGCCACCATCCTGCTCCGCCTCGGCATCACATTCGCGTTCACCGTCCTGTTCGGCCTGGAACGGCAGCGCGCCCACAAGCCGGTGGGCTTCGGCACCTTCACCTTCGTCGCGGTGGGCTCCTGTGCCCTGGCCATCACTGCCGTCGACCTCGTGCCCGATAATCCCGTCGGTCTTATGGCGGCCGTCGTCACCGGCATCGGCTTCCTGGGAGCCGGCGCCCTCATCAGGTCAGGCGACCGCATCTTCGGCTTCACGACAAGCGCGAGCATGTGGCTGTTCGCCATCATCGGCATCCTGCTGGGCGTGGGGGAATACCTTCTCGGGACATTGGTGTATTCCATGGTCTGGGGAGTCATCTACACGGACGCCTATCTGGAGAGGCACAGCATCGGCTCCTATCACCGGAAGCTCATCATCACGGCATCCATGAAAGCCGCCCAGAAGGACATCGAGTCCCTGCTCGTGCTCTTCACCCAGAAGCACAAGCTCATCTCCACCGAGGTGGACAAGAAGAACAACCGCCTGTCATTGACCTACCTCATCGAGGGCAGGCGGGAGGCCATCAACGCCGGCCTCAAGAAATTCTACGACAAGGAATGGTTCGAGGGGCTGAAGGTTGAATAGTCGGATTGTGGATATCTTTAAACAACGGAATCACAGGATGGATACCCGCTACAGCATGGCAACCTCCGCTCAGCAAGGTGGGGTGGTGGGGGCTGCAGACGGCAAGCCGCAGGATCAAAGAGATAAAATTGCCATAGATTTCCTTGTGATTAATTTGTCTAATAATCCCGGACGTCGTCAAGAAGAGGTTGCACAGGTTGCTGCCACAGCAGTTTATAATGCGCTTCTTAATGTAGTGGAGGGAAATTATCGTCATCTCATAAGGTCTAACAAAAAACTGGTGAATGATTTGGGATTAGATTCATTAGCTTACACGGATCTTTGTTTTCAGCTTCAGACTAATCTAAGGGACGCCTTCGATGTGAAGGAATCAAGTCCGGAGTTTAGGGAGATAGGGCAAGGGATTCTTTGGGGAGTAGCCGGGGCAAAAAATAGAGCCTACCTTACTGTGGGGAAGATAGTCGAGAAGGCGTATGATATTGCGGTCAAAGTTAACCAAAAACCATAAGAAGTGCTCTCTGATAAGAAACCGTTTTCTCACCATTCCTTCAGCTTGTTCCTGAAATCAGCAATGCGCGAGTACCCTTTCGCCGTCATGACTTCTTCCAGCTCTGCTGCCAGCCGGCCGAAGATGCCCGGCCCCTCCTGCATGAATGCGGTACCTACTTGCACGGCGTCCGCCCCGGCGAGGATGTAATCAAACACATCGCCGCCAGTCGTGATGCCGCCGACCCCCACCACCGAGGTCTTTGGCTTCAGGAGCTGGCGCATTTTCCGGGCGTTTGCCAGCCCGAACGGCTTGATCGCCGGCCCTCCGATGCCGCCGAAGCCCTGTTTCGGCCTGATGGCCACCTGCTCCTTGTCCCGGTCGATGACCAGCCCGTTCCCGGGGCTGTTGATGACGGACACGAATTGTATTGTGCTCCCATTGAGGATGTCTGCGATGAGCTTGAAGTGGACTTCGTCGAAATAGGGAGGCAGCTTCACGCCCCACGGCTTCCTGATGATCTTCCCGACTTCCGCCAGCACTTCCCCGCTCCGCTGGAAATCATACGCCACCTGGGGCTTGCCGGGAAGGTTCGGGCAGGACAGGTTCATCTCGATGGCGGCGATCTCCTTCACCTCGTTCAGTCCGGCGACGATCTCAAGGGAATCCTCGAGCGTCATGCCGATGAAGCTGGCGATGATGGGCTTCTCGTGGCGGGCGAGCTGCGGCAGAAGAGCCATGTATGCCTTATAGCCGGGGTTCGGAAGGCCCATGGAATTGATGGAATTCCTGCCGAAGTCGGCATAGCGCGGCTCCGGGTTGCCCTTCCGCGGCTCCTTGGTCATGGTCTTGCACACGATGGCGGACGCGGCAGACGCGCCGATGGCATCGAGCTCTTCCTTGGTCGTGCAGATTGGGCCGGCCGCGTTGAACACCGGATGCTTCAGCTTGATGCCTGCGATGCTTGTGGTGATGTCCATGACTGTCCCCTGGTTACCCGGCAACTCCTATCCCCGTGCCCTTCATAAATTTTTCCTTGGCTTGACCGGCTTCCCTTTTATCATCACCATGGCGACGCTTCCGGGAAACGTGATCCCTTCATATGGAGACCATTTCGATTTGGTCCTGAGCATTTGCCTGGTGACGGTCGTGGGCTTCTTCATGTTGAGGACGGTCAGCGAGCCGTAATAGCCCGGCGCGATGCGCCCGAATTTTCCTTTTCCCGCATGGAACCGGTTCGCGAATTTCCCGGGATTCTCGCACGCTACCCTTGCGATGTCCTTGGGGGTGAAGCCGTGCTCCTCCATGAGCCAGGCCGCGAGAAGCGCATAGGTGTCGAGCTGCGTCGTCCCGGATGTCCCGTTCCTGCAGGACAGCTCCCTGCACCTGGCGATATCTGACTTGAGTAATCTCAGGTATTCCTTCTCGCCCCCGAAATTCCTGAATTTCTCATCGAGGGTGTGGGGCGCGTGGTCTGTGGCGAGAAAATCGATGAAGCCCTCCTTGAGGGCCTTGATGAGCTGGAGCCGGTGGCGCTTGCCCTGCAATGCCGGGTTCATCTGCACATAAGGCCACAGCTCCGGCTTCTTGCCGAGCATGTCCGTGTCGAAGTACAGGTGCAGCGGCGACACCTCGATGGTCGTCCTGAATCCTCTTTTCCGGTGCCGCCGTATCATGCCGAAGCTCTTGCCGCCGCACGGCCAGTGGCAGAGCTTCGCGTCGAGGCCGAATTCCTCGATCATCTGCAGCACATAGCCCAGGGCCGCCTCAACGCACTCCACCGGCCGCCTTTTGTCGTGGGTGGGCCTGCCCCCGTTCTTCACCAGCACCCCATAATCCTCGACGTGGAAGCTGACGGGCTTCCCCTTGTAGTGCTGCAGGGCCTGCCTCAATTCCCGCTCGCTCCTGAAGAACAGGGGGCCGATGGACGGTCCCGTATAGACTTTGTAGGGCACATGCGCCTTCAGGGGCCTTGTCCCGGGCCCGATGCCGGCATAATGGACGAACGAGACCGGCAGGTCCTTGCACCTGTTCCGGTGCCACGCCAGCCGCTCGTCGGTGATCAATGGCTGGGGGGTGTTGGGCATCGCCGCCACCTGCACCACGCCGCCGTTGATGGCAGCCGCCGTGACGGTGCCATAATCCTCCTTGTAGCTCTGCGTCCCCGCTTCGTCTTCCCGCGCATGGATGTGGATGTCCCCCATCCCCGGAAAGATGAGATGATTGTCATCGAACACATGGTCGGCCTTGCCGAGCTTCTTGCCGACTCTGGCGATGACGCCGCCGATAATCTCTATCTGCCCATGGAATTCCTGGCCTGCGTTGGCGCAGTTGCCCTCGACAATGACTTTTTCCATGTGAGGGGGAGGTATAGTGCAGCGTATATATAATTATTGGGCGCAGTTGCCCTGTCCCGAATGTGGTTAGCGGCATCAGTCGAACGCTGGCAACGGCGAGCGGCAAAGGCGTCGCGGGGGATGGCCCTGCTCGGAGGCGCACCTCCGGCATCCACTGCGTGGACTACGGGGAGGCAGCCTCGTCAACAACGATGACGGAGCGTTCGAAGCCGCTAACCCGGAGTGAAACGGAGATTCGGGACAGAGCCGGGCGCAGTCTTTTTAAAAGCGGCAAACCCTTCCCTGGTATGATGGTGATAGGAAGCCGTATGCAGGACATCGTAGGTTCTCAGCCCGGGCGCTGGACAGTAGAACAGGCCATAACAGGCATAGCGCAGGAAGCGGCAAAAGGCATCGCAAACCCTGAATGGAGGAATCTGGGTGCAAGTGCTTTGCTTTTATATACTGCATTAACTGAATGGTATCGCATCAATCCGGTGAAGATAACACCTAATGCGAAGCTTGCAGGTGATGCCGGTCTTCTTGGTCAGGGACAGTATCTCGAATTGATTGAAAGTGAAGGGTATGCTGTTGAATGCGCTGGGCAGGACCTCACCGTAAGTGATTTAGTGCGGAGAATGTACTTTGCCACAATAAAAAATGGCCCTCTCCAATAAAGTAACCACCCCGACGTACGAACAATCCTTTTTATAATGCTCTAGGGACAATGCCATAATGGCAGAGCTGAAGCGCGTTCTTGGTTTTTGGACGGTCCTTGCGCTGGCGATATCTTCCATCATCGGCACGGGGATGTTCTTCAGCATCTCCATCGGCTCGCAGCTCGCGGGCAACGGCGTCATCCTGGCATGGGCGCTCCTCACCCTCATCGGCCTCTACATCGCCTCCTTCTTCGGCGAACTGACGGCCATGTTCCCGAAGGCAGGGGGCATCTACGAGTTCAGCAAGCAGGCCTATTCGAGGTTCACCAGCTTCATGATCGGCTGGACGGCATGGTTCGTCGGCAACCTCGGGGTGGCGCTGACCGTGGTGGCGGCCATCGATTACATCATCCCCGGCCAGAATGCCTGGCTGCTCAAGCTGGCCATCTGCATCGCGTTCATCATCCTGCTCAACGTCATCGCCTATGTCGGCATCGAGTCCTCCGCCTTCATCCTGGTCATCTTCGCCGTCATCACCGTCTCCCTCATCGTCAGCGTCATCATCCCCGGAGCGTTCCAGCTCCATCCGGGCAACTTCTCGCCGTTCCTCGCGTACGGCACCTCTTCCGTGCTGCTGGCCATCTTCTTCATCTCTGAAAGCTTCTTCGGCTGGGAGTCCGTCACCTACCTCGCGGAGGAGACGAAGAATCCCGAGCGGACAATCCCAAAAGCGCTGCTCATCGGCACCGTCATCGTCGGTGTGCTGGGGACGCTCCTCACCTTCGTCTCCCTTGGCGTGATGCAGTGGCAGTTCCTGGCAGAAGTCTCCGCCCCCCTCTCCTTTGTGGTGCAGGAGGTGTATGGCGCGGCAGCCGTCAAGGTGTTCGCCTGGGGCATCTTCGTCGTGCTGCTGGGGGCGGCGGCCGGAGGCATCATCACCATGCCACGCCTCCTCCTTGCGCTGGCGAGGGACAAGCTCTTCATCACCCAGTTCGCGGCCATACATCCCAGGTACAACACGCCCTACAAGGCCATCATCTTCCAGACCATCGTCTCCATCCTCGTCTTCCTCATGGCCTTTGGCAGGTACGAGCAGCTCCTTTCCCTGGTGCTCCCCATCGGCTTCATCCTGTATTTCTTCACCATCATCATCGTGCTGAAGCTGCGCTTCACCATGCCGAACCGTCCCCGGCCGTTCAGGGCGCCGTTCGCCGCCGCCGGGACCATCCTCCTCTCCCTGTTCTTCGCCGGGATGGTGGTGTTCTGGGTGGCCGTGGAGCCGGGAGCATGGGGGATCCTCGGCCTTGCCCTCTCCTTCATCCTGCTGGGCATGCCCATCTACCTGCTGCTGGAGATGTACTACGACCCCGACGAGATCATCCGCATCAACGATTTCCTGGCGTACTTCACGCTCCTGTTCGAGAATTTCATCCTGCCGAAAAACGTGAGGGCGCAGATCCTCTCCCTGCTGGGCGAGATCAAGGGGAAATCCGTGCTCGAGTTCGGCTGCTCGGTGGGCACGCTCACCACGACGCTGGCGGAGCATGTCAAGCCGCGCGGCAGGGTCTTCGCCACCGACCTGTCCAAAAGGGAGATCCTCATCACGCGCAGGCGCCTCTACCGGAAGGGCCATTACCACGTCGTCGTGCTGCACGACGAGCACCAGGTCAACAGGGTGCACCCGCAGATTCCCAACGTGGACGCCATCGTGAGCATCGGCATGATGGGGTACATGCAGGACATCAAAAAGGTGCTCAAGGAGATGTACGACCTTCTTCCCTACGGCGGCAGGATCGTCTTCCTGGACTACGCGGATTTCTTCAAGCTCATCCCGAACGTGCAGTGGCTCTCCGACGACAAGGTCATCGCAAGGATGTTCAGGGAAGCCGGCTTCTCCGTCTTCGTGAAGCGCGAGAAAGGGCTGTTCTGGAGCTATGTCTACGTGTACGGCATCAAGTACGAGCGGGAGATTCCGTATGTGTAGGCAGTTGGCTTCCTCCTTCTTCAAGAATTTATGTGCACTCTCCCGTCCCTCTTCCCAATCGCGTTCTCCCCGAAGGTGACATTGCCCGTGACATTGGCGGGCAGGAAGACGACGTGCTCATAGTCCTTGTACACCACCACCACTTCCCTGCCGTCCACCAGGTCAAGGGAGTAGGACTGCCCGTTGATGACCTCCGGGATGGTGAATGTTGAGGAGTAGCCGTCGTTCAGCCCGGCGGCAAGCACGACCTGGTCCACGACGAGCCCCGCGATGTCGGCCGCGGTCGCCTCGACCCTGCCCTGCGTCTCGTCCGCGAGGCGCGAGTTCACGAGGGAAAAGAGGGAGACAAACACCAGCGTCAGGAACGCCACGATGAGGAGGAACTCGAAGGCGGATTGGCCTTTTGCTGTCCTGAAGAGGAAAAATGCCTCCTTCACGTTTGGGGCAGCGCCGACTCGCTCTTTGCCCCTTGGCTTTTCTATCGACACGTCCCCGTAGTCCGCGCAGTGGATGCCGGAAGCCCGCTTCCGGGCAGGGGCATCCCCCTGTCGATTCGCTTCCGTTCCTGCTGCACCGCTCATGCATTGGCGCTGCCCTCGGTACTTTCCTTTTGGCATCATGACCCCTGCTCGATCTGGACGGAGGAATCCAGCGCGGTCAGCTTGATGTTCCTCACCCCGGCGCTGCTGAGCTCCTCGAGGGCGCAGACGCTTCCGCCGCAGGACGCGGAAGGGGTGAGGTTGACGCGGGAGAAGAACACGAAGTCCGTGTAGCCGGAGGAGGTGCTCACGTTGAACACCAGCTCGCGCTTGTCGATGATCGCCGCGCTTTCTATCCCCTTGGGCATGCGCAGGCTAATCACGGTCTTGGATGATTCTCCGCTGTAGAACAGCGATTCGGCGGTGCTGACGATGTCCCTCCCTATCGCCTCGAACTGGTAGAAGGTGATCTCCTCGGCGGACTCCCGCGAGAAGTTGAGGAAGAAGTAGGTGGCGGGCACGATGACCAGGAAGGCGATGCCGATGACGATGAGGAATTCCATGGACGCCTGCGATTTTGCCGAGGGGGAAAAGCATCTCCTTTGGCAGGGAGGATTCCCGTCCCAAAAGAACGCGCGCTCTGCGGCGCGCCAAGACAGTGCGAGCGAAGCGAGCGTGGCCATTGTTCACCTGGTGATGATCAAGGGGGGGAGGGGCGGTAAGGGGGAAAATTGTCCGGAGATTACGGGGGTCCTTGCAGTCATGGCGAGAGCACCCTGCCGCTGATCTTTCCGGATATCTGGTGGGTGGGATGGCTCGCCGTCGCGGGGGCGTAGTACAGTATCCTGGCCCGGGCATCGAACCGTTCCCGGGGAAGCAGTCCGCCGCCGGAGCAGGAGGTGAAGTTGATGTCCAGCGCCGTGCCTGACGCCCAGGAGAGGGGCACCGAAGGCGCCGTGCAGCTCACCGGGGGAGAAGCGTCATTCGTGATTTCGACGGAGGTCACGGAAAGGGATTCCCCCGCGTTGTTCGCGAGCTTGAGGGAGATGGAATCCTGCTGCAGGCTGAAGTCAATGCACGAGAATTGCGAAGGGAACAGGCATTTCTCCGGTATGTACTTGGAGAAGTCGAAGATGCCGAAATAGTACAATGCCCCCAAAGTGATCATGATGACGAGGAAGGCCCACGCGTAGGTGGTGAGGAATTCCAGCGCCGCCTGCCCTCTCCTTGCTGTCATCTGCCAAGCCTCCGTCAGGTGTTCCCCTGGAACGGACATAGCCTTGAAAAGTGAGAATGCTCAGATCACGCCGGAGAAAATCTCTCCCTTGACCTCATGGGTGTAGGATGACCCGCTCTTCACACCGTAGTATTTCATGTTGATGAAGACTTTCTCCTTTTCCCCGCTCTGGAAGCCGGCCGCCGCGAGATTGCAGCTGGTGAGCGTGTAGTCCCTGACATCCGCAGTGCCCCAGACGTTCGAAGTGCCGATGTTGGCCGGGGCGGTGCAGGACAATGCGGTCGTGGTCTCGCTGCCGACGGTGAAGGAGGAGATGACGATGGGCTCGCCCGCGTTGTTCCTCATCTTGAGCTTCACCTCGGATGCCGAAAGGGCGATCTGCCAGTCCAGGCACTCGAATTCCGGGCCGAAATTGCACCTGCTCGGCAGGATCTTGCTCGGGTTGAGGATGCCGAAGTAGGCGAGCGACCCTATCATGATGAGGATGACGAGGAATGCCCAGCCGTAGGTGGTCAAGAACTCAAGCGCAGCCTGTGCTTTGCGGGAATGCATAGTGTACAAAGAGCCTCTTTTTTCCTTCATCTCAATGATGAGGATTTTCTGGCTTTGTTCTTTTTAAAGGTTTCGTATCGGCATTCTTGGAGGGAGCCCGAGGATTATCGCTTTGCACGCAAAGAAGGAGTGATTTTCGCGTCCTGCCAGAGCTGGAGGATGGCCTTCGCCGTGCGCATGGTGTCCGGCAACCCCCCTTTTCCGATCCAGTTCCTTTTCCGCGCGATCCCCTCAAGGGCATCATTGTGATCCCCCCCAGTGCCAATGCCGAAATGCTGCTCGATGAGCCCGGGATAGGCATCCATCAGCTGGAAGACGGCAAGCTCCGGATCCTCCTGGTCGAAAGGCTTGGACACCATCTTGAGGTGCTTGACGTCGTCCTTCTCCTCGCGCGGAATCACTCCCGGCGTGTCGATGAGGAAGAAATGGGTGGTGGAGACATACTGCTTGCCCCTGGTGAAGCCGGGCTGCGACGATACCCTTACGGTGCCATACCCTTTCAGGCGGTTGATGATGGAGCTCTTGCCCACATTCGGATAGCCTACCACGCCGACGATGGGCTTGCCTTCCTTGTTGGGAGAAAGCGACTTGAGCATGCCCTTGAGCTTCGGGATGCCGTGGCCGCGCTTGCCGGAGACGATGACGAACGGGTGCAGCTCCTTCGGCACGAGGATCTTCTGCTCCCCCAGAAGGTCGCTCTTGTTGAAGACCGTGAGCATCCTCCTGCCCTTCCGCCTGACGAGCTTCTCAAGGTCCGTGTTCCTGCTCTCATGCGGGTAGCGCGCGTCCAGGATGTACAGCACGATGTCCGACTTCGCCACTACCCCGTCCACCGTCCGCCAGAAGCCGCGTTTCATAAATGCAGGGGCACATATCTTTTTAGCATATCCCACGGAGTGGGGATTTTTTGGGGCAGCAGAGATTGCTTTGAAGTAGATAAAAAGCGGCCCGGCTGAAAGAATATGCACCTCCTCTTTTCTCCCAGTGTCGGGTTCACCTCGAACTTGTGGAGGTTGTAATAGCCAAGATCGTAAGAGACAACCCCCCTGGTGTCCACGGTGACATAAAAAAATTCGTCTTTCATCCTTTCACGGGTGGTGAGGCGGATATGCATGATGTTAAAGGAAAGCTCGGCCGTGGGTTGCGTTGGATCGGTGATGCTTTCAAGATTATGCTTTATCACCCCATCAACAAAGATCGGGAGGGTCTTGGAGGCGACGTATGCTTCGGGAAGGTGGCTGCTGCCCGGCAACGAATTGGAATCGATCGGAAATGGCCATGAGTAGCCCAGCAAAACATAGGAACCCCTATTTCCAAGAAACATCCTGTATCTCCTATCGGTGAAGATGGCAGTCTCATTCTGCAGGGGGCTCATCAGAAGGTAGGGTTTCATCCAGTGAGGTAGGCCCTCTTTGCCTATTAATCTTGCGGTTTTTCATGAAGAAGAACAATGTTTATAACAACCCGGATCACCCGCCCCGTCATGGCCAACATCATCCTCACCACCCAGGGGTGCAGCGCGAACATGCGCGAATCAGAACTGATGGCCGGCCTTCTCCAGAGGGAAGGCCACGAGGTGAGGCACCGGAACGGCGCAAAGGAGCAGGAGCCGGACGTCCACATCGTCAATATCTGCACGGTGAAGAAGGACTCCACCCCGCTACGGGAGATACAACGCATCAGGAGAGAGCATCCCCGCGCCAAAGTCGTGGTCGCCGGCTGCATCACGGATTCCATCGTGCCGAAAATCAAGGCCATTGACGGGGGCATCAGCTTCGTCAATACCCATCACTTCGGAAAGATCAATGCCGTCGTTGAGCAGTCCTTGTCCGGGAATCAGCTGGAGTTATTGGGCAAAACATACGAAGTGAAGGCGGGTCTGCCCTCGGTGAGGAAGAACCCCGTCATCGGCATCGTCCCCATCCTGAACGGCTGCAACTACTTCTGCACGTTCTGCTCGACCAAGCTGGTCAAGGGAAAGCTCTTTTCCTACCCCATGGACGCGATACGAAACGACGTCAAGCGCCACGTGCAGGCCGGCTGCAGGGAGATCTGGATAACGAGCAACGACACCGGCGCCTACATGGTGGAGCAGGGCGGGAAGCAGAGAATCGCGGAATTGCTTGAGACGGTATGCTCCATTCCCATGGACTTCAAGGTTCGCGTCGGCATGATGAACCCCGGCAACACCCTGCCCATCCTGGACGATCTCATCGCCGCCTATAAGAACCCAAAGATGTTCAAGTTCCTGCACATCCCCCTGCAGGCAGGCAACAACGGCATCCTCAAGCAGATGAACAGGCAGTACACCGTCGAACAATTCCTTCACGTGGTGGATGCCTTCAGGAAGGGGATCCCCGGCATCGCCCTCTCCACGGACATCATCGTCGGCTTCCCGGGAGAGACAGAGGAGCAGTTCCAGGACACGCTGGACATCATCAGAAAAGTGAAATTTGACATCATCAACATCTCGCGCCACTCCGCGAGGGACGGGACGCTCTCGGCAAAAATGAAGCAGATTCCCCCATGGAAGGCCAAGGAGCGCTCAAGGGCATTGACAACGCTCCAGGAAGGGATCTCCCTGGAGAGCAACAAAAAATGGCTCGGCTGGCAGGGCACGGTGCTGATAGACGAGCAAGGCAAGAACGGGACGTGGATAGGGAGGAACGACTGTTACAAGCCGGTCATTGTGGAAGGCAGCTATGCCCTCGGGCAGGACGCAGAGGCCAAAATCGTAGGGGCGACGCCGTATGACCTGAGGGGAGAAGCGGTGCCTTTTCCCCGTTGACACCTATTTTAACACTTATTTTATCCCCATCGCCTCGTTCGTCATCCTGATGCTCTTCTGCGCATCCTTCTCGCCCATCATGGCGCGGATGGCGTCGACGTTCTCCGGGACGACGTCGCTCTCCTGGTGGACGGCCTGCATGTAGAAGAGCTTGTTGTGGCCGTTGGGATCGATGCCGATGGCCTCTTCCCAGACGCAGATCTCCGGCATGTCGCCGCGCGCGAAACCCAGGTCCTTGGCCAGCTCCATGATCTGCGCCGTGGACCTGATGACTTCCGCGTTCCTGACCACGCGGATGCGCGCCGCGTCCTTGAACCGCTGGATGACCTCCTGGATGTCCGGCTTCCTCTTGAGGTCGGCGATGATGGAGTGCACGTGCATCAACGTGGTGGAGACGCTCAGCGCGGTCGTGAATATCTCCACCCCCTTCAGCACGGTCTGCACATCCGGCCCGTGATGCGAGGGCATCTCCAAGACGGGCACGATGCCGTTGATGGGGCCGTGGTAGATGTCCGCTGGATCCGCCCCTCTCCTGATCATCGTCGCGTGGACAGAGTCGATGCCATAGAGCCTGTTGATCTCGTTCAGCGTCCTCACGAGGCCGGTGGTGTTGCAGGACACGACGCGCACGTAATCCTTGCCCACGGCCTCGTCGTAGTTGCACTGCGCCACGAAGGATGTGCCGGCGGTCGCGTGCTTCTCCCCGCCCTGGAACGTCGCCTTGATCCTGTTCGGCTTGTAGAATTTCTCCAGGTTCTCCTTGCCAATCTTCTTGGGGGCGCCGTCGACGATGACGTCCACCTTGCCCATCAGGTCCTGGATGGTGCCCGCAATCTTTATGCCGTTCTGCTTGAACGCCTCCTGATCGCCGATGGAGTAGATGTCGTATCCTTTCTTCTGCGCCACTTCCGTCAGCCAGCTGTAGCTGTTTGCCGTCACCCCGACGAGCTTCATGTCCTTCTGGAGCGCGACCGCATCCGCTACCCTCTTGCCGATGGTGCCGTACCCGTTCACTGCCACTCGGATTGCCATCTTTTCACCTTTTTCCGTTCTTTGTCATTTTTTTCTTTTTGTTGTGTTGATAAGAACCATTTATCCATTTTCCATGCGGGGATCGTATCTCCCCTGCGTTGCAAGCCCATTGAGCATGGCCCTCTTCACGAACGCCCGCTGCCCGGCTTCCATGCCCTCTTCCCTGCCCTGCCATGCCTTGAGGGCGGGCTCCTGCAATGCCCGCGCGTAGGAGAAACTTACGTACCACGGCAGCTTCTCGCCCAGTTTGTGCATCGCGTTGAGGTGGGCAGTGGCCTCCTCGGGGGACTGCCCTCCGGAGAGGAAATTGATGCTGGGAACTTCCGGGGGAACCGCCTGCCTGAGCACCTTGATGGTCCTTTTGGCCACTTCCCCGACGCCGGCCCTGTCCTTGGCCTGCTTGCCGGAAATCACCATGCTCGGCTTGAGGATGGTGTATTTCAATGCAACGCCTTCCCTGCGGAGGGCGGCATAGACTTCTTGCAGGACATGGAGGGTCACCTTCTCGCACTGGCCGATGCTGTGCTCGCCGTCGATGAGCACCTCCGGCTCGACAATGGGGACAAATCCCTCCTCATGGCAGATTTTCGCGTATCGCGCCAGGTCATTGGCATTCTTCTTGATGAGCGCTTCAGAAGGCGTCGTGGCGGAAATCCTGTAGACAGCTCTCCATTTCGTGAATCTGCATCCGGTTTTTTTGTATTCCTTCAGGCGCGCAGAAAGCGTGTCGAGCCCTGTAGTATACTCCTCTTCCGTGCCTTCAAATGGGGCGAGCCCGCCGTCCACCTTTATGCCGGGGACTATGCCTTTGCGCTGAAGGGCCTGCGGGAACAGCACGCCGTCGTTGGTCTTCTGATGCAAAGTTTCCTCATACAGGATGACGCCGGCGATGTATTTCTCCATTCCGGGCGCGGTCAGCACCAGCTGGCGGTATTGCCTCCTGGTCTCTTCGGTCGATTCCACGCCGATGCCCGCGAGCCGCTTGGCCGCGGTCTTCACGCTCTCGTCAGCCGCGAGGATGCCTTTGCCTTCCACCGCAAGGTCCCGCATGGTCTGCGCCAGTTCCTGCTCATGCATGCCTTCCACCCTGTAATCCCTTGGTTCCCCTGGATGTTTCCTTGTGCTCGAAATGGTGGACGGCCTCGATGTACCTCACCGTTCTGCTCTTCGACCTCATGACGATGGAATGGGTGACGGCCCCGTGCGCGGTGAACCGTACTCCCCTGAGGAACGAGCCAGAGGTCACCCCAGTCGCGGCGAACATGACATCATTGCCTTTTGCCAGGTCATCAGTGGAGAATTTTTTGTCCAGATCGGAGATGCCCATCTTCTGCGCACGCGCCTTCTCCTCCTCGTTGCGGAAATGGAGCCTGCCCTGGATCTCCCCGCCGAGCGTCTTGAGCCCGGCAGCCGTGATGACGCCCTCCGGCGCGGCCCCGATGCCCATGAGCATGTCCACTTCGGAGTCCGGCAGGGCCGTCGCCAGCCCTCCGGCGATGTCACCGTCCCCGATGAGCTGGATGCGCGACCCGCATGCCCTGATGTCCCTGATGAGCTGGCTGTGCCGGTCCCTGTCCAGGACAACAACAGTGACGTCGTCCGCTTTCTTGTCGAGCCTGTCCGCGACCGCGTGGATGTTCTTTTTCACCGGCGCGTCGAGGTCGATGACGCCTGCGGCCTCCGGGCCGACGGCGATCTTGTCCATGTAGGTGTCCGGGGCATGGAGCAGGTTCCCCTTGAGCGATGCCGCGAGAACGGAGATGGAGTTGTAGCCTCCCTTGGCGGTGATGTTGGTCCCTTCGAGGGGATCGACGGCGATGTCTATTTCCGGGCCATTGCCCGAGCCGACCTCCTCGCCGATGTAGAGCATGGGCGCCTCGTCCCGCTCGCCCTCGCCGATGACCACCCTGCCCCTGATGGGGATGGTGGAAAATACCATGCGCATGGCCTCGACGGCCGCCTGGTCAGCAGCCTTGTTGTCCCCCCTCCCCATCCACCGCGCGGACGACATGGCCGCGGCTTCTGTGGCGCGGACAAAATCCAGTGCAAGGTTGCGATCCATCTGCCTTTTACCCCCAAAAAATGCTGATTGCCAAGACCTATATAAAGATTTCCATGCATCATACGCTATCATACGAAAAAGCAAATATTTATAAAGGAATTAATGAAAAGACAGAAGGGGAGTGGACCGACACCATGAAAGAGCGCATCACCATCACGTTGGACGACCGCCTGCTCGCGCAGATCGACAAGCGCATTGACGGCGCAGACATCAAGAACCGCTCGCAGGAGATCGAGCTCCTGCTGTCCGATGCCCTCGGCCTCAACATACCGTCAAAAGCGGTCATCCTGGTGGGAGGCAAGGGAACGCGGCTGCGCCCGCTCACGGACAAGATGCCGAAAGGGCTCATCCCGGTGCAGGGCAAGCCCATCACCGAGCACCTGTTCGACCTCCTGAAGAAGCACGGCATCAGGGATGTCATCCTCAGCACCGGGCATCTCCGCGACAGGTTCCGCGAGCGTTTCGGCGACGGCTCGAAGATAGGCGTGAACATCTCCTACGTGGAAGAGGCCGAGCCTCTCGGGACGGCCGGGCCCCTGCGCCTGGCGAGGAGCCTCCTGAAGGAGAGCTTCATCGTTTCCAATGGGGATGAGCTGAAGGACATCAACATCCCGCGCATGTTCCGGCTGCACCGGCGCAAGGACGCCTTGGCCACCATCGCGCTGACCAGCGTGCAGGACCCGTCCGCGTACGGCGTCGCCCGCCTGGACGGCAGCAGGATTGTCGAGTTCGTCGAAAAACCAAAACGCGAGAATGCACCCTCCAACCTTATCAATGCCGGCTTTTACATCCTCGAGCCGGAAGTGCTTGACATGATCCCTCCAGGCTTCTCCATGCTCGAGAAGGATGTTTTTCCCAAGCTGGCGAAGGAAGGCCGCTTGAGGGGGTTCCCGTTCGCGGGCCAGTGGTTTGACGTCGGCACCCATGAGCGGCTTGCCCTCGCGGAGAAGAAGTGGAAGGGGATTTCCTCGGGTGATGAGGGGGATGAGGAGTAGGCGGTGCATCGGCACCATGTTTAAATAAGGCACCCCTTTCTTGGCATGTTGTGGCAGCATGATCCAGTATGTCTTCATCATCGGCGCGACAGGGCACGTTGGGAGGGAGTTGGTGCGCCAGATCATTGGGGAAGGCGACTGGAACAGGAAAATCCATAAGAATCCCACCATCATTGTGGGAGTTGCGTCGCGGGACCAGTTCCTTTTTTCCCGCCAGGGGCTGCCCCACGACAGCGTGGGCGAATTCAGCAGGCGCGAGCGCACCGGCGAGAAATACTCTTCCCTGAACGACATTCTGAAAAAGGTGCATGAGGAAGCTGCCGACGACCCCGGCAAGGGCAACCGGCTCATCTTCATCGACGCCACGGCCGTGGAAATGCTGGATTTCCACAGGAGAGTCCTCCGGAACAAGAGATGGGGGGTGGTGACGGCGAACAAGATACCTCTGGCCGGGGCTGATTGGCCGACGTTTGAGGAGCTCACCTCGCAGGTGCACCGCTACGGCTTCAGGTGCTCGGTGATGGCCGGCGCTGATGTGGTCAATGTGCTGCAGGATTTCCGCGACGTCAACGACCCGGTCCGGGAGATTTACGGGTGCTTTTCGGGGACGCTTGGCTATGTGTGCACCGAGCTTGAGAAAGGGAAGGAATTTTCGGCGATTGTGAAGGATGCGAAGGTCAAGGGGTACACGGAGCCGCACCCGAGAGATGATCTGAATGGCGTTGACGTGGCAAGGAAGCTCCTGATACTCTCGCGGACGGCAGGATTCAGGATACGCATGGAAGATGTGAAGGTGGAGCCGTTCATCCCCAGGACATACCTCAATGAGAGCGACATCGATAAGTTTCTGGAGGCAATAGGCGGGCTTGACAATCATTTCAGGGAAAGGGTCCTGGCCTTGGCGAAGGAAGGGAAGGTCCTCAGGTACGTTGGCCGATTGACAGTGGAAGGTGGAAAGCCGCTGGCAAGGGTCGGCATCGAGGAAACGGGCAAGGGGGGGACCCTGGGAATGCTGAAAGGGAGGGACAACAAGGTGGCCATCGTGACGAAGAGCTATCCTTCGGAGAGGCCGTACCGCATCGAGGTCCCGGGCGCAGGGCTGGAGATAACCGCACAGAACATCAGGAGGGAGCTCTTGTACCTTCTCGAGAACCGCATCGTCCGCACTATCTGATGAGAAAGCAGCTCTGTCCCGAATGAAGGCAGCGCCTCTTCCGTGAGCGTACCGGCAATTGCGTCGTACAATGCGGGGAGGGACGGCTCCTCCGGAGGGGAACCGCATATCTGTTGCGGGAGAGAGAAGCGAGCCCGGCGCTGCCCGAACCGAGATTCGGGACAGAGCCTGCGAAAGCAAAAACTACATAAACCCTTTTCAGAGGAATGGTGTCCCATGTTCTCAAAACTCTTCAAGGCATACGACGTCCGCGGCTCATATCCGGAGGAGCTTGACGAGAAGGCCGCGTATCTCATCGGCAGGGCGTTCGTCTCGTTGCTGAAGTGCGGAGAGGTTGTTATGGGCAGGGACATGCGGCTGTCCTCTCCGGCCCTTTCCCTGGCGTTCATGGAAGGCGCCACCGACATGGGGGCGGATGTCATCGACATAGGGGAAGTCTGCACCGATGCCACTTATTTTGCGTCCGGAAAGCTTGACCTGCCAGCCGTCATGTTCACCGCCTCCCACAATCCGCCGCATTACAACGGCATCAAGTTCTCCAAGGCGGGCGCGGTGCCCATCAACGAGGACACCGGGCTCCGGGAGATGAGGGGCATCATCGAAAAAAATGTATTTTCTGCCGTCGCAAAAAAGAAAGGGGCAACCATAAAGAAAGACATTCTCAATGACTATGTAGAGCATGTCCGTTCGTTCATTGATGAGAAGAAGCTGAAGAATATGAGGATAGCGGTGGACGCAGGCAACGGCATGGCGGGCAAGATCGTCCCGCTTGTCTTCAGGGGGCTTCCGATAGAGACTATCCCATTGTTCTTCGAGCTTGATGGCAGGTTTCCCAACCATCTGGCGGACCCGTCGAAAAGCGAAAACCTCGCCTGGCTGCAGGACGCGGTCCGGAAGAGGAAGTGCGGCTTCGGCATGGCCTTCGACGGGGATGCCGACAGGATTTTCTTCGTCGATGAGAAGGGAGGGGCCATCCACAGCTCCCTCATCACCTCCCTCATCGCGAAGACCATGCTGCTCAAGTACCCGAAAAGCACCATCATCTATAATGCCGTGTGCGGCCATATCGTGCCGGAGACCATCGCCAGGCACGGCGGCAGGCCCGTCATGGAGCGCGTCGGCCATTCCTTCATCAAGGCCACGATGAGGAGGACGGACGCCGTCTTCGGCGGCGAGCATTCCGCGCATTACTACTACCGCGACAACTATTTCGCCGATTCCGGCGTCATCTCTGCGCTCATCATGTGCGAGGTGCTCTCCAGAGAGAACAAACCCTTATCGGAATTACTGGAGGAGTTCCGCGTGCGCGCCACCCTCGAGGAGACCAATGTGCCGGTGAAGGACAAGGACAGGACCATTGCGTTCATCAAGAATTATTACCAGAAAAAATCTCAAGGAAAATCAGAAGGGAAAAAATCAAATGAAAAATCCGAAGAAAAAATAACAAAAATCAGCGAATTGGACGGGCTTACTATTGAATTTGACACGTGGTGGTTCAATGTCCGGCCTTCGAACACCGAGCCGCTGCTGCGGTTGAACATGGAGGCCCCTAATAAGGAATTCCTGGAGAGGAAGAAGGAGGAAGTGCTGGTGCTGATGAGGAAATAGCTGACTGGTGAATTCTTCGATTTTTATAGTGCCCTGAATATTCAGGTAAAAATTAGATATACGCCATTTCTTTTCCACGATAAAGTGATACCAAATGGCAAAAGCAGAGTATACGCCCACGGGACTCATTCGTCGTCTCTGGAAAACCAATCCCAAGCGGAAACTGAAGAAAGAAGCCATAAAGCTACTAAGAGAAGGAAAGGATTCTTATGGCTTGTGGGATGGCGTGGCCTGTGAGGCATATAAGGATTTTGACAAAAGCACCGGGTATGATGCAAAAGCAAAAGGGATAGACATGGTAATGGATACCATAGACAAGTACTTTGACATGACAGGCTCCGAAAATCCAAAAGTATACATTGCCCTTTCAAATGTGAGGAAACGCATAAGTGACATTATTTTCGCCTCACAGTTTGTTCAACACCCACGATACGGGTGTTTGTCTGATCTGGTGGCTGATGTCGAGAAAGATGGCCTTGAACAGATGGCGCAAAAATATTTTCCTGACCATAAAGATGAAATTTATTCCGCTTTTAGAAAAATACAGGAACATGCTGCGATGGTGCGTAAGTCCCAGAATTAGCTAATTTATTTTCAACTTAGGGATTATCTTCGCCTCGGCCCTCTTCAGATGCTCCTGGCAGGTTGCTATGGAGATGTTCATGAGCTTGGCCAGCAGCTTCAAATCAGCCCTTTTCGGGATGTCATAGTAGCCTTCCTTCACCGCAAGCTCGAACACCTCCTTCTGCTTTTCCGTCAAGTCAGGTGCAATGGCAGGGAAATAGACATTGTTCAGCTTTATGTCCTTGAATTGGAGCATTTCCAGATGCTCATACCGCTCCTTCTTCAATGAATTCAAGAATCCGCTTAACACGGCCCTGTCGTAGCTTGCCACCTCCCAATACTCGTAGCCCTTATCATCCACAAATACCGGCTTGGTGAAGAACATCCTCTGATTGTAGAAGCTGCTGGGGATATTCTCCCTGCTTTTCCCGATGAAGAACAGCGTGTTGCCGGAAATCTCGAGATTCGTCACCCGTTTATCCTTTTTGATGTCATTCAGGAATGTTCTGATTGATTGGGGCTTCCCTTCCAGGGTGTGCCGTTCAGAGGTATAGAAATACCCATTGTCCTTCCAATTCCCCAAGGGAATGGAATAAGACATTACCTTGTATTTTTCACACCTGTTTCCGATCGTGCAGTCGTGCTTGAGCTTCAGCTTGAGGACCCACATAAATGATACCGGAATATTTAGGTTTATAACTTTTTCTAGAACTCGGCAATACAATAATGATTGCCCTGCTGCCTGATGAGGGCATCTGCTTCCATTCTTCCCATTATTTTCCGCAGGCGCGGCTCTCCACAGTCTGTCATTTTCCTCAATTCGTCAAGAGAGGCCCGTTTGTTGAGAAGATATCTCAGCATCTTTGCCCGTATCTGCCTGTCCGAGCCCTCGAACTTCCCCTGGCGCGTCTTCGGCCGGATGCCGATCTTTCTCGACGTCAGGAACACCGCCCCATAGTCCATCAGCGCATTGTGCCAGTCCCTGCTCCTTCCCTTCGGCAGGCAGCGCCGGGCCAATTCCCAAAGCTCCTTGTCACTTGTGCTTTCGCCGAGCTTGAAGCGATGGATGAGGATTCTCCTGATATTGGTGTCGACCGTGATGGCATCCTCATTTGCGGAGAAAATCCTGACCGCGGCAGCAGTATATGGGCCGATGCCCGGCAGTCCCTGATGACGGTCGAGGGCAGCCAGCACATCCCCCTTGTATTTCTCCGAGATGATCCTTGCGGTCTCGTGGAGATATTTCGCCCGGTTGTTGTAGCCGAGCCCGAGCCATTCCCTGAGGACATCCGCGCGGTTGGCCTCCGCAAGCTCATGGATGGTCGGCCATTTCCTCAGCCACCGACGATAATAAGCGACAACCCGGTCCACCTGCGTCTGCTGCAGCATGATCTCGGAGAGGAGGATGGCATACGGGTCTGCCGTGTTGCGCCAGGGCAGGTCCCTTCCCTTCCTTGCATAGAAGCCAAAAATATCCTTACGGAACGCCCTTATCCGCTGGGATGGGACATTGAGCATGCTGTCGTGCCCGGAGAGAGGGGCGTCATGAACCGTTTTCTGGATCCCGGTCTTCACCTGCTGCCCCCTCTTCCATCTCATCCGCCTCTTCCTGCACATAGCTCTCGTATTCCTTCAGGTCATCCTCGTAGTCAGCGCTCTCCCGCCAGCGCTCAAGCGCCTCATCCAGCCCGTTCTTGTGGATGAATGCCTCAAGGTCAAAGATTTCCTTCTGCAGCGCGTCCTGCTGCCCTTCGTTTTCTTCCATTCCCATGTTTTCACCTTTCTCGACGGTGTTTGGCCCGTGCTGTCCGCATCGCCAGCGTCCGGCCTCAGGCTGCCAAACACCTACCTTCGTCTGAACGTCCGTTTCCAATGCGAGCAGACGGATTCCGTCTTCTTCGCCGCGATGCCGGTGTACAGCTCGGGATTATTAAGGATTTCCCTCTGGTGTGCGGTCAGCCTCCGCAGATAGGGACGGATGGCCTTGTCCTTCCCCACCAGCTCCCGCACCGGGATGCCGGTCCTCTGGGACTCCAGCGTCTTCTCCCGGACGTACTCGTGCGCATCGGGGTGGCCGTGCGCCGCAAGCAGGATGTACAATGGCTCGGCGATGACGAACTCCCTGCTCATGCCGAAGTTCCGCTTCATGCTCTTCGTGTCCACCGCGAGCCTCGCCATGATGCGGTCCAGCCGGTCGGCGGAGAGGTACAGCGCGGCCAGGATCTCCGGGACGAACCGCGAGGAAGCCGAGTTCGTCAGGTCCCTCTGGTGCTCGGATATCTGGTCCGAGTACACGGTCACCATCCGCGGCATGAATTCCTTCCACATGCTCTTGACGTTCTCGAAGTTGATGGGATTGCGCTTCTGCGGCATGGTGGAGCTGCCGACCTGCTTCGCCTCGAAATGCTCCCCCACTTCCGCGATTTCCGAGCGCTGCAGGTGCCGCATATCATCCGAGAGGTTCGCCAGCACGCCGAACGCGGCGATGGCATCATTGACGAAACGCGTCATGTACTCCGCCTCCACGACCTGCGTCGAGATGGGGGACGGCTTGAGCCCCATCTCCGCGAGCACCAGGCGCTCGAACTCCTCCGGCCTGGAGAAGAAGAGCGAGGACGCGTTGTACGCGCCGACGGCCCCGGCGACCTTCCCCCTCAGGTTCGAGGCTGATTTCTCCAGGGAGGTAATCGATGTGCCCAAACGCGAGACATATTGCGCAATGGCAAAGCCGAAGGTGATGGGCTCCGCGTGCTGGCCGTGCGTCCTTCCAATCTGGAGCGTATGCTTTTCCCGCAATGACAACCCTATCAACGTGCGTTCCAATCCAATGAGTTTTGGGACCAACACCTTATGGGAGAAATCCTTGAACCGCGCGGCATCCGCCGTGCAGATGATGTCATGGCTGGTCGTCGTGAAATGCACGTACGGCCTGGCCTTCCCCGACACCCTGCTCCTGATGGCGTTCGCCAGGGCCCGGATGTTGTGCTTGATGCGGTCCTCTTCCAGATAGACTTCCTCCGGCGTCACCTGCTTTGACGCAGCCTCGACTTCCCCGGCGATGCCCTTGGAGCAGACGCGCAGCCTCGCGAGGGTATTCGTGAGCGCGGCTTCCGCCTTGCAGGCGTAGCGGATGAATCCGGCTTCAGAAAGGTATGGCCTCAGTTCCTCAAATGCCTTCTCGTTCCTGCCATAGTAGCGGTAATCGAGGGGGGAAATGGCATCGAACAGCGTCAGGGTATCCGTTGGGCCGCCTTCCCGCTCCCCCTTTCCCGCCTTCATGAGCTGATTGATGGCCTGGAGCAGCCCGCTCTTTTCATTGAGGATGATGATTTTCCTGTTCTTCTCCCACCGCTCGGTGGTCAGCCCATGCTCCCTGAACGTGGCGATGCAGCCGTGCACCTTGGCAGGGGAGCACCCCAGGCGCTCCGCTATCTCGCGGATGTGCAGCTTCTCCTTCCCCAGCAGGGCAAGGATTTCGAGGTTGGTCTTGGTGAAGATGCCGGGCAGGTCCATGGCAAGAGAGGATTGTTTATTATTTATAAACTTTATTCTTTTATTCATAATATTTTAGTTTAATGAAAAAGAACATAAGCCGGGGCGCAAGGACGGTGATGATGGCCCTTCACGCGAACGGCTTCACCAGCGGCAGCAGCTTCCCCTGCACCGCGGGGGCGGCAGCAACATAATTGCCCTGGTCCAGGGCCCACGGCTCCCCCCGGAAGCTGGTGATCCGGCCCCCCGCCTCCTGGATGAGCAGGAATCCCGCGGCGATGTCCCAGGAATTCGTGCGGAAGCACACGAACGCGTCCGACTTGCCTTCCGCGACCATTGCGGCGGCATAGACGGCGCATCCCAGGACGCGCTCGTTGAACATCCTGCCCGCGATCCGGTGCATGAACGCCAGCTTCTTCCTGCGCATCGAGGCCGAGCTGTCGAAGAGGATGAAGGAGTAGTCTATCGCGCGGCGCGGGGAGACACGGATGCGCCTGCCGTTGCAGAATGCCCCTTTTCCCCGTTCCGCGGCGTACAGCTTGCCGAACGCCGGCAGGCAGATGACGCCCATGACGACCTTCCCGTTCTTCGCGGCGGCGACGGACACCCCGAACAAGGGCAGTCCCCTGATGTAATTATGCGTGCCGTCGATGGGATCGATGTGCCAGGTGTAGGGGGACTCGTTGTCTATGGGAGAGGACTCCTCGGTGATGATGCTGTGCGTAGGGAATCTCCTCTTTATCTCCCGGATGATGAGATTGTTGCACCGGATGTCGATGTCCGTGACCAGGCTGCCCTTCTCCTTCTGCCGCACGCCGGGAATGGTTTTCCCGTAATGCTTCATGAGGAGCTTCCCTGCTTTTTTGGCTGCGCGTATGGCTGTCTGCCTCATGAGGCCCCAAGGAAAAAATCGCTTTATAATGCTTTCTCAGCGCAGCGGCTTGCGGTCGATCGAGAATGCGCTTGGTGTCACACCTGAATATCCCAGGTATCGCACGGCATCAGCAGAGGCTTGCATCGCCAGCTCGCCTATGTCCATCGCCTGCTGCGCGAAGAGGGGGCGGGCAACGATTCCCGCAGCGAAGACATCTCCCGCGCCGTTTGCCGCATATCCTTTTTCCCTTCTCGCCTGATTGGCTATTGGCTGTTCCTCTTTCTTGAGCCCGACATGGATACGTTCCTCATCAGTCAGGACATAGACGCCTTTTTGCCCCAGAGTAAGGTAGAGGGGATGGGGAGATTTTCCGTCCTTGCATAAGGCCGTCAGAAGCTCTAATGCGTACGCCCTCTTGTCATCCTTCGTGGAAGGGATGTGGTCCCCGAAGATGTCGATGGCATCATTGTAATTAAAGACAGAAGGCCCCCTCGGAAGCATCTTCTTCTCAATGAACTCCCTCTCAAGGGAGGGTGTGGCGACAAAATAGGTGGGAATCCGCCTGGACAATGCCGCGTTGAGGAATGCCTCGACATAGCCGGAGTCCTTGGGGCTGTTGATGAGGAGGGCATCGCTTCCGCTGACGATGCGCATGATGTGCTTGTAATGCTCCTGCTTGGGGGTATAGCGCAGCAGCACGGGCCCTTTAAGCACCAGGCGATCTTCCCGGTAAGGGATGATTGCGTTGTAGGGCACCTCCCTCCTATTGAAGAAATGAGGCGTCGCCCCGCGCGCATAAAGCGTGTCGCATACCAGCGGATCAGACACGGAAACATCAAAGTAATCTACGCTGATTTCTCCGAGAATAGAGGATAGGGTGTGCAGGGCTCCTGCGCTGTTGGCTCCTCCGCCGCCAGGATCCTCCCCGCTCATGATGGCCCGCACCTCTTCCTTGATAGGGGTGGGGAGACGATGCTTGTGCCCTTCCCTTATCGGAAGGTCCATGACCCGGAACACCTTGGATATTCCCCTTGACTTCACATAAATCTCAGATTCGCGGACAGCAACTTCACCTTCGATGAGAACATCAATAGTCGCATTCCCGAATACTGCGATTTTCTTCCCCTGAGAGGATTTGTTGATATGCCCACCCTTCAGTTCTATTTAAACAACGGAATTCCACCAATCTCTGATTGGTGGAATGAGTAGTGCTCAAGAACCACCGAGTTTGCGGAATTCCGAGCGTCAAGAACCACATGGCTTATGCTTTTGCTGTCACCATGCCACCGGTCTCATGAAAATCGGAGATTTTCAGGACACCAGAAATCTTTGATTTCTGCGTGTTTGACCGGTGGTTCTTGACATTATATAAAACAGGGAAATATAAGACTTCTATATAAATTTAACGAAAAGTATCATACTTTATCATATGTTTTGTTGTACGAAGCAGCGACAACAATGCTTCAATCCTGCTCCACAGAATGAAAGAAAACAATGGGCAATCAACCATGACAGGGATAGTGTGGGTATAAAAAACAGCAGAATAAAACGAAAAATGGGCTCAGTTTACCCTCACGCAGTCCGCGATCTCCTTCGCCTTCTTCCTGAGCTGGGAGACGTCCGCGTCCGGTTTGTCGTACGCCAGGGCGACGCCCATCCTGCGGTGGACCCTGGTGACGGGCTTGCCGAATATCCTCACGTCCGACTTGGGGAACGAGAGCGCCTTCTCAAGCCCGGCATAGCGCGGCTGGCTCTTGCTCTCGTCATGCGCCAGGATGACGGCGCTCGCCCCCGCCCGCTCAAGGGTGATCTCCGGGATCGGCAGGCCAAGCACGGCCCTGCAGTGCAGCTCGAACTCGGAAAGGTTGGTCGTTCCCGCCAGAGTCACCATGCCGGTGTCGTGCGGCCGGGGAGAAAGCTCGGAGAAGTAGACATCATCCTCTGTCAGGAAGAACTCCACGCCCCAGATTCCCGCCCCGGTCAGCGCCCTGGTCACCTTGTCCGCGACCTGCTGCGCCTCTTTCAACTGCTTCCCGCTTATGGCGACGGGCATCCAGCTCTCCATGTAGTCGCCGCGCTCCTGGCGGTGGCCGAGCGGCGGGCAGAACAGTGTCTTGCCGCTCCTCTGCGTCACGGTGAGCAGCGTGATCTCGGTGTGGAAATTGATGAATTCCTCGACGATGGCTTCCCTGTAGTCGCCCCTCCCCTTGGTGGAGGCATATTCCCACGCCTTCTTGATGTCGTCCGTTGTCCTCACCACGCTCTGCCCCTTCCCGGAGGAGGACATCAATGGCTTCACTACGCACGGCAGCCCCATGCGTCCGGCAGCCTGCTCCAGCTCCTCCGCGCTCGTAGCATACTCATAGCGCGCGGTCCTGACCTTGAGGTCCTTCGCGGCGAGGTCGCGGATGGCCTTGCGGTTCATGGTGAAATTCACGGCCCTTGCGGAAGGGATGACCTGGATGCCCTGCTTCTCGTACTCGTAGCATCTCTCGGTGCGGATGGCCTCTATCTCCGGCACGATGAGGTCCGGCCCGTGCTTCGCCACCACGCGGTCAAGCTCCTTGCCATCGAGCATCGGGATGACTTCCCGCTCGTCCGCGACCTGCATCGCCGGGGCGTTGTCGTAGGAATCGACCGCGACCACGTACTGGCCGAGCCTCTTGGCCGCGATGACGAATTCCTTGCCCAGCTCCCCGGAACCCAGTAAGAGAATTTTCTTGCGCATGTTCAGCCCCCATCCGCGGTGCATAGCCCCTGTTTAAAATGTTTTTGGGTGTGGAGGGCGGACAAAATTGTCAGGATTTATCCACATCCCAGCAACCCAATGGGTATTGGACGTATTGTTTGGGTTCATCCTGTAATTTTCAACACGTCGCTCATAGTGGGCCCATACATGATCATAGTTTTGGAGCAAAGGGTGTATGATGAATGAGGGTTGGAGGGAATCCTCTCCTTTTTCAATATGCCTGACCAGTGTTCGAGTATGGCCTACTTCAATGAACATGGTCTTGTCCAGTCGCAATGCTTGTATGGGGTGGTCTATCAATATTGGATGCTTCCGGATTTTTTCATATTTCGATTTATCGACTCCCTCCTGAGTACAGCGAAGCATCTTTACTGAAAGACGGCCATAATAAACTTCCATACCGGCATAGCCTATCCTCCTTCTTAATGGGGGGTCATTGAGTCTTCTATCAAAATCAACAAGGGTGTTCACGATATTGGGAAAATTAAGATAGCCTCCACGGCAGATATCGTTCGTGATGTGGTGGGTGTACTTGGGATGGACATACGGAATGGAAATGGATTCCAAATCCCCAGAGCGCACCCCAGGTTCTATGCGAAGTATGAGTGTGTGAGACATAGTTCCCCATCTCACCCCAACAAGGAATGCTTCTTCAGGTTTTTCATGATCCGGTCCCGCACGTCCCCGACTTCGGCCTCGAACTGCTTTCCCGTGATCATCTCGTACGCCTGGATGTACCTCCGCGCGGCCTCCACCTTGACGCCGTCCGGTATTCCGGGGATGGTTCCCTCCCCGACGAAGCCGAGCTTGGCCAGGTACTGGCGCACGAATTCCTTGTCCAGCTTGTCCGGCTCCTCCCCCTTCGCGAACTTCTGCTCGTAGGTGTCCCTGATCCAGAACCGGGAGCTGTCGGGAGTGTGCGCCTCGTCGATGAGCACCAGTTTCCCCCTGAGCAGGCCGAATTCATATTTAGTATCCACCAGGATGAGGTTGTTCTTGGCGACATGCTCATTGCCGAAATGGTACAGGGCCAATGCCGCCTCCTCCATCTGGCTGTAGAGCTTCTCGTCGACGAGCCCGCGTCCCAGGATGTCCTCCCTTGACACGGACTCGTCATGGCTCCCTTTCTCCGCCTTGGTGGAGGGGGTGATGATGGGCTTCTCGAATCCCTGGTTCTTCTTCATGCCCTCGGGCAGCCTGTTGCCGCAGAAGTCCCGCACGCCGCGCTCGTAATGGTACCATGCCGACGTCGTGGTGACGCCGGTCAGGTAGCCGCGCACCACCATCTCCACCGGGATGAGCTGGCATTCCTTCGCCACGATGACATTGGGATCGGGCACGGAGATGAGGTGGTTGTCGATGATGTGCGCGGTCTTCCCGAACCAGAACGCGGCCGTCTGGTTGAGCACCTGCCCCTTGAAGGGAAGCGAGCACAGCACGCGGTCGAACGCCGAGATGCGGTCGGTCGTGACGATGATCCGCCTGTCGCCGACGGTGTAGTTGTCCCTGACTTTGCCTTCGTACTTCCTGCCGATGCCGAGGTTGGTCTTGTCCAGCGTGTGCTTGAGCTGGGCGTTGAGCTGCTGTTCCGTAAGCATTTACATCACCGTGTAGCGCTGGTAATGGACGTTCGCGAGGAGCTCTTCCGCCATCTTCCGCGCCGATTCCTTTCTGGCGTTTCCTTCTATGGAGAGCACCCACAGCGTCCCTGCATCCATGCCCCGTATCTCCTTCATGCCCAGCCGCTCCCTGAGGGTGTTCATCAGCCCGATGGGCTTCTCCCTGTCCTGCACCAATACGCTGGTGCCTTCCGTCGGCACCTCAAAGGAGACGGTGTGCTTGTTCGCATTGACAAGGATGTCCGCATCGGAGATTTTTTCCCTGAACTGCCCGGCATCGCCCTCAATGTCAAACGAGTAGTAGGCGTAGCGCGCCAGCCCCCCGAGCTCCGCGAAGCCCATCTCGCGCAGCGCCTGCTTCGCCGAGAGGGCCGTGCCGTCGGGGATCTTGAGCCCCACCACCATCTCCACCGTGCTCATTGCCGCTCCCCGATGAATCTTTTCATGGACGTGAAGACGTTGTTCGCCGCAGAAGGGGCGCGCATCATCGCGATGTCCCCCGAAGCATCGATCTTCTCCGGGCAAGAGGGCAGGTTGGCGACAAAGGATGCCCGCTCCGGGTGCGGCATGATGGCCATGACATTGCCCTCCCTGTTGCAGATGGCGGCGATGGCGTCCGTCGAGCCGTTGGGGTTCCAGGGGAACTCGCTGGTGGCCTCCCCCTCCGGGGTGCAGTACTGGAAGATGATCTGGCCGTTCTTCTTGATGTCATGAAGCACGTCCTGGTCAGCGGTCACAAACCTCCCCTCCCCGTGGGCGACGGGCATGGGGATGACCTGGCCCTCGTCATATGTCATGGTGTACGCGCACCTTCCCTTCTGCTGCGCGCTCCGGAGCCGGATCCAGGCGCAGTAATAGCCAGACACCAGGGGATTCCTGTTGGGAGCAAGGGCCATCTCCACTCTCCCCCTGAGGCCGGGGATCATGGCCGCCTCGACGAGCACCTGGGCGCCGTTGCAGATGCCGAGCACCGGCTTGCCCTGCTCCGCCTGCCTTCGGACGTCCCTGATGATGGGATCCTTGGACGCGATGACGCCCGCGCGGATGCGGTCCTCGTACGCCCAGCCGCCGGTGATGACGTAGCCGTCGTACTTCTCGATGCCCTTCCGCTGGTTCCACCGGACAATCTTCCCGTCCATGCCGTTGCTGGTGATGGCCCGCAACGACTCCTCCTCGCAGTTGTTTCCCGGCAGGTAGATGACGGCGATGTTTGGCGTTTTCATTTTAAATCACACGTGTCTGGAAAAAATTTTGGTTTTTTATATTTAAATAGGTGCATCCTATTGCGCTGTAACAAAAAAGACTGTGGGATATAATAGTAATTCCCTTCAGTTTTTATTACATAATCAATAGGAAAAAAATAAAGCTCTTTTGGATTCAAAATTTTTAACGTCTCTCCAAAAAGATTTGATTTACCGATTCCAAGAGCAATAAAAGTTTTATATTTGGTTTGTTGTTGGATTTCTTTATAATAATTTATACTATCCTTTCTAAAAAAAACAATTTTTTTCCCATGGAGTATTTTCCAATTTACTCTCCATTTGCATTCTACCCAAAATCGTTTTCCGCTTGCTTTATCCTTAAACCTACAATCTGGCTCATTGTCTTCCTTAGATTTGTGTTTGGTCCATTCTCTGGGCTGGCGTTCGATATCATATGCGCCGGATTCGACAAAATAATTGACTATGTACCGCTCAAATTTACGACCTGGCGCGGAACTTTTTTCACTTTCATTAAGCAATTGTCCGAACTCCGAGATCATCATTAAAAATTTTTTCATCTCAGCGCCTCCGTGAAGCCGGATGTCCACGCCTCCCTCATCTTCTCTGTCGGAAGGCGCACCGCCTCTTTGTCGTTCTTCATTACCGTCAATGAATTTCCCCTTGTTTTTCCCAGCGCAATGAGGTGCAGGTCATAAGAGACGAACAAATCGTTCAATTCCTTCTCCCTGCCCTTCGCGCACTCCATCACGAAGCCGGAGCTTTCGGAGAACAATATCCTTGACAGCGGCAATGCGGAAAAATCAGCGTTGATTTCTGCGCCTATGCGGCCGTCCGCCTCCCCGCCCAACACCATCTCAGCGATGCAGGCGAGCAGGCCGCCGTCGGAGATGTCGTGGCAGGCCGTGATGAGGCCGTCGCCGACGGCATCGATGACCGCGTGGATCATGTGCTTTTCTTTTTCAAAATCTGTCTTTGGGACGCATGCGCCAAGCTCGCTGTGGAGGTCGTAGTAGACGGACCCCCCCAGCTCGTCCTTCCGCTCGCCCACCAGGAAGAGGGAGGAGCCCTCATTCTTGAGCCTTGGGGTGATGGCCTTGCTGTAGTCCTCCATGATGCCCACGCACGCCACCATGGGGGAAGGATCGACCGAGGTGCCGGATTTTGATTCGTTGTAGAACGAGACATTGCCCGAGATGACGGGCACGGGGAAGCTCGTTCCCCTTTGATGGATCTTCGAGGCGGCATCCGCTATTCCCCTGACCCCCTCGCAGAAGTCCCAGAACGCCTCTTCCCTCTCAGGAGAGCCGTAGTTGAGGCAGTCCGTCAACCCCCTGGGAGTTGCGCCGATGGCGGCGACGTTCCGCATGGACTCCGCGACGGCGTTCACCGCGCCCCAATAGGGGTCGATCCGGTTGTAGCGGGGATTGCTGTCCGATTTCAGGGCCACGCCATACGACGAGCCCGGCAGCGGCGCCATCAATCCCGCATCCGCCTCTCCCGCGTGGATGATGGTGTTGCCCATGACAGTGGTGTCGTAATGCCTGTAGCAGGCCATCTTCGACGCGACATTGGGGTGCCTCAGGATTTTCAAGGCAATCCCGTTGTAGTCGGAAGGCTCTTTGAGAACGGGTTCTTTGAGGTCCCTTTTCGGCTCCCGTTTCTTCCGCTCGTACCGTATCCCCTGGGTGATCACCCGGACGGGCGCGTTGCAGACCACTTTCCCATCCTGCCGCAGGACATAATCCTCATTCCCGGTGACGGTGCCGATGACGGCTGCCCTGGCCCCTTCGGAGATGCGCGGCAGCTCGAAGTCCTCATTGTATATCCTGAGGATAGCGGGGGTGAAGCTTTTGGGGGAGATCCAGCACATCCGCTCCTGGGTCTCGGAGCAGGCGATGACGTACGGCGGCAGCCCCTTCATGCCTGTGTGGACCTTGTCCAAGCTGATGTCCGCGCCGTAGCCGGCGGCAGCGCACATCTCGGAAGTCGCGCACATGATGCCTCCCGCCCCAAGGTCCTTGTATCCCAAAGCGACTTTTTTCTTTCGTGCTGCCTCAAAGACCTCGTAGCTCGCGCGGATGATGATGTTCTTGAGGAAGGGGTCCGGGACCTGCACCGCTCCGCGGTTGGACTCGCGCTCTTCCTCGTCAAGGATGAGCGAGGCGAAGGCCGCGCCGCCGAAGCCGGAATTGTCCGTGGCCTTTCCCACGAGGATGATGTCGTAGCCAATGGCGTCCCTTGGCGCATAGCTGTGGATGATGTCCTTCTCCCTGACAACGCCCAGGCAGACCACATTGACCAGGCAGTTCTCGTCGAAGGACCCGTTGAAATTGATGTCGCCGCAGATGTTGGGGATGCCGACGGCGTTTCCGTATCCCGCGATGCCGTTCATCACCTCGCCGGCAATGTACCTGACCTTGTTCCCGCTCTTGCCGTCCGGGTCCCCGAACCTCAGGTTATCGGCAATCGCGAACACCTTGGCGCCCATGCAGAGCACGTCCCTGATGTCCCCTCCCACGCCGGTGGCCGCGCCTTCATAGGGAACGACCTGGCTGGGGTGGTTGTGGCTCTCGTGGGAAACGACGACTCCCCACCGCTCGCCGTCAATCTCCCCCAGCTCGATGATGCCGGAATCCTCCTTCGGCCCGAGGATGACATTGGGGGCGGAGGTGGGCAGCATCTTCAGCACGCTCCTCGAGCTCTTGTAGGAGGAATGCTCGCTCCACTGGGTGTTGAAGATGTGCAGCTCGGTGAGGGCAGGATTGCGCTCCAGGAGCTCGGCCACTTTCCTCGCTTCCTCTTTCTTGAGGGCAAGGCCGTGCTTCCTCAGGAAGGAGCCGAGCGCGGCGTCATCCATCGAAGAAACAGAAACAAGCTCGGCATCGACAGTACCCATACACCACCACCGTTTTGAGGGTGGAGGGAGCGTTTATATAGGTTATGGTGAGGGGGCGGCGTGATTCCAAAGGAGGTTCTTCCCATGCTCATTTCCCGCATTTCCTCCAGGCACCATCCCTGGAGCTGCCGGAGCCCCATTATTTTTCCGACGGCAGAAGTGCGAAAATCGTAAGGTTTATAAGCTAGTTTTGGTTTTGGAAATGTTCTGAACTCTGGGGGTAGCATGATTCAGAAGCGCGGCCAATGCGCACACCCCTGCATACACATACAACAATCGTGGAGGTGCAACAAATGGAGAAAGTAGGAGAATGGGCCTTCAACATCGGTGTGGTCATCGCGCTCGGGTTGGGCCTGATATCGAGCCTGAAGGCAGGAGTCCTCTCGGACACTGTCGCCGGAATTCTTGCGGCGATCCTTGTCGTGATGGGACTTGTCGTCGGCTTCCTGAACGTGACCAGGGGGGAGACCAGGGACTTCCTCATCGTCGTCGCAGTGCTCATCTTGGCTGCGACCGGCGCGAGCACCCTGAGCGTCCTGCCGATGGTGGGCCCCTACATGGTGAACACGTTCGGCTACCTGATGGCATTCATCGTGCCAGCGGCGCTGGTCGTGTGCCTGAAGTCCATCTTTGCCATGAGCAAGGATGCGTAGATTGAGCTGATTTTCTTCTTTTGTTTTTTTATTTTCTTTAGAATTTAAATCAAGAAACAGAAAAAGGACTTATTGGCGCAGGACTTCCGGGCGATAGGTTTCGAGCATCTGCTTTATTGCTGCAGCCCCTCCATAGGGCTTGGCAAGAAGGCCGTTTGCCCCCACTTGTTTTGCTTCGTCATGGATAAGGTTTGCAGTCACCAGTACAATAGGTGTTTCAGCATCGAATTTCCGGATATAGCCAATCGCCTCTAGCCCATTGTATCCTGGCATGTCTTTGTCAGTAATGATAAGGGATTTAGCCGGGTTCCATTGATTTTTATCATGATAAGATTTCACTGCGGCTACAAGTGCTTCACCATCTTCCACTATTTCTATCGACACTCCCGGAGCGACGAGCTTTTCCAGAAAATGCTGCCCTAATGCACGTTGAGGGCCTTCATCGTCTGCCCAGATAATGCGTGCGATGTCGCTGGTTGCCATGGTGATAGGGTCCCTTTTCCACTATTTAAATCTTTCTATTTATTATCTCTTTAAAGTGGTTACAAAATAGCAACACGCGCCCTTAAAATTTATGATAAGCCTCTTTCCGGGGGCTTCAGCCTCCATTTCTTTTGGTTCAGCTTTTCTTTTGCAGGCCGAAGGCGAGACAAAAGAAAAAGTGAGCCCGGAGGGATTTGAACCCTCGACCCCAAGATTGCTGGTGGGCTTGCCCTGAAGCGGGCAGAGTCCATTAAGAGTCTTGTGCTCTTCCAGGCTAAGCTACGGGCCCGTGAGGACTGGGGCGCGGCACTCGCTTTAAATACCTAACGGTGAAGCAAAAGGATCTCGGAGGCTGGAAGAAAACATAATGTTTTTAACGTTTCATTCGTTCATCCGCGGGATGATTGAGCATATTCTCAACAAGGGCACTAAAGAGCCGGACGTCATCCTCCTCGGCATTCCCTACGACAAGACCTCCTCGTTCGGCAAGGGCGCGGACAAGGGGCCGGATGCCATCATCGGGTGCTTCCAGCAGCTCGAGGTGTACGAGCGCTTCACCGGGACGAGGCCCGCGAAGGAGCGTGCCGTATCCACCGTCATTCTGGGGGATATAGGGGAGGCTTCCCCGGAGCAGATGGTGGCGGCAGTCAGCGAAAAGGTGGGCGGCTACCTGAAGAAAAAGAAGTTTGTCCTTGTCCTCGGCGGGGAGCATTCCATCGGCGCGGGCATCTTCGGCGCATGGGCGAAAGAGAGGGATCCCAAAGAGATCACCATCGTGCAGATTGACGCGCACATGGATTTGCGTGATGACGATTCTGACTACAACGAGAATCCGAGCAGGTACGCGCATTCCTGCGTCATGAGGAGGGCGGTCGAGAAGGGCTTTCCCCTGGTGCAGGTGGGCATCCGCGCGTATGCCGATTTCGAGCTGGAGGCGGCAAAGAGGCACAAGGTCGCGGCCTTTGAATGGCCGAGGGAGGAGAACCAGAAACTGATTGATGAAATCCTCGCGTCAGTCAGGACAAAAGACATCTACATCTCCATCGACGCTGACGGCCTTGACCCCGCGCATATGCCCGCGACAGGGACTCCGGTGCAGGGGGGGCTGAGCTGGAAGTTCGCCTTTGACCTGCTTAGGGCATTGTTCGACAAGAAAAGCGTGGTGGGGGCGGACATGGTCGAGGTCGCGCCGCGCCCCTACGACACCCTCACTGAGTTCGGCGCCGCCCAATTATGCTATTACCTGATTGCGCTGAAGTTCAGGGGCAGGGAATGATACGCAGGGAAATGCGCCTTTTCTTTCTCAACATTTAAATAATCCTCCCGCAAGAAGCTCCCCATGGACAAAAGAGGATTCTTCTTCACCCTAGATGCGGTCATGGCCCTCATGATCGTGGGCATCGGCCTGTTCCTGGTGCTCTCGGCGTATTTCTTCGTCCCCTCGGTCTCCCGGACGGAGGACATCTCCCAGGATGCCCTGACGTTCCTCTCCACGACGACCATCGAGAACCTCAACGACCCGTACGCGGGCATCGGGGGCACGCTCTGGGACGAGGGCAGGATCACGCAGCCGGAGAACACCCTGCTGCAGCAGATAGGGGAATTCAAGGCGAGAGGGGACGAGGCCACGGCATCCCTCTTCATCACGGCGCTTCTCGAAAATATCGTCCCGGAGAACTACGGCCTCCAGGTGGAGGTGGACGGCAGCAGCATCTACCCCCTGCAGGCAGAGCAGGCGGAGGCGTCGCAGGCAGGCACCGATGTCCTCATCTCGAAGGAGACAATCGTCTACGGCATCTCCAACACCACGACCTACGACCTCTGGGGCCCTTCTGTGGTGAGGGTGAAGGTGTGGCATGGATAGGGTTGCAGGAAGAATGGCACCCTTCAATAAACAAGGCATGTTCTTCACGCTGATTGCACTGACCATCGTCTCCATCCTCATGGTGGTGGCCTCGAGGAGCGCGACCGTCGTCCAGAGAAGCGATTCCTCCGCGCTGCGGATACAGGCCATGGACAACTTCCTGTCAGACGTCGAGAATTCCTATCTTCCCCTCGCGGCGCGGGCATCAGCCTACAAGGCCATTGCCTCCTCCACGCTCTACATGAACGCCACCGGCCAGTTCCTCTCCGACCCCGGAAGCGACCTGGGGGGTGTCATGCTCAACGGCACCCTCGGAAGCGCGTCCATCATGGCGAACAACACGCTCCAGAATTTCTCCGCCCGGATAGAGGAGTTCGCCTCCGACATCTATGGGATCAATCTTCAGATGGCGGTGCACTCGGGCAGCATGGCGCAGACCAGCCCCTGGCGGATGGATGTGGCGGTGAACGTGTCCTATGTCGCGAGGGCGGATGTCGGCAACTGGACGCGGGAAAAGCGCATCGCCACGTCCATCCCGGTGGAAGGGTTCCTCGACCCGCAGTACCTTGTCAGGACCGGCGGCGCCTACCAGCACCGGATAGCGCAGGCCGGGATCCCCGCGACGCGCTGGAACATCTCGAATCTTGATGCCTTCGTCTCCTCCGGCAACTACACGCGCTTCGAAGGCAGCGATGCCCCTTCCTTCCTCGAGCGCTTCAAAGCCTCGCCGGCAGCCTCGGAGTGCTGCGGCATCGAGTCCACCATCAACCCCGCGAGCGTCTCGCCCGGCAACCAGCAGGAGAGCTACGCCGACTACCAGTTCTGGGCGAGCTCGGTGGAGTGCGCGAACCTCTACGACATCAGCGGCGGCGGCTTTTCCCATTCCTTCTTCAAGCTGGACTTCAGCCACGCCTTCAAGTACAACGTCTCGGCGTACGCCACGGCGCTGAGCTGCACGCCATAGGAACTCGCTGCCGAAAGTAACCACTCCGCCCTGATGAACAAATATTTTAAAGCCAGTTGAAGAGAAAGCGCTCATGACTACGCCGACCTCTAGCCCTCTCCGCACAGCTGCGGACGATCTCCTGGACCTGGTCAGGAAGCGCGGGAAGGTCTCCATCGATGAATTGTCAAAAGCCCTCCACATGCCTGCTGCCTCGGTCCAGTCGCTGGTGGATTTCTTCGTGGAGGAGAAGATCCTCGGCATCGAGTACAAGTTCACCACGCCGTACGTCTACCTCAATGAGAGCAGGGAAGAGGGTAACCATCCGGTCTCCAGGGAGGAGTTCTACCGGCGCGCCAGGAGCAAGGGGACGCCGGAAGCCCATATAGGGGCCTTGTGGAAGTCCTACCTCAACGACGCGCTTCCCCGCATACGGCAGGAGTTCATGGCCAAGGCATCCGCCCGGGGAGCGGCGGCCCAGCAGGCGGAAGAACTGTGGCAGAAATACACGGAATACCTCTGATGGACATAGACTCGTTTTTGGACAGGGAAATGGGGGCGCAGCAGAAGGGCAAGGCAGAGCCTGAGGCATCGGGGGAGGCTGCCGCCCTCCTGTCGAGCATCCAATACCTCCTTGCGCAGAAGCAGTTCGACCAGATCGAGGCAAGCTACGACAGCCTCTGGAAGAAGGTCTCCCAGAGCGGATTTTCCTGGGACAGGAGCCTCTACGACGAGCTCGTCACCATCCACGGCCAGATCGCGCGCGAGACCGCGCCGGCGTTCCAGGACGCCTCGAAGAGGATCCAGATCATGCGGCAGATGGTCGCCCAGGCGAGGACGCTCCTCAGCGCGCGGCAGGTCGACGGCGCGGCGAAGCTCCAGAACGAGGTGGCCGCCATGATGGCGGAGATTCCCGGCCTGTTCTTCCAGGAGAAGAAGGCGATGGAGAAGGAGGTGCTCCGCCTGCAGAGGGATGTCCACGACGCGCAGTCAGCGGCAGACCTCCAGAAGGTCTCCATGCTGCAGCGGGAGATCATGCAGCAGTCCGCCCGGCTGAGGCCGTTCCTCCTCTCGGGGAACGTGGCGGCCGCGACGCAGCAGTATGCGCGCCTCCTCTCCCTCTACCAGCAGCTTCCCCCCGGATTCCTGGGCATCAAGCTCGGCCTCGGCAGGGAGATGGCGGAGATGTACAAGTCCCTTGCCATCCAACAGGAGATCGAGCGCCTGAGGCAGCAGCTCAATCCCATCGCGCAGAGGCGCTTCGGGGCACTGCAGCAGCCATCCCATCCAGTGGCGGAGCGCCACCGCAGGCAGGCGCGCGAGCTGCTGGCGGGGAAGGAGTATGACGCGGCGCTGGCGCAGGTCAACGCCCTGCTGTCCCTGATACCGGATGACCAGGAAGGAAGGGACATGCTCGAGCGCATACAGGCGGCGAAGAGGGTGGCGTGAATGGACTCCCGGGTGCTTGAGGCGTACGACCTCGTGGTGAACAGGATCGTGGTGAAGGTCTCCATCCTCGCCGTCGAGCAGGAGGCGGTCCCGCTCTACACCATCACCGTCACCAACATCAGCGAGACCACCAAGATCATCCTGGAGAAGATACGCGAGGAGTTCATCTCCGGGGCGGCGCAGGACCTCGAGGACTTCGACGAGGACATCTCCCGGATACAGGAGCAGTTCAAGGCGCGCATCCTGGTCCTCCTGAAGAAGTATTTCCCGACCGCGGACGAGAAGACGCAGGATATGCTCATCAACTACATGATCCAGCAGAACATCGGCCTCGGCAACCTCGAGATCCTGCTCAAGGACCCGAACCTCGAGGAGATCGTGGTCAACAACAGCCACGAGTCGGTGTGGATCTACCACCGCAAGAGGGGATGGTGCAAGACCAACATCAGGCTGCCGGACGAGTCGCGCATCCGCCACTATTCCACCATCATCGGCAGGGACGTGGGCAAGGAGATCACCACCCTCACCCCCCTGATGGACGCCCACCTCAGGACGGGCGACAGGATCAACGCCACGCTTTCCCCCATCTCGTCGAAGGGGAACACCATCACCATCAGGAAATTCGCCGTCAAGCCGTGGACCATGACGGACTTCCTCAAGGACGGCGTCCTCTCGTACGAGGCCGCGGCATTGCTGTGGGTCGCGGTGCAGCACGAGCTGTCGTTCATCATTGCGGGTGGGACGGGATCGGGAAAGACGAGCATGCTCAACGTCATCTCCACCTTCCTGCCCCCCAATCAGCGCATCATCAGCATCGAGGACACGAGGGAGGTCGTGCTGCCGGAGATCCTCCACTGGGTCCCCATGGAGACCCGCCTCGCCAACCCGGAAGGCAAGGGAGGCATCACCATGCTCGACCTCATCGTCAATTCCCTCCGCATGCGCCCGGACAGGATCATCGTCGGGGAGATCAGGAGGAGGGAGGAGGCCGAAGTCCTCTTCGAGGCCATGCGCACCGGCCACTCCGTCTACGCGACGCTGCACGCGAACAACGCCCACGAGGTGATCAACAGGCTCACCACCCGGCCGATAGACATCCCCAAGGAAGTGCTCTCCGCCCTTTCCCTGGCCGTGGTGCAGAACATCAACCGCAAGACCGGCAGGAGGCGCACCCTGCAGATCGCGGAGATCCTTCCCTCAGGGGAGCCGCGCATCATCATGCAGCTCAACCCCCTCAGGGGCCAGATGGAGTACATCGCCGAGCCGCTCCATGTCTTCAGCACCATCTCCCTCTACACCGGGCTGTCGAAGGAGGAGATCATCCAGGACCTGAGGAGCAAGGTGAAGGTGCTGCAGTGGATGGTGGAGAAGAACATCAACGACGTCAACAAGATCGGCCTCATCATGTCGCGCTACTACCAGAACAAGCCATTCCAGCACATCCTGTGAGAGAAGGAGGACCAACTTGAAAAAGAAAATGCAGAGGGCAGCATCAATTCGCGAGCGATTTTCCGGCTGGGAAAGCGGACGGCAAGGGGGACGGCCCTGCTCGGAAGCGAGCTTCCGGCATCCACTGCGTGGACTGTGGGGAGTTGCCGTGCACCATTACGAAAGCAAAAGCGAGCCGATGCTGCCCTCAATGGCATGAGGCGGCTTCATGAGTAAGGCAACGATCCGGATCGGGTGACCGCATGGCACCCGCGCTGCCCAATCCCGGCTCATCCCTCCTGAAGCAGTTCCCGCATCTCCAGAGGGAGCTGCGCATGGCGAACATGAAGACGCCCCCTGCGCAGGTGCTCAACAGGGGCATCAGGAACGGCCTGCTGTACGGCGCCGGCATGGCCGTTGGATCGTTCTTCATCCTTTCCCGGGCGAGGATGAGCCTCTTCCTCATGCTGCCGGTCTTCATCATCTTCTTCCTGCTCTTCTTCATGCTCGAGCCCCTCAAGGTCAAGTCAGCCATTTCCCGGAGGAGAAGGGAGATCGACAGGGAAGTCATCTTCATCGGGAGGTATCTCCTCATCAAGCTCTACTCCGGCAGGCCGCTCCTCAACGCATTGACGGAGATTGCGCAGAGCAGGGGAGTGACCGCCGCGTACGTGCGCGAGATCGTGCACGACATCAACACCGGGACGCCCATCGAGGATGCCCTGAAGGGCGCGGTGGCGTACTGCCCGTCCGAGAAGTTCGCCCGCATCCTGTTCCAGCTCAACAACGCGCTGAAGATAGGCGTCGACGTCACCAAGCCCCTGGAGTCCCTGCTGCAGACATTGACCAAGGGGGAGGAGATCGAGCTCCAGCGCTACGGCAAGAAGCTGAACACGGTGGTGATCTTCTACATGGTCGCGGCCATCGTCATCCCGTCATTGGGCATCTCGCTCTTCATGGTGATCACGAGCTTCATCAACCTTCCCATGACCCTCAACGGCCTGCTCGCCATCTCGTTTTTCGTCGTGGTGCTGCAGTTCATCTTCATCAGCCTGTTCCGCGGCATCCGCCCGAACATCGACCTCTGAATGGCAAGGATATTTTTCATGCAGGAATTCGGCAAGGCGTTCGTGCCCAAGAAGGCGGTGCCCCACCTGAGGAGGTACGTCCTCAAGGCGGGCATCCGCCAGGTGCCGTACGGCGCATTCGGCGCCCTGTTCTACGTCTGCCTCGCCGTCACCCTTGTCCTGTACTTCCTCGTCATCAGCCCATTGCTCCAGCGCCTCATCACGGCGACGTTCCTTTCCGGTTTCGGGCAGCTTTCCCTCCTGGTGCTCGCCTTCCTGTCCGTGGCGCTGCTCCTGGTTGCGCTCTCCACCCTCATCATGCTGGTGGTGTACTTCTATCTTGACATCCGCATCTTCCGCCGCACCAAGGAGATGGAGGAGATGCTGCCGGAGTACCTCCAGATCGTGGCATCGAACCTCCGCGGCGGCCTGACGTTCGAGAACGCGCTCTGGTCGGCCATCAAGCCGCATTTCCGCATCCTGAGCAGCGAGATGGCGGAGGTCGCGAAGAAGGTGATGACCGGCTTCCCGGTGAAGAGGGCGCTGGTCGAGCTCTCGGAGAAGTACGATTCCCCCATGCTGCGCCGCTCCGTCGACCTGATCATCAGCGAGGTGGAGAGCGGCGGCAACATCGCCGACCTGCTGGAGCGCATCGTCGAGCACCTCAAGGAGACGCGGACGCTCAAGGAGGAGATGTCCGCTGCCGCCGTCGCCTATGTCATCTTCATTTCGGCCATCATCGTGGTGATCTCCCCCCTGCTGTTCTCGCTGGCCTACAACCTGCTGATCGTCATCCTGGGCTTCATCTCGAACCTCGCCGCGGCGACGCAGCGCGTGAACGCCCTCCCCTTCACTCTCACCACGGGCACGGTGAACCCCGATGACTTCAGGACGTTCTCGCTCATCACCATCATCGTGATCTCGTTCTTCGCCTCGCTCATCGTCTCCATCGTGGAGAAGGGCAGCATCCGGGGAGGGGTCAAGTACATCCCGCTGTATGTCTTCGGCTCCCTCGCGTTCTATTACTTCTTCATGAAGGTGCTGACGGGCGTGTTCGCGGGGCTGGCGTAGCCATGCATTCAAGGGTAAAATCAGGATTGTAGGAGGAGAGGAACATCATTGCGCTCGCTTCGCTCGCATCAGGGTGGCGCGCCACAGTACGCGCATTTCATAAATAATCTGCAGATGCAGCATCACTTTTAAATACCTATTCCATTGCATTTTTCCTATGGAAGACCATGATCATTACATGAACCTCGCCCTCCAATTGGCTGAAAAAGGCAGGGGCACCGTCTCCCCGAACCCGATGGTGGGCTGCGTGATCGTCAAGGACGGCAAAATTGTGGGCACAGGATACCATCGGAAGGCCGGCGGCCCCCACGCGGAGGCATTCGCGCTGCGCCGGGCAGGAAACAAGGCGAGAGGCGCGGTGATGTATGTGACCCTGGAACCCTGCTCCCATTTCGGCCGCACCCCTCCGTGCACCAAGGCCATCATCTCGGCAGGGATACGGGAAGCGGTTGTTGCCGTCCGCGACCCAAGCCCGGGGATGAGGGGCATTGAGGACCTGAAGCGCGCTGGGGTGAAGGCCGTCGTTGGCGTCATGGAGGACGAGGCAAGAAGGAAGAATGAGGTGTTCATGAAGTACACCAAGGTGAAACTGCCGTTCGTCACCCTCAAGCTGGCCGTCACCCTCGACGGCAGCATCGCGGCCTCGACGGGCTCTTCACGGTACATCACGTCAAAAGGGTCCCAGAAGATGGTGCATGGGCTCCGCACGGAAGTGGACGCGGTGATGGTGGGAAAGAACACGGTGCTGAAGGACAATCCCAGGCTCACGCCGCGCCTGGCCAGGGGAAAGGACCCATTGAAGATTGTGGTGGACTCCAGGGCGGAAATCCCCTTGTCCTGCAATCTGATGAAGAATCCGCAGAAGCTCATCATCGCAACAACGGGCAAGGCCAAAAAAGAAAAAGTCGGCGCGCTGGAGAGGAGGGGAGCCACGATCATCACCTGCCCTTCTCTTGGCGGGAAAGTTGACCTCAACTACCTCATGAAAGAGCTGGGAAAGCGTGATGTCACGGGCATCCTGCTGGAAGGCGGCGCGGAACTGGCGGCAGCGGCGCTCAGGGCAGGCATCGTGGACAAGATGATGGTCTTCATCGCGCCGAAGATCGCGGGAAAAGGCATCCAGGCAGTCGGCGACCTCGGCATCAGGGACATGGGCAAGGCCCTCGCCCTGAAAGACATAAAAATAAAAAGAGTGGCTGACGACGTCCTCGTGGAAGGGTACCCATGAGCATGGCCGGCAACGCCGTCAGGAAGGCCGTCGACGCCTTCAGGAAAGGGAAGTTTGTCATCATCGTGGACGACGAGCACCGGGAGAACGAGGGCGATGTGGTGGTCGCCGCGCAGGACATCACTCCCCGAAAGGTCAATTTCATGGTTACGCACGGCCGCGGCCTGCTCTGCGTGCCCATGGAGAAGAGACGCCTGGACGGACTGGACATTCCCATCATGGTGGAGGACAACGAAGAACGCACGAGGTGCGTCTTTACCGTCTCGGTCGACGCGCGCACGGGCATCACGACGGGCATCTCAGCACACGACCGGGCGAGGACCATCAGGCTTCTCGCCGACAGCAAGACGAAAGCGCCCGATCTTGTCCGGCCTGGCCACGTCTTCCCGCTGATGGCGGCTGCCGGCGGACTGGAAGCGCGGAAAGGCCACACCGAGGCCTCGCTTGAGCTGTGCAGGCTCGCGGGAAAATATCCGGTCGCGGCCATCTGCGAGATCCTGAACACGGACGGCACCATGGCGCGCCTGCCGCAGCTGAAGGCGTTCAGCAGGAAGCACCATATCCCGCTGGTGACCATCAAGGAGCTCGAACGGCATCTGGAGGCGGGATGATGGTCGATCCCATGCTCATCAACTCGACGATTGTGGAGTCCATCGCGAAGGCATCGAATGACGTCGTGGGCCTCACCCAGGTCCTCGTCGGCGGCTTCGTCGGCCTGTACATTATCAGCATCATCCTGACGTACTACACCAACAGGCAGATCATGAGGCTGCTGAAGCAGATACGGGATGAGCTGAGAAAGGGAAAGTGATTGTGGTTTTCTGCTGTCGCTCTTACATACCTTGCATACCCTAGTTATTTCTGTCTTCCTTCGCTGCAAACCGAAACATTTTTAAACTACTTAATAGTAATAACAATCTACCTATGAGAATATGCCATATCGCGCTATTGGCGGCCGTCCTCCTCCTGATGAGCGGGTGCGCCGGGCAGCAGGGATCTTCCGGGGCCGGGCAGCAGGCACCCATCGTCTATGCGGTGGATGCAGCCGGCAAGGATGTCTTCCCACCACAGGAACCCCTCGTCTTCGAGGTGGGCATGGAGAGCGACAGCGCCGCCTGGCTTCTCGCCTCAAGGGAGCGCAGGAGCGAACTGAACAGGTTCCGCTACGAGGGGCAGCAGGCAGACGAGGCAGAGCTGCGCAGCGACACGGCCATGTCCAAGAACTGGAAGGTCATGGTTGATGGGAAATCCTACCGGGGATACGACGTCGTGAAGGCGCAGGATGGTGACTTCGAGGACTGGCAGGAGCCGCAGAAGTCCGATAAGGCATACGGGTACACGGTACGGTACGGGTACAGTTGAGACCAGAAAAAGGGAAATCAACAGCCATCAGTATCCCGTTTCCCAGTATACATTTCTCGTCTATCAAGACCGAAATGTTTATAAAGGGTAAATGGCATAGAAATCACACGTGGGGGTGGATTTTTCCTATGGAAAGTTCTGAGAAGATCGATATTGTGCGGGTGGATGGAACGCTCTACACGCACAAGCAGATTGAAGTGAGGGACGGCAGGATCTACATGCGCCTCAAGAGGCGGAACCTGCAGACGCTCTATGGGTTTTAATCGGCGGCAGCTCTTTGCCCTGGTGTTGGTTGTTGTCCTTCTTGCCAATATGACAGTGCTTGCCCTGAAAAAGATCAATGAGCTGGTGTTCTGGTCCGTGCTGGGCGGCTGCGCGGTGCTGTGGTTCGTGCTGAAGAGGAAGTGGGCATAAGACATTTAAAGCGGGATTCTTGCCACGGTTCCATGAGAGAAGAAGCCCCCTTCTGCCGCTATTGCCAGGATCCATTGCCGCCATCCGCAAGCCCAGTAAAATGCCAGACCTGCAAGAGGACGTCCGTCCCCCTCACCGAGAAAGGCATCAGCATCACGCCGAAGGAGGTCAAGGCAAAACAGGACAGGAAGGAAGATTTCCTCTTCATCGACGTCCGCTGGCCGCAGGAGCGCGAGGCAGCCTCCATCAAAGGCACGCTTTTCATCCCCCTCCGCGAGCTGGAAGCCCGCCTGGAGGAGCTTCCGAAAGGCAAGGAGATCATCATCCACTGCCACACCGGCGGCAGGAGCAGGTTTGCCGCCATCATGATGCGGTGCAATGGCTTCGCCAAATCAAAGAGCATGGCCGGCGGCATCAGGGAATGGAGCAGGGAGATTGATCCTTCTGTTCCGCAATACTAGCCGGTTTTATCCTGCAATGTTCGTTCTGGATACTTTTATTAAGGATGGAAAAGGCAAAGGCACGCCATGCGCATCGACGCCCTACTCGCAGAACTGTACACAAAGCAGGCCGGGCCTTTCAGGCTCAACCTCTCCAGGATAAGGAAGCTCGCTGCGAAGCTCGGCAACCCCGAGAAAAATCTCAAAGCCATCCACGTCGCTGGCAGCAACGGCAAGGGCTCGACGTGCGCGTTCCTTTTCAGCGTGCTGAGGGAAGCAGGCTACAGGGTTGGGCTGTACACCTCTCCCCACTTGCGCCATTTCAACGAGCGCATCAGGGTGGACGACGCTTTCATTTCAGACGGGGACATCGTGCGGCTCTATAAGGGAATGAAGGGAATGATGGGCGGCGATGAGACTTTCTTCGAGATCACCACCATGATGGCATTGCTGTATTTTGCGGAGAAAAGCGTGGACATCGCTGTCGTTGAGGTTGGGCTCGGGGGCCGGCTTGACGCCACCAACATCGTCACGCCGCTGGTTTCAGCCATCACCAACATCAGCATCGAGCACACCGGCTTCCTCGGCGACACGATAGGGCAGATAGCTAAGGAAAAGGCGGGAATCATCAAAAAGGGTGTTCCGGTGGTGACGTCCGCGACCGGCACGGCATTATCCGCGATAAAAAAGGTTGCTGGCAGGAAACACGCCCCGGTGCATGCTCCGCTGCCGTGGAGAAAGGCGGCGCAGGGGGTGTCTATCGGGCAGTACAGGAATCTCGTCCTCGGGCTCAAGGGAGACCATCAGGCAGGGAACGCCGCGGTTGCGGTGAGGGTGATATCCCTCCTCCAATCAGGGTCATCCGTCGCCATCCCCGGGCGGGCGGTGAGGGCGGGGCTCAAGAACGCCTGCTGGCCGGGGCGCCTGGAATTCGTCGGCAAAAGCATCCTGATAGACTGCGCCCACAACAGGGCAGGGATGGACGTCCTTGAAAAAGAGCTGAGGAAGATAAGAAGAAAGAAAGTGATGGTCATAGGGATACTGGAAGACAAGGATGTCGGGAACATGATGGCGACCGCGGGCAGGAACGCAAGGCTGCTCATCCTCACCACGCCCAACAGCGGCCGCGCCGTGCCGCCGGAGGAGCTTGCCCAGTACGCGAGGAAGCCCTGCCTCATCGTTCCGGACCCCCAGGACGCGCTCCGGGAGGCAAGGAGGCTGGCAAAGAAGGGTGAGCTCATCGTCATCACCGGCTCCATCTATCTCGTCGGAGAGTACGTGGATCCTTTGCACAGGCGCCAGTAAGCCTTAAATTCACTACTTTATAATAACAAAAATAGAAAGATTTATATAGAGGGCTTCATAGGAAGAGGATGGTGATACCCATGAAAGCCTCTCCGTTGGTGGCGATTGTCGCAGGATCGATGTTGGCATCCTCTGCATATGCTGATGTGGTGCAGAAGAATCTGGAAGGATCATATATACTCCACTTGCCAAACCCTGTCGCGTCTCCATGCATTAAAGACAAGTTGGCAAGATATAGAATCCATCATCCGGATATTGGGATAGATAGTGTCATAGAAAACGGAAAGGTAACAAAGTTCTGGGTGTTCCCAAAAACAGAGAATGCCGGCTATAAAGGGATGAAGGAAGACATACTTTCTCTCCCTTACTGTAACAGAAGAAGTATGAGCGCGTAATTGTTTCTTGGTTAGTGGCATGGGTGGTGCCGTCCCTGATGGTGCTCTGTCCCGAATGTGGTTAGTGGCATCAGTCGAGCGCTGGCCATGCGAACATCAAGGGCGTCGCAGGGGATGCGCCCTACGGGCATGCAGCCCTATGGGATCCGGCAGCGGAGCGTTCGAAGCCGCTAACCCGGAGTGAAACGGAGATTCGGGACAGAGCCCCCTGATGGAAAACTCTTATAAATCGACTTCTCCTTGTGCAGGCCATGCTCGTCGAATCCTTATCGGGAGTGCGGGGATGGTACGGCAGGGACCTCACGCCAAACATCGCGCAGCGCTACGCCGCCGCCTATGCCTCCTCCCTGATGAAAGCAGCGAAAGGAAAGCGCCTCTGCATCGTCATCGGGATGGACACGCGCCCCTCGGGGCCTGCGCTGAAGGACGCCATGCTGCCCTTCCTTCCTGCGGACATCATCGACGTCGGCGTCCTTCCCGCCCCGGCCATCGAGCACGCGGTCAGGCACTTCCGCGCGGACGGCGGCATCATCATCACCGCGTCCCACAACGAGCCGCACGACAACGGCCTCAAGTTCCTCAGGAGGACCGGCGCCATCCTCGAGGAGCAGGAGATGGGGAAGCTCATCGCCCTCGCCGGAAGGATGGATGCGGCGAGGATGAAGGTAGTCCTTTCCAAGGGCGCCAAGGCGCTCGGGCAGCGCACGGTCAGGGAAGCGCGGAAAGAGGCCATCGGCGCCTACAGGGATTTCGTGTTCTTCATCATCGGTGATTCCGCGGGGAAGATACGGAAGGAAAAGATGACGGTTGTCCTCGACGCCAACGGCGGTGCCGGCAGCATGGCCAAGCATATTCTTGCGCAGGCCGGGATCAGGGTGGTGGCCCTCAACAGCGGGCATGGGGATTTCGCGCATGCGGTGGAGCCGACGATGGAGACGCTCGCGTACCTTCCCCCCCTCATCAGGAAGCGGAAAGCGCAGTTCGGCGCCGGATTCGACTGCGATGCTGACCGCGTGGAGATCATCCTGGGGAACGGGCGCATGCTCTCGGGCAATGAGCTGATCGCCCTGGCGGCGAGGCACATGCTCTCGACATCATCGAGGCCGGAAAAGGAGGTGGTGGTCGTCAATGACGCGACATCGGGGATGGTGGGAGAGGTGGTGCGGCCATACGGCGCCCTGCTGAAGGAAGTCCCGGTGGGGGAGAGCAACGTCGTCAGGGAGATGAAGGCATCGGGCAGCAGGGTAGGCGGCGAGGGAAGCAGCTCCGGCATCATCATCGCCCCGCAGACCTGCAGGGACGGCATCCTGGGGATACTCATGATATGCGGCATCGTCGCCGACAGGAAGAAAAGCCTCGAGGAGCTTCTCGGCGAGCTGCCGCGCCGCGCGTACCTCAAGCGGAAAGTTTCCGTTTCAAAAGCGTCCATGGCCGACCTGCGCAGGAGCATCATTGCCCATTACCGGGAAAGGGGGCTTGACGTGCTGGCGGAGAAAGAAGGCAGCATCAAGGTGCCCATGCCCGGCAGCGCGTTCGCCTGGTTCCGCGCCTCGAAGACCGAGGCCGGCGTCCTGCGGGTGATAGTGGATTCTCCTGATGAGAAAAGAGCGCAGGAGGTGATGGCGGATGCCCTTGCACTCGTTGGCTAGGAAGCAGCCAGACAGAAATCTTGAAGGCATCCTCGCCCATCATGCGCTTCGGTCTTTCGACGACGCTAGAGTTGAAATCGAGCAAAACATTCTCGCATCAGCTGGAAAATCAGCTTCAAAGCCGGCCAATGATGATTACTCATTCAGAACAAAATCTTATTCTGCTCCAACCTATGGCAGCCAATTCGTCAGCTATGCCATGGGCAATGCCTATCACGAGCGATTTGTCCGCAACAACAACGACTTTTCCAACCGCGTCCCATCCAAAACAATCCACATCATGCCGAAGAATTACATGGGCGGCGTGCTCGGCTACACCTATCTCGGCGAGAGCATGATGGTTTTACGGGACGATCTCATCGGCTCTCTGAAGAAGGAAGTCGACATCCACGAGAGCATCCACACCCCGGATGAATACGAAACAATTTGTCTCACACGCTGGATGATGGAAAAATCCAAGCCCAAGTATTCTCTTGATTCTTTCTTTCTATCGAGAACCTAGGATAAACCAAACTCCTGTAATGGTAAGCAGGGCAATCCCAATCATCCGCAGGATAAAGGAATTGTCCATATTCTTTAATAAGCATTTTCGATTTAAGACACTTTCCCCCGAAAGAGATGGTTTGATACCTCTACAACTCATATAATCCAAATAGAGGGGGGTGCTGTTGGTGTAGTTTGTGCAATTCAATTAAACAATCTCGGTGTTTACATTCCTTGCATACTCTTCTAGCAAACTCATAAATCAGATTATCACATTCATCCCTAGAGCATCGCCTTATTGGTAGCTCCTTGTTTGTTGGCTTTGGTGGGATGATTAATCTTCTTGTGTTCATAAACAAACACCTGTTAATTTACCCCTGCGATTATAGGGGGTGTCCTGTTTATGTTTTGTTCTTCTGAATTTTGATTTATTTTTTTAGTGGTTGTTTTTTTACTCCACCGCAACCAATAGCCCGACTTCCTGCGCTGCCCCCTGTCTTTGCCTCGCTTGCCTATCTGCTTGCCTTCTGCTGCTGCTCTCTTTTGCCCCGCCTTAATTCTGTCAATGGTTAGCTCTCTTTCGTATTCCGCCAGCACCATGAGCATATGGAGAAACATTCTGCCCTCCGGTGTTGTAGTGTTAATGGCCTGTGTTGCACTA